>Ga0213879_10000035_pt1 | contig 38478 bp, 38 predicted proteins | sample VelepicoBEBS_R03_FD_161046 | JGI IMG/M metagenome (GOLD analysis project Ga0213879, IMG submission 161046) | Vellozia epidendroides bulk soil microbial communities from rupestrian grasslands, the National Park of Serra do Cipo, Brazil - BS_R03 | ecosystem: Environmental > Terrestrial > Soil >...
GCACGGCGTGATTGCGCGCACCGCGCACTGGACCTGGGCGCTCGCGATCCTGGTGCTGGTGATGAGCGGGCTGCAGATCTTCAACGCGGCGCCGTACCTTGACGCCTCCGACAAGAGCAATCCCGCCCGGCGGCTGCTTGCGTTCGACGCGCAAGACACGCCGCGCGGTCCGGCCGGCTACACGATCCTCTTCGGACACCGCTTCACGACGACGCACGTTTTTGGCTACACCGACGACGGGATGGGCGCCGAAACGCAGCGCGCGTTTCCCGGCTGGTTCACGCTGCCCGGACCGCAAGACCTCGCCGACGGCCGCCGCTGGCACCTGTTCTTCGCCTGGGCGCTGTTCGTCGGGTGGGCCGCGTACTTGATCTCCGCCGCATTGAGCGGGAAGCTGCGCGAGCTCGTTATGCGGCCCGAGGACTTTCGCAAGGTCTGGCCGATGCAGCTGTACTATCTGCGGCTGCGCAAGGAGCCGCCGCCGCACGGCACCTACAACCCGCTGCAGAAGCTGACCTACAACGTCGTCGTGTTCGTATTCTTTCCGCTGCTGATCCTGACCGGGCTGACGCTTTCGCCGGCGGTCGATGCGGCGCTGCCATGGCTGACGGCGCTCTTCGGCGGGCGGCAGTTCGCGCGGCTGTGGCACTTCACGCTGATGGTGCTGCTGCTCGGCTACTTCACGACGCATCTCGTGCTGGTGCTGACGACCGGGTTCTGGAACAACATGCGCTCGATGATCACCGGTTGGTTCGTCCTGGGCGCGCACGACGGGGTCGGACCGTGAAGCGCCGGTTGTTCATCGCCTCGTCGCTCTCGGCGCTCGGCCTGGCCGGCTGCGGTCAGGTGAAAGAGTCGCTGACCGAGGGCCCGTTTCACAACGTCCTGTACTCGGCGGAGAATCTGAACCAAGCGGTGCTCGGCACGCACGGGCTGGCGCGCGAGTACTCCGAGCGCGACGTCGACGCGCAGTTCCGCGTGAACGGTTTCGACACGCCGAGCGACGCCACGTACGCGCGCCTGGCCCGCGGCGGTTTCCGCGATTACCGGCTCGCGGTCGACGGGCTGGTGGAACGGCCGCAGAAGCTCTCGCTCGCGGAGCTGCGCGCGGCCGGCGCGCGCAGCCAGATCACCCGCCACGACTGCGTCGAAGGCTGGAGCGCGATCGGGAAATGGAACGGCCCGCAGCTCGCGACCGTGCTGGCGATGGCGCAACCGAAACAGACCGCGCGCTACTGTGTCTTCCACTGCTTCGACGTCGACCAGTCGGGGCAGCCGTACTACGAGTCGCTCGACCTGCACCAGGCGGCACACCCGCAGACCGTGCTCGCGCTCGACCTCAACGACAAGCCGCTCGACCTCGACCACGGCGCACCGGTGCGCCTGAAGATTCCCACGCAGCTCGGCTACAAGAGCGCGAAGTGGGTCTCGCGGATCGAAGTCGTCGCCGACCTGAAGCCGTTCTTCGGCGGTTCCGGCGGCTATTGGGAGGATCAGGGATACGAATGGTATGCCGGCATCTAACGCGCTAGCAGTTGGTGTATGCTACCCCGATCTGCCCGACTGCCGCGCCGTTCGCGTCCGCCGCGTAGACGAGCCACTGCGCGAGACTTCCGCGACACATCGTCGACGGAATCGTGAACGAGAGACGTCCGCCGGCATTTTGAACCTGGGCTACTATGGGCTGAACTTGCCCTGCGGCGCTTTGAAAGCGCAGTGCCGGCGGAACACGTTGACCAGGCGGGACGATGAACGCGTTCGGTTGGCCGGGTACCAGCATGCAGTTCGGGATCATCGGCGAACAGCCCGGCGGCGTCGGTGTCGGCACCGGTGCCTTGTTCCCCGGTGGCTTCGGCGTTAGCTTCGGTTTGGGCGTCGGTGTCGGGGTAGGCGTCGGTGTCGCCGTCGGTGTCGGCGGCGGCGGTCTGCCGCCGGCGAGACAGACGATGGTGAACGTGCCCACATCGCCAAGTCCGGTCCCCGTGCTGTCGAGCACCGAGACATGCCATTTCGGCCCGTATTTGCAGAGCTCGGCCGACGCGGTTGCGCTAAGCGATCCGCCGCCTCCGGTGATCGGCGCGCGAATCTCCGGCGCGCTCTTCGGCGCGAAGATTTTGAAGATCAGCAGCGCGGGTGTGGTCGCGAGCGTGCTGCTCTTCCAGACCTTGATCTTGGTCCCGGGCGGACCGGCGCAGGGATCGATCTTCACCAGCGTTGACGTGCCGCCGCAGCCGGCCGGCGGTCCGGAGCTCGGCGTCGCGAGCGGCGTCTTCGTCTGCTCCGCGGTACACTTAATCTTATAGTGCCCGACTTCGCCGAGGTAACCCATCGGCTTGAGCGCCTCGTCGGTGGCGGTGACGTTCCAGTTGAATTCCGCTGTCGGCGGCATCGTTACCCCCGGCGGCAGCGGTGGCCCGAGACGGCAGAGCTCGACGGGTGCGTGAACGACGAAGCCGCCAGGATGCTCTTCGACGCTCGCGATCACCTTCGTCGGCCCCAGCACCGCGAACAGCGGCGTAAAGTTAAGCTTCCACGGCTTGTACGTCAGCATCACCTGCGGCAGTACCGCGATCACGTCCCCGGGGACGCCGATGCAGGGGCGAATGTAGATGTGCGCGCCGGTCGTCGACACGCAGTTTGGTGACGGCCCGGAGGGCGGCGCAGGAGTGATGTGCGGAGCCGGTGTTTTCTTCGTGCAGTCGATGGTGAAGTGTCCCGCCTCACCTTCGAAGCCCATCAGTTTCCCCTTCGTGTCGAGCGCGAGCACGTTCCACGCCGCGCCGTATGCACACAGCTCTTTGGGAGCCGGCACCGTGAAACCGGTCGGGCCCTTCGAGACGACCGCGATCACCTGCAGCGGCGCGCGGACCGGAAACAGCGGGCGAAAGACCAGCTTCGCTGGCCGGGCATCAAGGTCGTGTTGCGGCAAGACGTTGATTAGGATGCCCGCCGGGCCTATGCACGGACGGATCACGATCGGCGCACCGGTCGTCGACACGCAACCTGGCCCGGGCCCAGGGGCGGGCGCGGCAGTGATCTTTGCCGTCGAGACGCTGCCCGCAGCCGTCGACGCCGTAGCCTTCGGCTTCGGCTTCGCGTTGGCACGACCGTCATGAGCCGCGATCACAAACAACAACGCGATCCCGAAAGCAGCGCCGAGACGATACTGTGCGCGCATCGTTCCTCTCCCAGCAGGCGGTGCACACAAAGCCCGGGGATGCGCGCCGCCGTGCTCGTCTACGATAGCACCATACTGCCCATTAGTCGATCAAGAGCACGTTATCGAGATCGGCGATCAGATCGTCGCTCTTCTCAAGCCGCAACAGATCGTCCGGGATCGGCGGAGTTCGTCCCCTCGACCGATGCACGATGTTCGATCGGCTGTCAGGACCGCCGATGCTTGTCGCGCGGCTGCGGCGAAGCGCGGGGCTGATGGAAGCAGTTTCGGCACCGCGGCTCGATCGCGCGTCGTGCGCCGATCTCGACGTGTCCGAACGGCGCGAATGGCTCGTTACGAACGGGCTCGGCGGGTTCGCCTGCGGAACGATCGCCGGAACAATCACGCGGCGCTATCACGGTTTGCTTTTCGCCGCGCGAACGCCGCCCGTGGGCCGCAGGCTGCTGTGCCCGAAGATCGACGCCGAGGTGGCGTACGACGGCGTAACGTACGCGCTCGCGACCGACCGCTGGCGCCGAGGCGCGATCGCGCCGCGAGGCTATATGTTCTTGACGGGCTTTCGGCTCGACGGGACGATCCCGGTGTGGACGTTTACCTGCGGCGACGCGGTGATCGAGCGGCGCGTGTGGATGGAGCACGATCTCAATCGCACCTACGTCCAGCACCGCGCCGTTCGCGCGCGCATGCCGCTGGGGCTGACGCTGCACGCGTTCGCGAACTACCGCGACCTTCACGGCGCGACCCACGCCGGCAACTGGACGATGGACGTGCACGCAACGCCGGACGGAATTCGCGTGGTGCCGTACGAGGGCGCGATGACGATCGAGTTCCGCGCCGACCGTGGCACGTTCGTCCCCGAGCACATCTGGTACCGCGACTTCGAGTATCCCGTCGAGCGGGAGCGCGGGCTCGACGATTCCGAAGACCACCTGCGCGTCGGCACGTTCGACACGCCGCTCGAGGCGGGTGAATCGATGACCATCGCGGTCGGCGACCACGAGTTGCCCGCGATCGATTCATCTGGTGCGCTCGAGCGCGTTCGACGCCGCGAGTCCGACCTGCTTGCCGCGTGGCGCGCTGCGCACGATAAAGCCGATGAGGCACCCGATTGGGTCGCGCGGCTCGTGCTCGCAGCCGACCAGTTCGTCGTGGGCCGCCCGCTCGCCGATGATCCGGACGCGCGCTCGGTCATTGCCGGATACCCGTGGTTCGGCGACTGGGGGCGCGACACCGCGATCGCGCTGCCGGGTCTGGCGCTCGCAACGGGGCGCTACGACGTCGCGCGGCGGATCCTGCGCACGTTTGCGCGGTTCGTCGAGGACGGGATGCTGCCGAACTTCTTCCCCGACGAGGGGCAGCCGGCGGCGTACAACTCGGTCGATGCGGCGCTGTGGTACGTCGAAGCGGTCCGCCGCGACGTCGATGCGAGCGGTGATGCCCGAACGCTAAAAGAGCTGTTCCCGGTGCTGCGCGCGATCGTCGAGGCGTACAAGGCGGGAACGCGCTTCGGGATTGCTGTCGATCCCGCCGACGGGCTACTGCGCGCCGGAGTACCCGGCGTGCAGCTAACTTGGATGGACGCGAAGGTGGGCGACTGGGTTGTCACGCCCCGAATCGGCAAGCCGGTCGAAGTCAACGCGCTGTGGATCAACGCGCTGCGCGCGTGTGCCCGGTTCGCGAAAATGCTCGGCGATGATCCCTCACCGTTCGCGACCGCCGCGGCGCGCGCCGAAGCCGGCTTCGAACGGTTTTGGAGCGCCGCGCACGGCTGGTGCTTCGACGTCATCGACGGACCGAACGGCGACGATCCCTCACTGCGTCCGAACCAGCTCTTCGCGGTCGCCCTTCCCATCGACGTCCTCGACGATGCACGCCGCCGCGCGATCGTCGACGTGTGCTCCGCACGTCTTTGGACGCCGGCCGGATTGCGCAGCCTCGCGCCGGGCGAGCCCGGCTATGCCGGACGGTACGAAGGCGACCAGCGGGCGCGCGACGCCGCCTACCATCAGGGCACGGTATGGACGTGGCTTGCCGGGCCGTTCGCGCTCACGCACGCGCGCGTCTACGGCGACGCGGCCGCGAGCGCCGAACTGCTCGCGGCCTGCGCGCGCGACGGGCTGACCGGCGACGCGTTCGGCACGCTCGGCGAGATCGCCGACGGCGATCCGCCGTTCGCTGCGCGCGGCGCGTTCGCGCAGGCATGGAGCGTTGCAATGGTGCTCGACGCGTGGTCGCAGCTCGCACGGTAACACAAACGCGCGGCACGCATCTGTCAGTTTTCGTCGCGGAGGTCGCGCGGCCGGTGCGGAAAGCCGCCGCACCGGAGGTTTACCAGATGAACCGCTTCACCGCACGGAGATGTCTTCACGCCGGCGTCTTCTTCGGCGTGCTGGCCCTGCTCGCGGCCCCGCCGTGCTGGGGCGCCGACGTCCGCCGGATCGCGCTCACGCCGAACGCGCTCTCACCGCGCGGCGGCGCGCGAAGCATCGTCTACCGTGGCGTGCGCGCGATCCGCCTCGAAACGAGCGATCCCGATCGCACCTTGGTATCGCTCGTCGCGGCGCCGCCGTTTCGAATCGGCACGATCGACGTCGACGTCGCGGCGCGGCCGAACTCCACCACTGATCCGACCGCGCGCGGGTTCGCCGGGGTCGTCTTCGGAGTGCGCAAGGACGGCGGCTTCGAGGGCGTCTACATTCGCGCCACCAACGGCCGCTCGAGCGACCAAGAGCGCCGCAACCACTCGACGCAGTACGTCTCGGAGCCGGAGTGGAGCTGGCACCGGCTGCGCACCAAATTTCCGTCGAGGTACGAGTCCTATGCCGACGTCGTCCCCGGCGTCTGGACGCATCTGCGACTCAAGGTCGCACCGAAGTCGGTTCGCCTCTACGTCAACGGCGCGGCGCAGCCGGCGCTGATCGTTCAGCGGATCCTCGGCGGGGCGCCGTCCGCTCGCGGCGAGATCGGCTTCATGTACGGCCCGCTCACCGAGGCGAACTTCGCGCACCTGGTCGTCAGGCCGAACGCATAGCGTCAGCGCTTGCAGCCGGCGCGCTCGAAGGTGAGCCCGACGTCGCCGTAAAGCAGCTTCGAATAGCGCACCGCGGTGAGGGTGCAGCCTTTCAGCGCGAAGCCGATGACTTTGTCTTCCTTGCGCGCCTTCCGCTTGCTGCCGACCAGTGCGATGCGGGTGAAGTGCACTTCCGCCGTCGCGCCGCGCTCGCGCCACGAGCCGGACTCGCGCACGGGAAGAACCCCGGGCCCGTATCGGCGTTCGAGGTCCGGGAAGCGCGTTGTCAGCATGACGCGATGCGCGCGGTCGAGGACCAGCGTGAGCGCCTGCGTGCTGTCGGCACCCGGCCGCGACATGGTGTAGGTTCCGACGTAGCGCGACGTCGCCGCGCCGGCGGGCCCGGACAGGAGCAGCATGGCGATCAAACCTGCCGCGACGCGTGCGTGCGGTCGCATTGCGTGGCTATCCGCCTGCGCCGCTCGAGCGTCCTCCTGGTTCAGTGCGTCGATACGCGCGCACGCGGGGAGTGCTGCGCGCAGGGGGCCTGCGCGGCCTTGAGCTCCGCTGCCATGTTCTGTACGTAGTTGCGCTCGAGGAGGTACTGATCGCGGCGCTGTTCGAGGTGCGCCGGATCCTGCACGGGCAGCATGACGGGCCGGCCGTTGCGCACGGTCAGGATCGTGCCGTAGAGCTGTTTCTTGCCCCCCGCGACCAGGACCGTGTCTTGGATCCCGGCGACGGTCGGCCGGGGAATCGCGTCCCGCTTGGCGAGCCGTTGCAGCGCCGGCAGCAGCGCTGCTTCGAACGGCGTGTCCTCGCTCTCATTGAGGATCCCGAGCGCGGCGCTGGCAGCCGCGAGCCCGACCAGATGAACGGTCGGCCAACCGTGCTCGCGCACGATCTGTTTCAATTCTGCGTCGTTCGCGCGGTTGACGGCGAGCATGCGCTCAAGCTGCGGCGAATTGCCGCCGCCCTTCGCCGTACCGGGCCGGCCCATCGACTGCGCCACAGCGCGCTGCGCGCGGCTCGATGCGTCCGCCATGCGCAGCAACTCGCGGGCCAGCGGTTTGTTCGTGCCACTCCCGTTGAGCCGTTCGAGCCGCGCGGCGTAGCGGTTCCAGCGCGCGGTCGTCTGCGAGTCGACGGCGCTGCCTCCGACGCCGCAGTCCGCGCCGGCGCCGGGCCGAGGGTGCTGCAGAAGCAGCAAGGCGAGCGAGACGACGGTGAACAGCGCGACGCGCACTCCGGACCTCCTCGGCGAGGCGTGCTCGCACGCTGATGATTCCGCGATCCGCGCTCGGTGCCACGGTCAGGCACTCTTTCGGCAGCGCGGATTCGGCGCACTCAGCCTGCGTCGAGCGCCTGCTGCAGATCGGCGATCAGGTCTCCGGCGTCTTCCAGTCCGGCCGCTAAGCGCAGCAGGTCGCCGGGCGTCTTCGACGCGGTGCCTTCGACCGAGGCGCGGTGCTCGACCAAGCTGTCCGGTCCGCCGAAGCTCGTGGCGCGCCGGAACAGCCGCAGGCGCGCGGCAACGCGGAGAGTGTCGTCGGCATCGCCGTTCACGCGGAACGAGAACAACCCGCCGCTCCCCGAGGACTGCTGAGCCGCGAGGGCGTGACCCGGATGGGTCGGAAGCCCGGGGTGCAGCACCTCGCGCACCGCGGGATGCGTGGCGAGAAATTCCGCGAGCGCGAGCGCGCTTTCATTCTGCCAGCGCACCCGCTGCACGAGCGAGGTGATCCCGCGCAGCGTCAGCCACGATGCGAAGGGGGAGGGGATCGCACCGCACAGCTTTTGCTGCGCACGAACGCGCTTCCAAAAGTCGTCGGCGCGAGCGGTGACGAGCGCTCCGCCCATCACGTCGTGGTTGCCCGCAAGGTACTTCGTCGTCGCGTGAACGACCAAGTCGGCGCCGTGCGCGAGCGGCTGCTGCAGCACCGGCGTCGGCAGCGTGTTGTCGCAGGCGACGATCGCGCCGGCGGCGTGCGCGAGCGCGGCGACACCGGTGATGTCGGTGATCCGCAGCAGCGGGTTCGACGGCGTCTCGATAAAGACAAGCCGTGTCTCCGGCGCGAGCGCCGCCTCGACCGCATTCAAGTCAGCGCAGTCGGCGTACGTCACCGACAGCCCCCACGGCACGAAGACCTCGTCGAGCATCACGCGGATGCTGTAATACGAGTCCTCCGCGACGACGACGTGATCCCCCGGCCGCAGCGCCTGAAAGAGCGTCATCGCCGCGGCGCTGCCGCTGGCGAACGCCGCCGCGTCGGCGCCGTCTTCGAGGTCGGTCAGCGCGTGCTCGAGCTGCCGGCGGTTGGGGTTGTCCTCGCGCGAGTAGATGAAGCCGCCGGAGTACTCGCCTTCCGGATCGCGCTCGAACGTCGTCGACAGAAAAATCGGCGGCGCGATCGATCGTTCGTCGCCGTATAGCGCCGAAGCGGCGCGCACTGCGCGCGTCGCGAGCGAAATCCTCTTGCGATGCGGCTTTATCGGCATGCCAGCCCGGTCATGGGCTCACAGCCGGAGCCGTCGACGATCTCGCAAGGTGTCGTCCACATACAAATGTCGGCCCGTAAAGCCAATCATGATTGCGCTCGACGAAAAAAATTTCGGGAAAGGCGAATTATGTAGTCCAGATCGGAAGGAGCTCCGAAGACTCGAGTCTCTGGTACACGCCCGCGGCTCTCAATGTCCCAATCTTCCTCTTCGGTAGTCATCATTACATCGTATCGCCTGCGATTTCTATCGCGCGTCAGCGTGACGCTGACACGCCGCCCGGTCAGTTCATCGTCAATGTCTAAACTCAGCGAGTCATCGTCATCAACTGAAACGCTAAAGTCCGTTGATAGTTGCCGTCCAAGTTCGTCCAAAAATAACTTTGCTTGCGCCGCATCTTCTATCGGCCCGTGCTGAATAGGCCGCGGCAGTTGATGATTAATTCGACCTTCAGCCATCAGTCTTGACTCATCCTCTTCGAATGAATGCATAACCGCTAAGGAATACCTTTTCTCCGAAGGTTTCGGCCGCGACACTTCAGCGCCAAGTACCCATCCGCGTCCGTCCGCTGCAGCATATCGCCGAAGCGCTATAATAGCTCGAAGTTTCCCGAGCACCATGTCCGAGTTAATTGCAAACCGCGGAGGGCCCATCTGGGCAATGAAGGCGTCTAATCCGCGCTTCCCATCTGGCGCGTCAATAATCGTGTACACTCGTGCGTTTTCGGCAAGCCATAGGGCGGTATAGGGAGAGGCTTTGCCTGGTCCTATGGAGTCAATACCAATGACGTTTGCCCGCTGGATCTCTCGCCGGTGAATTTCGTCATCGACGTCAAACTCAATAGTCGAGACCTTGGGATGAGATTCATTATTTGAGAATAGTATGACGTCATCGTGTTTTCTGTGTGACTCAAGGATCGCGTGCAGCACAGTAGTACGGCCACTCGTCGAGGATCCACTGATTAGAACCAGTCCCGGTTCGTTGGTGAGAATCTCGTCAAAACTGCTGGCGAGTCGAAGTTCACTTAGTGTCCGGGGACGTGTCGATACGCTGATATCCCCAACGCCAGCACGGACAACATCAATCGTGACATCCTGCTGCAATCGGGATAGAAGCCTGAGCAAGCGATCTACCGAAAATCGGCTCGCATCACGGTGCTTTAGCGCGGAAATTTCGGACTGCTTAATGCCTAGCCGCTTAACCCAGTCGCTTTGAGTGTAGTTCACATTCTCTATCGCCCGGGAAAGCTCGCGCATCAATTGCGCCTTGGCGCTGCCGTATCGATCGATAAGCCGAAAGTCCGCGTCCGACATGCTTGCATTTTAGCCCAAAGGTGTTATAATTTCAAGAGTAATATCGCAACACAGCGATACTTATTGAGTCCGAGAAGGAATATCCTTGAAGCGGAAGGGCGGTATGAAGGCACGTAGGTTAGCCCTGTTCCTAAGGTCGGCGGGGGCGGCGCGCTCTAATGCGCTTCACCGATTATAAAGGGCGCCGGGTATTCTGCGACAACCGCCGCTGGCGAGAGCACGTTGTCGCTCGGCGCCCTGAGTTTGCCGATCCGTACCTTTCGGCGGCTGTCTTCCAGGCGATTTCGAGCCCCGCCTGTGCTATGCAGAGTGCTCAAGATCCGAAATGCGAGTGTCTCTACGCCCCCGCACCCTTTCCAAAAGAGCGATTTTTGATTAGAATCGTTATCTGTTATAGTCGGCGGGGGCGTGGGGAACTAAAGTCAACAGTTCTCGTCACCGCGATCCCGCCGAACGAAGGACTCTTGTGGGGACACAAACCGCTGTGAATCCGAGCGGCGAAGATAACTCTCGAATTATGGCTCCTTCTGACAACGCTGAAGGTTTTCGACAAGGGCTCGAGCAGTTAAGAGCTAGCCTTTCGCTGCCCTGGCAGTGTTTCTATGATAGACGAGAAGACACGCTCTTCTTACGGCGAAGAAATGGTTCCGCCGTCTCGTACTTTGGCCCCGGCGAACCCGCCATTCTCCTTCGACTTGACGCGGCCACGGTCGAGCTAATCGGGATTGATCTATTGCACTATCAATCGTACCTGCTAAAGAGATATCCTGAATTGCACTGCGTTCGGCCGCGAAAGTCTTTGTTTTCATTCCTATTGCCCATGTGGCAGCGAGGCTCGACCCGGGAGATGGGAGAATCTTTGAGCCGGCTTCTTTCACAGAGCGATTCGCGGCAGTTTGCGTAAAGGCTCTTTTGTCATACACATATTAAGAAACAAAGTGCCGTTTCAGCACTCAAACGACTACATGCGGAATACACCGAACGTCGTCGGCTTCGGTTCTTTGTAGCGTGCCGCTCGCAGGCCGATCGCCAGCACGCGGCGCGTGTCGAGCGGGTCGATGATCCCGTCGTCCCAGATGCGCGCGGTCGAGTAGTAGGGGCTGCCTTCGTGCTCGTACTTGTCGAGGATCGGCTTCTTGAAGGCGTCCTGCTCTTCGGGTGAGAGCGCGGGCTTGTGTTTCTCGGCGTCGGCGTTCATCCGCACGGTCAGCAGCGTCGAGGCGGCTTGCGCGCCGCCCATCACACTGATCCGCGCGTTCGGCCACATCCAGAGCATTCGCGGCGAGTAGGCGCGCCCGCTCATCCCGTAGTTGCCCGCGCCGAAGCTGCCGCCGATCACGACCGTGAACTTCGGCACCTCCGCGCAGGCCACCGCGGTCACCAGCTTCGCGCCGTCCTTGGCGATCCCGCGGTTCTCGTACTCCTTGCCGATCATGAAGCCGGTGATGTTCTGCAGGAACACCAGCGGGATGCCGCGCCGGCAGCACAGCTCGATGAAGTGCGCGCCCTTGAGCGCCGACTCGCTGAACAGGATCCCGTTGTTCGCCAGGATCCCGACCGGATGTCCTTCGACGTGCGCGAAGCCGCAGACCAGCGTCGTCCCGTAGCGCGCCTTGAACTCGGCGAAGTCCGAGCCGTCGACGATGCGCGCAATTACCTCGTGCACATCGTACGACTGGCGCGAATCGCTCGGAATGATCCCGTACAGCTCGTGCGGGTCCCGCGCCGGCGGACGCGGCTCGCGTACCGGCCAGGCGTCGTACGGCCGGCGGTCGAGGTGCGCGACGACTTGCCGCACGATCCCGAGCGCGTGCTCGTCGTCGACGGCGTAGTGGTCGGCGACCCCGCTGATCCGCGTGTGCACGTCGGCCCCGCCGAGCTCTTCGGCGGTGACGATCTCGCCGGTCGCCGCCTGCACCAGTGGCGGGCCGCCGAGGAAGATCGTGCCTTGGTCCTTCACGATGATCGACTCGTCGGCCATCGCGGGCACGTACGCCCCGCCGGCCGTGCACGAGCCCATCACCGCGGCGATCTGTGGAATCCCTTGCGCGCTCATCCGCGCCTGATTGTAGAAGATGCGCCCGAAGTGCTCGCGGTCGGGGAAGACGTCGGCCTGCAGCGGCAAGAACGCACCGCCCGAGTCGACCAAGTAGATGCACGCGAGCGCGTTCTGCTCGGCGATCTCCTGCGCGCGCAGGTGCTTCTTCACCGTGATCGGGTAGTACGTGCCGCCTTTGACGGTCGCGTCGTTGGCGACGATCACGCAGTCGGTTCCGGTGATGGTGCCGATGCCGGCGATCATCCCGGCCGCCGGCGCGTCGTCATGATACATGCCGGTCGCGGCCAGCGCCGAGAGCTCCAGGAACGCCGTTCCCGGATCGACGAGCCGGTCGACGCGGTCGCGCGCGGTCAGCTTCCCGCGCTTGCGGTGGCGGTCGACCGCTTGCGGTCCGCCGCCGCCGCGCACGCGCGCGAGGTGCGCGCGCAAGTCGTCGACCAGGGCTGCCATCGCGGCGGCGTTCCGCTCGAAATCGGCAGACCGGTTGTCGATGCGGGTCGCGAGAGTGCTCACAACCGCTCGATTTAAGCCTGTGTGAGAATATTCTTCTCTGGCATTGCGCTGGGGCGGGCAAGCGTTATCATCGCATCGTGGCTGCACAGACGACCGCTCCCGCATCCTATCGCCCCGCCGGCGCCCTCGACGCGTCGAGCGCGCTCCGTCCCTATGCCGGGCCGTGGAATCGCCGCCTCGCCGCGCACCTGCTGCGCCGGGCCGGGTTCGGCGGCTCGCCGGCCGACGTCGACCGCTTCGCCGCGATGTCGCCGGGCGCGGCGGTCGACTCGCTGATCCGCTTCGCCGACACCTCGGCGCTCCCGGCGCGCCCGCCGCTCGAAGACCCGCCGGCGCCGGTCCGCGGGCTGTTCCGCGGCTTGATGCAAGGCCAGGCGCCCGACGAAGCGACGGTCCAGGCCCGCAAGATGTTCCAGATGGCGAACAACATGAACCGCCGCCGGAACCTGGTCGCGATGCAGACCTGGTGGCTGCAGCGGATGATCGCCACGCCCGCGCCGCTGCAAGAGAAGATGACGCTCTTCTGGCACGGCCACTTCACCAGCTCGCCGGAGAAGGGCACGACCGCCCAAGCGCTGCTGATGCAGAACCAGCTCTTCCGCGAGTACGCGCTGGGCAACATCCGCGAGCTGACGCTGCACGTCTCGCAAGACCCGGCGATGCTGCGCTACCTCGACAACAACGTCAACGAGAAGGCGCACCCCAACGAGAACTACGCGCGCGAGCTGATGGAGCTCTTCACGCTCGGGATCGGCAACTACACCGAGCAGGACATCCGCGAGTCGGCGCGCGCGTTCACCGGCTGGACGTTCCGCCGCAGCCCCGACGGCACGGGCCAGTTCTTCGACAACCGCGCGCAGCACGACGAGGGCACCAAGACGTTCCTCGGCCAGAGCGGGAACTTCAACGGCGCCGACATCGTCAACATCATCTTCCGCCAGCCGGCCGCCTCGCGCTGGTTCGCCACCAAGCTGCTGGCCTTCTTCGTCTACCAGGACCCGGAGCCGGTGCTCGTCGACCAAGTCGCCGCGCTGCTGACGAAGAACGACTTCGAGCTGCGGCCGGTGATGTCGGCGCTGCTGCGCAGCAACGTGTTCTTCAGCGACCGCGCGTACCGCGCGCTGGTGAAGAGCCCGGTCGACTTCGTCGTCGGCACGCACCAGCTCTTCGGCATCACCGAGGTCGCGCCGGTCGAGCTGGCGACGCTGCGGGCGATGGGCCAGGTGCTGTTCTACCCGCCGAACGTGAAGGGCTGGGACGGCGGCGCGGCCTGGCTCAACAGCCAGACCGTGCTCACCCGCGAGAACTTCGCCAACGGCGTGGCGCAGAGCCCGAAGATGATGGAGAACGCGGGGTGGCTCACGCCGGTGATGCGCGCGATGGACCCGCACGCCGTCGCGACGACGCTCACGCAGTCGATGCTGCAGGGCGACGTCTCGCCGGCCGCCGTCGCGCAGCTCGTCGCCTACCTCGGGGGCCACGGCCAGTCCGAGCTCGCGCAGCTCTCACCGGAAAACGTGGACGAACGCGTCCGCAACGCCGCCTACTTGACGATGGCGATGCCCGCCTACCAGCTCGCGTAAGGATAAATTCGGAAAGCACAGGATGACACGGACAATGAAACGCAGCGGATTTCTTCTCGGAGCGGTCTCCGGGCTCGCGGTCGTCGCCAACAACGACACGATCTTCTCGCAGGCGCTCGCGCAGACGGCGCTTCCCGGTCTGCCGGGCGGCAACGACCGCGTGCTGGTGGTGATCAACTTCCAAGGCGGCAACGACGGGCTGAACACGGTCGTGCCGTACGGCATGCAGGACTACTATCGCTACCGCCCGTCGCTCGGGATCGCCCCGAACGACGTGCTGCGGATCGACGACGTCGTCGGGCTCAACCCGGTGCTCGCGCCGTTCAAGAAGATGTACGACGCCGGGAACGTAGCGATCGTGCAGGGCGTCGGCTATCCCGACCCCGACCACTCGCACTTCCGCTCGACCGAGATCTGGCAGACCGCGCAGCCGAAAGGCTACGAGTCGACCGGCTGGCTCGGGCGTTACCTCGACGAGGCGCAGCTCCCGAAGAGCAACCTGTTCAACGCGGTCGCGATCAGCAACGTCCTGCCCGAGCTGCTGATCTCGAAGACGACCGACGTCCCGGCGGTCGACGCGCTGCGCGGCTACGGCCTCGCCAGCGACAAGCGCAGCGGCAACCGCGAGGCGTTCCACGAGTTCGTCAGCGACAAGACGGTCCCGTTCCGCTCGCCGTTCCTCGCGCAGGTCGCGGAGATCGAAGACCACGCGCAACGCGGCGCGGAAGAGCTGCCGAAGCTCGTCGCCGGCTACCAACCGCAGGCGACGTATCCGGCGACCCCGCTCGGCCGCAGCTTGGCGCTCGCGGCGCAGATCGTCGGCTCGAAGCTCGGCACGCGCGTGCTCTACCTGCAGCACGGCTCGTTCGACACCCACGTCACCCAGAAGCAGACGCAAGAGCGATTGCTCGCCGACTTCGCGAACGCGATCAGCGCGTTCTACCAAGACCTCGCGGCGCACGGCAACGACAAGCGCGTCCTCACCATGACGTTCAGCGAGTTCGGCCGCCGCGTCGGAGAGAACGCCAGCCGCGGCACCGACCACGGCGAAGCCGCACCCGTCTTCCTCATCGGCGGCGGCGTCAAAGGCGGCCTCTACGGCCAGCACCCCGATCTGGGCCGCCTCAACATGGGCAATCTCGCGTTCTCGACCGACTTCCGCAACGTCTACGCGACGGTGCTGGAGCGCTGGCTGGGTCGTCCGTCAGGCCCGATCGTCGGCTCGAACTTCACGATGCTCCCGCTGTTGACGTAACGCCCTCAGACGCCTGAGAATTTGGCCACGCTATGGCTGATCGAGGAAGGGATTCTCGCGCCAGATGCGAGCATCCGCGATTTCGATTTCGCCGATCCGAACAGTATTCTTCTCCTTTAGGAAGCAAAAGTAAACGCGATAACCGATGTCGCCATCGAGCACGATGAGAGCGCGATCGCGGTATACCAGTGAGGGATCGTATGGATTGGGGTGTGGAATTTCTATGATAAGAAGTCCACGGGGCTCGCAGCGCTCACCAAGCTGCAACACCTGAGCCCAAAGGTACTCGGAATCGGCGCTTTCGAGAATCTTGCGAGCTTGATCCGTAATCTCTAGCCGGTAGCGCGCGATGACTTTTTCTCTCGCCAGCGCCGGAGATCGTCCGGCGACAGCTCGCTCGTCTCGCCCGCGATCATTTGCAGATAGCCTTTCGATGAATGAACGACGTCAAGATCAATCGAGTCAATCAGGCGCCGCCGCACGGCGTCATCTTCCCGCTGCGCCTGAACGCTCACGCTCAGCCACGTCATCTCACGATACCAATTGCGAAGCTCGTTGAAATATGCGTAGTTGTTGCGGACGACGTTGAAGGCGAGACGAGCGCCGGCCAGCGCTCGAGTGATCGGTGCCGGTGCGGCCTGCGGCGATGCGGCGTCCTCGAACTCGCTCGTGAATCGCATAATGAGCGCTTGGCGTTCGGGTGGCATGTCGTTCCACGCCCGTTCGATGATTCGGCGAAGCTTTCTCAACAAGGCGATCTCTCGCCGGAGCTGAGAAAGCCCGATCGTCTCCGGAGCATACGCGATGGAGGGCATCTCGATGTGCTGGGCTTCCGCCGCACTCTCCAATTCGGCCACCTCCTCCCGTGATCGGCGCAGATTCGCGCCTTCTGAAGCTCCAAGAAAGCCGAAGTCTTCCGAATCGCTGCTTTTCCCCCTCCTCGCGGCTCCCATAGCGCTATGATAGTGAGGCCGATTCGGCCTGTACAGCACAGATTTCGGTGGACAAGCCCTCGGCCGCGTCGCACGCGGCAATACCTGGCAATGCGGCCGTGAGCCAAACCACTGCGGCAAGTCTCGTGCCAGTCCGGCGCCGTGTGCGCGCGACGCAATGGGTGTGTCGCAGCGGCGTCATCGACTTGCGAGCTGGCATGCAGTGATCACCCTTCGTACCTCGGCCGCTCCTCGCGACGAGCGACGATCCACGGCGCCGCCGTTCCATCTGCCCCGCCGCGTAGCCGACGGCAGACACCTGCCGCTGGTACATGCGGGCGCACTTGATCCACAGCGTGCTGCATCTCATTCGGAATCGCCGAGGCTGCCTTGCGTTGCTTTGAGTCGGAGAATTTCTACCTCCCGTATCACTTCGCATTAGAACGCGTCGAGGTTCCTAGCCGACCTCCGCTGGACAAAGTCGTGGTGCCGCGTTTGGAGATCTTTCAGAGCGAAACCAATCATCCTTACTAACGCGCGTCAAGAATCGACTCGGCGCATTAGAGCCTCTCCTATATACAGATTTCCACCGTCTTCACGAACGCAATCGTACCAAAAGTTCCGCATTCTTTTCGGTCTTCCCCGACCGATTTCGCCTACGTCATCCCATTCAATCGTCACAAATAAGTCAAACCCATGTCCCTCACTGCGCATAGCTCTTATTTCGGAATCAAGGGTTTTTCCATTTCGTATAAGGCATCAATTCTCCGACCATTATCGCTGAGGTTGGCTGACAGCCAGGTCCATCCACCTAAATTTTTCTCCGCCCTTTCGGTGGACTTCGTCATCAGTTTGCTGGAAGTGAGAGTAATCGCGAATGGCGTCTGTTCAATCAGTATTTCTCCCTGTTGGGGAGGAAGCTGCTCGTGTGGCAAGGCCTGAATGCGTGCAGCGAGCGGCCTTCGAACTTCCACCTTCCGGAAAAATCTAACTCGGGGTGGTATAGTTTCCATCCCGACCTTTCATACCGCGCAATCCGATGTCTTGCAACCAAAGCAACGCTAGGGATCGAGAATAGCGTAAGAACTATTGCGAGCTGGCCAAGAGTTTGGCCAAAGTGTTCGCTGATATATAGAAACAGCGTGGCGGCTAACACTGCAACAAACGACCTTTTGATACTCTTCGATTTGACTCTTCATTTGTATACACCCTAACGTCCTCTAATGTCCTAAGTTACGGAGACACGGTCGGTTGCATGCCCTTTGGGTTCCCGAGTCTTGTGGCAAAAGGATTACTTCTGATGTATCCGCACGACCCCTTTGCCGACGACCCGCCGCTCCATGAGATCGGCGATCGCTTGCGGAGTGTCTTCGAAGGCGTAGGTCGCGGCGACGTGCGGGTGGAGCTTGCCTTCTCGGATCAACTCGAACATCGCGTTGAAGTTCGTGCGGTTGTGGGCGGGGTTGCGCGCGGCCCAGTCGCCCCAGTAGACGCCGAGCACGTTGAGCTCTTTCAGTAAAATGCGGTTCGCCGGGATCTGCGGGATCGTGCCGCCGGCGAATCCGACGACCAACAGGCGCGCGTCGCGGCGCGCCGCGCGCAGCGCGACGTCGAACTGCTCGCCGCCGACGTTGTCGATCGCCACGTGCACCCCGCCGCCGCTTGCCGCCTTCACCGCGTCGACTAAATCCGACGCGCCGGCGTCGAGCACGACGTCGGCGCCGGCGCGCTTCGCCGCCTCGCGCTTCGCATCCGAGCTGGTACTCGCGACGACGTGGGCGCCGAACGCTTTGGCAAGATCGACCGCCGCCGTTCCGACGCCGCCGCCGGCGCCGCTCACGTACAGCCACTCGCCGGGCTTCAAGGCGGCGCGGTCGGCGAGCGCGTGGTATGCGGTTCCGTAGGTCAAAATCATGCCGGCGGCGGTGACGACATCGACCCGCTCCGGCAGCACGATCGTCGTTGCCGCCGACGCGACGGCGCGCTCCGCGAAACCGCCCATCACGCCGGCCGCGACGCGCTCGCCGACGTGCGGCTCGCTCACGCCCTCACCGACCGCTGCCACGACGCCGGCCACCTCGACGCCGGGACTGAACGGCAGCGGCGGCTTCACCTGATAGAGCCCTTGTACCAGCAGCACGTCGGGAAAGTTCACGCCCGCCGCGTGTACGTCAATGAGGACTTGTCCCGGGCCGGGCTTCGGCTCCGGCGCATCGGCGACGACGAGATCCTTCGGCGGACCGTACGCGCGGCACACGATCGCTCGCATGTGCCTTCGTTGCGAAGCGGGGCGCACGGTTCCTCGTTCAGAAGAGCACGCGATGCTCAGCGATGAGACCCGGCCGGTCGGGACCCCCTTCACCAGCCTCGGCGATCTCGAGCACGCCGCCGGTGAATGGACCGGCGAGAGCGCGTGGCAAACGGTCACGCAGGCGCTGATCGACGAGTTCGCGCGCGTGACCGGCGATCATCAGTGGATTCACGTCGATCCGGAACGCGCTCGCCGCGACTCGCCGCTCGGAACGACGATCGCGCACGGGTTTCTCACCCTGAGCCTTCTGCCGAGCATGATCCAGCAGTGCATCAGCTTCCCGACCGCGCGGCTGAGCCTCAACTACGGCTTTGACCGCGTCCGCTTCGTCGCGCCGCTTCCCGTCGGCTCGGAGATTCGCGGCCTCTTCACGCTGGAGGACGTGCGCCCGGTCGAAGACGGCGCGCAGCTTACCTGGCGCGTGGAGATCGAAGTGCGCGGCGCCGCCAAACCCGCGCTCTCGGCACGTTGGCTCACGCGGATCGGCTTCGCCGAACCACCTGCGGCCGGCGCGGAGCGGTCATGACGTTCGGGCGGACCGGCCTTCGCGTCGCGACGGTGCTCGCGTGCGCGGCCGCGCTGCAGGGATGCAGTGCGGCGCGCGGCGCGACGTGCACCGCCGTCCCTGGAACGGTCGTGTGGAAGACCGGCGCCGGCAATCTCGGACAGTACGATCTTCCGAGCGTCAATGACGGGCAGTGCTCGGTCGACCGTTCGAGGCCGGACTACGTCGTGCCGGTCATCACCGGCAGCGACGTGTCGTTCAGGCTCTTGCGGAACACCGCCAACACGTACACGTACGAAGGGAACCGCTACCGCGGCTCCAGCACGTGTTACCGCAATCAGATGAACCCCAGGGATCCGAACACCGGCACCAATTCGATGCTGAACCCTGGTTCCCGATACACGTTCACGTTCCAGACGGTCGTCACGCTCCACGGCAACACGCTGAACGAAGGTCTCGGCCCCGGCAGGGGTATCGCCGTCGACCTTCCGGGGATCGTGTGGCAGACGCACAGCTACGGCGAGGGACCCACCAACGGAAACGGACCGTGCGACATGCTGCTGATCAGCAACACGCAAGCCGATCGGTGGACGGGCCGCTACCCGGACAGCCCTCCCGGCGGCAAGCCGATCTGGTCGTTCAAGTCCTGCAGCGACTCCGACAACGCGGTCGGCCGCCGGTATTTCTCGCCGGACACGCTGCACGACGGCGAGCTGGACACTTGGCAGATCGACATCGCCGCGCAGCTCGACGGCCGGAGCGGGGGTTCGGTCGTCGTTCGGCGGAACGGAAGGGTCGTCTACGACGCGGCCGCCGGCGTGTGCGACTCGCACGCCTATCACGGCTGCTGGTGGAACTTCGGCCCCTACATGTACTATTGGGAGAACTCGAACGAGCCGCCCGGATGGAACGATGCGGGGATCACCGTGCAATTCAAAGACATGACGCTCTACAAGCTGTAGGGTTTTGGTCGAAGCGGAGCGGGCCGGCCTGTCGGTAAGAATACGGAGGCGTCGGCCGGGCGGCTCCGAATGGCGCGAGATGCTCGTTCGCCGCGTTCTCGCCGCCGCGTCGCTCTTCGTATGCTTCTCCTGGTCGATGCCGGCCTCGACGTCCGCCGCGGACGTCGCCGCGGCGCCGGTGCACGCGTTCGCCGAACCTTCGGTCTCACCCGATCACGGCGAGATCGCGTTCGTCTCGGGCGGCGACGTCTGGAGCGTCCCCTCCGGCGGCGGCACGGCGCGGCTGCTCGCGGCGACCGGCGGGACGGCGCATCGTCCGCTCTTCTCGCCCGACGGAAAGAAGCTCGCATACGTTTCGACGCAGCCCGGCGCGGTCGGCGTCTACGTCCTCACGCTCGACGGCGGCGCGCTGCGGCGCGTCACGCACGACGACAGCGTCGTCGACATCAGCGCGTGGTCGCCCGACGGGCGCTACGTCTATCTCACTTCCCCCTCGCACAACATCGCGTACTTCACCGACGTCATGCGCGTCGCGGCCGACGGCGGGACGCCGATGCAGGTGCTGCACGAGAGCTACGTGATGGACGACGCCGGCGTGCCTTCGCCCGACGGCGCGTCGATCGCGTTCGTGCGAAACGGCTTCAACCAGTGGTGGCGGCGCGGCCACGCCCACATTCGGCGATCTGGGCGACGTCGCGTTCTCGCCGGCCGGCGACTGGATCGCGTACATCGACCAGGACCGGCTCGGTTTCTCGAACGCGTACGTCGTGCGCACCTCCGGCGGAACGCCGCACGCGGTGACGTTCCTGCCGAACGGCAACGGCGGACCGCTGGCCTGGGCGCCCGACGGCACGCGGCTGTTCGTCGTCACCTCGCAGCGCACCGAACAGGGCGAAGTCGCGCAGGTCGACCTCATCCCGCGCACGCCGCGCTTCCGCGAGGACGCGTTCCGCCGCTTGTTCCAGGAAGAGCCGCGCCCCGAGCTGCCCTCCCGCACCGTGCCGACGCCGGCGCCGACCACCTCGCCGCGGCCCGCGGCACCGGCGAGCGCATCGCCGTCGCCCGCGCCGGCGCGCCGCACCGAGATCGACTTCAACGGGATCCGCGAGCGCGTCGCGCTGCTGCCGACCGGACTCGACGTCAACCGCGTCGTCGTCACGCCCGACTCGAAGACGGTGGTATTGGTCGCGAGCGCCGCCGGCGAGAACAATCTGTACACGTTCTCCGTCGACGAGACCTCGAGCGAGCCGCAGGTCGCGAAACAGCTCACCACGACGCCCGGATTCAAGACCGACGTCGCGATCGCGCCGGACGGCAAGAGCGCCTTCTACCTCGACTCCGGCCGCGTGTGGTCCGTTCCGCTCGGCGGAGCGCCGGGCGCGCCGAAACCGCTCGCGCTCGCGGCCGAGCTCGACGCCGACTTCGCCGACGACAAGCGCGTCGTGTTCGCCCAGGCGTGGTCGCTGCTCGACCGCTGGTACGCCGATCCGAACTTTCACGGCGCGAACTGGCCGGCGATGCGCGCGGAGTACGAGCCGTACGCGCTCGCCGCGCGTACGCCGCAAGAGTTCAGCCGCGTCGTCTCGCTGATGATCGGCGAGCTCAACTCCTCGCACAGCGGTTTCAGCGCGCCGCGCCCGCCGACGGCGCCGCGCTTCGTGACCGGCCGCATCGGCGTCGACTGGGACACCGCGACGTACGATCGGACGGGCCGGCTGCGAATCGCTTCGATCGTCCCGCTGGGACCGGTGGCGATCACGGGGCGCGTCGCCGCGGGCGACGAGGTGCTCGCCGTCGACGGCACGCCGGTCGAACGCACGACCGACGTCGACGAACTGCTCGCGAACCGCATCGGCAAACGCACCGAGCTGCGCGTCGCGCCGCACGGCGACGCCGCCGCGGCGCACAACGTCGCGGTGCTGCCGGTCGACCGCAACACCGAAGAGCAGCTGCGCTACCGGGCATGGGTCGCCGGGCGGCGCGCGTACGTCGAACGCATCAGCGGCGGGCGGCTCGGCTACGTGCATTTGTACGACATGGGCCAGGAATCGCTGACCAGGTTCTACACCGACCTCGACGTCCAGAACCGCACCAAAGCCGGCGTCGTCGTGGACGTGCGCAACAACACCGGCGGGTTCATCGACCCGTACGCGCTCGACGTGCTCACGCGGCGCGAGTACCTCACGTTCAAGTCGCGCTTCGGCTACGATTCGCCCGAGCGCACGTCGCTCGGCCAGCGCGTCCTCGACCATGCCTCGGTGCTGGTCACGAACGAGCACAGCCTCTCGGACGCCGAGAACTTCGCCGAAGGCTATCGCGTCCTGCACGCGGGCGCGATCGTCGGCGAGGCGACCGCCGGCTGGATCATCTTCACCAGCAACACGACGCTCGCCGACGGCTCGGCGCTGCGCTTGCCCTCGACGCGGGTGATCGCGCACGACGGCGTCGACATGGAGCTCCACCCGCGCCCGGTCGACGTGCGCGCCGACAACCCACCCGGCGCGTTCGAGCGCGGCGACGACCCGCAGCTCGACGCCGCCGTTCGCGAGCTGCTGCGCCGCACCGGAGCTCGCCGCTAGCTAACCGCCGCCGTCACCGGAGCGCGCCGGCATCAGCACGTGCAGTGCCTGCTGTTCCGCGAGCGCGTCGTCGTCCGCGGTCGGACCGCCTTGAACGACCATCCCGGCCGGCTCGGCGCGCTTGCGCCGCACCGTGGTCGACGTGCTCGCCTGCGCGACGAGCACGGGCCGCGGCGCGACCTCGGCGTTCACCGCCGTCGCGGGCGGCGTCGCGGTCAGCGCGAGCGCCGCGAGACTGATCAAGTGCATCGGATTCTCCTGAAAAGAGTGAGATGCACGTGATACGCCGCCGCAAACATTCGCGGACCAACAATTTTCAAATGGCGCGCGAACTTTTTTTGGCTGCGAAGCAGCTACGTTGTCAGTATGCAAACAGCAACGTGGCCGAGAGGGAGTTGCGCGTGCGGTCGTCGCTGCGGTGCAGCGTGTCGAACGCGGTCAAGCGCGCGTTCCGCGCAATGCGATATCCCGCGCCGGCGATGAACGAGCGCGAGAACATCGTATCGTGCGTGCCGTCGTAGCGCGCGATCGCGAAACAGGCGCCGTACCGAGGCTGCGGATCGGCAAAGGAGCCCCTAACAGTTCAGTTAGGCGCTCCTAAATCCCTGGTTTCGCGATTCAGACTAGCCGCCTCCGGTGAGGGGCGGCGGGAAGAGGCGGTCGATCTCGGCCTGCCACGCGGCCGACATCTGGCCCGGGGTCAGCGCCTTCGAGTAGTCAGGATGAAAGCTGCGGTCGCTCCGCGTGTCCGGCGCCGGCCCTGCGCTGCGCGGGGCGTTCGAGATGCCGATCACGCGCAGACGCGCGGGCGTCGCGCTCTCGCTCACCAGCTCGCCGACCACGTTGCCGTTCATGTCGACGAGCACGTAACGTGTCCCCGGCGTCGTGTCGGCGGCGGATGCGAACGCCGCCGGCGTTGCGACGATCGCCGCGGCGAGCGCAAGTGCGTAGATCGATTTCTTCACGACGGTCTTCTTCTCGGTGCTCATGCCGGCGATACGCCGCCGCACTGCCACGCGGATCGATACGTTCAGGCGGAACGCGCGCGCGGCGCTGCGAACCGCCGTTCGTGGTCTCGCTGCGTTTTCTCGGCACCGGCGGCGCGCGCTGGGTCGTCGCCAAGCAGATCCGCTCGTCGGGCGGCTTCTGGCTGCAGGCCGACGGCACGAACATTCACGTCGATCCCGGACCGGGCGCCCTGGTGCGCGCGCTCACCCAGCTGCCGCCCTGCGACCCCGCCTCGCTCGACGCGATCGTTCTCTCGCACAAGCACCTCGACCACTCCGGCGACGTGAACGCGATGATCGAAGCGATGTGCCAAGGCGGCTGGCGGCCGCGCGGTGCGCTGTGCGCGCCGCTCGACGCGCTCGATCCCGCGCAGCAGCCGGTCGTCCTTCCGTACGCGCGCCGCTTCGTGCCGCGCGAGTGGGTCGTCACGGCGAACGGTGGCCCGTTCGAAGTCGGCAGCGTCGAGCTGCGCGCCTCACTGAAGCTGCAGCATCCCGTCGAAGCGTACGGCCTGCACTTCCGCACCCCGAGCGCGCGCGTCTCCTACCTCCCGTGCACGCGCTACTTCGACGACATCATCGAGGACTACAAAGCACACGCGCCCGACGTGCTGGTGGTGAACGTGCTGCGCTACCGCGACTCGATGGACGTCGACCACTTGACGATCGACGATGCGCGCGCGCTGATCGAAGGGATTCGCCCGGGCGCGGCGATCATGACGCACTTCGGCACGCGGATGCTCGAGCGCGACCCCAAGCGGCTGGCGCACGAGCTCGAAGACGCGACCGGGATCAAGACGTTCGCGGCGTACGACGGCTGGGTCTACGACGTTGCTTGAGATCGAGTCGGCAAAGCCCGGCGCGACCGACGCGTTCTGGAAGGCGCACGACCGCGACCAACGCAGCGAGCTGTGGAGCTTTCGCGTCGTCTGGCACGAGCAGACGCACGACCTGATCGCGCGCGAGGCCGGCGAGACGCTCGGCGCGCTGCGGCTGCGCATCGCCGCCTCGCTCGGCCACCTCGACGCGCTCTACGTGCTGCCGGCGCAGCGCAAACGCGGGATCGGCCGGCTGCTGGTCGCGCGCGCCGAGGAGATTTCAAACTACTACAACTGCCACAAGGTCACCGTTCCGGTCTTGCACGACGGCGCCGCGCATAAGTTCTTCCTCGCCTGCGGCTACGCCATCGAGGCGGTGATCCCGCAGCACACCTTCAAGCTGGACGTCGCGCTGCTGCGCAAGTTTCTGCTGTAAGCGCGCTATCCGCCGGTGCGCAGCCGGCCGACGGTGCGCGAGCGCCGCGGACCTTCGGGGCGCGGCGCGGCGGCGCGCCGGTGCTGGTTGAAGAGCTGGTGGAGCGGCCGCCATTCGGCGTTCGGCGCGCGGCGGCTGGCCAGCGAGCCGTCGTACAGAAAGACGTTGCCGCGGCCGGTGATCGCGTTGACGAGCGCGCCGCCGCCCCCGACGGTCGCCGTCGCGGTGCCGTCGCCGTGCTGATCGACGTTCGCGCGCTTGTCGAACGCGGTGTAGACGTGGCCTTCGTCGGAGTGCGCGGCGAGCTGCGCCGGCGAGACGACGCCGAGCGCGATGTTCCCGTTCTGCGACTCGAAGCGCGCCAGCCCCGGATCGAAGCTGCCGCCGTCGTAGAGGATCGAGCCGTTGATGCTGGTCGCCTCGATCTGCTTGCTGCGGCAGCGCTCGAAGAGGTCGTGCGCGGCGATGCCGCGCACGCGGATGCGGTCGAACGTCCCGTCTGCGGCGTAGAACACGCCGTAGTTCACCTGCACGAACGCCGAGGTGCTCGTCCCGGTGAGCTGCACGCGGCCTTGGTTCTGCGCGAGGAACAGGTTCGCGCCGCGATAGCCTTCGACGCTCGTCTGCCCGCCGCCGACGCGCAGCGCGAGGATGCCGAGTGCAGCCGGCACCGTCACCACCAAATGCGAGCCTTCGGGCGCGTCGATCCGCACGGTGTCGTGCGGACCCGGCCGGAACGAGGCGTACGGAAACTCTTCGGGCGGAAGCGCGCCGGCGCCGGTGATCGCGCCGTCGCGGTCGTGCAGCGTGAACAGCTGCGCGGGAATCTGCTGCGAGAGCGGAAAGCGCACCGTTCCGAAGGGGATGCTGAGCCGCGCGATGCTCGGGACCGCGTCCTCGGCGTAGTCGACCTGGACGGTCGGCCGGTCCCAGACGCGGACGGTCAGCTCGTTCCCTTTGCCGCGCACGACGACGTTCACCACCGCTTGGTCACCGACGTCGAGCGACGACGAAGCGGCCCGCACCGGCGCCGCCGGCAGGCTGAGAAGGACCACGAGCAGCGCGCCTAGCCCGGCGGCGATCCGCCGCAAGGCTCGGGTGTCGGGGACGTCCACGGTCCCATCGTACCGTCGCGCCCGCGCGGACGTCATGAACCCGTGGTGAGGGATTCCGGCTCGGCCGGCAGGCTGACCGCGAACACCGAGCCGCCGCCCGGCCGCCGCCGCGCCGCCACCGTGCCGCCGTGGACGCGGGCGATGCTGCGCACGATCGCCAGCCCGAGCCCGGTCCCTTCGGTCGTGCGCGCGTGGGCCGGGTCGCCGCGGAAGAAGCGGTCGAACAAGCGGTCTGCCGCGAGGTCGTCGATCCCCCGCCCGGTGTCGGCGACCTCGACGACGGCGCGGCCGTCGTCGTGCCGCAGGGTCACTTCGACGTTCCCGGCGTCGGTGAACTTGATCGCGTTGTCGACGAGGTTGCCGACGAGCTGCCGCAGCAGCCCGGCGTCGCCGATCACGATCGTGCGCGCGTCCGCCGGATGGTGCGAATCGAGCGCGAGCCCTTTGGCGGCGGCGCGCTCGCGCTCGTGCGCGACGACGTCGTCGACCAGCCGTTCCAGGACCAGCGGCTCTTTCGGGATCGCGTCGCCGGCCTCGGCTTTCGCGAGCGTGAGCATCCCGGAGACCATCCCCGCGAGCCGGCCGCTCTCGTCGGCGATCGCCGCGAGCGAATGCTTCAGCACCTCGGGATCGCGGTCGCCCCAGCGCTGCAGCATCTGCGCGTTCGAGTGGATGACGGTGAGCGGCGTGCGCAGCTCGTGCGAGGCGTCGCTGATGAACTGCCGCTCGCGCGCGAACGCCGACTGCAGGCGGTCGAGCATCGCGTCGAACGCGTCGGCGAGCCGGCCGACCTCGTCGCGCCGCTGCCAGCGCAGGCGCCGGTCGAGCCGTTCGGAACCGATCTCGGAGACCTCGCTGGTGAGCCGCTCGATCGGGTCGATCGCCGAGCGCGCGATGAAGTACGACGCGACGACGATGACGATCATCGCCAGCAACGTCGTCTCGACCAGGATCGTGCGCGCGCGCGCGATCAGCTCGTCGACGATGTCGAGCCGTTCGCCGGCGTGCGCGATGGCGATCGGGCGGCCCGTGACGTCGACCAGCACGCGGTTCAGCACCAGCATCGTCCCCGGCCGGTTGCCCCCGATTCGCAGCTCGTCGTACTCGTGATCGCTCCCCTGCGGGACGAACGGCGGAAACGCGAAGCCGCCGAGATTCGAGCTCTTGCCGAGGACCTGCCCGCGCACGGTGTCGATCTGCACGTACTGGTTCGCCGACGCCCAGCGGTCGAGCGTCGCGCGGTCGGCGAGCGTGGTGAGCGGCGCGGTCTCTTCGGCGAACGGAAACGTCGCGGCTTCGCGCGCGATGTTCTCGATCTGGTCGGCGGTCTGCGCGAGGTTCAGCCGGGCCTGGTCGATCAGCAGCGAGCGAAACGCGAAGTCGATCGCGACCGCGCCGAGCGCGACGACGAGCAGGATCAGCGCGGCGTAGAGCGCCGCGATCCGCGTCCGCAGGCTGCTCATGGTGCTCGCGCGCCGAAAACCGCTAATCTTTGAGCGCGTAGCCCACGCCGCGCACGGTCTGGATCAGCTTCTCCTCGAACGGGTCGTCGATCTTGCCGCGCAGGTAGCGGATGTAGACGTCGATCAAGTTGGAGTCGCCCAGGAAATCGCTCCCCCACACGCCGTTGAAGAGCTCGTCGCGCGAGTGGACCTTGTTGCGGTGCAGCAGCAGGTACTCCAGCAGCGCGTACTCTTTGGCCGTCAGGTGGATCGCGGTGCCGCCGCGCGTCACCTCGTGCCGGTCGCGGTCCATCAGCAAGTCCTTGACCGTCAGCACGTTCTCGTGCGGGTCGCGGTCGCGCAGCCGCGCGCGGATCCGCGCCAGCAGCTCTTCGATCGAGAACGGCTTGACGACGTAGTCGTCGGCGCCTTTGTCGAGCCCGGCGACGCGGTCGGGGATGCGGTCCTTCGCGGTCAGCATGATGATCGGGACGCGGGATTTCGCGCGCACGCGCGAGGCCACTTCGAGCCCGTCGAGCTTCGGCAGCATCAGGTCGAGCACGACCAGATCGGGTTCTTTGAGCGCCTTCTCGAGGCCCGAGAGGCCGTCGGCGGCGGTGTCGACCTCGTAGCCTTCGTGCTCGAGCTCGAGCTTGAGGACGCGCGTGATCTGCGCGTCGTCCTCGACCAGCAGAATCTTGTACTTGCGGCGTTCCTCCGGCGGGGCCGGGGCCGGCGTCGCGCTCACTTCGCCTCGACGCGGCCCGGTGAGGACGGAACGGTGATGGTCGAGAGCCACCAGGCGGCCGAGACGCCGATCGCCAGCCACAGCACGACGTAGTCGGAGCTCAGCCCGGCGGTCTGCACCGCGTCGGAGAGCGTCGCGACGATCCGCTCGCCGGCGTGCGGCGTCGCGGCGACGATCCAGGCTACCCAGGCGGCCAGCGCGACGAACGTTCCGAGCAGCCACACTTCCCACGGGCGAGCGGCGGGCTCGGGGCGGTAGACCGTCGCCGCCATCACGCGCGCGTGGAAATCGGCCGGCGGTTCCTCCAGCGGGAGGGCGGCTAGCGCGAGGTCGAGGGCGTCGTCGTCGTAGCTCATGCGGTCAGGGCCTTCCGTAGTTGTTCTTTCGCCCGAAAGAGGTGTGTTTTCACCGTTCCCAGCGGAAGGTTTAACACGGTTGCAATCTCTTCGTATTGCTTTCCTTGCAGGTGGTAGAGGGTGATGACGGTCCGGTACTTCTCGGGCAGGCCGTCGATCGCGGCCCGCAGCCGCTCCGCCTCGTCGCTGCGCTCGGCGAGCAGCTCCGGCCCGGCCGCCGAGTCGGCGCGGTCCGGCAGCTCCTCGCCGGAGAAGCGCTTGCGCTTGGCGAGCCGGTCGCAGCAGGCCCGGTAGCAGATGGTGAAGATCCAGGTCGAGAACTTGGCGCCGGGCCGGAACGTCGCGAGCGCCCGGTAGGCCTTCAGGAACGCCTCCTGCGCGGCGTCCTCCGCCTCGGTGCGGTCGTGCAGCGTTCGCACGGCCAGGTGGTAGACGGCGCGCTGGTAGCGCGAGACGAGCTCGCCGAAGGCCTCGGAACGGCCGGCCAGGGTGGCCGCGATCAGCGCCTGGTCGTCTTCGACCGGCGCGGTTAGCGGGGGGTCCACCGCGAGGGCGAGTCCCATCGTGCTCCCATGTACGCCCGAGCGACCCGGCGGTTTCGCCGAAACTCCCTGCCGCGCCGGTCGTACATGGGGCATGATTTCCCGCTCGACCCTCATCGCGGCCTTGGTCGTCATCGAGCTCGTCATCGTCGCCGCCGCCGGGCGCGCGGTCAGCGGCCACTCGTCGCACTGGAACTTCGGCGGAGCGTTCGCGGACCAGCCGCCCGTGGTGACGCGGATCGACCAGACCTTCGAAACCGGCGCTGCGCCGCACGTCGTCCTCGACGTCGACAACGCAACCGTCACGGTGGAAGCGGCGGCGGGGACGAGCGTCCACGTCGCCGGCGTCATGCGCTACACCCATTGGCGCTCCGGGGTGAAACCGGCCCTCACGGCGCTCCGCACGGCGGACGGCGTGCGGGTAGCCGCCGAGTCCGGGCTGACGTACACCCGGTCGCTGGAACGCGAGGTGCGCATCACCGTGCCGCCCGGCGCGCAGGTCGAGGTCCTCAGCGCCGCGTCGGTCGTCGCGAGCGGGTTGCGCGGAAAGCTCATCGCCCGGCTCGGCGACGGTCCGGTGAAGGTCGACAACCACCGCGGCGACCTCGACGTGACGACCTCCTCGGGCGACGTCGACCTGGTCGACGTGCAGGCGTCGGCGCTTGCGCTTCGCTCCGACGATGGGGACTTCAGGCTGACCTCCGCGGGCGGCGACCAGATCGACGCGCACACCGCGTCCGGGAAGATCACCGCGGTCGATCTGCGCGCGGTCGACGGAGCGCTGCGAACCGACGACGGCCACATCGACGTTGGGTTCGCCTCGCAGTCCGACGCCGCGGTGAATCTCCACACCTCCGACGGCCGTATCACCGGCGTCGGCGCCGCGAAGCCGGACACGGACGGCCCCGACAGCCGCTCGCTGCGGCTCGGATCGGCCCGCGGCCACTTCACCGTCGCCACCGGCAGCGGTTCGATCTCGGTCACCCAAGGAGCCAGCGTCTAATCATGCATGACGATTCAATCATCGCGGTCGTCGCGGTCATGTTCGTCTTCGGAGCCCCGGTCGTCGCGTTCATCGTCGCGCGCGCGCTGCGGCACCAGGAGCGGATCGAGATGATCCGCCGCGGGATCGTCCCGCCGGACTTCACCGACCGGCGCGCCTACCGGGCCTGGCGCAAGGCCGGCTCGCCGTGGCCGCCGCCGGGAGCGCAGCAGGCCGGACCGCAGCCGGGCCAGGCGCCGTGGGTGCAGCCGCCGCCCGCCGCGCCCTGGACGCCGCCGGAGGACGATCCGCAGCGCGCGCTCTTCAAGGGGATTCGCATCGCGCTGATCGGCTTCGCGCTGACGATCGGGCTGGGGGCGCTGTTCGGCGGCTTCAGCGGGAACCCGGCGGTGCTGGGCGGCTTGATTCCGATGTTCGTCGGCATCGCGCAGATCATCATCGCGCTGATCTCGGGCGCGCAGCTGCCGTGGATCGCGCCGCAGGTCACGTTCATCCCGCCGCCGCCGCATCAGCCGGGCGCCCCGCCGCCGCCCCCGCCCCCGCCCGGGTACGGCAGCCAGCCGCCGCCGGCCCAGCCGCCGCCGTGGGCCGAGCGGCCCCGCTTCGAAGAGCTCTCCAAGCCGACGCCCCCGCCGGACGTCCGCTGAACCTCCCGGAAAAAACAAGGACGGGCCGCCTCGGCGGCCCGTCTGTTTTCGTGTGGCTACTCCGTTCGCGAGCGGAACGTTAGCGGCAGGTCACGATGGCCATGGCCCATCCGGAAGCGGTACGCGTGCGGACGAGATAGCCGTGGTCAGTGCGGTCGTAGACGTGGTAGCCCGCTCGGAGCGCGTCGGCTAACGTCTTGAAGGTCACTATGCCGGGCATCTCGTTCTCCTCTCCGGCGCCGTTTGCCGACGTCGTGTACTCTATACGTTCGGCACCGGCATAGAGTTCTTCCAGGAACCTGAGCGAAATCATGACAGTAATGTCTGAGCGAAGCATGACGAAAACGTCGCTGGCGCCGAGGCTTGTCGTCGCGCTCGACGTTCCGAGCGCCGCGCACGCCGTCCGGCTGGTCGAGCGGCTCGCCCCGCTGGGCGTTCTCTTCAAGGTCGGCTACGAGGCCTTTTACGGCTTCGGCGACGCGCTTCAGGAGGCGCTCGCCGGCCATCAAGCCGGATACGCGCTCGACCTGAAGCTGCACGACATCCCCCGCACGGTGGAGGCCGCGGTTCACGCCGTGGTCCGGCCGGGGGTCCGGCTGCTGACCGTCCACGCGCTCGGCGGCGCGCAGATGCTCGAGGCCGCCGTCCGGGCGGCGGGCGAGCGCGCGGCCGAGCTCTCCATCCCCGTCCCCGAGATCTACGCGGTCACCATCCTGACCAGCATCGGCGAAGAGGATCTGGGCGAGCTGGGGCTCCTCGGCGGCCCGGGAGAGAACGCGACCCGGCTGGCCGCGCTGGCGCGCGACGCGCGCTGCGCGGGCGTGGTCTGCAGCGTGCGCGAGGTGGCGGGACTCAAGGCGTTCTTCGGCCAGGAGTTCGGCACGTTCTGCCCCGGGATTCGCCCGAGCGGGACCGCGCACGGCGACCAGAAGCGCGCGGCGACGCCGCGCGAGGCGCGCGAAGCCGGCGCCGACTACGCCGTGGTCGGCCGCCCGATCGTGGAGGACGCCGATCCGCTCGAAGCGGCGCGCGCGATCCTGGCGGAGCTGCAGGGGTGACCGGCGCGACCGCGAGCGACCTGCTGCGCGAGCTGAAAGCGCGCGGCGCGATCCTCGCGGGGCATTTCCGGCTCTCGTCGGGCCGCCACTCGAACCGCTTCGTGCAGAAGTTCCGCATCCTCGAAGATCCCGAGCTCGTCGAGCTCGTCGCGCGCGCGCTCGCGGGCGAAGCGCGCGCCCTGAACCCGACGGTCGTCTTGAGCGCGGCGGTCGGCGGGATCGTGCTCGGCTACGAGACGGCGCGCCAGCTCGGCACCTTGGGAATCTTCGTCGAGAAGGAGCACGGCGTCCCCGCGCTGCGCCGCGGCTTCGCGCTCGGCCCGGGTGACCGCGCCTTCGTCGTCGAGGACGTCGTCACGACCGGCGGCTCCGTGCGCGAGGTGCTCGAGGTGGTGCGCGCGCACGGCGCGACCGTTGCCGGCGTCGGAATCGTCGTGCGCCGCGCGCCGGCCAACTTCGGCGTCCCCACCTGCGCCCTGCTCGACCTTCCGATCGAGTCCTTCGAGCCCGAGCGCTGCCCGCAGTGCGCTGCCGCAGAACCGATCGCCGAACCGGGTTCCCGGTTTTTGAACACGAAGTAGCGCCGCCCGTGGATTACAGCAAGCTCGTTCGGCCCGAGATCGGTGCGTTCAAACCATATAAGCCCGGCACGACGGTGTCGCAGGCGAGGAAGAAGTACGGCCTCGAGTCGTTCGTGAAGCTGTCGTCGAACGAGAACCCGCTGGGGAGCTCGCCGCTCGCCGCTGCCGCGCTGCGCGCGATGGACGAGCTGCACGTGTACGTCGACGACGAGCACGCCGAGCTGCGGCGGCGGCTGCCGGAACCGTACGGGCTCGGGATCGAGCACGTGCTGCTCGGCCACGGCTCGAACGACGTCGTGCGCACGCTGTTCGCCGCGTACGTCAGCGCAGGCGACGAGGTCGTACTGGCCGATCCGACGTTCTCGCTCTTCCCGGAAGACGCGATCCTGTTCGGCGCGACGCCGGTGAAGGTGCCGCTGCGCGACGGCGTCCACGACCTCGACGCGATGCTCGCCGCCGTCACGCCGCGCACGAAGATCGTCGTCGTCGTCGACCCGAACAATCCCACCTCGACGCGCGTCGAGCGCGACGCGTTCGACCGCTTCGCGCGCGCGCTTCCGCCGGACGTGGTCCTTATCGTCGACCAGGCGTACCGCGAGTACATGCCGCCCGGTTCGGTGGAAGGCGTCGACTACGTGAAGTCGCGGCCGGCGACGATCGTGCTGCGCACGCACTCCAAGCTCTACGGCTTGGCTTCGCTGCGCTTCGGCTACGCGCTCGGCGATCCGGCGCTGCTGGCCTATGCGCAGCGCATTCGGCTGCCGTTCAACGTCTCGCGCCCGGCCGCGGTCGCGGCGCTCGCTGCGCTCGACGACCACGAGTTCGTGCAGCGCTCGCTGGCGACGAACGAAGCCGGCAAAGCGTACCTGTACCCGGCGCTCGCGAAGCTGGGACTGCACGTCTATCCCTCGGCGGCGAACTTCATTTCGGTCGCGGTGCCGGGGAGCGCCGACGACGCGTACGAGGCGCTGCTCGCGCGCGGGATCGTGACGCGCAGCGGCGACGCGCTCGGGATGCCGGGCCGCTTGCGGATCACGATCGGAACGCCCGAGCAGAACGCGCTGTTGATCGACGCGCTCGACTCGCTGGTCGCGGCGGTCGCGTGAACGCGACGGTCGCCGTGCGGCGCGGGACGCGCGACGACCGCAAGTTCGTGCGCGCGCTGGCGCGCAGCAGCGCGACCAGCAGCGTGTCGGCAGTGCGCGTCGCCAAGTACGACGACGTCGTCGACTCGACCGCGCGGCTGGTCGAGTTCGTCTTCAAGCGCAAGCACGACGTGCTGATCGCCGAGGAGAACGGCGAGCGGGTCGGCTTTCTGTTACTGCTCTACGACGTCCCGGACGAGGTGACGCTGACCGATCAGGCGTTCGTCGCGTACACCGCGGTCGAGCCGCACGCGCGCGGGCGCGGCGCCGGCCGCGCGCTGCTCGCGACCGCCGAAGCCCACGCGCGCGCGAACGGGCTGCGCTACGTGAGCCTCATGGTGACCGAGGACAACCTCCCGGCGCGCGCGCTGTACGAGGGCGCCGGCTTCCTCACCGAGCGCCGCATGATGACGAAGGTGCTGTGAGCAGCGCGCTGGTGCGCCGCGCGCTGATCGTCGCCGGGGTGGTGCTGGTGGTGCTCGCGGCGGCGCTGTTCGCCGCGCGCATCCCCAAGACGATCTCGATCTTCCTGATCGCGGCGTTCATCGCGTTCGGCGCCAACCCGCTGGTCAAACGGCTCGAAGCGCGGATGCCGCGCGCCGCCGCGATCGCGGTCGTCTACGTCGGATTGCTCACGGCGCTGGTCGTGCTGGCGCTGGTGATCGTCCCGATCACGTACGCGCAGGTGCTGCTGCTGATCGGCCACGCGCCGCAGTACGTCGCCGCCTCGCAGGACGTCGTGGCGAACGGCGAGAGCACGCTGCGCGGGCTGTTCGGCGGGCGCGTCGCGCTGCCGTCGTACGGCGAAGTGCAGGCCGAGCTCGGGAAGCGCGTCACCGGCTTCGTCGCCGCGGCGATGGCCGGGCTCGGCACGATCGTCGTCGGCGCGGTGACGGCGCTGATCCTGGGCACCTCGGCGCTGATCCTCTCGGTGTTCTTCCTGCTGCAGGGCGGCCAGGTGCGCGACGGGATCCTGGGCTTCGTTCCGCCGCGGCGGCGCGCCGGGGTCGCGGCGCTGCTGCGCGAGCTGACCGAGGTCTTCGGGCACTTCGTCGCCGGCCAGGCGCTGCTGTGCGGGATCGTCGGTGCGGCGGTGTGGGTCTTGCTCTTCCCCGCCCACTTTTCGTTCGCGCTGCTGGTAGCGGTGATCTGCGCGCTCGGCTACGCGATCCCGTTCGTCGGGATGATCGTCGCGCAGCTCGTCGCCGCGCTGCTCGCGATCCCGCAGGGGACCGGGATGGTGATCTGGGTGACGATCGCCATCTTCGTCGTCGCGCGCGTCGCCGACAACGTTCTCGTTCCGCGCATCATGGCGCAGTCGGTCGGGGTCTCGCCGATCGCCGTGATGTTCGCGGTCTTCGCCGGCGGCGAGCTGTTCGGTCTGCCGGGACTGATCCTCGGGATCCCCGCCGCCGCGCTGCTGAAGGTGCTGTTCGGCTACTTCGTGCAGCCGTACATCGAACGGATGCAGTCGCAGGACGCAACCGCCGAAGCCGTCCACGTCGACGTCAGCGTCGAGAGCGCCGGCGGCGAAACGAAGCCGCCCGAATCGGTCGTCGTCGCCGTCACGCCGTAGCGAAGACGTTTGGGCTCAGTGCGCGGCGAGCGCGAGCAGCTCGGCTTCGCGCTGCGGCGTAAGACCGGCTTTGAGCGGTGCGTCGCCGCGTGCGTTCTGTGCCCAGCGCAGCGTGTCCGCGACCGTCGTTTCGAGCGAGCGGTGGCGCATGCCGAGCGCGAGCGCGCGCGAGCGGTCGACGCGCGCGACGCCGTCGGCTCCGTCGTTCGGCGTCACCCACACCGGCAGATCGGTCCAGCCTTCGATCCCGCGTTTTTTCAAGGTTGCGAGATCGACCGGAACGAGGCGCGACGGCGTTCCGGCGACCGCGGCGCACGCCTCGAGCAGGATGCGCAGCGTCGCGGGCTCGGCGGGGCCGACCGTGTTGACCGTGCCGCTGCGCTCGCGCTCGAGCGCGTCGACGACGAACTCGGCGAGGTCGCGCACGTCGATCCACTGGACCGGCGCGTCGAGGTCGTCGGGCACGACGACGTCGCCACCGCGCGCGAAGCGCAGCGGCCAGTACGTGAACCGGTCGGTCGGATCGTGCGGGCCGACGATGAGGCCCGGGCGCACGATGAACGTGCGCTCGGCGCCGAACGCCGCGACCGCTTCGCGCTCGCATAGCACCTTCAGCGCGCCGTACGTTTCTGGTTCCACGATGTCGCGCGACGCGCCGTCCGGCAGTTCCAGGAGTCGACTCGACTCGTCGAGCGACGGCAACGAGATATCGTACGCCGAGACGCTCGAGACGAAGACATAGCGGCCGGCGCGTCCGAGCAACGCGTCGGCGCTCGTCCTTACGTAGCCCGGCAGCGAGGTGGACGTGTCTACGACGGCATCCCACCTCGCGCCGGCTGGCAGACGATCCAGATCCGTCGCGCGATCGCCCAGCACGCGCTCGGCGTTCGGAAATAGCTCGAGCCCGCGCTTGCCACGATGAAATAACGTCACCTCGTGCCCGCGCGCGAGCAGCGTCTCGACGACGTGGCGGCCGAGAAAGACGGTTCCACCGAGGACGAGAACGCGCATCAGACCTCCTTGTTCAGTCTACATCGAGTCGGGTGCGCTGACGCCGCACAGCGCGAGCGTCGTCGCGAGGACCGTCTTGGTCGCGATGCAGAGGCCGAGCCGCGCCGTCGTCGTCGCTTCGTCGGTCGTCAAGACCCGGCACGCGTCGTAGAACTGGTGGAAGTCGCTCGCGACCTCGCGGGCGTATTTCGTCAGCCGGTGCGGCGCGCGGGCGCGCGCGACGCCGGCGACGGTCGCCGGAAACTCCCCGAGCCGGCGCGCGAGCGCGAGCTCCGACGATTCCGTCAGCGCGCCGAGCCGTTCGCCGCGCTCGGCGGCGGCGAGCTGCGCGGCGTGCGACTCGCGCGCCTTGCGCAGCACCGAGGCGATCCGCGCGTGCCCGTACTGCACGTAGAAGACGGGATTGTCGTTGGACTGTTTCTTCGCCAGCTCCAGGTCGAACGTCAGCGGCTGCTCGGCCGAGAGCATCACGAAGAAGAAGCGCGCCGCGTCGAGACCGACTTCGTCGATCACTTCCTCCAGCGTCACGAGCTGCCCGGCGCGCTTCGACATCGAGAGCGTCTCGTCGCCGCGCTTGAGCGTGATCTGCTGGATCAGAATTACTTCGAATGCGCCGGGACGGCCGTAGGCGTTCGCCAGCGCGTCGAGCCGCTTGATGTAGCCGTGATGGTCGGGACCGAGAAAGTCGACGACGTGATCGGCGCGCTGCAGCTTCTCGTAGTGGTAGGCGATGTCGTTGGCGAGGTACGTCGGGCGGCCGTCGCGGCGCACGACGACCCGGTCCTCTTCGTCGCCGGCGACGGTGGCGCGCAGCCACGTCGCGCCGTCTTTTTCGTAGAGCACGCCGAGCGCGCGAAGGCGCTCGATGCCGTGCTCGATCGCGCCCGCCTCGTGCAGCGCCTGCTCCGACTGCCACAGATCGTAGTCGGCGCGGAAGCGGCGCGCGACCTCTTGCTGCTCGGCGACGATCTCGTCGCGCGCGAAACGCGCCAGCGCGGCGACCGCTTCGTCTTCCGGCAAATGGAGCCAGGTCTCGCCGTCGCGCGCGCGCAGCTTCTCCGCCAGCGGAATCAGGTAGTCGCCGGGATAGCCGTCGTCGGGGAACGGGTACGCCGCATCGAAGAGCTCGCGGTAGCGCGCGTAGAGCGAACGGCCGAGCGCGTCGATCTGCGAGCCGGCGTCGTTGATGATCCACTCGGTGAAGACGTCGTAGCCGGCGTGGCGCAGCGCGCGCGCGAGCGAGTCGCCGATCGAGAGCGTGCGCCCTTGCACGACGACGAGCGGGCCGGTTGGGTTCGCGCTGCCGAACTCCAGCGAGACGCGCTCGCCGGCCGGCGCGCCGCGCCCGTAGTTCACGCCCTCGCGCAAGACATCGGCGACGACGCGCTGCCAGAACGCCGGCCGCAGCTTGAGGTTGACGAACCCGGCGAGCGCCGTCGCCTCGGCGACGGTCGCGCGGACGGCATCGTCGTCCAGAGCGCGGGCGATGAGCTCGGCCGCGATGTCCTGCGGCTTCTTGCGGGCGATGCGGGCCAGGCCGAAGGCGACGTTGGTCGCGACGTCGCCGAACTCCGCTCGGCGCGGCGCTTCGAACTGCACCACCGGCTCGGCGTCGGGCCAGAGCGCGCGCGCCGCCGCGCCGAAGCGAGCGGCCAGCTCGTCCAGCGTCAGCAACGCGGCGGGCTCCGCCGTACGGAGCCCATCAGTGGTGGTAGGGTTCATCGCGGGCGATCTTCGCCGCGCGGTACAGTTGCTCCAGCAGGAGCGCCCGCGCCCATTCGTGGAGCAGCGTCAGCGGCGAGAGCGACCAGCGCTCGTCGGCCCGGGCCTGCAGGGCCTCGGAGGCGCCGTAGGTTCCGGCGATCACCAGCGTCAGCCGCGCGATGCCCTGATGCGGGAGCCGCTCGATCCGCCGCGCCAGCTCTTCGCTCGTCATCTGCTCCCCGGTCCGCTCAAGCAGCCAGACGTGATCGCTCGGATCGAGCAACTTGAGGATCGCCTCGCCCTCCGCGCGCACCGCCCGCGCCGGATCGGCGCCGTCGGACGCCCGCACCTCGACCTCGTCGAGTCGATGGTACGGCCGCAGCCGTGCGCGAAAGTCCGCGAGCGCCTCGGCAATGTAGCGCTCGCGGACCTTGCCGACCGCGATCAGCCGAACGTTCAGGCGAGTATCCTTGCCGCCGCGCGGATGTCGGCCGGGAATTCGAGCTCGTGGTCCGCGGCGAAATCGCGTGCAAGTCCGATCTCGAGGGGATCGTCGATGTTAAGGATCTCGATGCCGACGACCTCGTCGT
>Ga0213879_10000036_pt1 | contig 36762 bp, 38 predicted proteins | sample VelepicoBEBS_R03_FD_161046 | JGI IMG/M metagenome (GOLD analysis project Ga0213879, IMG submission 161046) | Vellozia epidendroides bulk soil microbial communities from rupestrian grasslands, the National Park of Serra do Cipo, Brazil - BS_R03 | ecosystem: Environmental > Terrestrial > Soil >...
GGACGCCGTCACGGCCGGGCGCGCCGGACGCTCGCCGGCAGGACGGCCTTCGCCGCCGCCCGCGCCGCCACGCCCGCGTCCGCCGCGCGTCCCGCGGCGGTTGTCGCGGAAGCGCGCCGCGTCGCCGCCCTGGCGGCCGGCGCCCGCACCGTCGCGCTCGCCGCGCGGCTGGTCGGGGAGCACTTCGCCCTTGTAGATCCACACCTTCACGCCGATGCGGCCGAAGGTCGTGAACGCTTCGACGTGCGCGTAGTCGATGTCGGCGCGCAGCGTGTGCAGCGGCACCTTGCCGTCGTGGTTGCGCTCGGTGCGCGCGATCTCCGCGCCGCCGAGACGGCCCGAGACCTGTACCTTGACGCCGCGCGCGCCGGCCTTCATCGTGCGCATGATCGCCTGCTTCATCGCGCGGCGGAACGCGATGCGCTTCTCGAGCTGGTCGACGATGTTCTGGCCGACCAGACGCGCGTCGAGCTCGATCTGCTTGATCTCGACGACGTTCACCTGGACTTGCTTGCCGGTCAGCGTCTCGAGGTTACGGCGGATCTCGTCGATCCCGACGCCGCGCTTCCCGATGATGATCCCAGGTTTCCCGGTGTTGATGATAACGCGAGCCTGGTTCGCGCGCCGCTCGATCTCGACGCGCGAGATCGCCGCCGCGCGCGTCATGCGTCCGAAGTACTTGCGGATCTGCACGTCCTCGTGCAGCCACGCGACGTAGTTCTTTTTCTCGAACCAGCGGCTGTCCCACGTGCGCGTGATGCCCAGGCGCAGCCCGACCGGATGAATCTTCTGTCCCATGTTACTCCGATGCCCCCGCGCCCGCGGTTTGCTTCTTCCGGCGCGGTGCGGCCGGCTTCGAGGACTTCTTGCGCCCGCCGGCGGCCTGCGCTTGGCGCTGCGCGCGCGTCTTGAGGCCGATCGCGGCGCCCGCGCGCTGCTTCGGCTGGTGCTTCGGCGGGTTGGCGCCGACCGCGATCGTCACGTGCGAGAGCCGCTTGCGCTTGAACGCCGCGCGGCCTTGCGCGCGCGGGTCGAGCCGCTTGGTGAACCCGCCGCCGGGTCCGCCGTCGACGGTGATGCGCGTGACGTAGAGCCCGTCCGAGCTCATGTCGTGGTTGTTCTCCGCGTTCGCGACCGCGCTCTTGAGCAATTTTTCGATCGGCTCGGCGGCGAAGACGCCGGCGAACTTCAACAGGACCAGCGCTTCGCGCACGGTCTTGCCGCGGATCGCGTCCGCGACGCGGCGCAGCTTGCGCGGCCCGACGCGGGCGAACTTCAGGTGCGCCACCGCCTCCGCGCGCAACTCGATCGGCGAATCGTTCATGATACCTTGGCCTTATCGCCCGCGTGGCCCTTGAAGGTGCGCGTAGGCGAGAACTCGCCGAGCTTGTGCCCGACCATGTTCTCGGTGATGAACACCGGGATGTGCGCCCGGCCGTTGTGCACCGAGATCGTGTGGCCGACCATCGCCGGAACGATCGTCGAGGCGCGCGACCATGTCTTGATGACCCGCTTCTCGCGCGTCGAGTTCAGCTTCTCGACTTTGGCGGCGAGATGGTCCGCGACGAACGGACCTTTCTTCAGTGAACGGCCCATGCTACTTGGACTTTCTCTTGCGGACGATCATCTTGGTGGTGCGCTTGGTGCGGCGCGTCTTCTTGCCCATCGTCATCTGGCCCCAAGGCGTCGTCGGCGGGCGGCCGGAGGTCGAGCGCGCTTCGCCGCCGCCGTGCGGGTGGTCGACGGGGTTCATCGCGATGCCGCGCACCGAGGGGCGCTTGCCGAGGTGGCGCTGGCGGCCGGCCTTTCCGATGATCTCGTTCTCGTGGTCGAGATTGCCGAGCTGGCCGATCGTCGCGCGGCACACGATCAGGATCTTGCGCACTTCGCCGGACGGCATGCGCACCTGCGCGTAGTCGCCTTCCTTCGCCATCAGCTGCGCGGCGCCGCCGGCCGAGCGAACGAGCTTCGCGCCCGCGCCCGGCTGCAGCTCGATGTTGTGGATCACCGTGCCGAGCGGGATGTTGGTCAGCGGCAGCGCGTTCCCGGTCTTGATGTCGGCGGCCGGACCGGACTCGACGACGTCGCCGACCTTCAGCGTGGCGGGCGCGAGGATGTAGCGCTTCTCGCCGTCGCGGTAGTGCAGCAGCGCGAGCCGCGCGGTGCGGTTCGGATCGTACTCGATCGCCGCGACTTTGGCCGGGATCCCGTCCTTGGTGCGCTTGAAGTCGACGATGCGGTACTGCTTGCGGTATCCGCCGCCTTTGTGGCGGGTCGTGATGTGGCCGTTGTTGTTCCGGCCCGAGTGCTTCTTCTTGACCTCGAGCAGCGAGCGCTCCGGCGCCTTCTTCGTGATCTCGCTGAAGTCGGCGGTGGTGATGAAGCGGCGGGCGGCGCTGGTCGGCTTGTACTTTTTGACGGCCATGTTATTGCTCGAAGTAGTTGACGCCGCCGAGTTGTATCTTCTGACCCGGCGCGATGGTGACGATCGCCTTCTTCCAGTCCGACTGGACGCCGGACGTGCGGCGGCCGCGGCGGGCGAAGTTCTTCTTCTTGCCGCCCACGTTGACGGTGTTGATCTTCAGCACGGTGACGCCGAAGATCTCGGCGACCGCGGCTTTGATCTGCGTCTTGGTGGCGTGCGGGTTGACCTCGAAGGCGTACTGCTGCGCGAGCGTCCCCGCCATCGACTTCTCGGTGATCAGCGGCGCGATGATAACATCTCTCGCGTTCACGGCTACTTCGGCTCCTGCGCGTATTTCGCCGCGAGGGCGTCGTGCGCGGCGGTGGTGAGGACGAGCCGGCCGTAGCCAACGACGTCCTTGACGTCGAGCTCGCCCGTATGCGTCACGTTGACGCGTTCGAGGTTGCGGCCGGTGCGGCGCAGCGGCGTCCCGACCGCCTCCAACTCCTCCGTCGCGAAGACGACCAGCGTCTTCGGGCCGGACTTCGCGGCCTTCGCCGAGCCGAACAGCAGCGTGGCGAGCGCCTTCGTCTTCGTCAGATCGAGCTGCTCGGTGGCGAGCACCGTCACGCCGCCGGACTGGAACTTGTCGGCCAGCGCGGCGCGCATCGCGACGCGGCGTTCCTTCTTGTTCAGGCTCGAGACGTACGAGCGCGGCTGCGGACCGAACACGACGCCGCCGTGCGCCCACTGCGGCGAGCGGATCGAGCCCTGGCGGGCCCGGCCGGTGCCCTTCTGGCGCCACGGTTTCTTGCCGCCGCCGCGGACTTCGTCGCGCTTCTTCGTCGACGCCGTTCCGGCACGCGGGTTCGCGAGCTCGCGGAAGACCGCGCGGTAGATCGCGTTCGCTCTTCCTTCGACGGGGCCGGCGAAGGCGGCGGGCGTCTCTTGTTCGCGCACGGGCTTGCCTTGTGCGTCGATTACCTGCGCCATTACGCGCTCGCCTTCACTTTGACGGACTGTTGCACGATCACCAGCCCGTTTTTCGGGCCGGGAACCGGACCGCGCACGAGCAGCAAATTGCGCTCGGTGTCGGCGCGGACGACTTCCAAGTTCTGGTGCGTCACCTTGTCGACGCCGTAGTGGCCGGGGCGGCGGCTGCCGCGGTGCGTGTGGCCGGCGTTGGTGTCGCCGTTCGAGGCCGGCTGGCGGTGGATCATCGAGCCGTGGCTCGCGCCGCCGCCGCTGAAGTTCCAGCGCTTGATCCCGCCCGAGAAGCCGTGGCCCTTCGAGATCCCCTGCACGTCGACGCGGTCGCCGGCGGTGAAGCCTTCGACGGTGATCGTCGCGCCGAGCTCGACGCCGTCGATCCCCGTGCGGAACTCGCGGATGTCGCGCTTGGGCGCGATTCCGGCTCGCTTGTAGTGGCCTTGCAGCGCTTTGGTCAGGCGCGACGGTTTCACGTCGCCGAACGCCAGCGCGACGGCTTCGTAGCCGTCGGATTCCTTCGTCTTCTTTTGCACCACGGTACACGGACCGGCTTGGATCACGGTGACCGGAACGCTCCGGCCGTCGTCCGTGAACACGCTGGTCATCCCGACCTTGCGGCCGATGATGTTCTTCACGTTGATCGATCCCTTACGGATATCCACGGGCCCTGGCGTATTCGTTACGCCTTTCGCCGGGGCGCGCTTTCAGGCGGCCTCGGCGTGGACCACAACCGGGATAGTGTACCGGGCTTACGGCCAAACGTCAACCCACCGGGGTTCAGTTCTCCACTTGGCCTGGCGTTTTCTCGGGATGGGCGTCCTCGGGAGGTGGTGGCGGGGCGGGGTGGGCCGCACCCGCGCCGGCGGGGACGCTCCCGACGGCCCGTCCCTGGGCCTCTGGTCGCTCGGGTTCGTCGTCGCTCCCGCCCTCCGGGCTCCGCTCCTCCTCAACGCCCCGCCGCCACGGGTGCGGCCCACCCCGCCCAGGCACGATCACGGCACCGCGCGGGCTTATGGAGTTCGCGACAAAGCGCTTGATGGTACGAGGAGCTCAGCGATCTGGCAGCTTGACTCCGCGGTAGATCTTCTCCCAATCCAGGACCAGCCCGTCGAACTGCTCGAGCGGCCACGTGCCGCGCGCGTCGCGGTGTTCGATGGTTCCGTCGTTGCGGTATATCGCGACCGTCCGCTTTACCGGGTGCACGACCATGACGAGCGTCGCGCCGAACTCCAAGTACGTCTCTACCTTCCGCCGGGTGCGACTGGGCCGATCGCTGGGCGAGAGAATTTCGACCGCGATATCCGGCGCTACGCGCGGCCGCTGCGAGCTGTCGTCCATGCTGTTCGGCACCCGAGCGTAGGACATGTACTTCACCTCCGGCAGCAGCGACGACCAAGTTCCATCAGCGCGGAAGAAGTAGAATCTGACTTCGACTCCTACGCTGCCGCGGTCGCCCGCCCATTCGTCGAGCTGCGCGCCGATGCGGACCGCGATTTGCCCGTGAACGTCGTACGGGCTCATGTCGGGCAACTTCTCGCCGTCGAGCACTTCGATGTACGGTTTGTTCTCGTCCAGCGCCGTGAGCCAGCGCGGGATTTTCGTCTCAACCATCTCACGCCGAACCTATCACGCGTCCTGGCGCAACGGCAAGGCCCGTGGTGGAAAACCGGCCGCTAAGGGCCTGTTATGCTACGATGAGCACCGGCCCAATGCGGTTGACGCGATGAGAAAACGCATGGACGAGGAACGCGGCGGGGCCGGAGCTGCTTGCAGCGTGCCGCACGATCGGCGGCTGTCCGACCGGCGAAGTGCGCGTGACGCCGGGATTCCGGCTCAAGGCGAAGCACGTGATCCACGCGGTCGGACCGGTGTGGCAAGGCGGGAACCTGGCGAGCCGCAGCTGCTCGCAAGTGCGTACCGCCATGCGCTCGGGGCGCGTTCCGTCGCGTTTCCCGCGATCAGCACCGGCGTGTACGGTTATCCGCTCGACGCCGCGACGTCGGTCGCGGTGGCGGCGGTGCGCGAGTTTCTGCGCGAGCACGCGGGCCCGAAGCGCGTGATCTTCTGCTGCTTCGACGAACGGACCGAAGCCGCGTACCGGAGAGAACTCACCGCGGGTCGTGGCGCTTAACGGTTCAGGTCGATCTCATAGAAAATATCTTCCCAGTCCAGCGCAAGGTCGTACGGTTCGAGGAGCCACGTTCCGCGTGCGTCGCGCTCTTCGACCGAGCCGCCAGCACGGTGGATCGCGACGCGGCGGGGCTCGGCGTACAGAACGAGAACGACCGTCGATCCGTACTCCAAATATGTCGTGACCTTGCGCTGAATCGTCGACGGGCGATCGCCGGGCGACACGATCTCCACGGCAATGTCCGGCGCGACTCGCGGCCGTTGCGGGTCATCACCCTCCAGCGGATGACGTGCGTACGACATGAACGACACGTCGGGGAGCAGCGAAGACCAACGCCCGTCGGGACGCAAAAAGTAATACCTTATCTCCGCCCCAACGCCGCCCCGCCCGCGCGCCCAGGGCCGCATGCTCGCCCCGATGGCGACGGCCAGCAGGCCGTGCGCCTTCTTCGGGCTCACGTCGGGCACCCGTTCGCCGTCCAGGACTTCGATGTACGGCTTGTTTTCGTCCAATGCCGCCAACCAGCGCGGGATCTTTGTCTCGACCATCTCACGCCGAACCTATCACGCGTCTCGGCGCGACAACAAGGCCCGCGATGAAAGCCGGCCGATTTCGTCCTCGGACCAGTACCTCATCCGACGACCGTGCCGGGGAGCGCCCGCGGCGGCTCCCGAACCTGCGCGGGATGACGACCGCGAGCACCGACATGCACCGCGCCGCGCCGCCGGCGCCCTCGCCGACCGACTTTCTCGGGATCGACGCGCTGCTGAACGACGACGAGCGGCTCATCCGCGACACCGTCCGCGCGTTCGTGCGCGACCGCGTGCTGCCGAACATCGCGGAATGGTTCGAAGACCACACGTTTCCGAAAGCAATGGCGAAGGAGATCGGCGATCTCGGCCTGCTCGGGATGCATCTGCACGGCTATGGCTGCGCGGGGACGAGCGCGGTCGCCTACGGGCTCGCGTGCCTCGAACTCGAAGCGGGCGACTCCGGATTTCGCTCGTTCGTCTCCGTGCAAGGCTCGCTGGCGATGTACGCGATCTGGGCGCACGGCTCGGAAGAACAGAAAGAGGCGTGGCTGCCGCGAATGGCGGCCGGTGAGGCGATCGGCTGCTTCGGACTGACGGAATGGGATTTCGGCAGCGATCCGGCCGGAATGCGGACGGTCGCACGGCGCGACGGTTCCGACTACGTCTTGAACGGGACGAAAGCGTGGATCACCAACGGCGGCATGGCCGACCTTGCGATCGTGTGGGCGCGGCTCGACCCGCAGGACGGGCACCGCAGCGGCTCGATACGCGGCTTCATCGTACCGAAAGGCACGCAGGGCTTTTCGACGCGCAACATCGAAAAAAAGCTCTCCTTGCGCGCGTCGGTGACTTCGGAGCTTGTCTTCGAGGACTGTCGCGTTCCGGCGGACGCGATCTTGCCGAACGTCTCAGGATTGCGCGGACCGCTCTCGTGCCTGAACGAAGCGCGCTACGGGATCGTGTGGGGCGCGCTCGGCGCGGCGCGCGCGTGCTACGAGAGCGCGCTCGAGTACGCCAAGACGCGGGTGCAGTTCGGCAAGCACATCGGCGCGTTCCAGCTCACGCAGAAAAAGCTGGTCGACATGATGCTCGAGATCAACAAAGGCCTGCTGGTCGCGCTGCACGTCGGCCGGCTGAAGGATCAGGGCAAGGCGCACCCCGCGCACGTCTCGTTCGGCAAGCTCAACAACGTCCGCGAAGCGCTCGCGGTCTGCCGCGAAGCGCGCACGATCCTCGGCGCGAGCGGGATCACGCTCGAATACCCGGTGATCCGCCACATGAACAACTTGGAGAGCGTGCTGACCTACGAGGGCACCAGCGAGATCCACACGCTGATCCTGGGCCAAGCGCTCACCGGCGAGAACGCGTTCGGCTGACGCCCGCGCTTCGGCTAACGGTTCACGAAGCGCATGTCCGCCGTCCGGTCGCCGGCCGCTGCGCCGCGGGGCACGATCGCTTCGATGCGCGCGAGCTGCGGCGGCGTAAGACGGACCTCCGCGGCAGCGGCGTTCTCTTCGAGATAGCTCACGCGCTTGGTGCCCGGGATCGGAACGATCTCCTCGCCTTGCGCGAGCACCCACGCCAGCGCCAGCTGGGCCGGCGTGACGCCGATCTCGGACGCGAGCTCTTCCAGCCGCTTCACCAGCGCGGCGTTGCGGTCGAAGTTCTGGTTCGCGTAGCGCGGGTTGGAGCGGCGGAAATCGTCCGCCGGAAGCTCGTCGACACCGGTGATCTTCGCGGTGAGGATTCCGCGGCCGAGCGGGCTGTACGGGACGAAGCCGATCCCGAGCTCGCGAACCGTCTCGAACACCCCGTTCGCTTCCGGGTCGCGGCTGAACAGCGAGTACTCGCTCTGCAGCGCGTGGATCGGCGCGGTCGCGGCTGCCTTGCGAATGTTCGGCGGCGCTGCTTCCGAGAGACCCAGATACCGCACCTTGCCTTCGCGCACGAGCTCGTGCATCGCGCCCACGGTCTCTTCTATTGCCGTCTCCGCATCGACGCGGTGCTGATAGTACAGGTCGACGTAGTCGACGCCGAGCCGGCGCAACGACGCTTCGCAGGCAGCGCGCACGTAGGCGGGCTTCCCGCTGATCCCGCGCCGGGACGGATCGTTCGGATCGCGCACGATCCCGAACTTCGTCGCCAGAAAAACCTGCTCGCGGCGCCCGGCGATCGCGCGGCCGACGAGCTCCTCGTTGCGGCCCGCACCGTACATGTCGGCGGTGTCGAGGAAGGTGATGCCCAGCTGGAGCGCGCGCTGAATCGTCCGAATCGACTCCGCATCGTCGGGCCGGCCGTAGAACTCGGACATCCCCATGCAGCCTAGGCCCACCTCGCTGACCAAGGGACCGCCGCGACCGAGTCTGCGCAGCTTCATGCCGTTTCGGACCGTACCACGACCGCTAGCGTTTCAGGACGCGTGCCAGCTTGTCGAAAAGTCCCTCGATGGCGCGCTCGTGCTGCTCCTCGAGACGGCGCCAGAGCAGGCGGCCCTGCACGTCGTCGAGCGTCGCCGTGAGCCGGTGGCGCACGGTGACGCGGCGGCCGTCGGCCTCCAGCGAGAACGTGTGGGTCCCGTCGACTCCCTCAGTGTCGATCCGCCAGACGATCTGCTTCTCGGGCTGGACGTCTTCGAGCACGGAGTGCAGTCCGAGGTGCCACTCCTCCGTCGTCCCGGGCGTCAGCGGGCCCGGGCTGCGCATGAACGGCTGCGAGGCGAACGGCCACACCCGGTCCTGCGAGGTCCCCATGTCGCTGAGCAGCTCGAAGATCCGGCGCGTCGTCCCGCTGAATGTCCGCTCGTACGTGACGTCGATCGGCGTCGGCATCCCGGCTGGTTCGACGCCCGGCCGGAAACCCTACCGAAGGACCGCGGCGAAGAAAGACCCCGGCCGTTGGGGGCCGGGGTCCGTCCGTTCGGGATTGTCGCTCACCCTTCGACAGGCTCAGGGTGACGGGGCCGGCTCACGCCTTCAGTTCGATGTCCACGCCCGCCGGCAAGTCGAGGTGCATCAGCGCGTCCATCGTCTTCGGCGAGGCCTGCAGAATGTCGATGAGGCGCTTGTGGGTGCGCATCTCGAAGTGCTCGCGCGACTTCTTGTCGACGTGCGGGGACCGGTTGACGCAGAACCGGTTGATCTCCGTGGGGAGCGGCACCGGACCGCTGACGAACGCGCCCGTGCGCTTCGCCGTGTCGACGATGCGCTCGGCCGACTGATCGAGCACGCGGTGATCGTACGCCTTGAGCCTGATACGAATCTTCTGCTTCGACATCGTCGTTAGTCGGCGACCGTCGTCACGACGCCGGCGCCGACCGTGCGGCCGCCCTCGCGGATCGCGAAACGGAGTCCCTCTTCGCACGCGATCGGCGTGATCAGCTCGACGTCCATCTGGACGTTGTCGCCGGGCATCACCATCTCGACGCCTTCCGGCAGCTTGATCGTGCCGGTCACGTCGGTCGTGCGGAAATAGAACTGCGGGCGGTAGTTGGCGAAGAACGGCGTGTGGCGCCCGCCCTCTTCCTTGGAGAGGACGTACACCTCGGCCTTGAACTTCTTGTGCGGCTTGATCGAGCCGGGCTTCGCGAGGACTTGGCCGCGCTCGATGTCGTTGCGCTCCACGCCGCGCAGCAGCACGCCGACGTTGTCGCCGGCGATCCCCGCGTCGAGCAGCTTGCGGAACATCTCGATGCCGGTGACGACCGTCTTGCGCGACTCGTCCTTGAGTCCCACGATCTCGACCTCTTCGCCGACCTTGATCTGACCGCGCTCGACGCGACCGGTTCCGACCGTCCCGCGGCCGGTGATCGTGAAGACGTCTTCGACCGGCATGAGGAACGGCTTGTCGACGGGGCGCTCGGGCGTCGGAATGTACTCGTCGACCGCGTCCATGAGCTTGAACACGCAGTCGGCGTCCGCATCACCGCGCTTGCCGGAGCTGTTGAGCGCCTTGGTCGCCGAGCCGCGGATGACCGGGACCTCGTCGCCGGGGTACTCGTACGCCGAGAGCAGCTCCCGCACTTCGAGCTCGACGAGCTCCAGGAGCTCCTCGTCGTCGACCAGGTCGACCTTGTTGAGGAACACCACGATCTTCTGCACGCCGACCTGGCGCATGAGCAGCACGTGCTCGCGCGTCTGCGGCATCGGACCGTCGGTCGCCGCGACGACCAGGATCGCTCCGTCCATCTGCGCCGCGCCGGTGATCATGTTCTTGATGTAGTCGGCGTGACCGGGGCAGTCGACGTGCGCGTAGTGGCGCTTCGCCGTCTCGTACTCCTGGTGCGAGATCGCGATCGTGATACCGCGCTCTTTCTCCTCGGGCGCATTGTCGATGTCGTCGACGCTGCGCTTCTGGATGCTCGCGTTCTCGGTCGAGAGGCAGTTGATGATCGCAGCCGTAAGCGTCGTCTTACCGTGGTCGACGTGTCCCGTCGTCCCGATGTTGACGTGCGGCTTCGACCGCTCGAACTTTGCCTTTGCCATGATGCCCTTTTTTACTGTCCTTTTTTTGTGATGTGCGCGGAGGTGAAGTGCCTGTGGGTCGTGTGCGCGCTAGCCGCCCGCTGTCGGGCTCTAGCGTTTCCGGCGAGGCGGCTTGTCCTTGTCGTCGCCGTCCTCGTCTTCGTCATCCCCTAAGCGGTCGCGAGTTTTTTTCCTTGAGCCTTGGCGACGATCTCTTCCTCGACGGACTTCGGCGCCTTCTCGTAGTGCGAGAACTCCATGGTGTACGTCGCGCGCCCTTGCGTCGCGCTGCGCAGGTCGGTCGCGTAGCCGAACATCTCGCTGAGCGGAACGTTCGCCTTGATGACGACCGCGCCGCCGATCGCCTCGTCCTGCGACTGGATCTGGCCGCGGCGGCGGTTGAGGTCGCCGTTGACCGCGCCCATGTAGTCGCGCGGCGCGGTCACCTCGACGCCCATGATCGGCTCGAGCAGGATCGGCCCCGCCGCGCGGTTCGCTTCCTTGAACGCCATCGAGCCGGCGATCTTGAACGCCATCTCGCTGGAGTCCACGTCGTGGAACGAGCCGTCGAAGACCGTCGCCTTGAAGTCGAGGACCGGGTAGCCCGCCAGCACTCCGGACTCGGCGGCCTCGCGGATCCCTTCCTGAACCGGCTTCTGGAACTCTTTCGGGATCACGCCGCCGACGATGCCCCACACGAACTGATAGCCCGTGTTCGGCTCGCCCGGCTCCAGGCGCAGCCACACGTCACCGTACTGGCCTTTGCCGCCGGTCTGCCGGACGAACTTGCCCTGTTTCTCGACCTTCCTCGTGATCGCTTCTTTGTACGCGACCTGCGGTTTGCCGACGTTCGCCTCGACTTTGAACTCCCGCTTCAAGCGGTCGATGATGATCTCGAGATGGAGCTCGCCCATCCCGCCGATGATCGTCTGCTGCGTCTCCTCGTCGGTGCGCATGCGGAAGGTGGGATCTTCCTGAGCGAGGCGCGAGAGCGCGACGCCCATCTTGTCCTGGTCGCCCTTCGTCTTCGGCTCGATCGCCTGGTGGATCACCGGCTCCGGGAAGGTGATCGACTCCAGCAGGATCGGGTGCTTCTCGTCGCACAGCGTGTCGCCGGTGCGCGTGTCGGAGAGCCCGACCGCCGCTGCGATGTCGCCGGCGCCGATCGCGTCGATGTCCTCGCGATGGTTCGCGTGCATGCGCAGGATGCGCCCGATGCGCTCCTTGCGGCCGCTGCGCGCGTTGTAGACGTACGAGCCCTTTTCGAGCACGCCGGAATAGACCCGGAAGTACGTCAGGTTGCCGTACGGGTCGGTCGCGATCTTGAACGCCAGCGCCGAGAAGTACTCGTCGTCGCTCGGCTTGCGCGTGATCTCCGAGTCCTCGTGCTGCGGGTCCTTGCCGGTGATCGGCTTGGCGTCGAGCGGCGAGGGCAGAAAGTCGACCACGGCGTCGAGCAGCGGCTGCACGCCTTTGTTCTTGAACGCCGAGCCGCAGAGCATCGGCAGCACCTTGCCCTGGATCGTCGCGGCGCGCAACGCCTTGTGCAGGCGCTCCACCGGGATCTCTTGTTCGGCGAAGAACATCTCGAGCAGCTCGTCGTCCTGCTCGGCGATCGCCTCGATCAGCGCCTGGCGCCACTCCTGCGCGGTCGTGTAGAGCTCTCCGTCCGCTTCGGTGACGGGCTCCTGCGCCATCGTCGAACCGAGATCGTCGGTGTAGACGATCTTCTTCATGTTGAACAGGTCGACGACGCCCGCAAACTCGTTCTCGGCGCCGATCGGAACTTGGATCGGCGTCGCCGGCGCGCCGAGGCGCGTGCGAATCTGGCGGACGCAGTTGAAGAAGTCCGCGCCCATGCGGTCCATCTTGTTGACGAAGATGATGCGCGGGACGGCATACTTGTTCGCCTGGCGCCACACCGTCTCGGACTGCGGCTGCACCGCGGCGACCGAGTCGAACAGCGCGACCAGGCCGTCGAGGACGCGCAGCGAGCGCTCGACCTCGACCGTGAAGTCCACGTGGCCTGGCGTATCGATAATGTTGATGCGCGTATTGCGCCAGGTGCAAGCGGTCGCGGCCGACGTGATCGTGATCCCGCGCTCCTGCTCCTGGACCATCCAGTCCATCGTCGCGGCGCCGTCGTGGACCTCGCCGATCTTGTGCGTGCGGCCGGTGTAAAAGAGAATCCGCTCGGTCGCCGTGGTCTTGCCGGCGTCGATGTGTGCAGCGATCCCGATGTTTCGGGTGCGGTCGAGCGGATATTCGCGTTTGAGAGGCATGGTGCTACAGGGAAAGGGGTTCCGCTACCAGCGGTAGTGCGCGAAGGCTTTGTTCGCCTCCGCCATCTTGTGGGTGTCCTCGCGCTTCTTGATCGAGTTGCCCTGGTTGTTCGACGCGTCCATCAGCTCGTTGGCGAGCTTCTCGGTCATCGACTTGCCGGGCCGCTGCCGCGCGTAGCTGATCAGCCAGCGCATCGCCATCGCCTGCCGGCGATCGGGACGGACTTCCATCGGAACTTGGTACGTCGCACCGCCGACGCGGCGGGGACGGACTTCGACCAGCGGCATCGCGTTGCCCAGCGCCTGGTTGAAGACGTCCATCGGCTCGCGCCCGGTGCGGGTCGCGATCAGCTCGAGCGCGTCGTACGTGATCAGCTCGGCGACCGACTTCTTCCCGCGCAGCATCACCTTGTTGATGAAGCGCGCGAGAACTTTCGAGCCGAACTTCGGATCGGGCAGGATCGGACGTTTCGGGACGGGGCCCTTACGCGGCATGAGAACGCGGTTCCTTATTTCTTCTTGGCGCCGCGCTTGGCGCCGTACTTGGAGCGGCCTTGCTTGCGGTTCGCCGCACCGGAGGTGTCGAGCGTTCCGCGGATGATGTGGTAGCGAACGCCGGGGAGATCTTTGACGCGGCCGCCGCGGATGAGGACGACCGAGTGCTCCTGGAGGTTGTGGCCGATCCCCGGGATGTAGGCCGTGACCTCTTCGCCGTTGGTCAGCCGCACGCGGGCGACCTTGCGGAGCGCCGAGTTCGGCTTCTTCGGGGTGATCGTCTTGACCTGAGTGCAGACGCCGCGGCGCTGCGGATTACCCGGGACCTCGAAGGTCCGGTTGGGCAGGTCGGGGTGACCCGGCTTGGGTCCGGTCGAGACGACGCGGAACGCCGGGGTCTTCACCTTTTTCTGCTGCTTCTCGCGGCCCTTACGGACCAGCTGGGAGATCGTCGGCACTCAGTTCTCCGGATTGCACACGAAAGCGACCGAACCACGGCGGTCCGGCCGGAACCTCCGAAGCATACCATCTTGGGCCCAGAGCGTCAACGCGCGCCGGCCGCCTCGGCCAAGCAGGCGCGCGCTACTCCGAGGCCGGCTTCAGCCGGCCGTAGCGGATCGGTTTGAACGTGCCGCCGTTCGAAGCGGCCGCCGAGCACGCCGTCAGCCCGATCACCAAGCGCTCTTCGGCCCGCAGGACGAGCGCGTCGCCGGCGCGCGAGCGCGGCGGAACCACCGTCAGCGCGCCGCCGGGGCCGACCGCCACGTGCATGAAGACGTTGAACGTCGTGGGGATCGCGTCCGGCTCGATCCCGAACGCCGCCAGCGCCGTGACGAGGTTACCGAAGCAGCCGGGAACGTCGTCGTGCTCGCCACCGTAGCAGATGCGCCAGGTTTCGCGGCTGCACGGCGTCAGCAGAAAGTCGTGCGTGCCCACATCGTCGCGCACGATGGTCAGCAGCGGGCGCGAGCGGTTCGACCACAAGCGGTTTCCCGCCGCCAGCGCGAGCGTTCGCTCGTAGTCGAAGGTGCGGCCGTTGCTCAGCGTCTCGCGCACGTCGCCGGCCACGAACGCGACGAGGTCCGCGACTTGTCCGCCGTCCGGATCGACGATCGTCAGCTCCTCGCCGCGCTCCAGGACGAACGCCGTCCCGCTGCGCGGCGGTATCTCGGTCAGCGCTTCGCTGTGAACGGACACGCCCAGTTCGCCTCGACGGCCCGGCCGGAATACTGGCGAGCCTCGGAGTGATAGCCGAAGTCGGACAGGTTCGGGTTGATCGTTCCATCGAGCCGCAGCTCGCGCGCGCGGATCTGTTGCTGCAGGCCACGGAAGCGCCCGTCGGCGCGCAGGCGCTCGAACTGCTCGTGGGCGTTGAAAACGAGCGTCGGCCAGGCGAACCGCCGCGCCGCGCGCGACGCGTTCGGGTGCATCCCGATCACGAAGAACGCAGCGCCCGCGACGCTGAACGAAAAGCTCGGATCGGCCGGATCGCTGCTGACCCGCGCATCCCACGGATGATACCGCACGTCGAGGTCGTGCAGGCGCTGCAGCTGCGACCACAGCGCGCGCTCGAACGCAAGCTCGTCGTCGTGCGCGCGCTCGCGAAAGACCGCCACGTAGGTGGTGAACTCGCTCTCGAAACGTTTCCGCTCGGCGGCGAACGCGTACAGGTCGCGCGCAAGCCCTTCGGTGACCGCGGGATCGTCGAGCCGCGCGTAGGCTCCGAAGCGGTAGTTGCCGCGGTGGATCGCCGCCTTCGCGCCCAGGCACGAGAACCGAGCGTCGTTTACGAACGCGCGGAACGAGGCGTGCGCGACGCGCGCGAACGGCGGCGTCGGCGCGGTCTCGAGCAGCCGCAGCAAGTCGCCGTCGTGCGGCGCGAGATACGAGGAGTTCGCGCGCGCGGCGTCGCTCTCGAACGGGTTGCGCCACGCGCACTCGAGGTGCTCGAGCGCGATCACGGCTGCACCGCGGCCAGCGCGGGCGCCGTCTTCGCCGCATAGCGCTCGCGCAACGCGCGTTCCGAGTTCGCCGCCACCCGCAGCCGGCCGTGCGAGTACCGCACGCCGCCGCGCGCGAGCCGCAGCCCGAGCGCCGCCCACGACGTGAGCGCGCGCTCGGCGACCCACGCTGGCGCGCACGCCGCGGCAAGCGCGGGAAAGACACGGCGCCCGTCGGCGCGGCGCCGGCCGCTCTCCGCGACGAGCACCGAACCGAGCGCGAACGCGGCGAGCGCGGCCGGACCGAAGCGGTAGGCGGCGAGCGCCATCGCGGGCGCGAGCGAAAGCTGCACCGCGAGCCGCCGCGGCCGCGCGAGCTCGTCGTACGCTTGCCGCACGCGCTGCGACAGATACCGTGCGGTCGCCGGCGCGCGGCGTTCGACGAACAGATCGTATGCGACGTGCTCGCGCCCGCCGGCGGCGCGCACCGTGCGCACCAGCTCCAGGTTCTCGAACAGCACGTCGCCGTCGTACTCGCCGGCGCGGCGATAGGCGTCCATCCGGACGCCGAGCGTTCCGGGCCAATCGCCGCCCGTCGCGCGCGCGATCAGCGTGCGGCCGGTGTCGAGCAGCGCGTGCCACGGCAGCGGAACGAAGACGTTCTGCGGGCGCACGACGTCGGCGCCGTCGAGCAGCGCGGCGACGCGCCGCAGCGCGAACGGGTCGTAGCGCACGTCGTCGTCGGCGATCACGGCTTTCGGCGTGCGCACGCGGCGCAGTCCGGTCACCACGCCGGCGACTTTGCCGTTGAGGTCGATGCGGCGGTCTTCGTCGACCGGCACGTGCTCCACGGCGCGCGGCCAGCTCGCACGGTGCGCCGCGAAGACGGCGGGCGGCGAGCCGTCCACGACGACGACGGGCAAAAGGCGAGCGAGCACTTCGAGGTACGCAGCCAAATCGTCGTGCGGTTCAACGATGGTGCGTCGGATCGGCAGCACGTACGTCGTCTCGGCGATCGGGGTGTGCATCTGAGCGAGATTGTGTTCCCCTGCTCGGCGGCCCGGCAAACGGCTGCGGGCGCCTGCTCGCTATGGGGAAAACGTGCGGTGGCGTTCATCCCCGCGCGCGAAATCGAACGCCATCGAATGGTCGTACGAGCCGGTGTCGGCGATCAGCAACGTGTCGCCGGCCGCGACGTCGGGCGGGAAGCGCAGCCCGTCGACGAGGTCGTATTCCAAACAGGTGCGCCCGAGCAGCCGGTCCGGCCCGCGCCCGAGCGGCGTCCAGCGGCCGTCGCGCCAGGCGAAAAAGCCGTGCACGTACGCGTGCATCTGCGGCCAGTCGGAATACCCCAGATCGATCACCGCCTCACGCCGCCCGCGGCGCGCGCGCACTTCCACGATGCGGGTGAGGAGTGCCTCGGTCGGCGTGCACACCGCTTGACCCGGCTCGAACAACAGCTTCGTGCAGTCCGGCAGCAGATCGACGATGCGCTCGACGAGCCAGCGAACGTCGCGCTCAAAGCTCGCGTCGAACTCGTCCGGTGTCCAACCGCCGCCGACGTTGAACGCGACAACGTGCCGGCCGGTGCGCGCTTCGAGCGCGACCGCGCGGTCCAGGACGTCGCCCGCGACGTCGCGCCACGACGCGCCGTGAAAGTCTTCGTGCCGGGCGTGGAAGGAAACCCCGAGCGCCGTCCCCGGCGGCGCCGCGGCGACCAGCGCGGTCAGCTGCGCTTCGTCGTCGACCGGCACGCCGAACCGCGAAGCGATCATCGAGGGCCGCAGCCGCACGCCGTGCACGTGCGCGACGCGGCGGTCGAGGTTGCTCGCGAACGCCTCGACGCTGTCGGCGAATGCGAAGGCGAGCCGTTCGCCGGCGGCGCGCTCGAGCAGCGGCTCGGGTCCGTTGTAGATCATCTCTTCGGGCACGAAGCCTTGGCGCTGCGCCCACTCCAGCTCGTCGGCTGAGATGACCTCGGCGAAGAAGCCGTGCTCGCGCGCCAGCCGCAGCAGCTCGGCGCGCGGGTTCGTCTTGACGCTGAACGCCGCGAGCAGCCCCACCGGCGGGCGGCCCAGCTCCTCGCGCAATCGGGCCACCGCGTCGAACCGCTCGCGCGCCGTGTGCGGCCGAAGGATGCGGCGCGGCGTCGGCTCGCTCGCCGCCGGCGACGGAAGATCGTCCAGGACGGTCATCGCCCGAGAGTATTCCCGCCGCGCAAACCGGGAGGCTTATGGGCCTTTTCCTTCTGGCCGATAACGAGCGTGATGGCCCCGCTCGGCGAGCACCTCGTCGGATACCTCTCGATGTTCCTTCAGCTCGGCGTGCTGGCGCTGCTGACAGTCCTGGCCGCATTGGTGCGCCGCTCGCTCGGGCGGCGCCCGTTCGACGCCTGGACGCTCGGGCTCGGCGCGAACGCGCTCGCGCTGCTGGTCCTCGCCGTCGCCGCCGTCGGGCGCGACGCCGGACTTCTTCCGCCGCTCCCGGCGGCGACGATCGCCTACGCGCTGCTCGAAGATCTGTGCGCGGTCGCCTTCGTCGCCGGCGCGCGGCTGCGGCGCGGCGCGCGCCCCGTCCCCGGCTGGCTGATCGGCGCCCTCGCGGTGGGGATCGGGTTCACCGCGTTCGGCACCCTGAAGTCCAGCGTGTTTCTGGACGTGTACCGGCTGCACTCGACGTTCTTCGCGCTGCTCCTCGGCGTGGCGGTCGTCGAGCTGTTGCGCGCGCCGCGCGCGGGCTTCGGCGCGCGGCTGCTGACCGGCGTGCTCGCCGCGCTGACGCTCGATTACGCGCACGTTCCGCTGCTCACGCTGGCCGGCGTGCAGTTCCCGGCGAACTATCTCGGGCTCGAAAGCTACCTGACGATGGTGCTCGACATCGCGCTGGGCGTCGCGCTGGTCGTGCAGGCGACCGACGCCGCGCAGTTCGAGCTCGAACGCCGCAACGCCGAGCTCGCCGGCGCGCAGCGCGCGCTGCGCGACGCCGCATACACCGACGCGCTGTGCGGGATCCCGAACCGCGCGGCGTTTCTCGAGCGGATCGCGGAGCCGCCCGCCGCGGGCGTCGTCGCGATGATCGACCTCGACGGGCTCAAGACGATCAATGACTGCTTCGGCCACGCCGCCGGCGACCACGCGCTGGCGAGCACGGCGCGCTGCTTGCGCGAGCGCGCCGGCGCGAGCGGCACGATCTACCGCATCGGCGGCGACGAGTTCGCCGGCGTCTGGAACGGCGCCGGCACCGGCGAGGTGCGCGCGATGCTCGGCGGCTGCGAGCGCGATCTCGCCGTCCTGGCCGAAGACGCCGCGCTGCCGGCGCGCATCTCGTGGGGCGTCGCCGCGTTCGACGCGCGCACGCCGTTCGCCGAAGCGATGATCGCGGCCGACGCGCAGCTCTACGACCGCCGCAGCCTGCGCCGCGACTGACCGCACGCCCCTTAGGCGGCCGCTTTGACCTGTGCTTTCGGGGCGGCGATCGGCTGCCGCGGAATCGCGAGCGCGGCGACGAGCGCGGCCAAAAAGCACACCAGCGCCGAAGCGATCATCACCGCTCGAAAGCCGGCCAGATAGCTTTCGCGCACGGCGTCCGCGACGGCGGGACGATCTTGCAGCGGGACGTCGTTCGGAACCGTTCCGGCGTAGAGGCGCGCGCGGTCGTCGTGCGCGATCTTCGCCGTCTGCGCGCTGACGTGGTGGCGCGCCATCCGCTGGTCGAAGCTCAAGTTGAACACACCGGCCAGCACGATGCCGAACGCGGCCACTGCGAGCAATCCGGCGGTGCGCGCGACGGCGTTGTTCACGCCCGACGCGACCCCGCTCTTCTCGGTGTCGACGGCGTCGAAGACCGTGGTGGTGAGCGGCGCGACGAACAGCACGCCGCCGATCCCGAGCACGACGACGGCGGGAAAGTACGTCGTCCAGTACGGTCCGCCGATTCCGGGAACGGCAAACAGCCCGAAGCCGATCCCCGCGATCGTGGCCCCGGCGACGAGCGGCACGCGCGCGCCGATGTGCGCGACCAGCCCGCCCGACCAGCGCGAGGCGAAGAACTGCAGCAGGATGAACGGCAGGAACACCGCGCCCGCCGCCGTCGGCGAATAGCGCTGCACGTCGATCAGCACGAACGGCAAGAAGTACAGCGAGCCGCCGAGCGCCGCGTACAGCAGCAGCGTGTAGAGGTTGGCGGCGCTGAACGTGCGCGAGCGGAACAGCTCGAGCGGCATCATCGGCGCCCGCGAACGCCGCTCTGCCCACACGAAGACGCCCAACAGCAGCACACCACCGATCAGCGCGGCGACCCCGCGCAGGCCCGGATGCCCGCCTTGCGATTGGATCAGGCCGTAGGTGAACGCGCCGAGGCCCAGCGTCGCAAGGAGCGCGCCGGGGAGATCGAGGTGCTGCGGCATCTCCTCGTCGCGGCTCTCCGGGACGCACGCCACCGCGATCGCGAGCACGCACACCGCGAGCGGCAAGTTGATCAGAAAGACCCAGCGCCACGAGGCGTGCTGCGCGAGCCAGCCGCCGAGCACCGGCCCCGCCGCGCCGGTGATCGAGGCGAACCCCGACCACAGCCCGATCGCGCGCCCGCGCTCGGCGCCTTCGAAAGTCGCGCTGATCAGCGCGAGCGACTCCGGCATCGCGCACGCCGCGCCGATCCCTTGCACGCAGCGCGCCGCGATCAGCACGTTTACGCTGGGCGCGATCGCGCATCCGAGCGATCCGACCGCAAAGACCAGGATGCCGAGGACGAACAGCTTCCGGCGTCCGTAGAGGTCGCCGAGCGAGCCGCCCAGCAGGATCAGCGCGGAAAGAAAGAGCGCGTACGCCTCGACGACCCACTGCATCTGCGCGGCGTCCGCGCCCAGTTCCCGCTGGATGATCGGCAAAACGACGTTGACCGCCGTCCCGTCGATGAAGGTCATCGCCGAGCCGATGATCGCGGCCGCCAAGACCCACGTCTTCGCCTGCGCCACACGTCGGATCATGGGGTATGATGACGGCGCACCCCTGCTTGAAGAGAGAGAAGCATGAGCGAGATCGCGTGGCTGCCGTCGCTCGACGAGGCGCTGCAAAAGGCGCACGACGGCCAGCGTCTGATCCTGATGGACGTCTTCAACCCGACTTGAGGCGGCTGCAAGGCGCTGGATACCGTGACGTATCCCGAAGTCCCGGTCCGCGAGGCGATCGAACGCCTCACCGTCCCGTTTCAGTTGGACAACACCGTCGAGGCGAACCAGCCGGTTCTGGACCGTTACCGGCACGTCTGGACGCCCGACCTCCGCGTCCTCGACGCCGACGGCACCGAGCTCTACCGCTGGAACGGTTACCTCCCACCGGCGGAGTTCGCCCCGCAGCTCATCGCCGCCGTCGCCCACGCGCGCCTGCGCCGCAAAGAGTACGACCAGGCGAAGGCGTTGTACGAGGAAATCCTGCGCCGGTTTCCGACCGCGCTGGTCGCAGCGGAAGCGCAATACTACACCGGCGTGAGCGCCTACCGCGCCTCGCACAGCGCGAACGACCTCCTCCACGCCTGGCACGACCTGGAGAAAAGCCATCCCGAAAGCGAGTGGACCGTCAAGCAAAACTTCTAGACCGGCGCGCAAACCGACGCCGCCGGACCGAATCCCGCACGTCGTCGAGAACCCCACGCTGAGCGATCATCTGGCGATCATCACCCGCGCGGTGATGCAGGCCGGCATGTCGTGGTCGTTCATCGACGCGCGCTGGCAAAACTATGTCGCGGCCTTTGAAGAATTTGACGTGGAAAGAGTCGCGGCGTACGGCGACATGGACGTCGACCGCTTGATGCACACCGACGGCATCATCCACTCGAAAGCAAGAATCGAAGGCACGATCCGCAATGCGCGCACTCTATTAGAGCTAGAACGCGAGTACGGCTCGATGCGGAACTACCAGCACTCGTTTGGCGACTACGACGCCGCATGCAGCGACGCCAAGGAGCGCTTCGCCTTCATGGGCGACCTCAACGTCTACTACTGGCGCTTTCGCACCGCCGCTCAGGTCCCCGACGTCGAAGAGTGGGTGAAGACGCAGGAGCGGGACCATCCCCGTATCCGAGAGATGGCCCGCGCCCGGACGCACATTTAGTGCGTTACGTCCGCCTGGGTTTTCCAGACCTCGTTGGTCGTTTGGCGGATCAGTTCGGCGGCGCCGGTTTGGACGGTTTCGCCGTCGTCGCGGAGCTCTTGGAGGACCACGTCCGGGATCACTTGGTTGATCTGCATGACGATGCGCGCATAGTCGGCGAGGTGCCGCTTCGCCAGGTCGCCGACCGTCGCGTCGCCCAGACCGGCGCTCGTCGCGTACAGCATCGTATAGCTGATCGAGGCGAGGCTCAGCGCGGTGTAGTCGTCGCGCAGGTTCTTCGAGACCTTGGTCTTGCGGGCGCTGTCGATCGCCGCGGCGCCGGCGCCGAGCAGGCTGCTCCAGGCTGATTTCACCGGGCTGGCTGCGTGTCCGCCGAGCTGCTCCAGGCACTGCTCGAGCGCCGTGACGTGCGAGGCGCACAGGCTTTGCAGCTGCGAGATCACCGTCAGCGCGCCGCCGTACTTCGCGGTGTCCTGCATGTCGAGCTGGCGCTTGAGCGGCTGCGCTATGTGGCGCTCGAGCGCGAGCATGTCGCTCACGTACGTTTGAATCGAGTGCTGCTCGTTGCCGGCGGTTTCGTCCACGACGGGCGCCGAATCAAATCGGACCGATTGGTCGGAGGTCGTCCCGAATTCGTTCATGCGTGCAGCGTACCCGCCGCGCCGAACGCCACGCCCTTCGAGGGCTCCCTCGGCTTCTCGAGCGGGTGGATCCTTCAGGCGCGGCTCGGCCGCGGTTCGCGCGCGCGCACGCGGTCGGCCCGCAACCTCAGCGCGAACGTCGTCCCCTGCGGCGAGCTCTCGACCAGCGTGAGCGTTCCGCCGGCGCGCTCGACGGCGCGCTTGGCGATCGCCAGCCCGAGCCCCGAGCCTTCGACCTCGCCGCGCGTCGCGCCGCGGTAGAAGCGGTCGAAGATTCCCGCGCGATCCTCGGGGTGGATCCCCGGCCCTTCGTCCGCGACGGTGACCTCGACCCCGCTGTCGGCGGCCTTGGCGGCGATCCGAACCGGCGAGCCCGCGTACTTGATCGCGTTGTCGACGACGTTCGCGATCGCTTCGTGGATCTCGGTGCGGTCGCCGATCGCCGTCGCGTCGACGCTGCAGTCCAGCTCGATGCGGAGTCCCGGATGAATCAGCCGGCGCGCGTCGACGATCTCTTCGAGCAGCGGACACAGATCGAATGGCTCCGGCGGGCGCAGGTCCTCGCCTTCCATCTTCGCCAGCAGCACCAGGTTGTCGATCAGCGTGCGCATGCGCGCGCCCTCGATCCCGATCGCGTTGAAGATGCGGCGCGAGCGCTCGTCGCCGGCGTCGGCCTTGCGGCGAAGCAGGTCGATGTAGCCCAGCACGATGGTAAGCGGCGTGCGCAGCTCGTGGCCGGCGTCCGCGACGAACTGGCGCATCTGCGTCTCCGCCTGCTCCCGCTCGGCGAACGCCGCCGCGACTTGCGACGATGCCGCGTTGTACGCGAGCGCGATCGCGTCGAACTCGCTCTTGCCGGCGACCGCGATCGGCTGCGGGGTGAAGTCGCGCGTCGCGAAGCGCTGCAGCGCGTGGGTGACGTCGACCAGCGGGCGCAGCACCTGCGAGGTGATGTAGCGGCCGGCGAACCACGCCAGCACGCCGCCAAGCGCGCCGACGCCGAGCACCGCGGCCAGCAGCAGCAGCGCGATGCGCAGCGTCGCGTTCGGATCGGGGACGATCCGAACGTCGCCGTCGAGCAGCTCGGTGCGGGTGAAGTGCGCGCCGAGCGCGGTTCCGAGCCCGAAGCCGATCCGGCTCCCGCCGGTGGTGATCTCGCGCGGGTCGACGCCGTGCAGGACCGTTCCGTCGACGATCACGTTCGGCGGCAGCGGCGGACCCGGCTGGTGCTCCGTCGTGCGCGGCGTGTCGTCGTGCGCGCGCGCCGACGCGGTGGCCGGCGCCCCTCGCATCACCAGCGGCGCCGTCGTCGACTGCGGCGGGCGGACGCGCCCTTCGCGTGCATCGCCGTCGCGCGGCCGGTGCGGATACGGACCGCTTGCGACCATCCGGATCCCGGGCCGCGCGAGGCGCTGCTCGATCTCGACCGCCGCCGCGACGAACGGTTCGTGGCGCGCCGCGGCGCGTTGCCCGAACGCTTGCACCTCGCGCGCGTCGGCGTCGATGCTGTCTTGAACGGTGCGCACGTACACCCCGAGCCCGACGATCGCGAACGCGCCGAGCAGCACGACGACCACCGTCACCGCCGCCACGACGTACCACCCCGTCAGCCGCCGCGCGAACGAGGTGAACATCAGTGCGCTCGCAGCGCGTAGCCGGCGCCGCGGATCGTGCGGATCAGCTTCGGCTCGAAGCCGGCGTCGATCTTCGCGCGCAGGTAGGAGACGTACGTCTCGACGGCGCCCGGCCCGACGTCGCGGTCGGTACCCCACACGAGGTCGAGCAGCTGGTCGCGGGTGAAGACGCGCTCGGGGTTGCGCACGAACGTCAGCAAGAGCGCGTACTCGCGCGCGGAGAGCTCGATGCGGCGCTCGCCCCGCTTGACGTCGCGGCGGTCGAGGTCGATCGACAGATCCGCGTACGAGACGATCGAGGGCTGCTCGAGCCGCGGCCGCCGCAGCGCGGAGTGCAGCCGCGCGACGAGCTCGGACATCTCGAACGGTTTCGAGATGTAGTCGTCGGCGCCGCGCCGCAGACCGGTGATGCGGTCGTCGGTGTCCGCTTTCGCGCTGAGCATCAGGATCGGCGCTTCGGTGACGCGGCGCAGCATCGGCAAGAGCTCGAGCCCGTCGACGAACGGCAGCATGACGTCAAGGACGATGGCGTCGGGCCGCCACTCGCGCACCAGCTGCAGACCGGTGCGGCCGTCGGGCGCCGAGCGCACCTCGAAGCCGTCCTCCCCGAGCCCGAGCTCGAGGAGGTCGCGCAGGTGGCGCTCGTCGTCGATGACGGCGACTTTCGGTGTGGCGGCCATGCGCTATTGTTTCACGCTGCCGCCGCCGGTTCCGAGGTCGGGCGGCCGCACCACGAACAGCCCGATCCCCGGCGCGTAGTAGAACGCGCTCCCGCCGAAGCCGCGCCGGCCGCCGCCGGGGCGCGGGCTCTCGGCCGGCGCAGGGCTCTCGCCGGGGTTGGGCGCTGCCGCCGGGGCGGCCGCAACAGGGCTCGGCGAAGGCGACGGCGCGGCCTGCACGCCGGGCTGCACGTCGTAGCCCTTCGCCTTGGCCTCGGTGGTCGTCAACACGGTCCCGTACGCGCACGAGGCCAGCGCGCGCGTCGGCTGGAGGGCGGCGACCAGCTCGGGCGGGGGCGTGAACTGGCCCTGCCGCTGCTGGCTGTCCGGCGACGTCGCGGTCACCCGCTCCTGGAAGCCGCCCGGCGGTCCGCCGGGGCCGCCCTCGCCGCCGGGACCACGCGGGCCCCCGCGGCGAGCGCCGTTGGCGTCACCGTTCTGCTGCGCGCGCTGGCGCAGTTTGTCGATCACGCTCTGCGGGATGTTCGGACCGAGGCCGAGATACCACGTCCCCTTCGGGTCGCCGTGCGGGGTGACGGTGATCCCCTCGATCGCGGGCAGCGGCTGGCCGGCCGCGTACGCGCTCGCCGCGGCGCCGAGCTCGGCGAGGACCTTCTGCGCCTGGGGCTTCAAGTCGGCGGTGCATTCGGGGCGGGCCGTCGCAATGCTGAGCGGGTCGGTGCCGGGCGGCGGCGGGATGAACTTGAGCTGGCCGAAGCCGAGCCCGCGCGGCTGGTTCTGCGTCCCCGCCGCACCGGTGGTCTGCGCGCCGCGCGCGCCGGCGCCGCGCGCGAAGCCCGCGCCTTTCTGCGCGCCGGTGTTGAACGAGTACGTCACCGTGTACTGGCGCGGCGCGTTCGGCCGTGCCGCTTGCAGCAGGAAGCCGCCGCCGCTCAGCGGGATCGGCTGCGCGTACTGCAAGGTCGAGAAGTTGCCGCTCTCGGTGTTGAACAAATTGGATGCGAACACGGTGATGCGGCCGATCCCGAGCGCGTGCGAGACGCCGGCGTTGACGATCGTGTACGGCGCGATGTACTGGTTGTTGTTCGGCCCGACGTAGTGCGCGTTCGCGAGCAGCTCGAGCCCGGCCGGTGCGTACAATCCGTCGATCGTCAAGTTGCCGGTGTGGACCGGGCGGCCGGGGATCTGCGAGTCGAGGATGAGTGTGCTGTCGAGTCCGGTGAAGCGCGGGTCGGCGGCGGTCACGACCGCGGCGCTCGTCGTGTACGACGGAATCAGCACCACGTTCTTGCCGAGCGAGACGTTCGCTTGCGCGGTGAAGCCTTGGTAGACGCGCGTCGTCCCGCCGATCTGCTGGCTGACGTAGAGGTTCGGCTGCAGCACCGTTCCGCCCGGCGCGCCGCAGACGTTGTTGAAATAGCCGGTCACGGCTTGGTAGAACGGGTTGCCGGGATTCGTCAAGCCGAGCGAGTCGCCGGTGACGGTGGCGTTGACGAGCTGACCGCCCTGCGTCTGCCGGTACGCCGAAACCGAGAGCTGCCCGTGCGACCACTGGTGCGTCCAGCCCAGGTCGTAGCTCGCGGCCGACTGATGGCTCGGCAGATCGCCGGGGCCGCTCACCGTCGCCGTGTTCGCGAAGCAGTTGATGCGCGCCGACTGCGGATCGCTCAGCGTGCGCACCAGCCCGTTCGCCGGCTGCGAGCTGCCGAACGAGAACGACGCGTTGTAGCTGTCGCTGTTCGTCGGCCGCCAGTTTCCGCCGAACCCGAACAGGATCGAGGAGCCCGCGCCGGAGGTGCCGGCGTACGAGACGTTCGGTCCGAGTGAGAGCTTGTCGTTGACTTTGAACTGGTCGGAGAACTGCACTTGCCGCGACGCCGTGGCGAAATTCGTGGGGCGCACGAAACCGAGCCCGCCTTGCAGCGGCGTGAAGGTGGTGATCCCGGCGAACGTCGAGCCCGACAGCGTGAAGGTGTGCTTGTCGCGGGTGAGCGTCGCGCTCGCCGCCAGCCCGCGCGCGAACGTCTCGTTCATCGTCGAGAGCGGGCTGAGCGTCGAAACCTCTTGTGAGAACGGGCAATTCGCGACCTGGCCGGGCAATTGCCCGGGGCACGCGAGCTGATAGCGGTTGACGTCGTTGGTGAGCTGGCGGTTGTCGTTGACGTAGCCGGTCAGCGTGATCGCGGTGTCCCCGATCAGCGATTGCACGGTGCCGTAGGCGAACTGGAACTTGCCGGAGTTTCCGTTGTCCGGCCCGATCCCGCACGGCAGCGGCGTGACGAACTGCGTGCACAGCGCGCTGTTGGCCTGATTGTTCTGCAGCGCGGTGAGCATCAGCGTGGTGCGGTCGGTCAAGCCGTAGCGCAGCTTGACGAAGTCGCCGATGTTCGCCGACTCGCCGCCGTGCGCGTAGTTCAAGCCGCTCAGGTCGGTGTAGTCCTGGAACGTGAGCGGGCTGTTCCCGGCGCGCTTGGTGTGCAGCACCGCGATCCCCAGCTTGCCGAGCGATCCGGTCTCGCCGATCTGGTAGTTGTACTTGTCGAAGGTGCCGTAACCCGAGGCGAACTTCGTCTGCCACGTCTGCGTCGGCTGCAGCGTGCGGAAGTTCACCGAGCCGCCGAGCGCGCCGGCCTGCGCGCCGAAGCTCACGCCGGCACCGGAGAAGAGATCGGTGTTGACGGAGCGCAGGTTCGTTGCGGAGCCCGGCGCGCCGAGCGGGATCCCGTCGAGCGTCACCGCGGTCTGCGACTCGTCGTGACCGCGCAGCGAGATCGTCTGCGGCGCGTTCGGGTCGTTCGAGTCCTGCGTCACGTCGACGCCGCCGATCGTCGAGAGCGCGTCGGTGAGCGAGTCGGAGATCTTGCGCACCGCGCTGTTCTCGTCGACGTCGGTCGTGGTCACCGTCACGCGCGCGCGCACCGAGCCGATCACTTTCAACCCGCTGGTGTCGGAGCTGGTGCTGGTCGAGGTGCTCTGCACCGTTTGCGCCGGCTTCTGCACGCCCAGGTGGACGTCGACCGCGACCTGCTTGTTCCCGAGCACCTCGAACGCCGCCGAGGTGACGCCGGTGAAGCCGCTCTTCGAGACACGCACGCGGTAGATGCCGCTCGGCACGTCGGTGTACTTGACGATCCCGCTCTTCGTCGTGAGGGCGCTGGCGACGGTCGGGCCGATGAGGAAGACGCGCGCGTCGGCCAACGCTTGCTGCGCGGCGGCGTCCTTGACGGTGATCTGGATGATTCCGGTGTCGCTCGAGCTCTGCGCGCCGGCCGGGACGCTCGTTCCGATCAGCCCCAGCAGCAACGAGAAAACGAGCGTCGCCGCGGACCAGCGGCTCGGTGCCCTGCTCATATCGTGCGAAATCCTGGCATTCCGGTCTGTGTTATCCCTGAGAACGCCGGCTCACGCATCAACGTTTAACCCGCTGCCCCGTGCGCGGCGATCGCCGCCAGGAAGCGGGTGCCGAAGTCGGCCAGCTTCTTCTCCCCGACCCCGCTGATCGACCGCAGCTGCGCGGGGGTGCGCGGGACCTCGCGCGCCATCGCGCGCAGCACCGCGTCGCTGAAGACGACGTACGGCGGCACGTCCCGCTCGACCGCGATCTCCCGGCGGAGCGCCCGCAGCACCGCGAACAGCTCGCGGTCGTAGTCCTCCTCGGCCGGCGGCGCCACGGCGGCGCGGCCGCGCCGCGGCCCCACCGGAGCGACCGCTTCGCGGACCTCGATCGGGCTGCGCCGCACGAGCGCGCGCTTCCCCGCATCCGTCAGCGAGACGACGTTGTGGCGCGCCGCGTCCTGCGCGATCAGCCCCAGCCGCAGCAGCTCGTCGGCCAGGTGCCGCCAAGCGCGCCGGTCGCGGTCCTTCCCGATCCCGTACGTCGAAAGCCGGTCGTGGTACCAGCGCTCGACCTTCTCCGTCTGGGCGCCGACGAGCACGTCGATGACGTGCGCGATCCCGACCCCGTAACCGTGCGCTTCGCGCACGCGGTAGACGCACGAGAGCAGCTTCTGCGCGTCGGTCGTCGCGTCGTACGCGCGCCGCGGCTGCAAGCAGTTGTCGCAGCTCTCGCAGCGCTCGCGCGGATACGTCTCGCCGAAGTAGGCGAGCAGCTCGCGCCGCCGGCAGTCGTTCGAATACGCGAAGCGCTTCACGCGCTCGAGCTGCTCGCGGGCCGCCGCGCGCTCGCTCTCCGGCTTCTCCTCGACGAACCGCTCGATCCGCGCGACGTCGCCGTACGCGAAGAACCACGCGCACTCAGCCGGCAAACCGTCCCGCCCCGCGCGGCCCGTCTCCTGGTAATAGCCTTCCAGCGAGCGCGGCACGTCCCAGTGCACGACGAAGCGCACGTTCGACTTGTCGATCCCCATCCCGAACGCGATCGTCGCGCACATCACGCGCACGTCGTCGCGGATGAACGCCTCCTGGCGCTTCGCCCGCGCGGCCGAGTCGAGCCCGGCGTGATATGCCAGCGCCGGGATCCCCGCGCCCGACAGCACATCGGCGAGCTTGTCGCTGTTCGCGCGGCTCCCGCAGTAGACGATTCCCGACTCGTCGTCGGGGCGCGCGCGCAGCCAGCGCACGAGCCCTTCGGTGCTGCGCGGCGCGTGCAGCACGCGATAGGTCAAGTTCGCGCGGTCGAACGAGGCGACGTGGACGGCCGGCCGCCGCAAGCCGAGCTGTGCGACGACGTCGTCGCGAACGCGCGCGGTCGCGGTCGCCGTGAACGCGCAGAACGGAACGTCGGGAAAGCGTTCGCGGAGCGGCGCGATGCGGCGGTACTCCGGGCGAAAGTCATGGCCCCACTCGCTGATGCAGTGCGCCTCGTCGACGACGAAGCGCGCGACGCCCCAGCGCCGCAAGTCCTCGCTGAATCCGGGCAGCGTCAAGCGCTCGGGGGCGACGTAGAGCAGCTTGTACTCGCCGCGCTCGAAACCGTCGACGCGGCGCCGCAGCTCGGACCATTCGAGCGAAGAGTTGAGCGCGGTCGCCGGGATCCCGGCGGTCTCGAGCGCGTCGACCTGGTCCTTCATCAGCGCGATCAGCGGCGAGATCACGACCGTCAAGCCCTCGGTCAGCACGGCCGGGAGCTGATAGCACAGCGATTTGCCGCCGCCGGTCGGGAGCAGCGCGAAGACGTCGCGCCCCGCAAGCACGTCGCGCACGATCGCCTCTTGGGACGGTCGGAAGCTGGGAAACCCGAACCAGCGCTCGAGGGCCTCGCGCAGCTCCGCCGTCTGGACCGCCATGAGCCTCATCGTTTCGCCCTCTGCGCGGCTTCGACCGTCCGGCTAGGAGTTTGTCGGGCTTCCGCCCGACAAACGACGACGCGCGGATCGGGCGAAGCCCGAACGCGAGGGTTCACAAGGGTGAACCCACTAGTCCACGTCATCCACAGGTTGTCACGGGACGCCGATTTTCACCAGGAGAACCGGGTACCGACCGCCGTACCTGCTTCGCTTCCGCCTCGTCGCAAGAAAGGGTTCGTGGGTTTTGCGACTCGGTGCATTTCAGCGCATCCTCTCGGAATGGGCCGAGAAGCCGTGCCTTCTGACCGTCGCGGTCGGCTCCAGCGGGAGCGAGCTGCGGCTGGCCGGGATCCTGCGGCCGTACTTCAGCCTGAGCTCGGTGCACGGCTGGGCGCTCGTCCCGCCACAGCAGCACGGGGGCTTTGCCGCGGTGCGCCTGACCGAGCTGCGCATCGAGAACGCGCTGCACCGTGAGGTCGTCCTCGACCCGGGCGGAGCGCGGCTGCGCTACCGCGCGGCGGGCGGGATCACGTTCACGCTAGAGCGCGACGAGGCGCGGCTGACCGCGCCGCCGCGCGCGACCCGCAGGGGCCGCTACCTCTACGTCGGCGGCCGCCGGCGCCCGGCCCCGGAGCCGTGGATGCTGCAGTGATCACGGGCGCGGTCAGGAGGCGGTGGCGAGCGCGGAGCGCAGCGCGGCGGTGATCTCGCGCGCCCCGGAGCGCTTCGAGACGACGCAGTTCGCGCCGGCGAAACGGAGCCGGTCGGCGCGGGGGCCCTCGCCCTCGGTGTACGCGCAGATGAACGCGCGGGGCGCGGCGGCGCGCATCGCGCTCACCGCGTCGGCTGGATCGATCTCCAGGAAGTCGGTGTCGACGAACAGCGCTTCAGGATGGGTCGCCCGGATGTCGTCGACGTCAAGGGTCGGCGCGACCCGAACGACCCGCAGTTCCGCGCGCGCCAGCACGTCGCTCAAATATGGAACGAAAAGAGACTGCGGTTCCACGACGTACGAGTCCACACTTGTCGGTACCGCGGACCGTGGTCCTCTCTAACGAGGCCTTGGGTCCTAAGGGAAACGCGGCCAAGCGGCTCTTAGGCGAGCCCGGTCTTGATCGCGTGGACGGCGGCCTGGGTGCGCGCGGTGATGTTGAGCTTCGCGAAGATGCGGCTGATGTGGTTCTTGACCGTCTTTTCCGAGAGGTGGAGCTTCGCGCTGATCTCTTTGTTCGACATCCCGCGCGCGATCAGGCGGATGATCTCGGTCTCGCGGACCGACAGCTCGTTCTGCGCGGTCCGGCCGAAGCCGTTCGAGCGGCGCTTCAGCACGCCGCCGGCGACGCGCGGGTCGACGTAGGCGTGGCCGCCGGCGACGCTCTTCACCGCGCGGATCAGCTCGACCGGGAGGATGTCCTTCACCACGTAGCCGTCGGCGCCGGCGCTCAGGCAGCGCTGCATCACCTCGGGCTGGACGTGCGTCGAGAGGACGCAGACCTTCGCCTGGGGCGCCAATTCGCGGCAGGTCCGCATCGCCTCGGCGAACTCTTGGTTGTGGCCGTCGAGGTCCAGGACGATGAGGTCCGGGCGGAGCCGGCGCAGCGGCGAGTTCGCGATCGAGTCGGCATCCCCGACGACCTCGATCTCGGCATCGCTCGCGAGCACCTGGCAAAGTGCCTTTCCGAACAACGCCTGCCCTTCGACCACGAGAACGCGGACGGGCTTGGTGGCGGACGGGGCGGGAGCGGGGATCGTGGAAAGCATTGGTGCTTCTTCCTCTCGGCCTATCGGGGGAGGGCATTCGGACTATCCCGTCCGGCCCATCCACTATGTCGCCGCTGAGGGAGTCCGATAGACTCCCCAGTTTTGGGGGTTCTACGCCTAGGGACCACGGAAGGCCTGTGAGGACCGGCCTCGGACGGGATAGGAATAAGATCGTGCGCAACCGACGAACCTCGCCCGCCGCGGCCGTCATCACCGCCGTCCCCGAAGCCGACCGGACCCGGGCCTTCGTCGGCGAGCTGCGCACGCTGGTGAAGGCGAGCTACGTCGTCTTCGCGCGCTACGACCAGAACGGGATCCAGACCGAGGCGGTGCTCTCCGAGGATCACGGCAACGCCGCGCGCCAGTCGGAGTGGCTGCAGGCCGAACGGCTGCTGCAGTCGCGCTCCGAGGCCCCGATCCCGCGGGTCACCGACGCGCTGATCGCGCTCGACGGGATGCGCGGGCTGGTCGCGGTCTACGGCGTCGACCGCACGATCTTCGGCCTGGCGATCGTGGCCCGGCCGCGCGCGTTCCTGCCCGACGAGCGCAAGCTCCTCGAGAACACGCTGCGCTCGGGGTCCGAGCTGATGCGCCGGCTCTCGACGTTCGAAGGCGAGCAGAGCGCGCAGGAGCGGACCGCCGAGCGCGCCTCGCCGGCGCAGTTCGTGCTGACCGGCGACTACGCGATCGAGTCGAAGTGGATTCCGAACGACGATCCCACCGACGTGCTGCAGAACATCCTGGAGCTCGCCGAGGACGGCTTGCCGCCGGTGGTCGAGAGCGCGGTCCGGGCCGTGACGGCGTCGTGGACCGACGATCCGGCGACGCAGGAGCCCGCCACGGTCGTGCCGCTGCCGTTCATGGTCGTGCGCGTCGCCCCGCTGAGCGGGCCGGCGGGGCCGAAGATCGGCGTGCTGGTCGAGCGCTATCGCTCCCGCAATCCCCTGCGGCACGCGGCCGACAAGTTCGGGATGAGCTCGCGCGAGCTAGAGGTGCTGGCGCTCGTCCTCAAGGGCTTCGGCACCCCGCAGATCGCCAGCGCGCTCGACATCGCCGAGTCCACCGCGCACGACCACATCAAACGCATGATGCTGAAGACGCGGGCTCGCAACCGCGTCGAGCTCGCCGCCAAAGCACTGGGCTGGCGCGGGGCGTAGCTCCGCCTCTTCCAGCACGATCCAATCGCGGTGCCACAGCAGACCGCAGCCGCGGTCGCAGGGCCCGTCCGGCCCGAGGATCGCGCCGCTGCAGCGCGCGCCGGAGAGGACGTACCACGCCGCGCCCTCACGCCGCCACGACGTCGCGGCGAGCGGGCGCACGCGCTTGTAGACCGCGAGCCGCGCGCCCGCGTACCGCTCCATCTCGCGCGTGAACGCTACGCCGTCGCGGCGACCGCCCGCATCGAGCGTCGCGCGGATCTCCGGCAGCGCGCGCACGCGCGCAAACTGCGGTGTCGCGCCTTGCGGCTCGGCCCGCTCCGCCGAAGACGGTTCCAGCCACTCGTCGCGGAAGAGCAGCGGACAGGCGCGCCCGCAGCCGCCGTCCTCGTGCGGTCCGCCGCAGGTAACGGCGTCGAGCGAGACCGTGCGCCCGACGGAGCGCATCACGCCGTCGTCGTTCATCATCCGGCGCACGACCGCGTCGACGCGGAACGTCTTGCCGCAGTACGCCCACTGCTCGCGGGTGAACGCCAGGCCGCGCAGCCGATCGTGCGCGTCGAGCGTCGCGCGGACCGCGGCGGCGTCCTTCACGCGCACCCACTCGCCGGCGGCGTACCGCGACGGCTTGCCGAGCCGCGCGTTCTTGCCCAACCGGCCGGCGAAGCGCCGCACGCTGCGCCGCAGCGCGCGCAGCTCTCCGAGCGGCGGCGCGTACCGGTAGATCGTGTTCTCGAACTGACATCGCTCGTGAAACAGCAGCGACATCGCAGCGCTTCTCAGACCGCCTGCAGCTCGGGCTTGCGCGAGCCGACGACGCGCGCCGGGACGCCGGCCGCGATCGCGTACGGCGGCACGTCCTGGGTGACGATTGCGCCGGCGGCGACGATCGCTTCTTCGTGCACGGTGATCCCGGGCAGGATCACGGAATTCGCGCACAGCCACGCGCCGCGCCCGATCCGCACGTCGCGCTCGGTGTCCGGCTGCTTGTTCATCGTCACCGTCAGATCGGCGGTGCCGTGCGTCGAAGTGATGATGGTGACGTTCGGGCCGAGCAGCGCGTGGTCTTCGAGCGTCAGCGTCGCGTTCCGCGAAGCCCACAGCTTGCAGTGCGGTCCGACCAGCACGTCGTCGCCGACGAAGATGTTCTGCGGATCGTGCAGCGAGGCGGAGCGAGTGATCAGCGTTTCCTTTCCGAGCCGCCCGAGCCGCCGCCGCGGGGCCGTGTGTTCGATGACTTGTTCCCGCAGAAGCTCGAGCGCGGCCGGGATGCCGTACCGCATCATCAGCGCAACCGTCGAAAGCTTCAGCATCGTTCCTCCGTGCCTCTCGCAGCCGCCGAAACGCCGTCGCCCGCGGCGTTCCGGCGGCCGTTCCCCAGCCTACGCGGTGTGCGGCAGCTCTTTGAGCGGCGCCGCACCGGCGGCGAAGTAGTCGCTGTAGTCGTCGACGCGCGTCGTCGAGCGGTTGACGACGGTTCCGACGAGGTCGTTGACGCCGACCGCCTCGAGCCGCGCGAGCGCGCGGCGCGTCGAGCGCACGTCGGTGTGCCCGGCCGAGACGATCAGCACCGTGCCGTCGGTCTTCGCCGCGACGACCGCCGCGTCGAACACCGGGACGAGCGCCGGCGCGTCGACGATCACCGTCTCGTAGCGCGAGCGCGCTTCGCGCAGCAGCGCGTCGAACCGGTTCGACTGCAGCAGCTTGATCGGGTTCGGCGAGTGCGTGCCGCTGGTCAGCACGTCGACGCCCGGACGGTCCGTCCGCTTCACGCACTGCGCGAGCGAGGCGCGCCCGATCAGCAAGTCGGAGAGGCCGATGTCGTTCGACACCTCGAACTTGCGGTGCAGCGAGGGCCGCCGCATGTCGGCGTCGATGATGAGCACGCGCGCCTCGCGCTCGATGCTCGAGACCGCGATCTCGCCGAACGCGCCGGCGACGTTCATCGCGACCGTCGACTTGCCGTCGCCCTTGAGCGGGCTGGTGATCGTCACGCTGCGCAGCGGATGGTCGGAGCTGTAGCGCATGGCGAGGACGAGCTGGAAGTACGACTCCAGGGTCGCGTTGCGCACGGTGGCGGGAATCGCCGCGGCGCCGTCGCCGGACGGCAGCTGCGGGATCGTCGCCAGCACCGGGAGCTGCAGCTCGCCTTCGACGTCGCGCTCGTCGCGGATGCGCCCGTCGAACCAGTCGACCAGGAACACGATCCCGAGCCCGAGCAGCACGCCGACGATCGTCGCGACGATCAGGTTGATCGTCAGGTGCGGCGTCTTCGTCGCCAGCTCGGCCAGCGCCGGCTGCGTGATCGCGACGTCGCTGATCCCGGTTTGGCGCGAAACCATCGCGTCGTTGTACTTCTGCTGCAGCGCGTTGTAGACGTCCTCGGCGATCTTCTTCTGGCGCTGCAGCTCGGCGAGCTTCGCCTGCTGCTCCGGAAGCGCCGCGAGCTGCGGGTTGATCGCCGAACGCTGGCGCGCAAGGACTGCGAGCTGCGCGCTCGCGCTCGCGCTCGCCGCCTCGGCGGCCGCGCGCTGCTGCGAGAGCTGCTGGTAGACCGGGTTCGCCACGGTGCTCGTCGAGGCGACGATCGTCGGCTTCGTGCGTTTGATCTGGCGCTGCACGTCGGCGATCTGCTGCTTGAGGCTGATGACCGTCGGATGCGAGTCGGTGTACTGCTGTTGGGCGCTGCCGAGCTGGATCTGCAGGTCGGCGAGCTTCTGGGTGAGCTGCGGGAGGACGGGATTTTGCGTGACCGTTCCGCCACCGCCGGTCGTCGGGCGCATCGCGCCGAGCGCGCCGGAGAGCGAGCTGATCTCGGCGTCGGCCTGCTGCTTGTCGAGCTGCACCTGGTTGATCTTCGAGTCGATCGCCTGCGCGGCGTTGACCGTCGCCGCCGTCTGCGTGGTCAGGTCGGCGATGTTGTGGCTGGTCTGGTAGCGGGCGACCGCGTCGGAGGTGCGGGCAAGGTTCTTCTCGGCGATCGGGAGCTGCTTCGAGAGGAACTGCAGCGCGCCGCCGGCCTGGCTTCCGACCAGCTCGGCCTCGCGCGCGACGAAGACCGAAGCGAAATCGTTGGCGATCTTGGCCGCGGTCACGGGATCGCTCCACGACACCGAAACGGTGATGATGTTGGTGTTCGTGACCGGCTTGACCTTGACCGCGCCCTGCAGCGTCTTTACGTCGGTCTGCAGCCGCAGATCGTCGATGACGTGCTGCACGACCGGCGTCTCACCCATCAGCTCGGCGTAGGTCTCGGCCGACTGCGCCACGTTCGCAAGCAGCAGCGCGTTGAGCACCGGCAGCGCCGTCTGCGCGCCCTGCTGGTTCTGCGCGATCGTATTCGGGTTGCCGGCGATCATCTTGACGTCGACGGTGTAGCGCTTCGGCGTCAGCAAGGTGACGATGAGGACCGCGCCGATCACGCCGAGCACGATCGCGGCGAAGAGAACCCGGCGGCGCGAGAGGGTGCCGACGAACGAGTTCCACATCGCGGTCGGATCGACGTCGACCGGCGTGCGCCCGCTGATCGGGCTCGCCAGCGGGACGGAGGTGCCGGGAAGCCGCTGCTGTTCGTACATCGGAGTCCTTTCCTAGAGCCGCAGCAAAGAGCCGAGCGCTCCGAGTATACCCATCATCGCGGGGCTGATCGTGCGGGCCTCGGGGACGTAGATCTTGTCGTCCTTGCGCAGGATCGGATCGTACCGCTGGTCGCCGCGCTGGAGCGCCTCGAACACGTTGATCTGGTACGAGGGCAGCGTCTTCCCCGTCGTTGGATCGGTTCGGGTCAGGTACACGCGGTTGAGGTCGGACTTCGCCGACGCTTCGGCGCCGGCGCGCGCGAGCGCCATCGAGAGCCGGTCGCCGACGTTGACTTCGACGTTGCCGGGCCGCGAGACCGCGCCCAGCACCTGCACGCGGATCGTCTCGGCGCCGGTGACGTACACGATCGCGTTGTCCGAGAGCTCCGGGTTCTGCGAGGTGTCGCCATCGTGCAGCAGCTTCTGCAGGTCGATCGTCTGCGTCGTGCCGTCTTGCGAGAGCCGCGCCGGCGGGAAGTCCCCGTTCATCTGCACGATCCCGGCGGCCGCCGCGATCGCGTCGCTCAGATGCGAGCCGCTGCGCAGCGTGTAGCGCCCCGAGGTCTTCACGTTGCCGAGGACGAGCACGTTGATGCTGCCCTGCTGCTGCACCGCGAGCGAGACGATCGGATGCTTCAGATACTTCTGCAGGCTGTGCGCGAGCGCGTCGCGCGCCTCGGCCGAGCTCATCCCCGTAACCAAGACGCGCCCGACCAGCGGGTA
>Ga0213879_10000037_pt1 | contig 36520 bp, 36 predicted proteins | sample VelepicoBEBS_R03_FD_161046 | JGI IMG/M metagenome (GOLD analysis project Ga0213879, IMG submission 161046) | Vellozia epidendroides bulk soil microbial communities from rupestrian grasslands, the National Park of Serra do Cipo, Brazil - BS_R03 | ecosystem: Environmental > Terrestrial > Soil >...
GCCTTGCGGTTGGCGAGCTTCGCGAAGTCGAGCGAGCTGACGCCTTTCGTCGGGTCCTCGTGGCCCGTCGCGATCGTGAACGAGGTGTTGTGCTTGCGGTGCGTCACCGGAATGCCGGCGTACGCGGGCGCGGCGATCGCCGACGTGATGCCGGGGACGATCTCGAACGGGACGCCGGCTTCGGCCAGCGCCTGCGCCTCCTCGCCGCCGCGCGCGAACACGAACACGTCGCCGCCCTTGAGCCGCACGACCTTTTTGCCTTCGCGCCCGAGCCGCACGATCAGCGCGGTGATCTCGTCCTGCGAGAGCGTGTGCGCGCCGGCTTTCTTTCCGACGTAGATCTTCTCGCAGTCGGGCGGCGTGAGCGCGACGATCGCCGGCGACGCCAGGTAGTCGTACACGAGCGTGTCGCACTGCGCGAGGGCGCGCGCCCCCTTGAGCGTCAAAAGCCCCGGATCACCGGGGCCCGCGCCGACCAGCCAAACCTTCCCGTTTGAACGGCGCTCTGCCCCAGGCTCCGCGCCCTCCATCACCACGCTCCTGTCATTCGTCCGGTTCGTCGACCGGGAGCGCGCGCGAGAACGCCGATTCGCCGGTGAGGGCCTGCAGCTCGAAGAGCTCGTCGAGCATTTTCGCGTGGGTCAGCGCCTCGGCGTGGTTCTCCGCGGCCTTGTCGCGGATGCGAACGATCGCGCTGTGCAGCAGCTTCGAGACGATCGTCCGCGAGGTCCCGGTGATGAGCGCGCGCTCGCGCTCGCCCAGGTTCGGGATGCGTGCGAAGAGGCGCTCCAGCTCGCCTTCGCGGATCGCTTCGGCCTTTTTCGTCAGCGACGCGATGACCGGGACCGCGACGCGTGACTGGTACCACTGCTGAAAGCGCTCGACGTGGCCGGCGATGATCTCCTCGACGAGCGGGATCGCTTCGCGCCGCTTCTCGAGCGTCACGTCGACGACGTTCTTGAGCCCGTCGACGTCGACCAGCCCGACGCCCGGGATGCGCGTCACCTCGGGATCGACGTCGCGCGGGACCGCGATGTCGACGATGAACATCGGCCGCTGCGGCCGCGCGAGCATCGCCTCCGCGACGTTCCCGGGCGTGACGACGAAGTGCGAGGCGCCGGTCGACGTCACGACGACGTCGGCCGCGGCGAGCGCGTTCACCAGCCCCGGCATCTCCGCGGTGCGCGCGATCCCGCGCAGCTCGTCGGCGACTTGCAGCGCGCGCTTGTGCGAGCGGTTCAGCAGGACGATCTCGCCGGCGCCGTCGGCTTTCAAACGCCGTGCGGCGAGCGCGCCCATCTTGCCGGCGCCGATCACCAGCACGCTCTTCCCCGAGAGGTCGCCGACGTGGTCGTGCGCGCACGCGACGGCGGCCGTCGCGATCGAGACGGAGTCGCCGCCGATCGCGGTGTGCGTGCGCGCCGCCTTGCCGGCTTCGAGCGCTTCGCGGAACAGCTTGTTGAGCGTCTTGCCGAGCGAGCGCGCGCGCTGCGCCTGCACGAACGCGTCCTTGACCTGTCCGAGGATCTCGGCTTCGCCGATCAGCATCGAGTCGAGCCCGGTGGCGACCCGAATGAGGTGGTCGATCGCCTGCGTCCCCAGCAGCGTGTACATGTACGAGTCCATGTCCGAGACGTCGCCGTGCCGGAAGTTGCCGAGGAACGACTTCACCTGCCCCACGCCGATCTCGTAGTCCTCGAGCTCGGCGTAGATCTCGAGCCGCCCGCAGGTCTGCAGCATCAGCGCTTCGCGAACCGCTTCGTAGTCGCGCAGCGCGATCAGCGCCTCGCCCATCTTGTGCGGCGGAAACGCATGGCGCTCGCGCACTTCGACGGGTGCGGTGTGGTGCGAGAGACCCAGGCAGACTAGCGGCATGCATACACCTCGGCGAGCGCGTCGTCCGCAGCTTCGACGGTGCGGTCCACGTCCGCCTCGGTATGGGCCAGCGAAACGAAGCCGGCCTCGAATTGCGAGGGCGCGAAGTAGAACCCGCGGTCGAGCATGGCGTGGAAGAAGCGCGCGTACAGCGCCGTGTCCGAGCGCTTCGCGCCGGCGAGATCGTGGACTGGGCCGTCGGCGAAGAAGAAGCCGAACATCGAGCCGGCCGTGGCCAGCGTGTGCGGGACCTCGCGGCGGCGGAAGACCTGGCTCATGCCGTCGGTAAGACGCCGCGCAAGCGCTTCGAGATGCGCATAGACCTCCTCATCGAGCAGCCGCAGGGTCGCGATCCCCGCCGCCATCGCGAGCGGGTTCCCGGAGAGCGTCCCGGCCTGGAAGACGTCGCCGTCCGGGGTCAGCCGGTCCATGATCGCCGCCGTCCCGCCGAACGCCCCGACCGGAAGGCCGCCGCCGATCACCTTGCCGAGCGTGGTGAGGTCGGGCAGGACGCCCTCGCGCGCCTGCACGCCACCGCGGGCGACGCGAAAGCCCGTCATCACCTCGTCGAAGACCAGCAGCGCGCCGTGCTCGCGCGTGAGCTCGCGCAGCGCGTGCAAGAAGCCGGGAACCGGCAGCACGAGTCCCATGTTCCCGACGTACGGCTCGACGATCACGGCCGCGATCTGCCCGGGATTGTGCTCGAACGCGGCGCGCACGGCGAGCGCGTCGTTGTACGGCACCACCAGCGTGTCGCGCGCGGTCCCGGCCGGCACGCCCTTCGAGTTCGGGACGCCCATCGTCAGCGCGCTCGAGCCCGCCGCGATCAGGAACGGGTCCGCCGAGCCGTGGTAGCAGCCTTCGAACTTGACGATCTTGTCGCGCCCCGTCACCCCGCGCGCGAGCCGGATCGCGTTCGCCGTCGCCTCGGTCCCCGACGAGCAGAACCGCACCTTCTCGACCGACGGCACCGCGCCCACGATCAACGCCGCAAGCTCGGTCTCGTACTCGGTCGGCGTGCCGTACGAGCTGCCGCGCGCGGCGGCGTCTTGCAGCGCCGCGACGACCTGCGGGTGCGCGTGCCCCGCGATCATCGGGCCCCACGAGAGGACGTAGTCGAGATAGCGGTTTCCGTCGACGTCGGTCAGGTACGCGCCGTGCGCCTCGCGCACGAAGACCGGCGTCCCGCCGACCGCCTTGAACGCGCGCACCGTCGAGTTCACGCCGCCGGGGATCACGCGCTTCGCCGCGGCGAACGCATTTTCGGAGCCGGCTCGTATCATGCGAGCGTTTCGCGGATCTTCGCGTAATCGGCCGGCGTGTTGACGTTCGCGAACGCGACCTCGTCCCTCACCGGAACGAAGCGCGTGCGCAAGCGGTCGATCACCAGCCGCAAGGTACCCTCGCCGCCGAGCAGCACCGGCATCCCCTCGCGCACGAACGCTGCGCGCCGGTAGAGCGCCGCGAGCGGCTCGATGCGTTTCGTCTCCTCGTGCATCGGAACGATCGCGTCGTACTCCGGCGCCAGGTGCGTCTCGAGCCGGTCGATGAACGCCGTGTCGACCAGCGGCGCGTCGCCCGCGACCGCGAACACCCATTCCGCCTTCATCTCGCTCAGGGTGGAAATCAAACCGGAGAGCGGCCCGCGCAGCGGCCAGCGGTCGACGACCTGCGGCGCCCCGACGTGCGCGGCGATCGCGTCCGGCAGCGGTCCCTTGGTGGACAGCCACGTCTCGCGCCCCGGCGAGACGTTGCGGTAGACGCGCACCAGCATCGGCACGTCGCCGACCGCGAGCGCGAGCTTTCCGGGCAGCCGCGTCGCTTCGCCGCCGGCCAGAATGCACACCGCACTGCGGCGCTGGGTCGGTTTCACGGCGCTCCGCCCCAGGCTCCGCGCCCCCCACGCTGCGCGCGGGGCCCCCACGATAGACCTCGCAACAACGTGACGGCGGTTTCTCGATTCCTCTGTGCTCGGTCCATCACCGTTGTCTCGTGAGATAGTCTTTGGCGAAGTAGGTGATGATGACGTCGGCGCCGGCGCGCACCATCGCGGTGAGCGTCTCGTCGACTGCGCGCGCTTCGTCGATCCAGCCGCGCTCCGCGGCCGCTTTGAGCATCGCGTACTCGCCGCTGACGTGGTACACCGCGACCGGGAGGTCGGTGATCTCGCGCACCGCGCGCACGACGTCGAGATACGCCATCGCCGGCTTGACCATCACCACGTCGGCGCCTTCCTCGACGTCGAGCCGCACTTCTTTGAGCGCCTCACGCACGTTGGCCGGATCCATCTGGTAGGTGCGCCGGTCGCCGAACGACGGCGTCGACTCGGCGGCTTCGCGGAACGGGCCGTAGAACGCCGACGCGTACTTCGCCGCGTACGACATGATCGCGGTCTTGCTGAACCCTTCGCCGTCGAGCGCGCGGCGAATCGCGGCGACCCGGCCGTCCATCATGTCGGAGGGCGCGACGACGTCGACGCCGGCGCGCGCGTAGCTCAGCGCGGTCTTCGCGAGCACCTCGAGCGTCAGATCGTTGTCGACGTCGCCGGCGGGATCCAGAATTCCGCAGTGGCCGTGGTCGGTGTACTCGCAGTTGCACAAGTCCGCGATCACCAGCAGGTGCGGGAGCGCGTCCTTGATCGCGCCCGCCGCGCGCTGCACGACGCCGCTCGGGTCGTAGTTGATCGTCGCGTACGGGTCTTTGCGCGCGGTCTCAGGGATGCCGAACAGCAGGACCGCGCGCACGCCGGCAGCGTCGAGCTCGCGGCACTCGCGCACGAGCGTGTCGACCGACCAGCGCGAGACGCCGGGCATCGAGCCGATCGGCTGCACGACCCCTTCGCCTTCCACCACGAACAGCGGCTGCACGAGCCCGTCGCGGTTGACGCGCGTCTCGCGCACCAGCGCGCGCATCCCGGCGCTGCCGCGCAGCCGGCGCGGCCGCGCGATCAGCTCGGCACCTTGAACCCGTCGAAGCGTCTCCTCCGCCTGCCGAAGGGTCATGATCCGTTCTCCAAGACGAAACGCGTCACGCTCTGCACGAATGCTCCAACTTCGGCGGCGGGTGCGACGACGTCGGGCGGCCAGCCGTGCGCCCCCGCCGTCTCCGACGAGGACGGGCCCATCGCCGCGACGAGGGGCCGGTGACCGCGCGCCCGCAGCCCGCCCAGGTATTCGGCGACCGCGCCGACCGATCCCGACGAGGGGAACAGGATCACGGCCGGGACTCGTCCGGCGAGCGCCGCCGCCGCCGCCGCGCTGTCCGGCGCCTCGACGACCTCCGCGCCCGCGTCGCGCAGCGCCGGGGCGATCCGGCTTGGCCGGTCCTGCGTCCGCGGCAGCAGGAAGACCCGGCCGCTCAGCGGCCCGCCGCCGAGCAGCGCGACCGCGCCCGCGGCGAGCAGCTCGTGCGCGAGCTCGACCCCGACCGCTTCGGCCGACCCCAGGTCGCCCTCGGCGACGGCCGCCTCGCGCGAGGAGCGCAGCACCTGGCCTCCGTCCGGCGCGGCGACGGCGCCGACGACCCGGAGGCGACCGCCGGCCCACCTGGCATGGCACCCGATCGGGGCCTGACATCCGCCGCGCAGCGTGCGCAGGAACGCGCGCTCCGCGCGCACCGCGAGCGAGGTGGGCGGGTCGGTGAGGATCGCGTCGAGCCGGGCCGCAAGGGGGTCGCCGGCCCGCGTCTCGACCGCGAGCGCGCCCTGCCCGACCGCCGGGGTGAGCTGGTGCGGCTCGAACGGCACGGTGTGCGCCGCCCGCAGGCCGAGCCGGTTCAGCCCGGCGCAAGCCAGCACCAGCGCCTCGTACTGCCCTTCGCGCAGCTTGCGCAGCCGGGTGTCGACGTTGCCCCGGACATCGTCGTAGACGAGGTCGCCCCGCAGCGCGCGTAGCTGCGCCCGCCGCCGCGGCGAGGACGTTCCGACCCGCGCTCCGGCCGGCAGCCGGTCGAACGAGGCGAAGCGCTCCGAGCAAAAAGCATCGCGCGCGTCCTCGCGCGCGGTTATCGCCGCGAGCTCCATGTCCGGTGCGAGCGCGCTCGGCAGATCTTTGGCCGAGTGAACCGCGTAGTCGGCGCGCCGCTCGCGGAGCGCGAGCTCGAGCTCCTTGACGAAGACGTTGTCGGTCCCGATCGCGGCGATCGAGCGGTCCTGCACCGCGTCGCCGCGCGTCGTGACTTCCAAGACGGTGGAAGGGAGCCCGGCCCGTGCGAGGGCCGCCATCACGGCGCGGCTCTGCGTCATCGCGAGCCGGCTGGCGCGCGTCGCGCAGACCAGCGACCCCGTCTCGGACGGGACGGCGCCGGCGAGCGTCTCCGCGGCGCGCTCGACCTCGTGCTCGACCGCGCCCGGCTGCATCGCCGCGAGCTCGTCGACGTCGCGCTCGGCGAAGTGCCGCATCACCTCGGCGCGGCGTTCGGCCGGCACGACGACCCGGACGCGCTCGCGCAGCGCGCCGAGCGTCGCCGCGGCGCGCGCGTAGCGGGCGTCGAACTGCAGCGCCAGCTCGTCGCGGACGCGCTTGGTGAACGAGGGCGAGAGCCCGCCCGAGTCGACGCTGACCGTCAGCGGGCCGGAGCGGTGGACCGCCGGCGTCGCGAAGTCGCCCCGGCCGGCGTCGGAAGCGTCGTTCACCAGGACCCCGGCGGCGCGCGCCTCTTCGACGACCGCCGCGTTCACCGTGTCGTCGCCGGTCGCCGCGAAGGCGAGAAACGCGCCGGCCAAATCGCCCGCGGCATACGGACGCGGCAGCCATTCGATCGTCCCCGCCGCGGCGAGCTCGGCGAGCGGCACGCCGAGCGCCGGGCTGACCACGACGACCGCGGCCTCGGCGTCGAGCAGGCCGCGAACCTTGCGCTCGGCGACGGCGCCGCCGCCGACGACGAGTGCGCGCCGGCCGCGCACCGAGAGGGCGACGGGATACACAACTCCTATTCTTCCAGCAGATGCGATCCGTCCCCGCGCGCGCGGCGCTCCTGGGCGCGCTCTTTGCCGCGCTCGTCACCCTGCCGGGGCTCGGCATCGGCACGCTCTGGGACAACAGCGAGACCGCCTACGGTGAGGTCGCTCGCGAAGTCGTGCTGACGCACGACTGGATCGTGATGCACCTCAACGGCCAGCCGTGGTTCGTTCAGCCGCCGCTCTACTTCTGGATCGCCGCACTGTTCGCGAAGATGTTCGGCATCAGCACGTTCGCGCTGCGCTTGCCCTCGGCGCTCGCGACGATCGCGATGGGCGGAACGGTCGGCTACGCGACGGCGCGGATAGCCGGCGAGCGCGCCGGAATGGTCGCCGCGATCGTGCTTTCGACGAGCTTGATGCAGGCGATCGTCGGCCGGCTCGCGATCATGGACGCGCTGCTCGACTTCACGATCGCGGCGGCCGTGCTGTGGTGGTACCGCGCGTTCGAGCCGTCCGGCAGCCCGCGCCGGCGCGACACCGCATTCGTCTGCGGCGCGCTCGCGCTGGCGGTCGGAACGCTGGCGAAAGGCCCCGTTGCGCCGGTGATCACCGCGCTCGTCGTCGGCGCGTGGGCGCTGTGGGAACGGCGCGCGGGACGGCTCGCCGCGCCGCGCCGCCGCGCGCTCGTCCTCGCGCTGCTCGCATATCTCGCGGTGACGCTGCCGTGGTTCGTCGCGCTCGCAGTGCGCGTCGGCCCCGGCGCGATCGCCGAGCTGATCGGGCACTACACCTTCGGCCGCTACACCGGCGTGATCGAGAACCAGACCGGACCGCTATGGTACTACGTGCCGGTCGTGATCCTCGGCTTTTTCCCGTGGATCGCGTTCGTTCCGGTCGCCGCGGTCGCGGCCTGGCGCGAAGCGCGCGGTCCGGACGGTGGTTTCGCGCGGCTCGCGCTCGTGTGGACCGCCGTGCCGTTCCTGTTCTTCACCTTCGCCAGCACGAAGCTGCCGAACTACGTCGCGATGGTGCTGCCCGCGCTCGCGATCCTGGTCGCGCTGTGGTTCGAGCGCGTGCGCGCCGGCGCCGATCGCCGCGCGGCGATCATCTCGGCGCTCACGATCCCGGTGTTCGTCGGCGCGGTCGCGTTCGCGATCGACCGCTTCTCGCGCTCCAACCGGCTCGACGTCGACGTCGCGGCGGTGAACCATCAGCTGGTCTTCCTCGGCGTCGCGATGCTGCTCGGCTCGCTGCTGACCGTCGTCGCAATCGCGCGCCGCGCGACCGCGTCGTGGTCGCCGTACGTCCTGGCGCTGACGAGCGGCGCGCTGGTGCTGTTCATCGCGCTCGTCGCCGAGCCGGTCGCCGAGCCGCTCAAGCCGATCCCGCCGATCGCGCGCGCGATCGACGCGACGCGCAAGCCGGGCGACACGATCGCGATCGGCGGCGTGAGCGGCGGCAACGGCTTGATCTTCTACACCGCCCCGCCGGTGCACGACTTCAAGAACAACGCGGGCTTCGTTGAAACCGTCTGTGACAACCCCGAGGCGTGGGTGGTGACGCGCCCGCAGGACGCGCAGCGCCTGGCCGAGCTCGCGCGCGCGCTCCACCACACCGCGGAAGTCGTGATGCGAACGCCCTCGCCCCAGCACCCCCGCGCCGCGCTGATCCACGTCACCGGCCCGCTCTGCCCCCGCAACTGAGGAGTACTAAATTCAATTGACGAAAATCACATGAAGTTCGCTACGCGCCACACGATGGCGCGATGACGGGCTGGCCTGGGAGGTGTGAAATGCAACGTACACGTTTTGCTGCCGCGCTGGCCGGTACGGCCGCGTTGTTCGCTGTGGTGGGCGCGGTCGGCGTCTCCGCGCAGACTACGATGGCGCCGACTCCGGCCTCGCCGGTCGGGCCTACTTCCGCGCCGTCCACGACGGCGACCTACGCCCCGATGTCGACGTCCTTGCCGGCAACGAAGCCCGGCCCCGCGATGCCGCCGACGGTGGGTCTCGCGCTCGACGCGCGGGCTCTGCGGGCGCGGCGCACCCCAACCGGATACACGCTCACCGGCCAAGCGCTGGTGCGGGACGCGTGCACCGCGGCGCGCTTCGACCGGGTTCTCGGCACCATCTTTCCGCCGCAGTTCAACCTCGACCAGTTCCGGCGCCCCGGCACGCTGGGGCTGCTGTGCATTCAGCGCCTGACGTGGGTGACCGCGGCGCCGAAGAGTGTCGTGAGCGCCGCGCCGCCGCACTGGGTCACCGTGCGGACGCAGAAGGGTTTCCTGCGCGTCCCGGTCCGATAGCTGGCGACATGAACTTCATCGAGCAGGTCGACAAGGGCGCTCTCGAAAGCCGGACCCCGATCGCGGAGTCGGACGGGTTCGCGATCTACGCCGTCGGCGCGGACACGTATCTGCTGGTGCAGCGGCATCAGGCGATGCCGTGGACCGCCGTGCAGCTCTCCGGCGACGGGGTCTTTCGCGTCGGCTCGCTGTTGGTCAACGCGATGCGCCACCTCTACCGCGACGTCGCGTCGAACCTCTCTCCGATGGCGCTGGAAGCGAAGCGCCGCGATTAAGGCTCGCGGCGCCCGCTGCTACTTTCCTCCGAGGACTTTCGCGACGTCGGCTTCGGTCACCGGCGCGGCTTTGTTGCCCCACGAGCTGCGGATGTAGCTGACCACCTCGGCGATCTGCTTGTTGCTGAGCGTGCTCTTCCACGGCGGCATCGTGCCGTTCCACTCCTGCCCCTTCACCACGATCTTCCCGTTCAAGCCGTTGGCGACGATCGTGATGACCTTCTTCGGATCGCCCGTCACGACGTCGTTGCCGGCGAGCGGCGGCGCGACGCTCGGCGTCCCTTGGCCGTTCGCGGCGTGGCAGCCGGAGCAGTTCGTCGTGAACACGGTCGCGCCGCCGGTGTTGTTTCCGGGACCGCCCGCGGCCGCGCCGCCGTTGGGGTTGTTGCCGGGCTGCCCGATTTGCGGCGCACCGCCGCCGGTCGTCGCCACGTTGCCGGCGGTGCCGCCGACGAGGCCGCGCGCCACCTGTCCTTCGACGACGTTGTACTGCCCGAAGAAGCTCAGCGCGATCGCGCCGGCGAGCGTCAGCGCGGTGATGCCGAGAATCCAGGGGCGCCGTGAAGGACGCCGCGACGGGTTGCGGTCGATGAACGGCAGCAGGATCAGCAGCAGGACCAGCACGCCGGGCATGATGATCGTCGCGAACAGCGTCGCGATCTGCACGATCTGCGCCGGCAACTTTCCGACCACGTCGAGCAGCGCGTAGAGCGCGAGGAAATACCAGGCCGGATACGGGACGAACTGCGTGTTGTTGGGATCCGCCTTGGCGTCGAACGGCGCCGGCGCGACAAACGACAGCGCGACGATGATGACGAACATCGCGAACGAGAGCACGGTGTCCATGAACATCTGCTCCGGCCAGAACCGGCCGGGCTTGAGCTTCGGCGCTTCGTCGATCGGCGGACCGGCGGGCCCGTTCCAGCGGAAGATCACCAAGTGCATCCCGACCAAACCGACGAGCAGCGCCGGCACGAGCCACACGTGGATGCCGAAGAAGCGGTTGATCGTCAGCGTCCCGATCCCCGAACCGTCTTGCAGGAACGAGAGAATCGCCGGGCCGAGGAGCGGCGCCGAGCCCGCGATCTGAATCGCGACCTTCGAGGCGAGCAGCGCGTTCAAATCCCACGGCAGCAGGTAGCCGGTGAGGCCGAGGACCAGCGTGAAAATGAACAGGATCACGCCGACGATCCACTGCAGCTCGCGCGGCTTCTTGTAGGCGCCCCACAGCAAGCCTTGCAGCAAATGCATCGTCATGAACGCGATCATCGCGGAAGCGCCCCAGTAGTGGAGCGAGAGGACGAAGCCGCCGGCCGGAACGTGCTTGATGAGATAGTCGGTCGACTCCCACGCGGTCGCGGTCGAGGGCGCGTAGAAGAAGCACAGGAAGATGCCGGTCGCGATCTGCAGGATCAGCGCGAACAGCGTGGCGCTGCCGAACGCGTACCAGTAGGATGCGCCGCCGGGGACGTCCTCGGTGAGGAAGTCCTTCGTCATCGTGACCAGCCCGGTGCGCTGGTCCAACCACGTCAGCATGTGCTCCGCCCCGTTCCCTCTACGCGACCTTCAGGATGATGTGGTCGGGCGTGTTCTGCTTGTACTCGATCCACTCGACCGCGACTTTGCCTTGGAAGTCGCGCAGCGGGAGCGGATCGAGCCCGCGCAGCGCGGGCCCCGCGACGTGCTCGCCGAGGTTCGTGTACTGCGAGCCGTGGCACGGGCACGAGAAGCGGTTCAGCGAGTCGTTCCACGCGTACCTGCAGCCCAAATGGGGGCAGATCGGACTGAACACGACGAACCCGATGTTCACCACCGGATACGGCACCTTCTCGATCCCGTCGAAGAGCTGCGGGCGCTTTTTGCGCATCGTCGCCTCGTCGGTCTTGATCGCCCAAAAGAACTGCTCGGTGTCGACCGCGCCGAAGTAGCCGTTCGACTCGTGCAGCATGAAGGTGACCTTCAGCGGCTTGTCGGTCGCTTTCTTCAGCTGCGACACCTCGTCGGGGGTAAGCGGCGACCAGGGGTCCGCGTTCGCGTCCCCCGGAGGGACCAGCGAGGTGATCAGCGGGATCGCCAGCCCCAGGCCGATGACCCCGCCGAGCGCGAGCACCGCGTTGGCCATGAAAGTCCTTCGGGTCTGTTCCTCCGGCGTGCCGGGGTCGCTGTAGGCCTCTGCGTGAGCCACGTTCTCTCCCTCGAAAACCGACGGCTGTCGGCCGCCTTCTCAACGCATGATAGCCCGGTCGGCGGACAAACTCGCGTACCTTCGTAGGAGCCGCGAGCGGCTCCCTGCGGGTCTGGTTACCCGGAACGGGAACACTTGGCCCGTGAACGACCAGGAGCTCCACCAGCAGATCGAACGCCTCGTCGCCGAGGAGCACGCGCTCCTCGAAAAAGGCGGGGCCGTCTCGGCCGCCGAGCGCACCCGCCTCGGCGAGATCAACGTCCAGCTCGACCGGCTATGGGATCTGCTGCGCCAGCGGCGCGCCCGCGAGGAGTTCGGCCAGGACCCCAGCGTCGCGCACGAGCGCAGCGCCGAGACGGTCGAAAAGTACCTGCAGTAGTCAGAAGCGGCGCGGCGGGCGCGGCCCCGGACCGCCGCCGGGCGGCCCGTTGAACCGGCGCGGCCGCTTCGGCGGCCGCTCCGCGGCCAGCTCGACGGTGATCTGCTTTTCCTGGAACACCGTGTTGTTCAGCGCCTCGACGGCCGCGCGCGCCGCGTGCGGGCTCGGCACGAAGACGTAAGCGATTCCCTTGCGCCGCCGGGTGCGCCGGTCGCGCGGTAGCGCGATCCGCTCGGGGTCGCCGCCGTACGGCCTGAACAGCTCCGCGATGTCCGGAGTCGCGACGCCGCGCGCGATACCGCGGACGAGCAAACGAATTTCGCCGTGACCGACCTGTCGTTCCACCTGGCCCGCGTTTCCCGAGCAGCCCGCCCTCGTCCTCGGCGCTTTTGCCGAAACCGTTCAGTTCCGCAGGTTACGACGAGCAGCTCACCGACAAGCCCGCGTATTTCGCGGGCGCGGCGCGCGTCCAGGCTTCATGCTGCGGGTGCTCGTCGTACGGTGCGCGCAGCACGCCGAGGACGGCTGCGGTGACCGAGTCGTCGCCGGCTTCGGCGGCCTCGATCGCTTCCTGCGCGACCCAGTTGCGCAGCACGTACTTCGGGTTGACGGCGCGCATCGCGGCCCGGCGCTCGCCGTCGTCGCGCGGATCCTCCTCGGCCCGGCGCGCATAGCGCGCGAGCCAGTCTTTCGACGTCTCGTCCTCGCCGAGCAGCTCCAGCGCGTGCGCATCGGAATGGGAGAGCGCGCGCCAGAAGTTCGTCCAGTCGACGCGCCGCGTTTCGAGCAGGCGGAAGAGCTCGAGCGCGAGCTCGGTGTCGCCGTCGTGCGCGCCGAGCACGCCGAGCTTCGCGCCCAGCAGCTGCAGCAACGCCGCACGGTAGACGTGCTCGTAGCGCGCGAGCGCAGTGTCGAGCTCGTCCTTGCCGATCAGCGAGCTGAGCGCTTCGGCGAGCGCGCAGCAGTTCCACAGCCCGATCGTCGGCTGGCGGTCGAACGCGTAGCGGCCCATCTCGTCGCTGTGGTTGCACACGAAGCGCGGCTGGTACGCCTCGACGAAGCCGTACGGGCCGTAGTCGAGCGTCAAGCCGAGGATCGAGAAGTTGTCGGTGTTCATCACGCCGTGCGCGAACCCGACCGCTTGCCACTGCGCCATCAGCGCCGCCGTGCGCTCGACGACGGCCGCGAAGAAGCGCGCGTAGCGGTCCGCGCCGCTCTCGCACTCCGGATAGAAGCGGCCGATGACGTAGTCGGCCAGCGTCTTCACTTCGTCGAGCTGCGTGCGGTAGTGAAAGATCTCGAACGAGCCGAAGCGCACGAAGCTCGGCGCCATCCGAATCACCGTCGCGGCGCGCTCGACGTGCTCGCGCACCACGGGCTCGTCGCCGGCGGCCATCGCGAGCGCGCGCGTCGTCGGCACGCCGAGATGATGCAGCGCCTCGCTGGCGAGAAACTCGCGCACCGTCGAGCGAATCACCGCACGCCCGTCGGCGAAGCGCGAGAACTTGGTGAGTCCGCCGCCTTTGAGCTGCAGCTCCCAGCGTTCACCGGCGTCGGTGCGCACCTCGCCCAGCAGGATCGCGCGCCCGTCGCCGAGCTGGCCGGCCCACACGCCGAACTGATGGCCGCCGTACATGCCGGCGACCGGTTCCATCCCGGCGAGCAGCCCGTTGCCGCTCACGAGCTCGGCGAACTCGGGACGCTCTTCTTCGCCGGGGCGCAGATCGATCAGCGCGGCAGCCTCGGGACTGAAGCCGGCGAGGCGCGCGTTCGGGATGCCGAGCGGCGTGCGGCATTCCGAGAACGCATCGCCCAGCGCGGCGAACGAGTTGTCGAAGCGCAAGTCTTCCAGCGTCTTGCCGCACGGCGGGGCGATGGCCATCGTTCTCCTCAAACCCTCATCGTCGGCCCGTTCGTTGCGTGGTGAGATTCTCAGGAAAAGCGGACAAACTGACCGTCATGCGTGGATTCCTGGGCGGCGTCGTGGCCGCGGTCGTCGTGCTGGCGCTCGTCGTCTTCGCGGCGGTGAAGACGGGCGCGGTCCCCGCGCGAGCCGACGGTCCCTTGATGCCCGGCGAGCGCTGGGCCGCGAACACCTCGTTGCACGCGACGCTCGCGCGCGAAGCGCCGAAGCCGCCGTATCCCTACACCCAAAGCGACGCGGACATCGCGCAAGGCGCGAAGCTGTACGTGCAAAATTGCGCGGTCTGCCACGGCACCGCGAACACGACTCCGGACGCGATCGCGCGCGGGCTCGGCGTGCGCGCGCCGCAGTTCAACAAGAACGACGTGATGGACGATCCCGAAGGCCAGACGTACTGGAAGATCGAGCACGGCATCCGCTTCACCGGGATGCCGTCGTTCGCCAAGTCGCTCGACGAGAAGTCGATCTGGCAGATCACCTACTTCATGAAGCGCGTCCCCGACCACCTCACCGGCGAAGCGAAGTCGATCTGGGAGAACCCCTCGCAAGTCCCGCCGCCGACACCGATGCCGGCGCTCCCAGCGCGGCACGGCTGACGTGGCCAAACCTAGAAATGGCTAGACTGCTGAGAGTGCGCATGCTAAGATAGGGTTCTTAAGCTACCCCGCGGCTAGGTTCAATATGGACTATCTCGCGATTCAACAGGATACTGCGCTGTGGCTGCTCCGCAAAGACGGCATCTTGGAGGAGTTAGCTAACGTCATTGCGAGCCAGGGGCTTCGCAACCTGCGAAAAGGCGATTTCCTGGCGGGCCCAATTCGCATTTCCGCTGATCGTGATGTCGTGATGTTGGTGAACGCTGACTTCGCCGCCGGAACAGGAGACGAACCGCTCGGCTTCATTCGAATTGCTCCTAGGCTCGGTATCGCCTCTAATGCCGACGCCGCCACGATGGCGCTCACACGCGCCGTCTTTGTGATCTGCCAGCGTTTGCAGAACCGTACCTTTTGGGCGGACTCTCGCTACCGGAAGATCGATGACAGCAGATACACAATCTCGATCGGCGGTCTGGAGAGCCCCCTGAGCTTGGCATGGGCCGAGAAGACCCTTCAGGCAGGCGCTACGATCACGCGAGTAGTGTTCGTGATCGGTCCATATCACGATGAGAACAACTTAGCAGAAGCCGCCGAGAGCTATTCATTTCAGATTTCAGCGCTCATGAATTCGGTTCGAACCATTATGAGCGGTAACAGTACGCGCGGGATCCTCTCGGACAAGTCTTTCACGTCGTTGCGTGAAGCGATCGATCCCTCAGAGTTGCGGCAGGATGCGGGTCCCTTTGACGCGTCAGGTGGCCGGCTCACGCTCACGGTCCAAGCTCGACGTGCCGACGTGACTCCGCAAGACATCTACCGAACGCTGATGTGGTCGTACGATCAATGGTGCAATCCGGCTCTAAGTACATTGTCGAAAGAGCAGCGCTCAATTCTTGAACAGAATGCCCCCCTCACACAACCTCTGCGAATCGTCGGGCCCGGCGGAGCAGGCAAGACCCTGCTCATGCAGCTTATGGCTATCAAGTGTTTGAGGGAGAAGCCTGGCGCGAAGGTCCTATATCTCACGCACAACGAGGCGATGGAGGAATCCGTTCGCGCGCGATTTGCTCGGCTTTTGAATGGGGCCCCGAAGCACGCTGCACAAGATCTGTTCGCACCGATCTCACAACTTCACGTGACGACTCTGGCGCGGTATTCGATGGAATTGACCGGACTTAGACGGTGGCAGGTGATTTCATTAAATCCGGAGCGGGCGAAGGACGATGCCTTCAACCTTGTGAAGGAGGCACTTTCGAAAGCGCTCGCCTCGAAGTCGCACGTTGTCGAGAAGAGTGAGAATCTCCGCGTTCTTACGGCAGATGAAACCGCCTTCAGATACTTCGCTGAATACGTGCGGGCAGAGATCAGTATGGTGATAAAAGGACGCGGGATGATCCTGGACCGCGGAGCCTATACGGACGCGCAAGATGCACTCGGTCATCTCCATGCTGTCCTTTCGCCGGAGGAGCGCGACGTCATCTACGACGCTTACATCAATTATAGAGACAGCCTTCGCGAGTATGAAGTATTGGACTCCGACGATGTCGCGTTATCGGTCTTAGGTCGGCTCATGACGCCGCAGTGGGAATATGAGCGTCGACAGCTCGGCTTTGATTATGTCTTCGTGGATGAGGCGCAGCTTTTCAATGACAACGAGCGACAGATATTTGCGCTCCTAACGACATCGCAAAGCCCACACACATTGGTCGCAATTGCGCTCGACGAAGCCCAGCGGCTATATTCGATGACGGCGAGCGGATTCGGGCGGCTCGGAATTGAGGACCTGCAGCGTCGTACGTTACATGTTATGCACCGGCTAAGCGAATCGATCGCGAAGCTCGCGTTTTACGTGATCTCACAAGGCTCGGCGCCGTTCGGGAACGAGTTTCCAGAACTCAAATTTCGGGCGACAGACGCTAAGGAACGCATGCATAGCGCTCCATCGCTTCACGTTGAACGTCTGGAAAAATTCGCGGAAAGGATTTACGAAATTGTGCGCGTCGGAGCCCGCGAAGGGCTCATGCAGTTCGCAGTCGTCGTACACTCAGAGACTGCGATGGCTCCGATTCGGGAGGGACTCCCCAAGCTCGTGCACTCCGATTTCGAGTTCCGGATGTTGCGCCAACGGGGCGAGACGATAAGCGGTAATTACCCGACGGTAATACTCGCGCCCCCGGAACTCATTGGCGGACAAGAATTCGACTGCGTAATATCGTGCGGCCTGGAGGAGGGCGTCATTCCGCCGCAATCCATCGGGGGAGCGCTCGCGGCACGGTTGGAGCAGCAGGCGTATCGCGAGATTTATCTTACCTTCACGAGAGCTCGGCACCGCCTGCACATTATGAACATGGAAGGAAGTGCGCTCACTCCCGTCCTTTCTCGTGCACGACACCTAGGATTATTGAAGGATGCAGGCTGAGGAACACGCACCTACGGCGACGTGCTCCGCGTAAACGTCACTTCGAACGCTGCGGATACGCCCGCTGAGACAACGCCGATGCTCCCCTTACCGTCGATTCCGAGCTTAACGGTAACAGCGTCGACATCGAAACCTTTCACCGATGCGCGTGTGGCGGAGAGCATGTTTCCCAGTTGCGTCGTGACCGATGCCCACGTGTCGGCGATGTTTGGGAGAAGCTCACGCGCGACCGTGCGCGCCTTTGCAGCCACATCAAGCGACTGTTCTTCGAGTCGCCCTTCCGTGCCGGCTGGAGAATCGGTCGCAACCAGGACCCAAAGACCCGAACGTTCAGCGTCGTTCATACAGCGACAAAGCTCCTAGAGTCACATCGTTGCCGCGGTATGCTCCTCGAGCGTGCCGGCCACGCGGAAATGGACCCGGTGCCCATCGACGATATGAGGAAGACCTTTCCCGGCATCGGGTGTCGTGAGGAATACGGTCAGATGGAAGCCGCCGCGCGAATCGGGATCGACGCCGACGCCGACCACCCCGGGGTACGTGAGGAAGCGGCGCGACCAGCGTCGCTTCACTTCCCGGAGCTCTCCTTCTGTTGCTCTTGCCATGGCTTTGCTTATCTGTCTCTATTCCTCGAACGGTTTATGCTGTCACCAACATTAGCCCTAAACCCTCAAGTACCCGAAAAAGGTGGTTGGCCACCGAGAAGGGTGGTCCTCCTCCCAGCAGGACACCTATTGCCCGATTGGTCGCCGCTTCCAGCACCAAGGCTCCGGAATCGCCTGACGCAGAGAACGGTTGCATTCCGACTGGTTCAATGCGAATCTGATTGACGTATGTGATCCATGCGCCTTGGCGTCGCGAATAAAGATTGACGTCGAACTCCGGGTCGGTCACCAGTCCGTATGTATAGCGACTCGTGCGACCGAATTTGTGCACCAGCATTCCTCGTGTCGCGATCGTCTGGTCGGTCGGTCCGCCGATGTAGAGTATCTTGGGGTCTGCTGCGACCGAGAGCAATATGGAACCGGCGTCGATATCGTTCACGGCGTCGGGGACGGCGGCGGCCAAGTGCGCGACCCGGCCGATTAGCCGCGCCGTTCCGTCTTGAGCGGCGTCGGCGACGCCTGGATGAAACACCTCGGCATGCCCGCACGTGCTTTTGATTACGTGAGCGCAAGTCAGCGCGAAGCGCCGACCGGCGCGATCCGCCGCAATGGCCGCTATCGTCCCTGTTCCGCCCACTGAACATGCACAGCCACCGACGGACGTACCGGGCTGAAGGGGATCGAGCGATACCATCGGATTCGGCAAGATATCGTCGAGCTCAGCTTCGAACGTTTCGAGAAGTCCTGCTTCTTCGACGTCGAGCCGGATGCCGTCGTAACCGCTAGGAAGAAGATCACCCTGTTTTATCTGGCTCTTCGGAAATTTTCGGCGCACGTAGACCTTGACGCACAGCTCACCGGTCGTGTATCCACGGATAATGCGAGGACCGAGTCCAACACCTACGACATTCTCGTACGGGTTCGGCGTGTCTTCAAGTATCGTGCTCGTCCGGCGATCCGATTGGAGATATTCAGCCGAAACCCGAGCCTTTGCAATGCGAGCTTGCTCGAAATAGTCGCCTTGGACGAGCCACAATGGCGATCGCGTCAGCGGCGGAGGTATCGTTGAAGTCGACATATATTACAACCCGCTTGCTTGCCTTCTGGAGAGACCGCTCGCTTGCCAGTCCCTCCCTCCACGTTAGTCTAGTCCTTCTACGCGAGCGGCAACGTTACATTTTGTAACTGTGGAGGCCACTGATCCAGATGTTTACGCCGAGGTAGCAGAACACGATCGAGACGAAGCCGATCACGCTGACCCAGGCGGTGCGCGTTCCGCGCCATTCCGGGCGCGTGTGCAGATGCATGTAGCCGGCGTACACGATCCAGGAGATCAGCGCGGCCGTCTCTTTCGGATCCCACTGCCAATACGCGCCCCAGGCTTCTTTCGCCCACATCGCTCCGGTGATGATCCCGAGTGAGAGCAGCGGCAGGCCGACCGCGATGATGCGGTACTGCATCACGTCGAGCTTTGCGAGGGAGGGCAGCCCAGTGAGCCAGCTCGCCGTCGCGTCGCCCGCCGCGGCCGCGCTCGCGAGCGCCGGGGTGTCGGTTCGCACCACGCCGGTCAGCGGGTTCGCCGCGTACGCGCTCAGCGGTACGTCGACGTTGCCGCCGGCGCTGGCCGCCACGCCGCGCACCGTCGGGTGCCGCTGCGCATAGCGCTTCTCGGCGGCGTCTTTCAGCAAGTACATCGCCGAGACGCAGAACGACACCATGAACGAGGCGTACGCCGTGATCACGATCGGCACGTGGACCTTGATCCAGTACGACTGCAGCGCCGGAACGGCGGGCATGTAGCCTTCATTCCACGTCGTCGCGTAGCCCAGCGCGATCGCCGCGAGCGCGAGGACCGGACCGCCGATGAACGCCAGGTCGTAGCGCAGGGCGAAGACGAGGAAGATCGCCACCGCGCACGCGCTGAACAGCGAGAGCGAGCCGTACAGGTTCGTCAGCGGCCACACGCCGGTCATCCACCAGCGCGTTCCCAGCTCGGCGAACTGCGACACGCATCCGACCGCGGCCAGCGGCAGACCGATCGCGCGCAGGACGGGATTGCGCATCAGAAAGTGCGCGAACAGCGCGAACGCGGCCGTCACGTACGCAGCGATCCCCAACACGAGCAGCCATTGATCGACGTGGACTCTGAGCGGATCCATTGCTTCCCCTTTATGCGCTCTCTAGAACGGGCCTCGCCCCGGCCTGTGCAGTATCGCCGACGGGCTCACTGCGCCGCAAGTCTTCGACGATCTCGCCGAAGCGCTCTTCGAAGACGTCGTAGCCTTTCACCGTCGTCGCGGCGATCCCGACTTCGGTCACGCCGCCGCCGGCGTCGCGCGCCAGCACGAACAGCCGCGCGGGCAAGAAGTAGAACGAGATGCACAATCCCGCCAGCAGCACCAGCGCGCCGAGGCCCACGACCGGGATGCCGGGATCGTAGCGGTACTGGAAGCCGGAGTAGAGGATGTAGCGCTGCGCGGTGAGCGCGTACCCGGCGCCCAGATCGACCGGCTGGCCCAGCGCGAGCAGCGCGCTGCCCGCGGGCCGGTCGCCGTCGAAGGCCTGCACGACGACGCCGGGATCGTTCGGGCGCGGATCGGCCGCGGGCTGTCCCGTCGCGCGGTCGATCGTGCCCACGAACCGCGTGTACTCGATCGCGCGCGACGTGCCGGGAATGACGAAGCCTTCGCCTTCCTTGAGCGGATGGTCCGAGACCGGAACGGGCCGGCCGTCCCGCGTCAGCCGGAAGTCGATCGCGAACCCGTACGTCGCCTGGTAGATGAGCGTTCCGTCGACGTCGTACGGCTGGTTCACGCGAATGACCGCGTCGCGCGGCAGGCCGTCTTTCCCGGTGACGGTCGCGTTCGAGACGTAGTCGATCGGCTGGTAGACGGTGCCGGCTTTCGTTTGAATCGGGTCGATGCGGTAGGCGAAGCGGTGGAGCGCGATCGTCGCGCCGTTCTCCGGGATCGTCGCCGTCTGGCCGCTGAGCACCGCGAACTGGCCGCTGTAGCCTTTCGCCCAGTAGATCGTCGTCCCGATCGCGATGATCAAAAAGCCGAGGTGCGCGACTAGCACGCCGCGCCGCGCCCAGTTGTTCTTGTCGGCGAAGGTCCACTCGGCGCCGCCGAACTCGCGCTTGCGCACCTGCCAGCCGCGCGCGGCGAAGAACGCCGCCAGCCGCTCGCGCACGCTCTCCGGATCGGCGGCGAGGCGGACGCGCGCGTGGAGCGGGATCGCGTCGATCTTCACCGGGTTCAAGCGCGGGATGCGGCGCGGGATCACCTTGGTGAACGTCGCCGCCGCCATCGAGCACAGGATCAAGCCGATCGCGATGAGGTAGGCGGGGCTGTGGTAGATGTTGCCGAGGTCGAGCCGGACGATCAGCCGCGCGAGCGGCGGCGCGTACTCGGCGGCGTAGAACGACGGGTCTTTCCCCTGCTCGACGATCACGCCGATCAGGGTGAGAAACGCCCACGCCGCCAGCAGCGAGACGCCGAACGGCACGTGCGCGAAGAGCCGCACGAGATCGTCCCAGCTCTCGCGCAGCGCGCCGAGCGCGCGCGATGCTACGCGTCCGCCGCTTCGTGCTTCCACCGCTTCTCCATGAAGACGATCAGCCAGATCGAGAGCTCGAAGAGGACGTACATCGGCGCCGCGATCAGCGTCATCGTCACCGGGCTCCCGTCGGGCGCAAGGATCGCGCCGGCCACGAGCATCCCGAAGCCGATGTACTTGCGGTACCTGCGCAGCAGCCTGCTGTTGATCAGCCCAATTCGCGCGCCGAGCAGCATGACGACCGGCGTCTGGAAGACGAGCGCGAAGGCCAGCAGCAGCAGCAGCACGAGATTCAGCGTCGACTCGATACCGTAGGTCGGCACCGCGACGCTCGAGGTGATCTTGTCCAGCGCGCCGACGACGCGCGGCAGCACCAGAAAGTGCGCGAACGCGATCCCCGCCAGCGACAGAACGAACGACGGCGCGACGTACGAGTACACCGCCTTGCGCGTCTTCGGATGGATCGCCGGGACGACGAACATCCAGGCTTGGTACAAGATCACCGGCAGGCCGAGCACGATCGCGCCGTACAGCGCGAACTTGAAGATCGCCCACACCGCGTCGGCCGGGCCGAACGCGTGGAGCTGGACGCTGCCGAAGTACAGGTGCGTCACGCGGGGGATCGCCCACTGCGCGGGCCACAGCAGCAGCACCGTCAGCGCGAGAACCGTGACGACGCAGACGAAGAGGCGGTTCCGGAGCTCCCGCAGGTGCTCCGTGAACGGCATCTCCTTCTGGTCCCACTCGGCTTCGCGCTCGCGGTTTTCTGCGTCGAGCGGCGTCCGCTCCGCGAGCATCGCCGGCCTACTCTCCGCGCGCTACGGGCGCGGCGGGGCGACCGTGGTCGGACCGGGTGCGCCGGTCTGCGGGTCGGGGACGATCGGGCCGGGTCCGCCGGCGCCGCTGACGGTCGTCGTCGCCTCCGCGGCGCGGTCCTCGGCCTCGGCGCGCTTGCGCGCTTCCTCGCGGGCGCGCTCGGCGGCGACGTCGGCGTCGGCCTGCCCGACCATGAACTCTTTCTTGGCCTGACCGGCGCTGCGAGCGAGCTTCGGCAGCTTGTCGGCGCCGAAGATCAGGATCGCGACACCGACCACCGCGGCGATTTCGATTGGTGAGAACATAGCTAACTCCGGGTTGAGAGCAGGGTGTCCGCGAGCGCGGCGAGCTCGGCGCGGGCCGGGGCGTTTCCGAGCGGCGCGAGCGACTGCTTCGCTCGTTCGACGTAGCCCGCGAGGACGGCTTCCGTCTTCGCCAACCCGCCGTGGGCCGTGATCCCCGCGACGATGTTCTCCACCCGATCGTGCACCTGATCGCTCTCCGCGAAGAAACGTTCGACGCCGGAGCGGAATTCCCGACCGCCGCCTTCGAGCGCGAGGACCAGCGGGACGGTCATCTTCCGCTCGCGCAGGTCGTTGCCGACCGGTTTGCCGAGCGTCGCCTCGTCGCCGGTCAGATCGAGCAGGTCGTCGCGCATCTGAAACGCGATCCCGAACGCGGTCCCGAAATCGTGCAGCGCCTTCACCGCGAACGGCGAGCCGCCGGCTGCCAGCGCGCCGCACTCCGCCGCCGCGGCGAACAGCGAGGCCGTCTTCTTGCCCGCCACCTCGACGTACGCCGCCAGCGTCGTGTCGAGTTCGCCCAGCGCTCGCAGCTGCAGCACCTCGCCGTCGGTGATGTCGGCCAGCGTCGAGCTGAGCACGTGCGGGATCGGGGGGGCGCACTCGGCGGTCACGTTCTTGAAGATCCACGCGAACAGATAGTCGCCGGCGAGCACGCTGATCCGGTTGCCGAAGTCGACCGCGGTCGCGTTGACGCCGCGCCGCGTCGCCGCGCCGTCGACGACGTCGTCGTGGATCAGCGTCGCGACGTGGATCAGCTCCATGAACGCGGCCAGCCGCAAGTGATCTTCCGCGCGCCCGCCGACCGCTTCCGCGGCGAGCAGCGTGCAGCGCGGCCGCAGCCGTTTGCCGCCCGCTGCGAGCATCCGCCGCACCGCCTCGGTGATGAGCTCGTTGCCGGTCACGAACGAGCTGCGGAAGTACTCCTCGACCAGCGCGTACAGATCGCGGCCGGCCGGCGCGCGCTCGAGCATCAAGCCACCCCGGCGTGGATCGCGATCGCGCCGAAGCCGAGCCGGATCGTGCGCACCTCGCGGAAGCCGGCGCCGCGAAAGCGTTCGGCGAGCGCGTCGGCGTCGGGGAAGTTGATCAGCGAGTTCGGCAGGTAGCGGTAGGCGGTCTTCGAGCCGCCGACGATCCCGCCCACCAGCGGGACGACGCCGTAGAAGTAGACGCCGAACGCGCGCCGCACCAGCGGGTTCGCCGGCTTGGTGACGTCGAGGTTCACGAAGCGCGCGCCCGGCTTGAGAATGCGCCGCGCTTCGCGCAGCGTCGCCGGGACGTCGACGACGTTCCGCAGCGAGAACCCCATCGTCGCGCCGTCGAAGCTCGCGTCCTCGAACGCGAGCCGGGTCACGTCGCCTTCGACGAACTGCGCCCGGCCGGCGGGGTCCTCGCGCTTGGCTCGGCTGCGGGCGCCGTCCAGCATCGGGGGCGTGAAGTCGATCCCGACCACCTCGAGTGACGGGTCGCTCCGCACGAGGTGGAACGCGAGGTCGCCCGTCCCGCAGCACAGGTCGGCGATCCGCCCGCCGGGCGGGGCCGCGAGCTCGGCGATGGCGCGCCGCCGCCAGCCCTCGTCGGCGCCGGCCGTGAGCACCCGGTTCGCGCGGTCGTAGCGGGGCGCGATCGCCGCGAACATCTCGCGAACGTAAGCGCCCTTCCCAGCAGGGTCGGTAACCATCTGGGTCCGCTTACGCGGACCCCTCCTGGGCCCCTGGACGGGGGCCCAGTCCGAAGATGGAAGTTTAAGGGGTCGGCGCCGCGATGCCGAGGCCTAGAATGCGGCGTGCGGTCGCGTCCGTTCGCGCGACGATCTCCGCGAGGCCGGTGTTGAAGAGCTCGGCGAGCGCGCGCGCGGTGTCGGCGACGAAGGCCACCTCGTTGCGCTTGCCGCGGTTCGGCGCCGGCGCGAGATACGGGCAATCGGTCTCGAGGACGATCGCGTCGAGTCCCACGGCTTGCACCGCCTCGCGCAGCGAGTGTGCGGTCTTGAACGTCACCACGCCGCCGATGCCGAGCACGAGGCCGAACTCGTCGACGAACGTGCGCGCTTGAGCGTCATCGCCGGTGAAGCAGTGGACGATTCCGCGCTGCGCGCGCGGATCGTAACCGTCGCGCAGCGCGGCGACGAAGTCGTCGTGCGCGTCGCGCTGGTGGAAGACGAGCGGAAGCGCGCGCGCGCGCGCGTACGCGAGCTGCCGCGCGAAGACGTCGCGTTGCACGTCGCGCGGGCTGTGATCGTAGTAGTAGTCGAGTCCGGTCTCGCCGACGGCGACGATCCGCGCGCCGTAGCGCGCGCGCAGCGCGTCGAACGCCGCCGCGAGATCGGCCGGCGCGTCCTTCGCCTCGTGCGGGTGGATACCGACCGTCGCGGCGAGCCCGTATTTCTCAGCGACCTCGCAGGCCCGGCGGCTATCCTCCACGTCGCAGCCGACCGTGACGACCGCGTCGACACCGCGCTCGCGCGCTCGCGCCAGCATCGCCTCGCGATCCGCGTCGAACTTCCGGTCGTGGACGTGGGCGTGCGTGTCGATCATGGTGAAGCCTTAACCCTCCGTGCGGATGTTCCCCGAGCGCGCCGACGCCCGTCGCCGCCCGATCCTGACCCTGGCAATCACGATCTCGCTGCTGCTGCACCTCGCCGGCGCCGGCACCTGGCTGTACTTCAACCGCCAGCTGCAGCCGCTCGTCGCGAAGCTCTTCCCGCAGCCGTCGCCGACGCCGGAGATCGTCGCGCTCTCCGACGCGATCACGATCGAGAAGCGCACGGTCCCCCGGCCGTCGCGCCGCTCGCGGCCGCGCCCGGCGATGCGCCGGGCCGTCGCGCAGCCGCGGCCGCGGCGCGTCGTGCAACTTCCCGCACCGCTCGCGCCGCCGGTCCCCACGCTGGCGCCGCTGCCGACGACCGAGCCGACAAGGACGCCGACGCACGAGCCGACGACCGCGCCGACGTATCGGCCGCGGCGCGGCACGATCCACCACCCGCGCGCCGCACCGACGCCCGAGCCGCAGCGCGCGCCGCCCGAAACGCCGCGGCCCGCCCACGTCGTGAAGCAGTCGCAGCCGGCGGCGCGCAACGCGTTCTCGCCGCAGCAGATCGCCGCGCTCGACGCGCAGTTCCAGCGCACGATCGACGCCTCGCGCCGCTCGCTCACCGACGTCCCGCCGCAGCGCCGTCCGCCTGCGCGCAACCCGCAGCAGCAGCGCTACGAAGCGGTCATGGCCGGCACGCCGGAGATGTTCTACGCCGCCGCGCAAGGCGATTGCGTCGACCTCGAAGACGTCGTCACGCGCGGCCCCGTGCACGTCTACTACATTCGCTGCACGATACGCTACCCGGACACCTACTTCGAGAACGTCTCGTATCCGTGGCCGTACAAGTTTCCGGCGTCGGCCGATCCGTTTCAACTCGCGCCCGGTGCGCTGATCTTTCACGGCCAGGGTCCGCCGCCGGGATTCGTGCTGCCGCCGAACTTCGCGCTCTCGCGCGCGATCTGCACCTTCTACCGCGCGCAGTGCGAGCGGCTGATCGAGCGCGAGAAGGCTGCCGGCAACCAGCCCGCGCCCGGCCAGTGATGCCTTACGCGCGGTGGTGCTGCGTGCGGACCGCGATTCCCAGCGAGACGATCCCGTAGACCAGCGCGCCGAGCCCGACCGCTATCCCGGGCGTGCGCAGCCCGCCGCGCGTATACCACAGCAGAGCGACGCCGAGCGCGATCAAGACGATCCCCGCAAGCATCCACAGCCATGCGTCGCGCAGCCGGCCCGACGTCACGCCGGCGAACACGATCGTCAGCGCGCCGATCCCGAACGACCACTCGGCGATGGTCCACGTCAGCGCGATCAAGTCGCCGACGAAGCGGAACGTCACGATGCCGAGGGCGATTCCGACGAGTCCTTCGAGTCCGTGAATGAGCCACGCTTTGTCGCGCCCGGTCGAGCGCAGCGCGATGATCACGCGCGCGATCCCGTCGATCAGCGCAAAGATTCCGAACGCGCCGATCAAGAGCGTGGTGTTCGTGCTGTAGTAGATGGCCAGGCAGCCGAGCGCGATCGCGATGATTCCGCGCAACGCGATTCCGGCGCGGTGCAGCGTGTCGTTCGCTCCGGTGTGCGTGAGCGCGGACGGACCGGTGGTGGTGACGGACATGGCGTACCTCCTAAGCGGCGGGCGGCTCGATGCGCGGGAAGAGGGGTAGGCCCGGGGTCGTCTGCGTTCCTGCGGCGAGCCTTCCCCACACCAGCTCGTCGGACCAACGGAGCTCGGGCGTCCCGGCGAGGCCGAGCTGTCGCCACATCTCGCTCGCTTTTGAAGGCATGAACGGGAACAGCAGCAGGCTCAGCCAGCGCAAACCTTCGCACAGGCCGTAGAGCAGCGCGTCGAGCTCGACGCCGCGGTCGTGCTTGTAGAGCTCCCAGGGCTTCTGCTCGTCGATCGCGCGGTTGAGCAGCGAGACGAGGTTCCAGATCTCGTCGAGCCCTTCACGAAAGCGCAAGCAGCTCACGTGCTCGTTCACCAGCGCCGGCAGGTCCGCGACACGCTCGGCGATCTCCCCGCCGTTCGGCTGCGGCACGATCCCGTCGCGGTACTTCTGCAGCATCGCGAGCGAACGGCGCAGCAGGTTGCCGAGGTCGTTGCCGAGATCGGCGTTGTGGCGCTGGCGCAGCTTCTCGAGCGAGATCGAGAAGTCGCTGCCGAACGGCGCCTCGCGCATCAGGAAATAGCGCACCGAGTCGGCGCCGAACTCTTCGATCAGCGCGAACGGATCGATCACGTTGCCCAGACTCTTCGACATCTTCGCGCCTTCGACGGTGATCCAGCCGTGCGCGAAGACGCGCGCCGGTTCCGGCAGCCCGGCCGACCACAGCATCGCCGGCCAGATCAGCGAGTGGAAGCGCGCGATCTCTTTCCCGATCAGGTGCAACCCCGGCCAAAATGTGCGGAACAAGCCGTCGGAATCGTCGGGCCAGCCCAGCGCGCTGACGTAGTTGATCAGCGCGTCGTACCACACGTACAGCACGCCGCCGCCGGGAAGGGGAATTCCCCAGTCGAAGGACGAGCGCGAGATCGAGAGATCCTCGAGCCCTTCGTCGAGGATCGCCATCATCTCGTTGTAGCGCGACTGCGGCCGCAGAAACTCCGGGTTGGCACGAAAGTGCTCGCGCAACCGGTCGCGGTACTTCGAAAGCCGGAAGAACCAGTTCTTCTCCGAGAGCCACTGCACCGGCCGCCGGCACTCCGGGTTGGGGCAGCGCCCGTCGACGAGCTTCGCTTCAGGCCAGAACGTCTCGTCGTGCGTGCAGTACCAGCCTTCGTACACACCTTCGTAGACGTCGCCGGCGGCGCGCATCTTCTCGAACAGCGCCAGGCACGCGCGCGCGTGGCGCGGCTCGGTGGTGCGGATGAAGTCGTCGAACTTCGCGTCGAACGCGGGCGCGAGCGCCTGCCACTTAGGCGCGAGCGAGTCGACGTAGTGCTGCGGCGTCATCCCGGCCGCGGCCGCCGCGGCGGCGACTTTCTGCCCGTGCTCGTCGGTTCCGGTCAGGGCGCGCGCCGGCCCGTGCGCGCGCGCCGCCCGTACCAGCACGTCGGCGGCGATCGACGTGTACGCGTGGCCGATGTGCGGCGTGCCGCTGATGTAGTAGATCGGGGTGGTGACGTACAACGGGCGCGGGGACACGCCGCCGCTTTCGTCATCGTTGCGGCGTCACCCTGAGCTTTTTGCCGTATCACCCCGAGCTCGTCGAAGGGCTTGCGCGGCGGCGTTCGCTGGCCCGCGCGTAGAGATGGCGACGCTCGCCGTGGCCCGCGTCGGCGAGCCGCTTGGCGATCGCCGAGGTCGTCAGCCCTTCGGCTGTCAGCGCGTCGATCGCCGCGTCGAGCTCCTCCGCCGAAGGCGCCGCCGCAACGGGGCTCGCCTCCTCCGCGCGGCCTTCGACGACGAATGCGATCTCGCCGCGGACGGGGTCCTCGAGCTCGGCGGCAACCTGGGCGGCCGTGCCGAGGAGCTGCTGCTCGTGCAGCTTGCTGAGCTCGCGCACGAGGAAGACGCGGCGCTCCGGCGCGACGGCGGCCAAGTCGCCGAGCGAGTCGCGGACGCGGTGCGGCGCCTCGTACCAGACCGTGGTTTCGCCGAGCGAGGCCCGAAACGCATTCCGCCGCTGGCCGCTGCCCCGCGGCGGAAACCCGGCGAACGCGAACCGCCGCAAGTCGAATCCCGACAGGACCGCGGCGCAGACGAACGCCGCCGGCCCGGGCAGCACTTCGACCGGCACGCCGCCGGCGCGGGCCGCGGCAACGAGCGCCGCGCCCGGATCGCTGATCCCCGGCGTCCCGGCGTCGGTGACGACGGCGACGGTCTCGGCGCGCGCGCGCTCGAGAATCGCGCCGGTCGTCGCGCGCGCGTTGTGCTCGTGGTACGTCCAGATCTCTTTCGTCCCGATCCCGAGCGCGTTCAGCAGCCGGCGCGTGACGCGCGAGTCCTCGGCGACGATCAGCGGGGCGTCGCGCAGGACGTCGAGCGCGCGCAGCGTGACGTCGCGGAGGTTGCCGAGCGGCGTCGGTACGAAGACGAGCCCCATGCCGTCCGCTTCGCCGTCCTCAGGCGCGTCCCGCCGGATCGAGCTGCGCGGCCACATCCTGGACTCCGGGATCTTCAACCGCGTGCTCGGGATCCTCACCGACCACGAGCGCGCGCAGTACGTCATCGAAGAGTTCGACTCCGGCCGCACCAAGACCGATCCGTCGTACGCGCGGCTGCTGATCGAAGCCGACGACGCGCAGTATCTCTCCGAGCTGATCGACATGCTGCGCGACGCGGGCGCCGAGGTCGTCGACGAAGGCGACGTCGTGACCGAGCCGGCGCCGGCGGACGGCGTGCTCCCCGATCAGTTCTACGCGACGACCAACTACGAAACGGAAGTCCGCGAGCGCGGGACGTGGCGCGCGGTCGCCAATCCCGAGATGGACTGCGCGATCGTCATCAGCGACGGTGACCCGATCACCGTCGCGCCGTCCGACATCAAGCAAGGCCAAGCGGTCGTCGTCGGCCACCAAGGCGTGAAGGTCTCGATCCCGCAGCGCGAGCGTCGCAAAGCGGTCTTCGAGTTCATGGCCAGCGCCGTCTCGAGCGAGAAGCCGCGCCACGCGCTGCTCGGCGAGATCGCGCGGGAGCTGCTCAAGGTGCGCGCGTCGGGCAAGCGCATTCTGCTGGTCGGCGGCCCTGCGATCATCCACACCGGCGCGGGACCGTATCTCGCCGAGCTCGTGCGCGACGGCTACGTTACCGCGATCTTCGCCGGCAACGCGCTCGCCGTGCACGACGTCGAGGCGCAGTTCTTCGGCACCTCGCTCGGCATCAACTTGGACGACGCGTTTCCCGCCGAAGAAGGCCACGTCCACCACTTGCGCACGGTGAACCGCTTGCGCGCGGTCGGCGGAATCCGCCCGGCGATCGAGCGCGGGATGCTGACGGCAGGCGTGATGTACGAAGCGTACACGAAGAACATTCCGGTCGTGCTGTGCGGCTCGATTCGCGACGACGGCCCGATCCCCGAAGTGATCGCGGACGTCGTCGAATGCCAGCGCGCGATGCGCCGCTACGTGCCGGAGATCGGGATGGCGCTGATGGTCTGCACGCTGCTGCACTCGGTCGCGGTGGGCAACTTGCTCCCGGCGACGTGCAAGACGGTCTGCGTCGACATCAACCCGGCCTCGGTCACGAAGCTCACCGACCGCGGCTCGCACCAAACCGTCGGCATCGTGATGGACGCTTCGTCGTTCCTGCGTGAGCTCTCGCTCGCGCTCGCCGCCGCCGAAGGCGAAGCCCGCGGCGCCGCCGCCGGGTAAAGGAAAGCATGATCGACATCGAGCGCATCGAGCCCGGCCACCGCGTCGAGATGTACGTCTCGCCGAGCTGTCCGTACTGCCGCCGGGCGCGCGAGCACTTCGACGGGCGCGGCTATCCGTACGAGCTGCACGACGCGCAGAACGACGCCGCGCTGCGCGCGACGATGCTCGCGCTCTCCGGCGGCGATCCGACCGTCCCGGCGTTCGTCGTCGACGGCGCTTACGTGCAGTCCGGCTGGGGTTCGCCGCCGCGAGGTTGAACGGTTCCGTAATCCGCGCCGGTCGGCGCGAGGAGAAGGGCAGGACGGAATCAGCAGTTTGAAGCCGAGCACGTCGACGCATGCGATCGCGCGAAGGGGCACGAGCGCGCTCGGCGTCCCCGACCCGCTCTCCCACGGCGGACGCGGCCTGCTCGCCACGCCCGCCGGCGCCGTCGCCTGCGAGCTCGAACCCGTCGGCCTCGACGCGAACGGCGCGCGCTACGAGCTCCGCGTGACCAACGGCACCCCCGGCGTGCTGGCGTCCACGGTCAGCGCGATCCGGGTCGACGAAGGCCGCCCGGTCGCCGCGCTGGCGATCGAGATCGAGCCGCACGCCGCGATCCGCACGGGCTTCAGCCTCGATGCGGCGCTCGCGTACGAGCGCGTCGTCGCGGAAGTCCACGGCGAGGGCGTTCACCTGGTCGTCGAAGCACCGCCGCCGCGCGGCGGGCGCCCGCGCCGGCGCTGGGTCGGCCCCGCGACCGCGATCGGTGTCGCGGCGCTCCTCGCGGGGGGCACGCTCGTCTTCTTCGGGATCGAGCGCCCGCACGTCGTCGACGCCGCGCTTCTCGCCAACCCGGACGGCAAGCTGATCGCGCGCTGGTCGACCGCCGGGAGCGGGAAGCGCACCTACGAGCTGCGCGACGCCCGCGGCGCGGTCCTCGCGCAAGGGCCGCTGCCGGAGGCTTCCGGCGAGATGCCGGTCGGCCGCGCCGACGCCGCCAGCCTACGCATCGCGATCGCCAACGGTTTCGGAAGCGACGCGCGCGACGCGGCCTACGCCCGCGCCACGCCGCCGCCCGCTGTCCGGATCGTCGCGACCCCGCCGCCCCGCATCGCCAGCCTGGCCATCGAACCGCCCCGCCCGAACGCGCCGCTGACCGTTCGCTACGCCGCCGACGCCCGCGACCTCGAGCTCTCGATCGTCGACCGCACCGGCGCGACGTACTTCTCGACCAAGACGCCCTCCGGGAGCGGGACGATCCAAGTCCCGGCCCCGCCCGCCGGCCCGCGCGAGCCCTATCAGCTCGTCGCCCGCGCGGAAGGCGCCGGCGCCGGCGCGAGCCAGGAGACGCGCGTCCCGATCGCCGCGGCGGTGTCGACGACCCCGCCGCCCTCGCCGCTCGCCCAAGGCTCGGCCGGCCCGAGCAGCCGCCCCCGACCCGGCTCGAACGCCACCGTGGTCGACGCCGGCGGCGGCGACACGTTCGCGATCCGCCCGGATCCCGTGCGCCCCGGCGAGCCCTTCGTGGTCGACATCCCCTTCTCGGACAGCGCCCGGGTCCAAGTCGTCCGCACCCGCGACGACGTCGAGCTGGCGGGCGCGGACCTCCACCACGGCGAGCGCAGCGTCGCCCTGACCGCGCCCTCGTCCCCCGGCGACTACACCGTCCGGGTCACGATGCAGCGGGGCGTCGGGCTAGAGACCCTGGTGCGGCCGCTCCGCATCGCCGGCCACTGACCCGAAGCGCACAGTCTTTTCCTGGTTAAGAGTGTTAGGCTGGTCACATCGCGGGTATTTCATTGGGCCTAAAGACCTAATGCCCACAAGGGACCATCACGTGCATGAGGCACCGTCTCGGCCGAAGCTCCCGAAGCTCGCGCCCGACACGATCCGACGGGAACGCATCGCCGGCTGGCTTTCAGACCACGCCGACGTTCCGCTGCGCCTGATCGCCGCGCCGTCCGGCTCGGGCAAGACGACCGCTCTCGTCGCTTACGCCGCCGCCCCCCTCCACCGCGCCGCCTACGTCAGCCTCGACGCGGGCACCACCCCCGCCGCGCTGCGCAACGCGATCGCCCGGGCCTTCGGCTTCCCCGACCCCGACGACGACGACGTCCTGATGTGCATGCTCGAAAGCGCCGAGCGCTGCGAGATCCTGATCGACGAAGCCGACCGCGCCCCCGAAGCCGTCCGCGTCGCGCTGCGCCGCTTCGTCTACGAAGCGCCCGAGAACGTCACGTTCGTCTACGCCGGCCGCTCGCGCGACGTCGTCGACGCGACTCGCCTCGTCTCGCTCGGCCTCGGCGCGGTGATGGAGGCCGACCGCCTCGCCTTCACCGTCGAAGAGGCGACCCGCTTCGCCGAAGCCGCCCGCCTCGACGTGAGCGACGAACGCGAGCTCGTGCGCCTCGTCCACGACACCGAAGGCTGGGCCTTCGCGCTCTGTTCGGCGATTCGCGAAACCGCGTCGGCCCAGCACCGCTCGCTCGAGAACGCGTTCGACCGCTGGCGCCGCAGTCACGGCCGCTTCATGCGCCGCTTCATCGACGACGCGCTCGCCGACGAAGATCCGGTGCTCGCTTCCGCCGCGCGCAAAGTCTTCGACGGCGAGAACGTCGACGAAACCGTGCTCGACCGCCTCGAACAGCGCGGCCTCTTCGTGCGCTGGGCCGACGGCGCGTACCGGCCCTACCGCGCCGTCGCGCGCGTCACGCGGATCGCCAGCGCGCAGCCGTCACGCGCGCTCGTGCCCTTCACCGTCCGCCTCTTCGGCAAGCCTGAAGTCCGCATCGAAGGACAGCAAGTCGCCTGGTTCCGCCGCCGCGACGCGCACCTCTTCGCGTTCCTCGCGCTGCAGCCGAACGGCAAGGCCCGCCGCGAAACGCTGCTGCGCGCGTTCTGGCCCGAAGCGGACCGCCAGCTCGCCGCGCAATCGCTGCGCTCCGCGTGCAGCACGATGCGCCGTTCGCTGGCCGCGGTCGTCGGCTATGCCGACCTCTCGCACTACGCCGCTTTCGGCGAAGAGATCGCCTTGAATCTCGACCTTTTCGCGATCGACGCCCGCCGCGTCCGCGCTCACCTGCGCGACGCCGAGCAGGCCTGGGCTTCCGGCGACATCATCACCGCGCTCGAACACGACCGCGCCGCCCTGCGTCTGGCGAAAGACGACCTGCTCGACGGCGACTTCCCGCCGCCGCTCGCCGGCGTCGGTGCCGAGCTGCAAGCAAGTCTCACGCGCGCCGCCGCCCGCGCCGGCGACGAAGAAGAAGCCGAACCCGCGCTCGTCGCGGTCAGCTAGACTCTGGCCCCGGCTTTTCTGACGTAGCGCAAGCCTTGGTGGTTGGTCGCGGGCGGGCGACGGTACTTCACCGGGCACGCGGCTCACGCACATCCTGCGCGTGAGCCGCTACGTCTTCACGTCGCTCCCGCGCATCCTGCGCTCCGCTCGTTCAGAGTGCCCGGTGAAGTACCATCGCCCGCCCACGACCCGGCACGATTTTTCTTCATACGTCGGCTTTTGTGCGGAAGAATCGCGCCGGGTCGTGGGGGCGACACCTCATGATTGCGGACCGTGTGAACGAGCGTGCGCAGGATGCGCGGAAGCGATGTGAAGACAGAGCGGCCGCGGACAGGATGTCCGCGGCCGCGTGTCCGCAATCATGAGGTGTCGCCCCCGCGGCCAACCACCGCAGCCACATTTACACGGGCTCGAGCTCGAGCTTATCTCCCGGCTTCAACGGATTGGCCTTGACGAAGCCAGGTCCGAACTCCGCCACGGTGTGCGCGTGGCGCGCGGTGACGATGAGCTTGTGCGGTGGCACGTTTTGCTGCACGTCGACGACGCGGTGGTCGCGGTCGAGGAAGACGACGTCGAGCGCCGTGCGCATCCCGACCGTGTGGACGGCGTGGCAGTTCTCGAACCACATCCCTTCCTCGGGCGCGATCGACGTGCGCGGCAGAAAGCCGACGGTGCGCTCGAGCCAGCCCTCGGCGCGGCGCACGCGCCAGGCCAGGACGCGGCCGGTGTCGGTGTTGCGCACGAGCCACATCGTCATAGCCCGGTGAACGCCGTGAAGAGCGCGGTCGCGCCGATGAGATACGGCGCGAAGGCGACGGGTGCGTTCGCCGCGTCGCGGCGGAACTTCGCGCCGACCGCCGCCGCGAACGTCGCCAGCGCGAGCGCGAGCAGCGCGTTCGAGGCGCCGAGGAGCGCGCCGGCGACCGCGGCCAGCTTCACGTCGCCCCAGCCCATGCCGCGGCCGCGCGAGAGAAACGCGAAGATCGCGAACGGGATGACGACGATCAGCGAGGAGACGACCATCCGCGGGTCGTGCGATGCGAACGCGAGGCCGCCGATCAGCAGCAGCGGGCCGACCGAGAAGACGTCGGGGACGATCCCGCGCGCGACGTCGCAGTACCATGCGGCGACGAACGCCGCCGTGACGACCGCGATCAAGCCGAGCCGGGCCGGATCTCCGTGCGCGCCGGCGATTCCGCCGATCAGGGCGGCGCCGGCGACGAGCGCGACGACGGGCGGGGTGCCGGGTTGCGGGCCGTCCTCATAGCCGGCGACGCGCGCGCAGATTGCTGCCGCCGCAGCGAGGCCGGCGATCGCCGCGCACGCGAACAGGATCGCGCCGAGCAGCACGTGCGCGTTCACTTGGTCACCAGCTGCGCGCCGACGGCGCCGAAGATCATCACGAACAGCGCGGGGAGCATGCACAGCGCCATCGGAAAGGTCATCTTGACGGGGAGCTGCGCGGCGATCTCTTCGGCGCGCGTCATGCGGTGGTCGCGCGCGTCGTGCGCGAGCTGATCGAGGATCCCGGCGATGTCGCCGCCGAGCTTCTCGGCTTGCACGATCGCCGTGACGGTGGTGGTCAATTCGACCACGTCGGCGCGCGCCGCCATCGCGGCGAGCGCTTCGGCGCGCGAGCGGCCGACGCGGATGTCGGAGAGCACCGCGAGGAGCTCGTCGCGGAACGGCCCGCGCACCGCGTCGACCGCGGCCGCGAACGCGCCGTTCAGCGCGATTCCGGCCTCGACCGTCGTCGAAACGAGATCCAGAAAGTCGGGGAGCGAGTTGCGAATGTTGCGCTTGCGGTTGGAGATCGCGCCGTCGAGCATCGAGCTGGGCAGCAGCGCACCGGCCAGCGCGAGCATGATCGGCAGGAACAGAAACCAGATGTCGTGCCGGTGCAACAGCAGGAGCGGGATCGCCAAGCCGAAGAGGAGGCCGCTGAACGAGGCCACGATGCTGCGCGTCATGAAGCGCCCGGCGGTCAGGTTGTACCAGCCGGCTTGCACGAGCCGGCGCTCGAGCTGCGTGCGGCCGCGCTCGTCGAAGAAGCGCGCGAAGACGCCGAGCTCCGCCTTGCGGTCGGCTTCGATGCCGGCGCGGTCGAGCTGCGCGACGTGCCGTTCCACGGCCGAGCGGTGGACGAACGTCGTGACGGCGACGTAGCCGAGGAGCGCGACGCACAAGGCGGCGGCGAGAACGACGACGAGCAGCATCAGACTTCGAACCTCATGATCCGGCGCAGCATCAAGATGCCCGCGCCCTCGAGGATCATGACGAAGACGATCACGACGTGGCCGATGTCGGTCTCCAGCAAGGCATGGCGCATGTGGCGCTGCAGCGCGATGATCAGCAGGCCGACGATGACCGGCAGCATCGCGATCACCCAGGCCGACATCCGGCCTTCGGCCGTGAGCGCGCGCATCTTGCGCCAGACGCGGCGGCGTTCTTTGATCGTGGTGGCGAGGTGCTCCAGCACCTTGGCCAGGTTGCCGCCGGTCTGCGACTGGACGCGAATCGCGCGGACCATCATCGAGCACTCTTCGCTCGGCATGCGCCGCGCCAAGTTGTCGAGCGCGTCGTAGACGCTTTGCCCGATGTTCGCTTGGCCGAGCACGCGCATGAACTCCGTCCGCGCCGGGTCGTCGAGCTCGTCGATGACGAGGACGAGGGCTTGCCGCAGGCCGAGGCCCGCGCGCAAGCCGCTCGCCATCAGCCGCAGCACGAGCTCGAGCTGGTCGCCGAACCTCGCCAGCCGCTTGCGGCGCTTCTGCGCGATGACGCCTTTGCCGGCGATCGCCGCGCTGGTGAGCGCGATCGGGAAGACGAGCGCGCCGTAGACCGGGTTCAGGTGAAGGAAGACCACGAGCGCGAACCACAACCCGATCCCGCTGCCGAGGATCGCGAGCATCACCTCTTCGGCGCGCACGCGCACGTCGGCTTGCTCGAGCAACAGGCGGTACTCCTCGGCCATCGGGCGAACGGGCGCGATGATCCGCTGCCAGAACGAGGCCAAGATCAGGCCGATCGCCGCGACGACGCCGACGACGATCGCGTACGGCATCACCGCTACCATGACGCGACCTTCCCGAGCACCGGCGCGCCGGCCATCTTGCTGAGCGAGTGCATGTCGAACGAGACGCCGAACTCGGCGAAGCGCTGCAAGCACTCGGGCTGGACGCCGGTGAACTCGAACTCGCCGACGACCTTGTTGTTCTTGTCGAGACCGCGCTGATGGTAGCGCAC
>Ga0213879_10000038_pt1 | contig 34938 bp, 28 predicted proteins | sample VelepicoBEBS_R03_FD_161046 | JGI IMG/M metagenome (GOLD analysis project Ga0213879, IMG submission 161046) | Vellozia epidendroides bulk soil microbial communities from rupestrian grasslands, the National Park of Serra do Cipo, Brazil - BS_R03 | ecosystem: Environmental > Terrestrial > Soil >...
CGTCGATGTCGTAGACGCTGAAATGGCCGGGCGACGTGCGGATCACGTGCGCGTCGAATGTGTTCGTCCAGCCGTTGCCGTACAGGCCGGTCCAGGTCTGCAGATCGCCGCTCACCGTCGTCGGGCTCTGCGAGTTGTACGTCCGGCGAAAGGCCATCGCGATGCCCTTGTGCGGGACCGCCATGTCGTCGTCTTGAAGCAGCAGATTGCCGGTGCCGACGTTCACCATGAGGTGACCCCCGCCCGGCACGTTCTCTTCTTGATACCGCCACCAGTGATTGATGCCGGTGCCGGAGGCGGTCGGGTCCGAGGGAAGCGACATCGCGCGCCGTGTCCCGGGGCGCGTTCTGGGCGGCGCCGGGAGCGGCAGCGCGCGGGGTGGTGACGCTCGTGTGTTCAGCTGAAGCGAGCGCTGCTGCATCGCGCGCCGGCGGATGGCCGTCATGGCGTGATCGACCTCGAACGGTCGGAGCATCGGCGGGCCGTTGACCGGAATGCCGTGAGCGCGTACGCCGTGCACCGTCTTCGGGCGCAGGGCGCTCAGCGAGAACGGCGAGGGCTTCACGCGCGCCGGCTCCTTCACCGGAATGCGCCGCGGCGGCGTCGCGGGCGCGACCGGCACACGCTGCGGCCAAAGCGTGGCCGCTGCGGCGAGCGGGATACCGCCGAACAGCGGGCGCGCCGTGATCGCGTCGATGATGAGCGACACTGGCGAAACTTGGCTCAAGAGCGCAAAGGAAAGCAGCGCCGCCAGTGCGGCACGAACGCGGAAGCGCACGACAAATCTCCCAACAGCAAAACAGCTGTGGACCAGAATACTGCGGCAGCGCGCATGACGCAGCGCCGGCAAATAAAACCGGCGTGACATCCGTACGAACAACCCTGGCCGGTACGCTACACCCAATGTTTGCGCCGCGTCAAGTGGGTGTTATGAACCGTTGCGCGCAAACGGAGCTGCACTGTCCCTAGAGACGTTGTTGCGCTTGACGACTCATTCGCCATCACGATTGCGCGCACGCCAGCTTGAATGAACCATTTCGGAAGATCGCACGACAAAAGTCGCGGTCACGTACTGCGGTCGACGTGAAGGACAACCCGGACTGCGACCCGTACGAACGGAGCCCGCGTCGTAGCGAACGGCGCTTGCCCTCCGGTTGGTGGTGTTCTTAGTGAATTCGATTGTTATGCGTGAGCGCGCGGTATGTGCGATCATGGCGGCTCTGTTCGTGTCGTCGCCGTTCGCGATCGCGACGGCCGCGCAGCCGCCCGCGCACGATGCGCGAAAGGTCACCCTGCACGCGCAGAACGAGCCGGTCCGGAGCGTTCTCGTGCGCATTGCCCGAGATACCGGCACGAACATCGCGATCGGGGACGGCGTTTCGGGATACGTAACGGTGGAGCTGCACGGGGTCGCCCTGACGAAGGCATTGCACGCGGTACTCGATCCACTCGGCGCGACGTTTCAAGTCCACGGCGGCGTCTACGACGTCGAGCGCCCGCCGAGTGCCGTGGCGGGCAGTGCGGCGACTCCCGTCGTGCTGCCGTTGGCGGTCGTGAGCGCGAAGCGCGCCGCGGCGATGGTACGGCCGCTCTTTCCCGGTGTGTCCATCAGCGAGGACGTCTCGGCGAACGCCTTGGTCGCGATCGGCTCGGCAGCCGACGTGCAAGCGATGCGAACGGTGCTCCAAGGAATCGACGTGCGCAACCCGGCTTTGCCGGTGACGCAGGCCTTCGCTCTGCACGGAGCGGTTCAGGCGCGGGTGCTCGCGCAGAACCTTCGCGCCGCTTTCCCGTCCTCGAAGTTCGCGGCGGCTGGGGCGAAACAGCTGCTCGTCACGGCGCGTCCGAACGACCTCACCCAGATCAAAGCGGCGATCGACGCGCTCGACACGCCGAGCGCGACACCGCCGCCGGCGGCGCTGTCCGCCGAAGCGGTGCCGGTATTGCGCCGCCTGCCGCATGACGTCGCGCGGTCGCTCGCAGCGCAGATCCCGGGGCTTCACGTGGCCGTCTCCGGGAGCGCGGTCGTTCTCTCGGGTTCGCCGGACGCGGTTTCGCGCGGCAAGGCGCTCGTCGCACAGCTGGATCTTCCGAACTTCGGCGAGCGCTACACGCAAGTCTATCGCATCCGCACGCTGGACGCCGCTTCGGTGGCTGATCTCCTGCGCCGCAGTTTTCGGGACCTCGAGGTCAGCGTCGATGTGTCGCTCAACGCGCTCGCGGTCACCGGGACCGCTGCGCAGCAGCAACGCATCGCAGACGCGATCACACAGCTCGACGCAGCGCCGAGCACCCAAGGCGTAGGTGTCCAATCGGGCGCATACGGTGGCGGCTCCACGGAGGTGGTGACGCTACGGTCGTTCGTCCCCGGCCAGACGACCGGCGGCGTCGACGCGGTTACCTCGTTCACGCAAGCGTTGCAGGTGATCACGCCGGACGTTCGGGTCGTGCCGCTGCCGACGCCGGGCCAGATCGCGCTCGTCGGGCCGCCCGCGAGCGTTCGCTCCGCGCGCGAGTTCCTCGACAAGGTCGACGTCGTGCCGCCGCTCGTCGTGCTCGACACCGAAGTGCTTGAAGTCGACGAAAGCGTCGCCAAGAACATCGGCCTTCAGCTCGGCACTGCCGCCCTCAGCACGACGTTCACGGAAATGCAGCCGCCGCCGAACGCGGACGGTTCGCCGCCCCGCCTCGGGCGATTTCAAGCGCTCTCGCGCACGCCGATCTCGTTTACGGCGCAGCTGAACCTTCTCGTGCAGAACGGCAAAGGCCGCGTGCTCGCCGATCCGCGCATCACGACCCTTTCGGGGCGCACCGCCTCCATCCGCGCCGGCGACACGATCTCCATCCTCACGACGACCGCCGGCAACGCCGGAACGATTGCGACCACGCAGGTTCAAAGCTTTCAAACCGGCGTGACCCTGGACATCACGCCCTCCGTCTCGCCCGACGGTGGCGTCACCGTCGCCTTGCATCCGGTCGTGAACAGTCTGATCGGCACAAACGCTGGCGTCCCCGAGATCAGCACCCGCGACACGCAAACGACCGTGCACCTTCAGGACGACGAGACGCTGGTCATCGGCGGCTTGATTCAGGAGAACGACACCCGGACGACGACCAAGATCCCGCTGCTGGGCGACGTGCCGCTCGTCGGCCGCGTGTTCCGCAACGACAACGTGCAGGGTCAGCGCAACGAGCTGATCATCGTCGTCACGCCGCACATCGTCAAGCCCGGCAAGTCCATCCTTCCCGGTCCGCCGCTGCAGGTGGTGCCGACGCCGGCCGCGCTCCCGACCTTGCCGCCGAACACGCGCCTCCCCGCACCGAGCGGCCAGCTGCCAATGAGACGGATGACATCCGCAATCGTAGCAGCGACGCCGGCGCCGATTGCGGTGGCTTCGCCTGGGCCTCGCGCGGCTGTGACGCCGGCGCCGGTGCCGACAGCCTTCGCCCAAACGAACGTATTCACGTTCGGCGCCGCGCCGCAAAGCAATTTCGCGAAACCGACCGATCCGGTTCAGATTTTCTACGCGACGCTTTCACCGACCGTGGTTTCGAACGGAAGCTCGGTGCGCGTCGCCGCCGTGACCACGGCGAACGCGACGACGGTCAAGTTGCAGATCGGCACGCAGAGCATCGGCCTTGCGCAAACCGCGCCCGGCCAATGGCAGGCATCGTTCCCCTTTCCGCTCGCGGCGCTTGCACCCGGACAAACCGCCGTAACGGCGTCTCTTGTCGCGAGCCGGTCGGACGGCACATCTGCCACCGTCCCAATTCCGCTCAATGTAGCGTCGTCCTGAGCGCCCTTCGGACTTCGCTTAGCGAGGGACGCACAACGAGGGGCTAATGTGCGCTGTATGCGATGCCGGGTCTATCCGGAAATAGCGCTCGCAACACGGCTATCGCTGCGATGTATGGAAACGCTACCGGTCTGCAGTGCTAGCGGTGTGGCATTGTTTGTTCCCGGACGCTCGGGAAGCCGGGCCGCGAGTGGGGAGCGCCGCCGCCAGGCGCGGTCTACCTACGGCGTGCACGCAAAGCGGCATTTCGCGCAAGGTTTTGTGAACGAAAGGATTAAGAGACCGATGAAGGGCCTGCTCGCTTGGGCTGCCCGCTATACCTGTCATTTCCTTGATTTGAAAGTGAGGTGGGTGTGAGCACTCCTGCTTTTCGTGTGAGTGATGCGCAGTTGCGACTAGTCATCGAGCACTACGAACGCGCTGCGCCATTGATTGCGGCAAATTTTCCGAATGCGCCGCTCGTGGCGGCGTACTATGCGCACGGGTTGGAAGAGCGCCCTACGTACTCGGGCGGCTGGCAAAAGCCGCTGCCGGAATCCGTTCACACGGTGCACGTCGAGACGTCCAGCGGGAAGCACCTCTATCCCGGCTGCACCGAGAACGCGATCTTGTGGCTGGTGCACGGCTATGCCGTCGGGATCCAGTCGTGGACGCCGAGCGCGCGCGATCCGGAGTCGGTGGGGTTCGCGCGGTTGCTGCTGCGCCCCGTCGCCGGCGCGGATCAGATGATGCTGAAAGAGGCGCTGCTGGCGATGCGAACGGCGCTGTTCTCGCGTGGCAACGGGCTGGAAGCGATTCCTATGCTCGATGGGCCCGACGCCGCTGCGCTGTTCGTTCCGCTATCGGACGCGCCGACCTATGAGGCGGTTCGTGGGTGGCTGCACGAGCTTGTCGGCCATGCGATCGAAACGCATCCCGCGCTGCTCGTCGGCGAGCGGCATCCCGATGAGAAGTTCGAGGCCGCGCGGATTCAGTGCACCTTCGTGTCGGATGCCGTCGGGCATTCGAGCGCGCTGCCGTACTCCCTCTCCGGACCGTCGGAGCTTCCGATGGTGACGCCGTTCAGGTGGGAGGAGCTCGGCACGATGGAGCACGGGAAATTCAACGCGAAGAACTCGGCGGAGCGACTTCAGAACGGCGACGTCTTCGCGCAGCTGGTCGCGGAGATCGGCCTTCAGCGGTTCGCGGACGCCGTGCGGTAAATGTCAGTCGTTCCGCCGTATCTGTTGGAGGCGCTCGAGCGGCATCCGAGCGAGCGCGTGCGGACCGCGGCGCAGCGGACGCGCTCGGCGCGCGTGCCGCACGAGCAGCCGACGCGGCCGGCGGCGCGGATCGCGGTCCATCGGCCGCACCCCAAGCACCGGTTGATTTACGACGATCGTCACGAACAGGTGTTGCCGGGCGTTCTCGTGCGGAGCGAGGCCGAGCCGAGCAGCGGCGACGGCGACGTCGACCGCGCGTACGACATGGCCGGAGAGACGCTCGACTTCTACGCAGCGGTCTTCGGCCGGGACTCGATCGACGATCGCGGCATGCACGTCATCTCCACGGTTCACTACGGAGAGCGGTATCTGAACGCGTTCTGGGACGGCGCGCAGATGGTGTACGGCGACGGGGACGGTGAAGTGTTCGCGAGCTTCACCACGTGTCTTGACATCACGGCGCACGAGCTCACGCACGGTGTGACCCAGGCGGACGTCGGGTTCGTCTATGACGGCGAGACGGCGGTGCTGTGCGAGTCGATCGCGGACGTCTTCGGGTCGCTGGTGAAGCAACGCATGCTGGGGCAGACGGCGGATGAAGCGGACTGGGTGCTCGGCTCGGGCATCTACGGCTCGGGGATCAAGGGCGTCGGGTTGCGGTCGATGGCATCACCGGGCTCGGCATACGATGATCCCTTGCTCGGCGGTCGCGATCCTCAAGTGGCTCACATGCGCGACTACGTCGAGCTGGGGACGACGGAACGGACGGCTCACCGGAACTGCGGCATCCCGAACCATGCGTTCTACCTTTTCGCGAAGGCCGTGGGCGGGAACGCGTGGGACGTCGCGGGACACGTGTGGTACGACGCTTTGCGTTCCGGACTGCACCGCGCGTGCGAGTTTCGCGGCTTTGCGCTTGCCACGGCGGAGGCGGCGCGGTCGCACGGCGCACCCGTCGTGGAGGCGCTTCACCACGCGTGGCGCAGCGTCGGCGTCAGCGTCCCTCAGCGGGCGGCGTCGGCGGGTTAGTCCCGGCTGGGGCGGTCGACCGGCCCGCGGTTCGGATGATGATCCCGTCGTGCTCCGGCACCGCGATTGCGTCGAAGGAGCGGACGAGGTCGTCCATTGCCGCCCGGATCTCTTCGCGCGTGGCGCCGCCACCGGCGCCCGCTCTGCGGAGCGCGCCTTCGACCAAGACCATGGCAACGTCGAGCGTGAGCGCCGGCATCTCGCTCCACGGGACTTGTCCGACCAGGTCGCGCTGTGCGGCGAATCCCTGGCGCTGCAGCTCCGAGCGGATCACGAACGCTCGCTTTTCGGGGCCGTGCGTGCGGTTCCAGATCAGGTCTTGAAGCCGGTCGTGGACCGGGCCGCCCTTGAAGAGCTCGCGGCACTCGTAGGAGTCGACGTCGTTCTGCAGCGCCTGGATGAGATCGTCGACGGTCCAGAAGGCGACGTCGTGCGCCTGGAGCTCGCTGAAGAACGTCTGTTCCTGTTTGATACCGGGGGCGACGATTACGGCGGCCGTCGCGTCGTAGCGGCCGCGAAACTTCGCCGGCTCGGAGGGCGGGACGTTCTCGGCGATGCCGGAGTGGGCGGTCTTGCATTCCAGGATCGCGCGGTATCCGAGAGGTCCGAGCGGAGCGTCGAGCGTGCCGTCCGGTGCGTCGTGACCGCCGATGTGCGTGGCGATAAAGCCCATCAGGGTGAACGCGTCGCATGCGGCACGCTCGAAAGCGGTCGGATCGTCGCCGACGGAGGTGGAGCGCAGAAGGGCTGAGATCGCCGCCAGCGTTTCGGCGGAGATGTTTCGCGGGCGCGGCGCGAGGGTGGCTGGAGGCCAATCGTCCACGGGATGGTTCACGCGGAATGCGAGGGTCACCGGGTCCTGAACGACCTCCGGCCGCCGGCCACGGGTGACTTCGCGCTGGATGTACTGCGTCAAGTCGACGTAGATGTTTTCCGGGGTCATCGTGGCGGGAAATACACCGCTCGCGACGCCGGCGCGCAGGAGGGCCTCTGCGTTGCGTGGCTTGCCGTCTTCGAGGATCGCCAGCGCGGAAGCGAGGTGGGTGTTCGCACGCACCTCCATGATTTCAGGCGATGCGTCGGCATGTGGATCTGCCATTTGGTGTAAGTATGCCGAGGTTCGAGCGAGGCCCTTGGCTGCGAGCTAGCGTTTCGCGATCTCATATCGTCGTGGCGGGCCGAGGATGCGCCGCGCAGTGCGCTCGCGGACTGGCGCCTAAATCAGTGATAGAAATGTATCCGTCTCGCGGCCGAGGAACGGTCGCATGCCGGACTTCCCATGGCGGCAGCGGGACGGGAAGATGCGGAACGTGAGCGCGGGACGGGTGCAGGACATTTGTGAACGTAGCGCTCGACATGCCGCTCGGCGCAACGGATTTCGAGCGGCTGAGCCGTGTCGCCGATCGGCACGGTTGAGGGTTCGAGAACCATCTGCGGCTCTCAAACTGCGGATCGGCGGGATGATGATCACCCTCCTGCTTTGACTATTCCGACGCATTCGTGCGAGCGCGTATGCAAAAGCCACCGAAGGGGCGCTCGCCACGACGCGGTTCTCCGCCTAGTTTACTCGTATAGTCGCATTAGCGTTACCGCGTCCTGCAAGTCAGCTATGTAGATCCGCCCAAAGTGCCCAGGGTCAATCCCGGCACGCTTCACCGCAAGCATTTCACCAACCCATTCCGCATTGATTCCGAGCCAGAGGGGAGATGTGGTTCCGTAGTCCTTGTTGTTCTTTGCGGCCACGGCGTCGCGGATGAGCGTGAGTGCGCTCGGAATCGGGCGTTCATTGATGTCGCGCGTCGCCCTAATTGGTCGCTCTGCGTCCGCGCCGTTGAAAGCTCTAACACTCCTGACATACTTCGCGATTGCAGGATTCTCAGGCTGTCCGGGATCTCCGTTGCTCCAGTTGTGCGCCGCCAGCCATGCGCCAATTGCATCGACGAGCACGGGGACCCGCGCACGTTTCGGTAGCGCGGCGAACCCGATGCTGATCCGTCGGTCCTTGGTGACGCGGCGGAGAGCTTGGTCCGCTATTGCGACTTCTGTCAACAGGTTCTCGACGCGTCGGAGTGCGGCCGTGAACGCGCCGTCTCCTCGGGCTAGCGTCATTTCGAGCCCCGCCGTTTGTCCATCGACGGTAACCTGCAGGTCGGGATGCGGGGGCACGAAGCCAGTGTGGAACGCGGCACCGCGGACGCCAGCCCGGGCGAAGACCGTGAGGGCGCCGACGATTTCGGTTCCTTGCGTTGTGAGAGTGCGGCTTCCGGGGTCGTGCGGCAACGCGTAGTTGGCGGCTGGCGTCTCATCGATTCTGTAGCCGCTGATGAGCTCCTCAATTTCGACCTTGGACCCGCCGCGGTACAGACGCGCCTCGACGAGGCCCGACGGCGTTTCGTACACCTCTGGCCGGAGATCGTTCTCGCTGAACTCGCCGCCAATGCGTATCTCCTGCGTCATGACTTCCATATACTTCCCGTGGCAGGGAAGCGAAACGCGCCAACCGGGGACGGCGGCCGAGTGGCGAACCGATCGGACTCATGGACGCGACGGGAGGGGTAGTGGGCGGTTCGGCGCCGGACGACCGAAACAGCGGGGTGCGGGCACGCGCAATGGGGGACCCGTTCGTGTCGCACGCAATACGGACGATAATCGTGCCTGCCGCGACGTCGTTCGAACACTCGCTGGTCATGGACCGCCTTTCAATCATATCGGCGTTCCACGAAGCTCGGTACTGCGGGGTCGAGTTAGCGAGCCTACGCGAGGCACGCAATTACGAGGCTAGCGAGCGCGACCCGCGTGAGACGACCGAGCAGCGGCTCCGAAATGACGCGATAAACAGCGCGCACTATGCTGCCCTTGAATCGCGTCGAAAAACTGCCGCAACGGCGCTGATCATAGCGCTCGACAGATTGTTCGATGCTTTCTGGATGAAACTCGGACTCCCGGAGTGGAGCGTCCGTGGTGGCACCGTGATCGCCGCCGACGTAACGGCCATCGAACTCGTTCACCTTTGCGGAAATTACTTGCGACACCTGCACGAATGGTTTGCCATTAGTGCGCTCACAGGCAAGGCAAAAACAAACATCGAACGGCTGCGCATCGCTGGTTTGGATTTCCGCGACCCGGACATGCTGGGGCAAGCCGTCGACAAGTTACCGTTCGGGAATTTTACTGACCTCGAAGTGATGGTCCTAGATTTCGTTGAGTTTATGGCTTGGTTCACACAGGAGAAGGTGATCAGCGCGTGGGCTTCCGCGAACGGCGAGACTTATGAGGTCTCGTTCAATGCCTACGACGACAGCGAAAGCGGATACGGACGCCTTGGGACGCTGCTCGACCGCGAACTCGGACCGAAGTGGAAATTGCCGGCGAACCCGGGCGGTGCCGCGCCGAGCGGCAAGGCGTGAACGAGACGAGAACAGAGCGACGATATTCTGCAGTCTTGTAGGCGAGATCGGCAGTAGCTCTACTTCGATCTATTTTTTGCTGCAATACTGATTGAGAAGCACGCGGGTTCGTGCTATAATAGTGGTGCGCAAAAAATGCGCTGAAAAAATTTGCGGCCCGGCCGACGCGGGAACGTCGACCGGGCCCGTCACCCGATGGAGATAGCCACCGAATGACAACCGTGCATTTCGACGCGCCTGCGTCGAGTACCCCGCGGCGCGTTGCCGCCTCTCCCTATCCGATTGGGACCATTGCCGGGCGGATCGTCCGCGTTGCCTGGCTTACGGCGCTGCTCGTGCGCCGAGAGCGCGTGCAGTTCGAGCGCTATCGGCAACGGTTCGGCGCATCGTTGCGGACGTTCCACCGTGACATCGCCTGCCTGCGAGATGCCGGGTTGTATCTTGAGGTCGAATACCCCTATACGTATTGGCTCCTCTGCTTTATGGCGGATTCCGATGCTGCATGAAGCTTGGAACGAGGACGTGCTTCGGGCGCTCCCCCTTGGCTATCGGCTCGTGCTGCGCTGGTGTGATTACCTCGATTTCGAGGATGTGGTTTGCATCGACCACGAGTCGCTCTTCGAGTGGAATTTCGCCTATCGCGGTAAGGCGACTCGGCTTTCACGGGTAGTCTTCGGGAACGGAAGCCTACCGATGGTAGTCGTGCCTACGGCTCTCGTCAACGACACGCAGACGTTTGCTCTGCAACGGGCGGCCGAACGAGGGTTCGAGAGCCGCCGTCCAATCTTCGAGCAGACCAATGGCGAGCCGATCACGCGGGCTTCGCTTTGCGCCGCGCTTGGACATGCTCTGGAACTGACTCGGCTCGCCAGCAGCTCCAGGCGATTGAACCCGTTGATCGATTCGCCGGCCAAAAAAAATGACGGTACCGCCGTTCGCATGGACGACGCGCTCGCCGATGAGCCGGTCAGCCTACGAGGGCGAAGCAGAGGCCGGGGCTGGCGATCGCCGGTGCGATCGTATGGTCGTGCTTGAACGCCAAGAAGCGCGCCGCCGCGACGGACGCCGCCGCCGCCTGACAGCAGGACGAAACCCTTAGAAAAACTACGTGTAATCACGAATGGTTCGGCCGGCGCGCGGCGGCTAGCATGGCTTCATGGCCGCATGGAGCCCGTGCGCCGAGCGTGCGTGGCGTTCGTTACCCCATCATGTAGCGCGCCAGTTGCGTGCGCGACGTAACACTCAACTTCGCGAACGCGTTCGCGAGGTGGACTTCGACGGTCCGCTCGCTCAGAAACAAGGCCTGCGCAATCTCACGGTTGCGCTTTCCTTCGGCGACCAGCTCGGCGATCTGAACCTCTCGCCGGGTCAAGCCGTCTTTGCGGCGGGCCGTGCGGGGGCGCAGGGCGCGTCCGAGCGCCTTCGGGCGCCGCGCGCCCTCTTCCGGCACGGCGCAGCGCATGGCCAGCTCGGCGAAGAACGATGCGCCGAGCACGCCGAACTGCTCGGAAGCGTCGCGCAGAAGCGCGTTTCCGTCGGCGAGCCCCAGCGCCGCGCGCGCGTAGCCGCGGCTGAAAACGTATTGCGCGCGCAGCCAGCGCGAACAGCGCGGGGTCTCTTCGACGGCGAGCTCCTCGGCCAGCGCGCGGTCGTCGCGCACCGCGTAGAGCGCGAGCGCGACGGGGACGAAGCAGATCGCGTCGATCGCGAGCGGTCGCCGGCGGAACTCGGTAACCTGGCGCGCGATCTCGGTCATGAACTGCGGGCGCGGCTCGTCGTTGGCGGTGAGCATCCAGGCCGCGAGCTGGAACGCGCTCGGCCCGATCCCATGCCGCGAGGCAAGATCGAGGAACGGCAGCGCGCGCGCGCCGGCGCCGGAGCGCTCGCCGTCGAGCGCGCTCATCGCAACGCTGACGGCGAGCAGCAGCATCTGCTGAATCGCCGGAAGCCGGTCGAGGTTGATGCGCTCGAGCCGGTTGTCGAGAGCCTGGCGGCGGCCGCGCGCCAGATCGGCGACCGCGTGCAGGTAGTGCCAGTAGCCGACGATCTCCTCGCCGCGCGAGCCGGCCGCCGGGAATTCGGCCGTGCCGAGCGCGCGGCAACCGTGCTCCTCGAAATCGACGAACGTGTCCACGATCGGGAGCGAGAAGTCGAGGCCGGACTGCTGATTGGTGGAGAACGACTCGGCGACGCGCAGCGCGCGCTGCGCCGCCTCGTGCCGGCCGAGCCGCGAGTCGATCAGCGCTTGCGATTGGTGGAACGAGGCGATCGCGAGCGGCGTCGCGCCGGGCTCGTCGCGCAGCTCGGCCGCGATCGCCGCGACGTGCGGCTCGTCGACGATTCCGGCGTACGTCGCCGCGACGGCGGCGCGCAGCTCCGAGGCCTCGGCGGGATCGTGCTGGTCTTCGATCGAGTGCTCAAACGTAGCGATCGCGCGCGCCGGATCTTCGAGATCGGTTTGGATCGCGACCAGCGTCGCGGCGAGCCGGCCGAGGCCGGCGGTGATCCCCGCCTCCTTGCCGTGGCGCAGCGCGCGAACGATGAGCGTTTCGGCTTCGCCGTAGCGGGTCGCGAAGCGCAGCGCCGCCGCGTACGTTCGGAAGAACGCCACGTAGCGCTCCGGCCCAGGCCAGCGCACGGCGAGCGCTTCGGCGAACGCGGCGGCGGATTGGTCCCAGCGCTTGAGCGCGTATGCCGCTTCGGCCGTGCGCGTCGCGTACTCGTAGCAGGTGTCGCGATCGCCGATAGCGGCCGCGTGCTCGACGATCCGGCGGTAGTCTTCGATTCGGCCGCGTTCGAGCGCGATGAACGCGGCGACGATCTTGCGGCGCAGCGGCATCTCGAGCGCGATCGAGTCGCGCACCGCGGCGCACACCGCGTCGTGGCGGAACGCGAACGCGCCGTCGCGCGCGCAAAGATAGCGCCGGGCCTGCTCGACGAGCTGCGCCAGCCGCACCGGGTCGGGGTAGAGCACGCTGAGCACGCGCTCCTCGACCGGTGCGCCGATCAGCGCGCAGTGCTGCAGGAACTCACGTGCCGGGGCGTCCATTGCCGCGAGCTCGCGCTCGATCTTCGCGCGCAGGGTGCTCGTCAGGTCGGCGGCCGGACGGCCCTCGTCGGCGCGTGCCTGCGACGCGAGCAGGACAAGATCGGCCGCGACGCCCTGGGCTTGGTCGACGACGGTCTCGAGTACGTCGTCGGGCACGCCGGGATACTCCGCGCGCACGATCGCGCGCGCTTCGCTCGGCGCGAGCCGTCCCAGCGACAGTTCGGCGCTGCACGCCGGCAGATCGGGATGCGGCGGGCCGTCGTCGCGCTGCGCGCAAAGCACGCACAGCGGAACGTCGCTCAAGTAGGCGTACACGTAGCGCACGGCGCGCGCCGTCTCGGACTCCATCGCTTCCGCGTCGTCGATCGCGATCAGCAGACGCCGGTCAGCGGCGATCCCTTCGAGCAGCCGGCTCGCGACGATCTCCGGCGCGATCGCCGCCGCATCCGGCCCGCCGTTCGCCGCCGCGGCGCCGGGCTGCAGCACCGCGAGCGCGCGGGTGAGACCGCTCGCATACGCGCCGGCGTCGTCGCCGAGCTCGCGCAGCGCCGCGGACGTGAGATCGAGCAACAAGGCCAGCGGATCGCCGCGCGCGCCGGCGCAAGCGACGGAGAACGCGAGCCAGCCGGCTTCGCGCGCGGCGCAGACCGCGCTGCGCAGCAGCGTCGTTTTGCCGTAGCCCGGCGGTGCGACGATGCGCACGAAGCGGTGCTGGCGCAGCTCCGCGACGCGATCCATATGCTGGCGGATCGCCGCAAGATCCCGTCCTCTGGTACCGGACGAAACGAAATCGTTCAAGACCATCGGGCCACCCGCCGCATAGCGAGACACCGCCGACCCGGTAGCGGTCCGGCGACGTTTCGACGCGGCCGGCGCCTTTTCATCGCCATCTGAGAGGAGAACGCACCATGTCGTCCCCGACAACCGAGACCACGACGACCACGACGACCACGACGACGACCGTCACCACGACCGCCGGCGCCGCCGGCACCACCCAGAAGTCCTGGTCGAGTAACGGCCAGGCGGCGTATCCGATCACGACCGACAAGTCGACGCACCCGTTCTACGCGTTCGTCGACTTGATCGGCCGCGACCCCGCCGCGCTCAAGGCATTCTGCGACGACCCGAGCGGCGATCCCGCAGCCGCGAATCTCACTCCCGAGCAGAGGGCAGCGCTGTTGACCGGCCACTGGCGCAACATCGAGGCGCAGGTCGCCGCCGAGAACGACCAGCTCAAGACGGTCGTCTATGAGTACATCGGCTGGAACATGAAGGCCGTCGGCCCGGACATTCTCGCCGCGCTCAAGGCGAAGGCTCCTGCGTGAGCCGTCCGGGGCTCGTCGTCGTCGGCACCGGGCTTCAAGTGTCGGCGCACGTCGCGCCGCTGGCGCGCGCGCACGTCGTGCAGGCCGACAAGCTGCTTTACCTCACCACCGATCTCGGCGCGGCGGCGTGGCTGACCGAGAACAACGCGAGCGCCGAGTCGCTGGAAGGGTTCTACGCGCCGGGCAAAGCGCGCGCCGACACGTACGAGGAAATGGTCGAGCACGTCCTCTCGTTCGTGCGCGCGGGGATGCTCACGTGTCTGGCCGTGTACGGGCATCCGGGCGTGTTCACGTACGCGACGCACGAAGCGGTGCGCCGCGCGCGCGCGGAAGGCTACGAGGCGCGCATGCTGCCGGCGATCTCGGCCGAGGACTGCTTGTTCGCGGATCTGGGCGTCGACCCGGCCGACCACGGGTGCCAGAGCTACGAGGCGACCGACTTTCTCGTCCACGACCGCACGATCGACACGACGAGCGCGCTCGTGCTGTGGCAGATCGGCGTGGTCGGGAATCTCGGGCTCGTCACGCAGACGAGTCAACGCGGGCTGGCGATCCTCGCCGAGACGCTCGTCGCGCGCTACGGCGCGACGCATCCGGTCGTGGTGTACCACGCCAGCCCGCATCCCATCGTGCCGCCGACGATCCAGCGGATCATGATCGGCGGCATCCTTGAGGCGGAAGTGGTGCCGATGTCGACGCTCTACGTTCCGCCGCTGCAACCTGAGCGCGTCGACTGGGCGATGGCGCGCCGGCTGGGCTTAGAATGCGAGCTCGCCTGCGCCGACGAGTGAACGACGTTCGCCCAATTCGCACTTCTCTTTTCCACTCGCCAAAGCCGAAAGGAACGAGCCGTATGGCAACGCTCAGAGTAACCCTTTCCAAACCCGGCCAACCGTGCGTCCAAGACGAAACGCCGGCCGGTGTTTTCCCGCACCCCGGATGGTACGCGTTCGTCAACACATGCGACGGACAACCGCTGGTATACGCCGGCAAAGAGTACGGGCCATTTCCGGTCGACCACGGGTACGTCGAGATCAAGAACGTCCCGCCTGGGACGTATTACGTGTGGGCGCTGGTCAACCCGTTCCCGGTCGCGACGAAGGGACCGTATGCCGACGTCATCTATCAGTCGAATTTCGTCGCGCACTTCTCGATCATCGAAGTGTGTTGCAACGATTGTCCGGAAGACATCTGCGTTCGGCTCTACAACTCCGGCTGGCACTACTGCGCGACGGTGATCATCCACTGGTTCGCGACGCTCGCCGCACGCGGCCAGATCGATCCGGAGCTTGCGGAGACCGTTCACACGACCCTGACGCGCGCGATGGTGAAGGGCGACGCGCTGCCCGCCGACGCTCCGATGATCCAGCAGATCCAGCAGCTCGCAGAGATGTTCCATCGACAGAAACGCGCCGACCGGTAGTCGCGAGCCGCAATTCCCGTAGCGGTTGCCGGTGCGCCGGCAACCGTGGCGGCGTCAGCTTCATACAAGAGATCCGCGAGCCACCCGCTGCTTGATCCTACGCTTTTACGCAGCTTGGCAAGCAGAGGTAAGCAAGTATAAAACGTTGGCGATATGCTGATGTGACATCCTCCTGGGCCTGTCGTATCATCGGGGAATGGCCTCCGAGCCGACACGCCTCGAACGCACCCTAGCGCAGCTTCCCGACCTGCCCGGCGTCTACATGATGATCGGGGCGGACGGGCGCATCCTGTACATCGGGAAGGCCGTGTCGCTGCGCAACCGGGTGCGTTCGTATTTCCAGGACTCGGCGGCGCACCCGTACCGCACGACCAAGATGGTCGAGCGCGTCGCCGACGTGCGCACGATCGTGGTGACCAACGAGGTCGAGGCGCTGATCCTCGAGGCGAACCTCATCAAGCGCCACCAGCCACCGTTCAACGTGCGGCTGCGCGACGACAAGCGGTTCCCGTACCTCAAGGTGACGAACGAGCCGTTTCCGCGGGTCGTGTTCACCCGGGTGGTGAAGGACGACGGCGCGCGCTACTTCGGGCCCTACACGAACGCGCACGGGCTGCGCGAGCTGATCGATCTGGTGCGGCTGGTCTTTCCGCTGCGGACCTGCCGCGAGCCGATCGACGGCAAGCGCACGCGGCCCTGCTTGCAATACCACATCAAGCGCTGTCTGGCGCCCTGCGTCGGCTATCAGTCGGAAGAGGACTACGACCGGCTGGTCGACGAGGTGGTGCTGTTTCTGGAGGGACACTACGATCCGCTGATCCAGCGGCTGCAGGGCGAGATGAGCGATGCCGCCGAGCACTACAACTTCGAGGCGGCCGCGCGGTTGCGCGACCGCATCATCGCGGTGAGGCGCACGATCGAAGCGCAGAAGGTCGTGTGGCACTCGCGGATCGACGTCGACCTCATGGCGCTCGCGCGCGCGCAGGGCCAGGCCTGCATGCAAGTCTTCATGGTGCGCGACGGCAAGCTGCTGGCGAACGACTACTTCATCCTCGAAGGCGCGGGCGAGCGCGCCGACGCGGAGATCGTCTCGGAGTTCATCAAGCAGTTCTACACCGCGCGGACCGGCAACTTCGGCATGGACGCCTCGCACGAAGCCGAGGTTACCGGCTCGCCGCTGGCGCTGCGCGCGGCGCGCGACCAGCAAGCTCCGGTGGCAGAGAAGGTCCGCGCGCGGCGCAGGCGCGCGTACGAAGCCGCCGTGCCGAAAGAGATTCTGGTCGAAGCGAGGCCGGACGACGCCAGCGTGATCGAGGCTTGGCTGACCGAGATCAAGGGCGTGCGGGTGCGCGTGCTGGAGCCGCAGCGCGGCGAGCGCGTCGACTACCTCAAGCTGGTGAAGAAGAACGCGGAGCAGAACCTGCGCGCGTTCTTGGTCCACCAAGAGGCGACCGAGACCGCGTCGGCAAGCGCGCTGACCGAGCTCGCGGCAGCGCTCGATCTGCCGGAGCCGCCGCACCGGATCGAGTGCTACGACATCTCGAACATTCAGGGGACGAACTCGGTCGCCTCGATGGTCGTGTTCGTCGAAGGACGGCCGAAGAAGAGCGACTACCGGCACTTCAACATCCAGGCGGTGCAAGGTCCGGACGACTTCGCCTCGATGCAGGAGACGCTGCGCCGGCGGCTGCGCTATCTGCGCAAGGACGCGGACCGGCCGCCGCTCGCCGAGGGCGACGCCGCAACGGCGGCGATCGAGGCGCAGGCGCGCAAGCGCGAGCGCTTTCACGAGAAGCCCGATCTGCTGCTGATCGACGGCGGAAAAGGGCAGTTGAATGCCGTGGTCGAGGTGATGCACGAGACGGACATGTGGGGCATCCCCGTCGCCGGACTGGCCAAAGAGCACGAGTGGCTGTTCGTCCCCGGCAACGGCGAGCCGATCGTGCTGCCGCCGGGCTCGCCGGGGCTGCATCTGGTGATGCGGATTCGCGACGAAGCGCACCGTTTCGCGATCGCGCACCACCGCAGCAAGCGCGGCAAAGCGATGACGCGCTCGGTGCTCGACACGCTCGACGGCGTCGGCCCCGTGCGCAAGAAGCGCCTGATGACCGCGTTCGGCTCGGTGCGCGCGATCAAGAACGCCTCGGTCGACGAGATCGCCGCCGTCAAAGGGATGACGCCGGCGCTGGCGTCGCAGGTGAAGAGCGCGCTCGGCGGTTAGCGCGTATCCGGCCGGCTAGAGGTTCTTCAGCGCAAACGCTTTCAGCGCGGCGAGGTCGCCTATGAAGCGGTTGCGATCGACGCTGCTGCCGAGGCCGGCGATCGGCGGCTGCGTCGTCGGGATCGAGCCGTCGGAGTATTGCCACATCACCATGCCGGGCGTCTTTCCGGCCCACCCCGGCGGGATGTTCGACTGATACGAGTCGTCGTTGTACGCGGCGACCCAGAGCGGATGGCCGGCGTATCCGGAACCGCCGTTCAGATACTCGCCCGGGAACGAGTACGACATGTAGAGCAGCATCCGCGCGCCCTTGAGATGCGGTTCGACCGCCTGCAGGAAACCGGAGATCTGCGCCATGACGGCGTCGCTCGACATCCCGCCCGGAACCGCTTCGCAGTCGAGCGCCGGCGGGATGTCGCCGTTGCGCGGCGTGTAGACCGAGAGGAAGTTCGCCGCCTGCGCGGCCGGATCGTCGGTCCACGAGAGGAAGTGGTACGCGCCGGCGATCATCCCCGCGGCGCGAATTCCGCTGATGTTGTGCGCGAAGCTGCTCTGCACGTTGCCGCTGCCCTGCGTCGCCTTCGCGATCGCGAAGCTGTACCCGGACTCCTTGACGAGATTCCAGTCGATGTCGTTGCCCTGGAAATCTGAGACGTCGATGCCGTTGACGAATGCCATGGTGGAGCGCGCCTTCGCGCCTGCTCGGGGCGCGGCCTGGCGGCGTCAGCCCGGCGGCGGCGCCTTGGCGAGAAAGGTGCGGATCGCCGCGTAGAACGGGGTCGGGTTTTCGACCCACGGAAAATGGCCCGAGTCGGGGATCATCACCTTCGTCGCGCGCGGGAAGAGCGCGTCGAGCTGCGCTTCGGCGGCGCGCGAGGGATCGTCGGTGCCGAAGACGAGGAGCACCGGGATCGTCGCGTTGCGCAGCGCGTCGTTTACGTCGTAGTGCTTCGAGATGTCGGCGAACATCGCGCGGCTGACGTCCGCGTTCGCGTAGTGCTGCGGCATCGCCGCGGCGTAGGCGACGCCTTTCGCGTGATCGTGGAAATAGCCCGGCAGGATCGCGCGCAGCGAGCCTTGGCCGCCGCTCTGCTGCGTCGCGTCGGCGGCGTTCTTGTCCGCGTCGGTGAGGCGCGCCTCGATGATCTGGCCGAACGCCTTCGCGAACGTCGGATCGGGTCCGCCCGGATCGAGCAGCGCCAGCGACGCGACGTTGTTCCCGTGCGCGGCGGCGTACGCCATCGAGAGCATCGCGCCCCACGAGTGGCCGAGCAGCGAGAGGCGCGTCTGGCCCAGCGCGGTGCGCAGGGCGTCCAGATCGGCGACCGCGCCGGCGACGGTGGCCTGCGAGCCGTCGCCGAACGCGGCGCGCGAGGCGCCCGTACCGCGCTGGTCGAGGACGACCACTGTGCGCTCGCGCGACAGCTCGACCGCGATCGGATCGACGTAGGCCGATTCGAGTCCGGGGCCGCCGCTGAGCAGCACGTGGATCGGGCCCGTCTCGCCGAAGCGCCGGTAGCTCAGCGTGCCGCCGGTGACGGGGAAGGTGCGGACGGCCGGATCGGCGGCTCGGACCTTGCCCGCGGTTGCGGCGCCGGCCGACGCGGCGGCGGCCGATGCGGCGGCGAGAAAACGACGACGGTTCATGCCCCGGGCTCCTTCGCGGCGAGAACGTTCCCGGCCGACGGGCGGATGTTCCTCGGTGCCGCGGCGAAGGGGGCGGCATGGGCTTTCTGATCCGGCTCGTCGTCAACGCGATTGCGCTGATCGCCGTCGCGTACGTCGTGCCGGGGATCCACGTCAGCGGGATCGGCGGCGCGCTGATCGCCGCGCTGATCCTGGGGATCGTGAACGCGATCTTGCGGCCGATCCTTATCATCCTGAGCTTGCCGCTCGAGCTGCTCACGCTGGGATTGTTCACGCTCGTCATCAACGCGCTGCTGTTCTGGCTGGTCGGCGCGCTGCATGTCGGACTGGACGTCGCCGGGTTCTGGCCGGCGTTCTGGGGCGCGATCGTGATGGCGATCGTGTCGTGGATTCTTTCGCTGCTCACGCGCGGGCCCGAAAGGCGGCGCGCGTAGTGGAACGGACGCAGAAGTTGTTGAGCATCGCGCTCGCCGTGCTGGCGATCGACGGTTGCGCGCTTCCCGTGCTCGCGGCACCGGAGCTGCCGGAACGGACGCCGACGCCGGCACCGCGCGGCTCGTCGTCGATGACCACGCATAATTCGACGATGCATCACTCGTTCTCGCATCACTTCACGCACCATGCGGCCGGCATCGTGGCCGGTTCGGCCGCCGCGGCCGCAGCGGCCGCGGCAGCGCAGAAGAAAAACGGCAAGGGCAAGAACGGCAAGTCCGGCAAAGGCGGCAAAGGCGGCAAGGGCGGCGGCTTCGGTCATGCGGGAGCGCACGGCGGCGGCGGCTGAGCCGGTCGCGTTCTGGGAGCACTTCGAAGGGCATCCGTACGCGCTGCCCGACCCCGTCGTGCTGGACGCGGCGGAGATCGACGCGATTCGCGCCGCAGCGCGCGACGCGTGGTCGGTATTCGCGCGCGTCGCAGAGCTGTTGCGCGCACTGCCGGACGACGGCTTGGAGGCGCTGGGGATTCCCGCGGCGGCGTTCGGCGTCGTCCGCATGCGCGACCTGCGCGCCGGGGAGACGCTGGTCGGGCGGTTCGACTTTCTGCGCGAGAACGGCGCGTACCGTGTCGTCGAGCTGAACGCGGAGACGCCGTTCTTCATCGTGGAGTCGTTTGTGGAGAACGGGTTGCGCGTGCGCGCACGCGGGTTGCGCGATCCGAACGAGGACGAGCGCGCGCGGCTCGGCGAGGCGCTCGCTGCGGCGGTGCAGCCGCTCGGCGCGGACGCGCGGGTCGGCGTCGTGGCGACGAACGTCTACCGCGAAGACGTCGGGACGGCGTGCTTCTTGCGCGATCTGCTGGCCGAGCGAATCGAGGCCGAGGTGGTGTTCGTTCCGGTGCACGAGCTGGCCGTCGAGGACGGCGTCGTGCTGGATGCGCGCGGGCCGCTCGACGTGCTGTACCGGTGCTATCCGCTGGAGCACTTCGCTGCCGATCCCGGCGGGCCGGCGCTGTTCGACGCGGTCGCGCGCGGTGCGTGCCGGCTGCTGAATCCGCCCTCGGCGCTGTTGCTGCAGTCCAAAGCCGCGCAAGCGCTGATCTGGGGACTGTACGAGCGCGGCGAGTTCTTTGGCGAGGCGGAGCGCGCCGCGATCGCGCGCACGTTCTTGCCCACGTATCTCGATCGCCCCGACGACGGTGCGGCGTACGTGCGCAAGCCGGTGCTGGGACGCGAGGGGATCGGCGTCGCGATCCTCGACGGCGCCGGCGCGGAGGTCGCGCACGGCGAGCGGGCCGTTCCGGCGATCGCCGAGCAGCCGGTCGTGTACCAGCGCTACGTCCGTGCGCCGCGGCGCCGCGTGCGCCGCGCCGACGGCCTCGAGGTGGACGGCGAGGAGCTGACGACGTGCTTCGTCGTCGCCGGCCGGCCCAGCGCGGTCGGGATGCGGATCGGCGGGCCGGTGACCGATTCGTGGAGCTATTTCGCGCCGGTCGGTGTTCGATGATCTTGGTGTTCGATCCGTACTGGCTGGCCAAGCCGTTCCTGCATTGCCTCGATCCGGAGGACGCTCACGAGCTGACGCTGCGCGCGCTCGAAGCGAACGTCGTGCCGTGGCAGCCGCGCGGCGACGATCCGGTGCTCGCGACGACGCTGTTCGGGCGCGCGCTGCCGAACCCGGTCGGGTTGGCGGCGGGGTTCGACAAGAACGCGCGCGTCTACGAGCGGATGGGGATGCACGGGTTTGGGTTCGTGGAGGTCGGCGGCGTTACGCCGCTGCCGCAAGCCGGCAATCCGCGCCCGCGCGTCTTCCGGCTGCCCGAAGACGGCGCGGTGATCAACCGGCTCGGCTTTCCGAACGAAGGCGCTTCAGCGATCGAAGCGCGCTTGAAGCGCAAGGGGCGTACCGACGGCATCGGGCTCGGCATCAACTTAGCGTCGAACGCCGAGAGCGCCGATCCGGCCGACGACTTCGTGCAGCTTGCGCGCACGTTCGCGCGTTACGCGGACTATCTGACGCTGGACGTCTCGTGCCCGAACACCGCGAACGGCCTGGTGTTTCTCGATCCCGTGCGGCTCTCCAATCTGCTCGTGCGGTTGGCGGCGGTCGAATGGGAATCAGCGCGTCCCGCACTGGTCGCGAAGCTCTCGCCCGACGTCGACGACGTGCTGCTGCAGCGGCTCGTCGCGACGCTGCTCGACGCGCGCATCGACGGGATCATTGTGGCGAACACGACGCGCGCGCGGGCGGCCGATCTGCGCAGCGCGCACGCGAGCGAAGCCGGCGGGCTTTCGGGGACGCCGCTCTTCGCGCCTTCGACCGCGCTGCTGGCGCGCGTGCGCGAGCTGAGCGGCGGAACGGTGCCGCTGATCGGCGTCGGCGGGATCGCGAGCGGCGCCGACGCGTACGCGAAGGTTCGCGCCGGCGCGAGCGCGGTACAGCTCTACACCGGATTGATTTATGCCGGCACGGGGCTCATCACGCGGATCAAGCGCGAGCTCGCGGCGCTGCTGCGGCGCGACGGGTTCGCCTCGGTCGCGGAGGCGGCGTCGGCCGTCGCGGCGCCGGCTACTTGACGCCGCGGAAGAGGAACGAGCCGCCGATCTTGTGCGCCATCACGTGGATGTCGCCGCGCATCGAGCGCAGGTCGCCGTCCAGCGAACGCATCGCGCCGGAGACCGTGCGCAGCTGACGGTCCATGTCGCCGAGCTTCGACTGCGTCGTGCCGAGCTGGATCAGTGCCGTTTCGAGATGCGCGTTCGTCGCGTCGAGCTTCGCGTTCGTGCCGTCGAGGGTGAGCTGGCATCCCGGCGAGCCGGCGGTCGGCGGTGTCCAGTCGCCGCTGCATCGGGGTCAGGCGGTCGAGCTTGCGGCTGATGTCGTCGAGCGCATTGAGCTTCTGGCCCATCGCGGTGAGCTGGCCGTTCATCGTGTGCAGGTTCGAGAGCGCGTCGACCGTCGCAGCTGAGGCCGCCGCCAAGACTGCGGCTGCCGCCACCGCGGCGGTGAAGACGAGGGGCCGCTCGCGCCGTGCCGGGCGCTCTGCCGTTGCTACCATAATGTGGTATGGATGCCCGGGAACCGTGAAGGAAGGATGAAGAGCAGGCAGGCGCGCGCATCCGGCGGCTTGCCCGGTGTGTTATAGTACGTGCTGGTCCACTTCGGACTCGCTCGAGGGGCTGAGTAGTCTCGACGGGGAGATCCGTGGCCGACGTAAGCAGGCGGAGTTGTGAGCCCTCCTAAAACGATCACAAGCGTTATACACGCGAACAACGAATACGCTCTGGCTGCCTAAGACCTCTTAGCAGTCACCGTCCGCGGGAGGTAGCCGGATCCATCCCGCAGGCGGTCACAAAGTCCGGCTAGGGACGCTGAGACCTCTCCGAGAGGCGCCCGAAACACAACCGGAGATGCGGCGCGTCTGATTCCTGTACCGAGAAGCTGACGCGCCAAAGACAAAATCGGTGCTGAGCCTGGAGAAAGCGGCGGTCCGGCTTTTCGGACCCGGGGGGCGGCTCCCCGGCAGCTCCACCAAGATCCCGAAAAACGCGCGCAAGCGCGTTTTTCGTCTTGTGAACGGACCGTCAATTCGCACGCTACCTCTTCAGCGCGGCGCCGTACGTGCTCAGGTACTTCATCCCCGTGTCGCACATGACGGTGACGATCGTCGCGCCGGGAGCGAGTCTCTCGGCAAGCCGCAGTGCGGCGACGACGTTGGCGCCGGTCGAGGTTCCGGCGAACAGCCCTTCCTCGCGCGCAAGCCGGAACGCCATTGCTCGCGCATCGTCGGTCGAGACCGGTTCGATCGCGTCGGCGATCCCGTCGTGCCACAGCGGCGGGACGAAGCCGATGCCGATCCCGTCGATCTTATGCGCACCCGTCGGCCCCCCGGAAAGAACCGGGGACTCCGCCGGCTCGACCGCCACGATGCGGACGGAATCGTTTCGCCGCCGCAACTCTTCCGCGACGCCGCGCAGCGACGCGGCGGTTCCGACCGCCTGCACGAACGCGTCGACGTGCCCGCCGGTTTGCGTCCAGATTTCGTCGGCCATCGCGTGGTACGCGGCGAGCGGCGCCGTGTTGTTGAGCTGATCGGTCCACACCGCGCCGGTCTGGGCGGTGTAGCGATGCGCTGCGTCGATCAAGTCGCGGGTGAGCTGTCCGGTCATGCGGGCGCCTTCGCTCGGGATGATCTCGAGTTCCGCGCCCAGCAGCTGCATGTGATCGAGCTTCTCGCGCGCGAACGCGTCCGAGGTCACGATGCGCAGCAGGTAGCCCTTCACCGCGCAGACGAGCGCCAGCGAGACGCCGGTGCTTCCGCCCGTGTACTCCACGACGCGGCCGCCGGGGGTGAGCCGCCCCTCGCGTTCGGCGGCTTCGATCATCGCGAGCGCCATGCGGTCCTTCATCGCGCCGGTCGGGTTCTCGTTCTCGAGCTTCAGCAGGATCCGCGCACCGCCGCCCGGCGCGACGATGCGCAACGGCACGAGCGAGGTCTTTCCGATCCGGGCCAGGATGTTCGGCGCGACCTGCATCGAGAGCCCGAACACGGCGGGGCGCTCCGGCGTTGCGAACGAACGCTGCGGGCATGAAGAGCTACGCGGTCGTCGCCTGGGGTGCGCCGCTGGAGGAGCACGATTCGGCGACGCCGGTACCGCAAGGCGCGGAGGTGCTGGTGCGCGTCGAGCGTTGCGGCATCTGTCACAGCGACGTGCACATCCGGCACGGCGCGTTCGATTTGGGCCAAGGCCGCAGCAGCCGGATCGAGGATCTCGGCGTGCAGCTCCCGTTCACGATGGGCCACGAGATCGTCGGCACCGTTGCGGCGCTCGGCCCGGACGCGCGCGGCGTCGCGGTCGGCCAGCCCGTCGTCGTGTATCCGTGGATCGGTTGCGGTGCATGCGATGCGTGTGCGGCCGGCCGCGACATCGACTGCGCGAAGAACGTCAGCCTCGGCGTGCGGCGCGCCGGCGGCTACGCCGACCACGTGCTGGTTCCGCGCGACCGGTATTTGCTCGACTACGGCTCGATCGACCCGAACGTCGCCGCGACGTGCGCGTGTTCCGGTCTCACCGCTTATAGCGCGTTGAAGAAGCTGCCGCCGCTCACCGCGACCGACACGATCCTCATAATCGGCGCCGGCGGGCTGGGTCTCGCGGCGACCGCGATCGCGAGCGCGGTGACGCCCGCGCGCATCGCCGTCGCCGACATCGACGAGACGAAGCTCGCCGCCGCGCGCGAGGCGGGCGCCGCGCTCACGTTTCTTTCCGCGCGCGACGATGCGAAGCGCGCGCTGCGCGCCGAGCTCGGCGGCCCGGTGCGCGGCGTGATCGATTTCGTCGGATCGCCGGCCACGGTTCGGCTCGCACTGGACATCGCCGCGATGGGCGCGACGATCGTCGTCGTCGGCCTCTTCGGCGGCAGCATCGACCTCCCGACCGCGCTCTTGCCGCTGCGCAATCTCAGCCTGCGCGGCTCCTACACCGGCACGCTGGACGAGATGAAAGAGCTGCTCGCGATCGTCGGCGCCCGCGGCACGCACGCGGTACCGATCACGACCCGCCCGATGCGCGAGGTCAACGCGGCGCTCGACGATCTGGAGGCCGGGCGCATCGTCGGCCGCGTCGTCGCGACGGTCTGAATCAAACGGAGGAATGGCTGAGGTGCAGATCCTGTTGCTCGCGTTCGCGATCGGGTTCGTTTCCGGCTTGCGAACGTTCACCTCACTCGCGGCCTTGCTGCTGGCGCGTGGCGGCGTCTGGGGCGGGGTTCTGGCGGTGGCGGCGGTCGGTGAGTACGTGGCCGATGCGATGCCGCAAATTCCGCCGCGGACGCGGTTGCCTTCGATCGTGATCCGGCCGCTGAGCGGAGCGATCGCCGGCTGGCTGATCGCCTCGGGCCACGGCGGCTCGGCCGCGGGCGGGGCCGTGCTCGGCATCGCCGGCGCGCTGGCCGGCACGTACGGCGGGCACGCCGCCCGGCTCGCCGCGATCGCCCGGATCGGTGCCCTTCCGGCCGCGCTCGCCGAGGATGCCGTGGCCATCGCCCTGGCGGCGTACATCGTCACCCGGCCCTGAACCTGACTGCCATACACCTGGCACCGTCGTTTCGTACGCTGGTCTCCTAAAAGAAGAAAACGCGCCGCCCCAGCGGCGGCGCCGACGGAAGAAGATGGTGCTGAGATGGAAACGATCGGGCGGGCCGCACGCGGCCCGAAGCGCCGCGGGTTCCCCGTTGACGGGGACGTGCCGGTGGAGGCCTCGCACGCGCTGAGCGGACCAGGCCGCTATGAATACGGTTCTTTTGCCGTGCACCGGAAGCGGCTCCCCGGCGCGCCGGAACACGATCCGCAGAGCTACTACTTCGCGTTCGACAAGCGAAGGAGCGGCGCGGCCGAGATCGTCGAGATCGTCGACCGCCACCATGCCGAGACGACGCGCACGCACGCGATGGCGCAAGCGGTCCTGTGCGACCGGCGCTTCGTGCACTGCCGCATCGACGGCGAGCCGTTCTGGGCCGAGCTGGGCGACGTGGTCGCCGAGCCGGCGCAAGCGTTCGACGCGGTCTTCCTCGACGAGCCGCCGCGCGCCGACGTCGTCGCGCAGGTGATCCGTTCGTCGGACGAACGCCTGAACGGCCGCGCGCTCGAAGTTCACATCGCGGTGACGAACGTCGCCTGCGCGTACGAAGAGATCGGCGAGCTGATGTACGCCGGCAGACCGTGCTTGGAGCTCGCCGTGCTCCGCGACCTCGACGCCGAAGCCGACCCGCACGCGCTCGAAGCGCACGTGTGCGCCGGCCTGCTCTCCGGCGGGTTCGCCGCGCGCTGGATCGTCGCGCCGGCCGGAACGCACGCGCGCGTCAAGCCCGTCGGCGCAGTTCGCCGGCTGCTGGAGCGGCGGCGCACCCAAGCCGAGGTCGAGATCATTCGCGCGCAGCACGATCCCGCCGCCGCGGCGGAGCTTCATCCCGAAGCCGACATCGAGCAGGTCGAAGAATATCAGCGCAAGCTCGACGACCTCGAGACGGCCGGCACGCGCGACCTGCTCTTTCCGCCCGGCACCACGCTGCGCTCGACGATCGCGTACGAGCACCGAAGGCGCTTCACCGTCACGAACACGTAATTCCGCGCGACCTTCACCCGAGGAACCATACCGCCGCAAGGCCGAAGGACGGCGGCGATGGACGCGTACTTCGGGATCACGCGCGCCGGCTCGTCGGTCCCGCGGGAGCTGCGCGCCGGGCTGACGACGTTCTTGACGATGTCGTACGCCCTGTTCGTGAACCCGCAGGTCCTCGGGAGCGCGATCACCGGTATCGACGACGCGTTCTCCAAGCTGCTGATCGTCACCGCGCTCGCCGCCGCGATCGGGAGCTTGCTGATGGCGCTCGTTGCGCGCTACCCGTTCGCGCAAGCGCCGGGGATGGGGCTGAACGCCTACTTCGCGTACACGGTCGTGCTCGGCCAGCACATCGCCTGGCAGACCGCGCTCGGCGCAGTGTTCATCTCGGGAATGCTGTTCGTGGTGCTCTCGGTGCTCGGCGTGCGCCAAGCGATCGTGCGCGCGATTCCGAACCCGCTCAAGTTCGCGGTCACCGCCGGGATCGGGATGTTTCTGGCGTTCATCGGCTTGAAGAACGCCGGCGCGATCGTCGCCAACCCCGCGACGTTCGTCACGATCGGGTCGCTGATCTCGCCGCCGGTGCTGGTCGCGCTGTTCGGCCTCATCGTGACCTCGGCGCTCTTGGTGCGGCGGGTGCGCGGCGCGATCGTCGTCGGGATCCTCGCCGCGACGCTGCTCGGCATCGTCACGCGCGCACCGCTCTATCCCGGAGCGCACGGCGCGCTGGTGCCGTTCGCCGGGTTCGCGCACGGTGTCGTCGCGCTGCCGGTGTGGCCGAGTGGTTTGGTCGGCGCGCTCGACGTGCGCGGCGCGCTCTCGCTGGGCGCGGCGGCAATCGTCTTCACGTTCTTTTTCGTCGACTTCTTCGATGCGACCGGAACGCTGGTCGCGCTCGCCGCCCGCGCCGGCTACCTCGATGCGAAGGGAGACATCCCGCGCGCCCGGCGCACCTTCGCCTCCGACGGTCTCGCCGCGATGATCGGTGCCGCGCTCGGCACCAGCACGACGACCGCGTACGTCGAGAGCGCGAGCGGGATCGCCGAAGGCGGCCGCACCGGGCTGACCGCGCTTACCGTCGCCGTGCTGTTCCTGCTCGCGACGTTCCTCTGGCCGCTTGCCGCCGTGATCCCCGCCGCCGCAACGGCGCCCGCGCTGATCGTCGTCGGCGCGCTGATGCTCGACGGCCTGCGCAACGTCGAGTGGGACGACTACGCCGTGTCGATCCCGGTCTTCTTGACGATCGTCGCGATGCCGCTAACGTTCTCCATCGCCAACGGCGTGAGCTTCGGCGTGATCTCGTACGCCGCGATCAAGCTGCTCAGCGGCCGAGGCAGAGAAGTCGACCCGCTCCTCTACCTCGTCGCCGCCCTGCTGATCGCGCGCTATGTGTGGTTAGGCGGTTAGAGCGTCACCGTCGTGCCGCGCTCGGCGACGGTCGCGGTGAAGCCGAGCTTCAACTGCACCGCGGCGGCGAGCGCCGTTGCCGCGACGGGATCACCGTGGATCGCGTACAGGTGCGGCGTCGTTTTCAGCGTGCCGAGCCAGCGCAGCAGTTCCGACTGATCGGCGTGCGCGCTGTAGCCGCTCAGGCTGACCACCGCGGCCTTCACTTCGAGCGGGTCGCCGAAGACCTTGACCGTCTTCGCGCCGTTGATCATCAGGTTGCCGAGCGTCCCGGGTCCTTGGAAGCCGACGAAGACGATGGTCGCGGTCGGATCGGGGATGTGGTTGTGCAGGTGGTGGAGTATCCGCCCGCCGGAGGCCATCCCGCTCGAGGCGATGATGATCGCCGGCCCCTTCAGCGCGTTGAGCGTCTTCGACTCGTCGGTCGTGACGTGCACCGTCACGTTGCTGCAGCCGAACGGCTGTTGCGGCGTGTCGATGAACGGCTTGTGCGCGTCCGGATAGCGGGCGAAGAGCGCATCGACCTTGATCGCCATCGGCGAGTCGACGTGCACCGGCGTGCGCGCGATCTGCGGGTCCTTTTTCTGCAGCGCGCCGATCGAGTACAGAATGTCCTGCGTGCGCTCGACCGCGAACGCCGGGATCACGATCGGCCCGCCGCGCGCGATCCCGGCGAGCAGCGCCTGCTCGAGCTCGCCGAGCGCGTCGGGCGGGTGGTTGCGGTTGCCGTACGTGCTCTCGCACAGCACCACGTCCGCCGCGTCGAGCGCCTCGGGATCGTACAGCAGCGGGCGCCCGTACCGGCCGACGTCGCCGGAGAAGATCACTCGCCGGCCTTCGATTCGCGCGTCGATGAAGGCCGAGCCGAGGATGTGTCCCGCGTTGCGGTAGCGCATCGTCGCGCCGCACACGTCGAACTCCGTCTCCAGCTCGACGGTCTTCAGCAGCTTCAGCGTCGCCTGCACGTCGTCGTCGCCGTAGAACGGCGGGATGTGCCGCGCTCGCTCGTGCTCCAGCCCGCGCTTCGCCATCATCTCTTGCAGATGCGCTGCGTCCTCGAGGACGATCTCGATCAGCCCCGAGGTCGCGGGCGTGCAATAGATCGGTCCGCGAAAGCCGTCGTGGACGATCTTCGGCAGGTAGCCGACGTGGTCGATGTGCCCGTGGGTGACGACGATCGCGTCGGTCTGCGCCGCCGGGACCGGGAGCGGCGCCATGTTGAGCGCCTGCGTCTCCTTCGTCCCTTGAAACATCCCGCAGTCGACGTAGACGTGCTTTCCGTTGAGCGCGAGCAGGTGCTTGCTGCCGGTGACGGTCCCGGCCGCACCGACGAAGGTGAGCTCAGCCACGAGCGCCGTCCGTCACCGCTGTGCCGGCGTACTCCGCTTGCGCGGCGAGCGCGACGCTGGTCGGCCGCGCCTCGGAGACCCATCTGTCCAGACACGTGTCGACCAGCCGCTCCGGGTCGTCGTCCTCGATGAGCATTGCGCCGGTCTGCTTCTCGACGAGCTTCGCGATGTAGTCGAAGTCGTTCGAGATCCCGCCCGAGTTCCGCAGCACGCCGATCAGCTTTCCCTCGTCGTACGCGATGGCGAACTCGCCCAGCGTCCCGCTGCGCCCGCCGACGAAGACGACGAGGTCGGAGCTGTGGATGTTGTGCGTCTCGCGGCCCATCAGTCCGGAGCCGGTGAAGACGATCGCGGTGTACGGGTCGAGCGGGGACTCGAACACGCCGACGTGCTCTTCGCGCGAGCGCGCCGGCGAGACGCCGAGGCTGGCCCCGCCCGCCTCGTGCGCGCCGAGCACCGCCGCGTGCGGGAGCCCCGGACACGCGCCGGTGACGATGACGCAGCCGCGCTCCGCGATCCGCCGCCCGATCCGCCGGGCGAGCTGCAGCTGCTCTTCGGTGATGACCCCGCCGGCCGAGCCCATCACGCCGATCTGAATGCGCACCGCCGCCGCTTCAACGCTGCGGCGGTGCGTTCCGTTCAGCTCAGGGCGATGTGGGCGACTGCGTGAAGAGCAGCGTCTTCAAGCCGTAGTCGACCGCGGACACGACGGAGGTGTCGGTCCGGAACACTCGGATCTCGGCGATCCGCTGCCAGAACTGCGTGTTCTGCGCACCCGGGATGTTGATCGTGGTTTGATCGGTGACCGATGTCGACCCCTCGCTCGTATGCTGGGTCTCGATCGAGAAGTCCTCGGTGAAGCTGGTCGACACGCCGGCCGAAAACCCGTCGAGCTCGACTCCGACCTCCGCGCCGACCGTCAGAGACGTGCTGTGCTTGAAGTTGGTCGAGTCCGACTGCGACGTCCCGATTTCGTACGTGATCTGTTTCGCGCCGCCGCCCGGCGTCGAATCGACCTCCGTGCACGTGTAGAAGCGCTGGTTGGCGACGTAGTAGAACGGCGAGACGACGCCGCGTCCGGAGTAGCCCGGATCGGCGATCGCGGACGCCGGCACGATCGCCACGTTCTTGACGCCGATGTCCGTGCGGCTGCCCGGCTCGTTTTCGGGGTCGTACACCGGGACCGGCGCCGGAATCGGGGCGACGTCCAGGTACGCCTTTTTCGCCGCGAGCACGTAGGTCGGCTCGTTGCCGATGTCTTCGAAGCTCATGAGCGTCTGCGGGAGAAGGAGAATCTCGTCGGGCGAGGCCGGACCGTTGTACGCCGCGATCGCCATGTCACCGTTGTGCGACCAATGTGAGCCGCTGTCGTTCCAGTACGTGACATGGTCGACGGTCCGCAGGTACCCCAGCTTCACGCACCAGTAGTTGTTGACGTCCGGCTTGTCGTCGTTGCTGAACGCCAGACCGACCGCCGCATAGCCGGCCGGCGGCGTCATCCGCCAGTACGTCACGTCGTTGTCGTTGCCCGAGCCGTGGTCGTTGAGGACCCAGGTGAAATCCGTCGGGTGCGCGAGCGCGTCCGGCGCATCGGTGCTCGGCGCGAACAGCAAGTACCCTTGATCGTCGAAATTGCCGCGGTTGACGATCGCGACGTCGCCGAGCGGGAGAAAGCCGTTCGAGCTCTGTCCGTTGAACTGGTAGAAGTCGACGGCGGTGTCACCGCGGTCGCTGATCCAGATGTGGTTGAACTGGCTCGATGACGCGCCCTTCACCATGAACGGTGCGAAATGAACGCCGTTTTGCGCGTAGTTTGCGGCGAGGATCGCTTGAGCGATCTCCCCGCCGGGGTCGGTCTGCGGCAAGGTTGCCGCGCGAAGTGCGATGGTCATGGAAGTGCCTCCGAGGAAATGAGTGGTGACCAACCGATCGTCGCAGCTCGCCCTTACATCGCCATTAACGGGTCGCGCGCACGACGCGTGTTCCGATGCGCTCCGCGAACGCGTTCATGATGGCCTCGAACGGGATGTCGTCTGCGTGCTCGGCGAGCACGCGCTGCGCGACCGGGTCGCGGTGCAGGTGCAGACACGTCTGGCACATCGACGGCGACTCCGCCGGCAGCCGGTAGTCCGGCTCGAACCGCTGCACGAACTCGAGAATACGCTCGGGCCCCTCGACGTGGAGCCAGTACTTCAGCAGCTCGTTCGGCGCGCCCTCGAGCACCTCGGCGAGGCTGCGTTCGGCGACGGAGCCGAGATGCAGCTCGGGGATCGACTCCATCGTGAAGCCGCAGCACGCGATCAGTGTCTGATCCGGCGTGACGCTGAGGACCTCCAAAATGGAGGGGCAGCCCGACTTGTTCTCGTCGCGAAAGCGCGAGAGCGCCGGATCGTGCTCGAGCCGCGCCTCGCCGCGCCCGTCGGCGTTCTCGATCCACGGCTGCGAGCCGACGTAGACGCGGCGCTCCCGCACGAGATCGTCGAGCGCCGCACGGACGAACGCGCCGTCGAACGTCGAGCCCTCGCATTCTTCGATCCACACGGTGGTGAACAGCCCCGCCTCGGCGGAGGCGCGCGCTGCCTGCAGCACGCGCTCCACCGGGACGAAGCGGGCGTGGAACATCCCCGTCGAGAGATGCACCTCGCCGAGCCCGGCATCGCGCAGCGCTTCGATGCGGCGCCGGGCTGCAAGCGCGGTGACGGCCCAGTACCCGTTCGTGACGACGCGCGTCCGCAGACCGTGCCCCGTCGCTCGCGCGATCAGCGCGTCGAGGTGCTTGCCGAGCAGGAAGCACTCGCCGCCGGTAAAGCCGACCATTTCGAACGACGGGATCGCCGCCGCCTCGTCGATCAGCGAGTGCAGCCGCGCGACCGGGATCGCCTTCGTCACCTTGGGCGAGCAGCCGAAGCAGCAGTGATCGCACGCCGCCGTGCAGCGGTGCGTGGTGATCAGCGAAAGGATCCGCGGCCGCGCGTACATGCTCGTGCTCGCTATGGCTGCGGCGTGATGTCGATGTTCAGCATCGGCCCGATCGGGTGAGCCATGATTCCCCTGGTGTCGAACCAGCATCTCACCTCGACGCCCTTGGTGAGGTCGAGGTGAACCGCGTCGGTGTGGCTGCGCGTTATCTTGAGGGTGCGGGCCTCGCCGCCGGGGACGTTGACCGTGATCGTGCCGACGTAGGCGTCTTTGAGGAGCAGCGGATCCGGGGTGGAAGACTGGTCGGGGACGAGCGGCGGGGCCAGCACCGGTTCTGTCGGTGCAACTTGGTACTCGAGCGAGGGCGCCGTCTGGTCCGGCGTTTCGCGATACGCGCGCAGCTTGGCGGTGATGCCGGTGGCGAAGTCGAGCGGCACGGCGCTGCTGGGACTGAAGTCGTCACTGTCGCTGTCGGACGTCTTCACGCGCACGTAGGTGAAGTTCGCTGGAACGGGAGGCGGCGCATCGTGCGAGCCGCTGTCGCGGTGCGTGTCGGGTGCGTGGTTGGCGTGGTTCATGATCTCGTGCTCCTTGTCGGAAGGTGTGCTGGGGTGGGGCGAAAATGGTCGAGGCCTAGGAGGACTGGGGTGGAGAGTCTGCACGACCGGGTCGTGGCGGCATCCCCGCGAGCGGTCGTCGTGACGGCCCCGGCGGGGTACGGCAAGTCGACGTTCGTGCGAGCGTACGCACGGACGTTTGCACTCGCTGCCGTGTGCGATTGCGACGGCTTGCGCGACGCGGGCGAGCTTGCGCGGCGCGTCGTGGACGCGCTGGCGAAGAACACGCCGGAGATCGCGCTCGAGGTCGCGCGCAGCCGGTTGGCGCGCGGGAGCGAAGGGCAGGCGCAGCTCGAGCTCCTGAACGAGTACTGGCCGCGCCAGGCGGAGCCGATGCTGTTCGCGTTCGAGAACGCCGACGGCTTGCGCCGCGTCGCCGCGGCGCACGAAGTCCTCGAAAAGCTGGCGGCGAGCGCGCCCGCGCAGCGCACGATCGTATTTTGCTCGCGGGTGCCGCTGCCGGCCGCGTTCGGCCGCGCCATCGGCAGCGCGCGCACGCTGTTCATCGCCGCCGAGGAGCTGCAGCTCGGCGAAGACGACGTCGTCGCGCTCGCCGGCCGTCACGGCGTCGGCGCGGCGGCGGCGCGCGAGATCGCGCGGCTTTCGTCCGGCTGGCCGATGGTCGTGCAGCTGCTGATCGCGGTCGCGGCGAGCGGGCGCTTCGAGCAGGTGCTGGCGCGGCTCGACGACGTCGCGTTCGACGAGCTGTACGACTACCTCGCCGACGAAGTGATCGGCCGGCTCGAGCAGAGCCTCGCCGACGCGGTCGTCGTCGCGGCGGCAGTACCGGATGCCACGCTCAAGGACATCCGCAGCGTCGCCGGCGAACGCTTCGACGCGGTCGCGGAGCGCCGGCTGGGAGCGCTGCCGTTCGTTCGGCGCGACGACGGCGGAGCGTACGAGCTTCACCCGCTCGTGCGGGCGATGGTTCGGACGCGTTTCGCCGGCTGCGTCGCCGCCGCGCATGCCTTGGCGCTGGAAGCGCACGAGCGGCGCGGCGACGCGGCGCGCGCCGCGCAGATCGCGCTGGCGAGCGATGACGTGCGCCGCGCCGCGCGCGTGCTGGACCGGCTCCCGACGTACGTGCGCGCGCCGGCGGCGCTGCCCGAATGCGAACAGGTCGTCGCACGGCTCGAGCCCGCGCAGCTCGTCCGCTTCCCGAGCTTGTGGATCGCGACGATGCCGTTCCGCCGCTTCTCGGTCGATCTCGCGACGTATCTGCACGAAGCCCGAACGGTCTACTACTGTCTGCCGTCCGATGCGGACGCCGCCTTGCGAACCGACGCGCTGCTGCACCTCGCCGCCGCGCTCTACCAGAGCGCGCGATTCGACGAGACGGAGACGGCCGTCGGCGAGGCGCTCGACTCCTTCGCGCGCGAGCCGTCCGCCGAGCGCGCGACGCTGTTGACCTTCGTGGCGACGCTGCGCGGCCTGCAGGGGCGCTTCAGCGAGGCGCGCGCCTTGCGCGCCGAGGCCGACGCGATCCGCCGGCCCGACTTTCTTTCCGATCTTGGGCTGCACTACGTCGACGCACACGAAGCGATCGCGCGCGGGCGCTATGAGCGCGGGATCGCGATCATCGACGAGTCGCTGCGCCGGATGCAGGAGGCGAAGCTTCCGCTCTACGTCGCGTTCACTGCGACGAACGGCGCGATCTTTGCCTGGGCGAACGGCGACGACGAGCGGTTCGCGCGCTACGTGACGCAGGCCGAAGAAGCGATGATCCCGGGGATCGAGCGCGGTTTTGCGTCGCTGCTCGCCGCGGCGCGCGGACGTGCCTTTGTCCCCGATCCACGGTTCGAGTCGCCGGTCGCGCTCGCGATGGCGCACCTCTACCGAATGGGCTACGCGCAGACCACCGAGGAGGCGGCCGGCGCCGCGGCGGCCGCCGTGCGCGAGGCCGACCGCTGCGCCGATCCGTATCTGCAAACGCTCGCGCACGCCGCATCGCTCCTGCTCGGCAGCGAAGACCGCGCGCGGGAAGCAGCGGC
>Ga0213879_10000039_pt1 | contig 34912 bp, 33 predicted proteins | sample VelepicoBEBS_R03_FD_161046 | JGI IMG/M metagenome (GOLD analysis project Ga0213879, IMG submission 161046) | Vellozia epidendroides bulk soil microbial communities from rupestrian grasslands, the National Park of Serra do Cipo, Brazil - BS_R03 | ecosystem: Environmental > Terrestrial > Soil >...
CAGCACAGCATGGGTTCCGGGCAGCTGAGTCCGTTTGTCGCGGCGAGCAGGGTGAGGAATGCGAAACCGCATAGGTGCAATTGATTTTGCCGCGTCACGGCCATTTGCAGCCGGCTGCCGCCGGATCCCGGCATTGCGATTAACTGGCCAAAAGACCAACCGAAGGTGCACAAATTTTTTAACCAATGTGCCCAGGGTGAGTCAGTTTCTGCCAGCGTAACCATGGCGATCGGGCTCGATCTAACCCTGACGCTGACCGCCCGGCACAGGTGACGACGCGCTCACTCCGCGGTTGGAGTTGGCGCGCCTTTATCAATTGGAGTGAGCGGTGCACTCGGAATCGGACTAAATGGTCCCGATTCCGGGACGGGGCCGACCGGCGACGGCTCGTCGCCCACTAGTTGCGCGTCCGGTCGATGAGCGGCGCCGAAGGGACATCCGCGAATGGTCCGCGAGGCTCGCTCGTCGAGCTAGCCGGGGGACGGGACGGCTGTGCCTGCTGCCCCGACGTGTCCGTATTATGCGCCATTATGCCTCACTGTTTCGCTGCTGGGCCAAACGTTCCCGTCCTGCTCATTCCGACACCAATACCATTGCCTCGGTTGCGCCTCCGTCCAATGCGGCGAAAGTCAAGCCAGCATTCAGGGCGCCGGGGTCCGCGCCGGCCGGGGCAGCCGAGGCGACGAGTGTGTTAATTTGGGCCGCGTTGGAGCCGGCATAGCTCGACCTTTGCCCGAAGCCGTTGCGGCGGTCTTAGGCCGCACGGTTGCTGCCATATCGACACGAGCCGTCGCGGCGTTTATGAGAACAAGCCCCGCCGCCGTAGCAATTGAGACGTAGCCGATAAAAAGTGCCAGGGGCTCATAACGTATCGTTTGTGCCAAGACATCACGCGATTCGCGATATGCTTTCGCGAGGCTGAGCGCGATGCCGACGCGGTTATCTTCCGCCACCATGCCAGCGGATACATACTTATCGATCGCCGGGTCCTTATAATGCTTGGATCGAAGAACGTAAAGCAGACAAATGAGCGCGATAACAGCGAATGTGAAGGCGGCAAGAATCGTCGGCGTGGCTACGACTGCCTTCCCGTCCTTCGAAAATCCGAAGATTCCTAGCGCACTCGATGCTCCGGCTACGATTGAAATTAGCGATGTCGCCTTCGATTCTATGTTGCTGGAGCCGCTATCCACACGCTCGAATCCTGCTTTCGCCTCCTCGAGGAGAAATGCCGCCGTCTCAAAATGCGGTCCGTCGAGATGAGGCGGGCCCTTCGGAACCCGATCTATAAGTGCGCGGACTTCGTTGTAGGCTTCTTCAAGCTCTTGATACGCGCGTATACGCTCTTCATCGGTGACCGGCTTGGCCGGCAATGAGCGTTCCAGGCGCTTGGCTTTTGATGCGAATACTTGGTAAACGATTACGCCGATTGAAAACCCGCTAACCAGGGCCGTCAAAGCGGGCAGCGTATTGTGGAGATCCGGGAGCCGTCCAAATTCCCAAGTTAAGGCTAACGTGGTGCAAAAGGCGATGAAGCCTGCAATGAAGGCGTTCGACTTCACAAGTCTACCTCTGGGAGCCCGACGGATCGCCCAGCCGCCTCGTCGACGGCGAGCAAGAGATCGCGCGCATCGACATAGTCTCTGCGCGGCGTGGCAGCGCGACGAGCGAGTTCGCGATCGTTGACACGCTTAGCGCCCGTGGAGGCGAAAAGGTCCGCGACCGTCACGCCGAGCGCACTGGCAATGCGCTCGACGACTTCGATGCGGATGTCGGTCGCAGCGCGCTCAATCCGGGAGATGGTTTGGCGCGAGACATTGGCTCGCTTCGCGAGTTGAGCTTGGGACATACGGATTTTAGCTCGCCCAACGATGACGTTGACACGGAGGGCCTGCTCCCCTTTGCTCATTATTTCCGTTTAAACGGCGACATGGTCGACTATACTTTTCCACCCTGGTCCTCTTGGGACCATTTTGGCCGAAAGGGAAGGCCGCCAAACACATACGATTTTTGTCAATCAGCGCTGCGCACGTCCGAAATCCGCTGCTCTCCAATGGCCGCCGCCACCTCCGCAAACTCGTCCCCGCTCCAGGCGTTCCGCGCTGGTCCGTGCCGTGTACATGCCGTTGTGCACATCGCTGAGTGCGTTCCACACGAGTTCGATTATGTCGATCCGACTATTTTGCGTTAGGTATGGCACAGCCGCGTACGGTCATGACATTATCCACGCCATGATTTTCAGCAGCGCCTACCGCTTCATCAGATTCGTCAAAGAGCGAAGGAGGTTCGCGGCAGGCACGAACCTCCTCAATGCTTACCCCGGGCACTTGCCGGACAAGCCGGTAGAGGCGCATCCGAGGCGTACCGTCTTAGGATAGCTGAACGTCATCCGGTGGGCAAGGGCTTCTCGTATTCGACTTCGCAAATTGACAATATCGAGGCCGCGCTTTCGCGAGACCGCTTCACACCATATGTTGCCGAAGTCAATGATCGCCGTTTCGCTCTCCAAGCGGCAGTCTTACGCACGGGTCGCCTGCAAGCAGTCCTGATCTGATATAATGTGCGAGGCGATAGTAGAGTCCAGGACTCTAGGCCAAGCGTTCAAGCGGCGTCGCCTTGCGCTCGGCCTGACGCAGGCGAAGCTCGCACAGCGCATCGGCACGACGCAGAGCTATATCGCGGCGGTCGAGCGCGGCGACCGAGAAACCCGCTGGAGCACCGTCCTCGAGATCGCGCGAGCGCTGGAACTCGAACCAATGCTCGTCCCCCGAGAACGCCTCCCCGCCGTTGAAGCAGTCGTTCACCTCAGCCCCGAGGACGACGTGCGTCCGCTCACCGGCGCGGGTTGGTAGTCACCTTCCCGACTGCGGGAAAGTTTACTCGCGAGCTCCGCTTTCGAACAGGCCGGTGACTTCCGAAAACCGCTGCTCTCCAATAGCCGCCGCCAGCTCCGCAAACACGTTAGGTATGGCACAGCCGCATACGGTCATGATATTATCCACGCCACGATTTTCAGCAGCGCCTACGCCGCTTCATCAGATCCGTCAAAGAGCGAGGAGGTTCGCGGCGGGCACGAACCTCCTCAATGCTTACCCCGGGCACTTGCCGGACAAGCCGGTAGAGGCGCATCCGAGGCGTACCGTCTTAGAATCGCAGAACTTCTTCCGGTGAGCAAGCCCTCGTACCAAACGCCGGTTGAAGCGCCGCGCGCGCCGTCGCCTCGACACGAGAAGTGTCATAGTCACCTTCCCGAGCCGACGCCTCAGCGTTGCGCCCGCTTCTGCGGGACAACAGCTTTTTTTGGTGGTCGTCCTCCCAATGCACCATTAGCGACCGCTGCCGAGCGCTTTGCCTGCGAGGTAACGGACCCTGCCGCGCGCTGCTGTTCGTTAAGACCCAGCACCCTGCGGAGCAAACCATGTATTGCATAGTCGGCGTCGATTCGCTCGAAGCTCATGGACGTACCCAGCGGCGTGAGGCGCACATCAGCGAGCTGGTCCACGGTCGCGCGTTCAAGGCCTGGAATCGCCTTGCGAGCGATGCTTACGGTCGCGGAATTGTTCATTGTGATCTCGATTCGGTCCGCCGTCGCGTCATATCGCACATCGCACGCGCCATCACGCGCACGTTCTTCCCGACCGCGCGCGAGTGCTGCATCCAGCTCGGCGTCCGTCGATTCCGTATGTCGCTGCTTTAGTGCCATTTGTTCCACTCCGTCCAACACTCGTCGATCCGCTCTGCGATGAGCCGTTCCGCGGCACGCGCCTGCGCCTTCGTTCCACCGGTGTAGGTTAGGACCTTACAAGTCTCAAGGCTGATCCGATACTCGACGCCCGCTTTGAAGACATGAACGTGCGGCCCGTCCTGATCCTCGATGATATTGACCTTGACGTCGAACCCATTGATCTGCGGGAACACGCGGGGCATACCTAATATAACCTAACGGCGCTGGGTTTGCAAGGCGCGCGGAACACCGCTACCGAGCAGGCCCGGCATGGGCTTCCTTGCGTAGGTCCAACTCGGGCCTCGATGTCGCTCTCATACATCGGGCCGTCCTCGAAATTGTGGTCCGCAAGAAACCACATAGGGTTTCATCAAACAGTGCTGCGCACGTCCGAAAACCGCTGCTCTCCGATAGCCGCCGCCTGCTCCGCAAACACATCGTGCTCCAGCCGCTTCGCGCTGGTCCGCGCGGTGAACATCCCGTTGTGCGCCTCGCCGAGCTCGTTCCACTCGATCGGCGTCACCATGTGCAGCCCCGGATTTCCCGCCAGCGAGTACGGCAGCTTGCTGTGCTGTCCCACCGCATTCTTCTCCACGGACAGATGCACGCGATCGCCGGCCTGCTCTTTCTTCGCGCACGTCAGCAGCGCCGGATGCTTCTCCGCCGCGGCGTTGCACAGCCGATGCAGCCACGCCCGCACGTCCTCGTAGAGCGGCAGATCCGCGAACGGCACGAACAACGCCGCGCCCGCGTCCCCGTCCAGCACCGGAACCGCCCGCAGCCCACGACACTCCAGCAGCGCCGTGCGCATTGCCAGCATCGCGTACTTCAGCTCCTGCTCCCCGGCGCTGCCGCTCTGCCGCAGCAAAATGCGCGCATAGCCGACGCTCTCCGGATCGCGCGGGCTCGGCGTCCACGACTCCACCCCGACCGCCCCCATGTGGACCAGCCACAGCACCGCGTTCTCCGTCAACCCCGGATACAGATGCCGCTTGCCCTGCGCGCCCGTCACCTCCACGTGCGCAATAGACTCCGGCAGTTCCGGCCATCCACCGGAGAACGTCGGCTGATTCCCGAGCCCGTACGGATGAAACGCCCCGACGAACGGCACGTGCGGAAAATCCAGCACCATCAGCGGCAGCGCCCGCTGGTAGTGCTCGAAAATATGTTCCTTCTGAAGCGCGGTCAGCGGATGCGAATGCAGCACAGGCTGCTGGGTGGGCTGCGGGACTATCTTGTCGAGCACGAGATGTCTCCTTCCGCGGACGTAGTCCGCAACGCGGCGGTCACGACGATCGCCCGCCGCTCCTCATCGGTCCAGATCGCTCGCCGCACGCGCGGGTGCGTGAGCCAGTCGAACGCCGCGACGACGTCGCCGCGACCGCAGCGCGCGGCACTGCCGCTCGCCGCAAAGTGCTCGTCGAGCAGCATCATGGCCGCATCGACGTCCAGCAGCGGCGCATCCGCCGCCGCCGCGCCCAGCGCGACGCGCTGCTGCCGCGCCGCGATCGCCTCGATCGCATCGCAGATCGCGCCGACCCGCTTCGCCTCGCCGTGCGCCGCGCTCCACACCGCATCGTCCAGCACGTCCACCACCAGCCCCGGCGCGAACAGCGCGCGCAGCGCCTCCGGATCGAACCCCGTGTGCACCACCGCCGCGAGATCGTCCACCGTCCACGCCGACACGCCATGCGTGTGCAGCTCGCCGGCAAATGCGGTCTCCGCCCCGAATGCCGGCCCCACCAGCAGACAGTACGCCGCCCCGTACGCCTCGCGAAACTTCGCCGCCTCGACGACGTTTGGCTCGGTTACCACCGAGTTCTCCGTCGCCGCCGCCGTCTTGCACTCGACCATCACCCGATACGCGAGCGGCCCGAGCGGCGCGTCGAGATACCCGTCCGGCGCGTCGTACCGGCCCACGTGCGTCGCGACGAACCCCAGCGTCCCGAACAGCTCGCACACCGCGACCTCGAACGCCGCCGGATCGAGCCCGCGCGCCGTCGCGCGCACGCGCTCGAGCGCCGCCAGCGACGCCGCCGTCGGCGCACCATCGCCGAGCGAAGCCGCAGCCGGCGCGGGCCACGGATCGACCGGATGGTTTGCGCGAAACCGCCGGTCGCGATCCTGCACGATCGCCGGCTTGCGCTCGTGCCCTTTCGTGCGCGCGATGTACTCGATCAGCGCCGTGTAGACGTACCGCTTCGAGGTCTTCGGCGGAACGAGTCCGCGCGCCAGCGCCTCGGTGCAAATCTGATCCGACGTCCGCGGCAAACCGTCGGCCAACACGGCGATCGCCGCCGTAATGACATGCCCGCGAACACCGACGCGCCACGTCTCATCACGCGCATGCGGCACGCGATGCACCGTTCCGGTTAGCCCGCGTGCGAAAGAACCAGCCGCCATAAGGCACCACCCGATTGCAGAAAATACTCCCGCCGATTCTTAGCAAGCGACCAAGCACTTCCTGCCTAGCTAAGCGTGCAGACTGTATGAAACGGCGCATTCCCGCGGAGGGCCGCCAGACGACGCGGCATGACGGCCGTTCGGTGCGAGGACGGCGGATGCCGACGGCGCAACGGACCCCGGACCGGGCCACTCCGGGCGTTCGGCCTTGTTCGCGGCCTCTCTGCGCCGTGCCGGACCGGTCCATGCGGCCCGGTCCATAGCGCAACCCCAGAGAGGTCCTCACAGCATGAGCTCGGTCATCGCCGCGCTCGCGCCACTCGCGCTCCTCGCAACGTCGCCGTCACCGCCGGCGAAGACGACGGGAGCTACCGTCACCGCGACTACAGGAGGAGCTGGCGTCGACGACGCCATCCCGCCGCTGGGTCTCTAGCGACAATCGTCGCGCGCGCCGATCGTTCAGATCGCTGCCAATGCAATTAACGTGGATTGCGGACTACGGCTCCGCACCAGTGGAAGTGTCCGCTGCGCGAATAGCCGCTATAAATTTGCCTCGTGGATCGGCGGCGGCATGCGCTCCTCCTAGTACCATTCCCGCGTTACGTTATCCCAACAGTTGAATACGAGCAGGCGATGATGGCCGTCGCCGGTGTCCTCTAGAATCCGTGCGTCGACGAGCACGCGCACGGATTCTTCCTGGCCGACGAAAGCCGCCGGCGGAAACGTCATTTCTACACATCCATCAATCGTCGGCGCACCTTCTTGAGCGGCGATAAGCTCGGTGAGTAATCCCATAGCCTGATATGAAAGCCGACGACCAAAAACGTGCGGAAGGCGACGGTCCGAGACGCGCACCGTATCTCGTTCCTGTGTCGAGTGGTTGGTGCAGAGAGTCGTAACGGTATATTGCGCTGCCTGTACCGGTGTCGCCTCGCAACCGCAAGGAAAGCGAAAGCCTTCGCAGGTTCCCTGTTCACGGCCGTTTATCGCACCGTACGTGAAGACAGTCGGTTCTCCGAGAGCCTTTCGAAGATCTGTCAACTTATACGGAAATCGAAAATCCACAGGGATTGCTTCCAAAGCAAGAGGCGTTGGTTCCTCCAGTTGTTGGGCGCAGCCGCAGCAGCTCGACGCGCCGGTTCAGCGCTTCGGCGGCGGTGGTTTTCCGGTGACCTGCTGGTCGGAGGGGCCGGTGATGCGCCGCTTGAAGCGCCTGCACTGTGCGGATCAAATGAGGTGCATCGCGCTCTCCGACACCCACAACAGCGCCGAGGGGGTTGCCATTCCCGACGGCGATGTTCTGTTGCACGCCGGCGACTTGACGATGAAGGGGACAGCTCCCGAATTGGAACGTGCGGTGCGCTGGTTGGCTTCGCTGCGCGGCCGGTTCCGAGCAATCGTTGCGATCCCCGGCAACCACGACTTCGGGATCGAAGATTATCCCGACGGAGCGCGCACGCTGTTCGCCGACCACGGCGTCACGCTGCTGATCGACGAGCCGTTCGCATTGGGCGGCGTGACGTTCTACGGCTCGCCGTGGCAGCCGTGGTTCTTCGACTGGGCGTACAACTTTCCGCGCGACGACCGCGGTGCGATCGCGAAGCGAACGTGGGCTAAAATTCCGGCCGGAACCGACATCGTCATCACGCACGGCCCGCCCCACGGCGTCCTCGACCGGACGGAACGCGGCGACCACGCCGGCTGTCCGCACCTGCTCCGCGAGCTGCGCGGACGCGTCCGCCCGAAGGTGCACCTCTTCGGCCACATCCACGAAGGCTACGGCGAGCACCGTGAGGACGAAACGCTGTACCTAAACGCATCGACCTGCGACTTTCACTACGCCGCGACGCAGCCGCCGATCGCGTTCGACGTCGGCTGCGCGGAATGAGGCTTAGCGCCGGATCGATTCGACCGACCGACCGGACGCGATCGTCCAAAGCTTTCGCGGAAACTCGCGCAGCAGCCGCCGGTCGTGCGTCGCGATCAAGACCGGGCCGGCGAACTGCGTCAACGCTTGCTGAAGCGACTCGATGACGTCGAAGGACAAGTGATTCGTCGGCTCGTCGAGGATCAGCGCGTTCGGCTGCAGCGCGATGAGAATTCCGATTTCGACCTTGCGCTGCTGGCCGACCGAAAGTTCGGTCACCCTCTTGTGCAGATCCTCGCGTTCGAGCAGCCCCCACCGAACGAGCGATCCGGCGACCTCTTCCAACGACACCGACTCGACATCGCGCAGCCGGTGCGCGACGTTGTCCAACACCTTGCGTGAGGGGAGCGGAAGCCGTGGTTCCTGAGGCAGGTAGCCGATGCGCAGCATCTTCGAATGCGTCACCGTCCCGGCATCCGGTGCCTGCAGCCCGGCCAGCACGCGCAGCAACGTCGATTTGCCGGCGCCGTTCTGCCCCACCGCGCAGACGCGATCGTCGATCTCCAGCCGGCAGCTCACGTGATCGAGAACGACCTCCTCGCCGTATCGCACGACGACGCCCTCCGCCAGAATCGCCGCCGACCCGACGAACTGCTCGCCGGTCGCGAAGCGGCCGCGGAATCGCAGTGGCTCCGGCGGCGGCGAGAGCCGGTTCGCGTCGATCCGCTCGAGCTTCGCTCGCGCGTTGCGAACGTTCCGGCTCACGGCGCGCTCCACGCCCGACCCGCGAAAGTTGTGGGCGGACTTGTCGCGGTCCGGTGCCGGGCGCCCGTGGCCGACGACTCGCGCGGTGGCGGCGGAGTACTCGCGCAGTTGGCGGATCTCGTCCTGCTGCGCTTCATATGCTTGCTGCGCGCGCTCGCGCGCGGCGCGCTTCTCGTCCAGGTACCGCTCGTAGTTGCCTTCGTACGCGATCAAGGTGTGCCGGTGTTCGTCGAGCTCGACGATCTTGGTCGCGATCGTATCGATGAAGTCGCGGTCGTGCGTCACGAAGAGCACGCCGCCGGCGTAGGAGCTCAGGAAGCCCTCGAGCCACTGCATCGCGCGGTCGTCGAGGTCGTTCGTCGGTTCGTCGAGCAGCAGAGTGTCGGGTGCGGCGATCAAGAGCGACGCCAGCCTGACGCGCGCCTTTTCTCCTCCGGACAACTCGCTCACGCGGCGGTCTTCGGTGAGGTAGCCGACGCCGAGCCCGGCGAGCACCTCCGGTATCCGATAGCCGAGCTGATAGCCGCCGCGCAATTCGAAATGCGCGGCGACCTCGCCGTACTCTTCGAGGACACGCGGATCGGACGACGACGCCATCGCGCGCTCGAGCTCGCGCATACGGTCTTCCAAGTGGCGCAGCCCCGCGAGGGCGAGCGCGATGACGTCCCCGATCGTCTCGGTTTCGAGCGCTGCCAGCGTCTGCGGGAGATAGCCGATCTCGTCCCGCGGGGTGCGGTGGACCACCCCCTCGTCGGGCGCTTCAAGCCCTGCTATTATCCGCAGGAGCGTCGACTTTCCCGCCCCGTTCTCGCCGATCAGCGCGATCCGCTCACCCCGGTTCAGGCTCGTATCGACGTGATCGAGCACGACCTTGTAGCCGTACGCGATGGAGACGTTCTTTGCGCTGATCGACACGTATCGAGCCCCGGCACGCCGAAACACGACCTGTTCGAGACGTTGGCGCCCGGCCCTGGCGGGCAGCGGATGCTAGAACATCAGCCGCGGATACAGCACCGAGAGCGCGCGAATCTCGATCGCGGTGAGGTCGCGGTGCCAGACCTCCCATATCAAGCACACGCGCCGCTGCTCGGAGTCGTTCCACGCCTTGTGCAAGAAGGTGTCGTCGAAGACGACCAGCCGGTTCTCGACCCAGGCCCGTGCTTCGAGGCCGACGCTGAGCGCGCATCCGTCGGGCACGACGAGCGGAAGATGACACGTCAACACGGCGTTGCAGCCGCCCGAGTGAAGCCGGATCCGGCCGTGCGGCTCAAGCACCGAACAGAGCCCCTCACCCGGCGCGTACGGGGTCAGCTCGATCATCCGGCGAGCACTCGGCAACCAGCGGGCATTCGCGTCGATCCACATTCCGTGACGATACAAGAACAAGGCAGTCCAATCTCTCGCCGTCGCGGTCGCCGTGCCGAATCGGTCCGCCGCGGTTTCGGCTGCGGTGCCGTCGAGACCGTGAAGCGGGGCGTCGAACGGCTCGATGTACGGTTGTTCGACGCCTTCACGCAGCAGATCGCCGAGCTCGCTCCGTATCGCGGCCGCCGATCGGGCGACGACGCCGGCCCACGGGAACTCGGACTGATCGTGCCAGGGCAGGGCGGCGAGCCCGGGAACGTGCAGCGCGTACGGGTGCTGATACGGAGCCTTGCTGGCGACGGTGAGTCCGGCTCGGATGCGCAGCATCTCCTCGATCCGATCCAGCCCCGCACCACCGAGCTCGGCGGCGAGCTCGTCCATCCATCGCTTCACCTCTACGACCGAAACGGGCGCGGTCGCCATGCTCTTCAGCGCGAACCGAGCGTCGCGGCCTGCGCCTGCACGAACTCGAACTCTTTGCAAAGGGCGACCAAGAACGTCTCCTTGTCCTCGTAGCCGGCCCGCACGTGCCGGCTCTCAGGCCGCGCTCCGTTCCGTCCGCCGAGCGACGCGTACCAGTCGAGGGCGCGCTCGACGCGCTCCTGAACGTCGTGCTGCGTCCTCGGAGGCGGCGCGGTCTCGAGGAACCGGCGCTTCTCCTTTGCGCGCTCGACGACCGCTTCGTACATGCCGCTCCCGCGCAAGCAGTCCAACACGTAGTGCTGCGCGTTGAGTGCGAAACGGTCGTCCACGGTGTAGACTCGCGCCTGATCCTTGAAGAAGCGCAGCACCTGGTCGACCTCGGTCAGGTCGTTGCTCGTCCGCCAGCGGGTGAACGCCGCTCCCGAAAGCAGCCCGTGCTCGCGCCGAAAGCGCTCGATGGACTCCTTGAGCGACTCTTCGTCGACGAGCAGGTTCGAGCGCTCGCACTCGCGGATCGCGAGAAAGCGGAGCAGCGCCCCTTGCAAGAACGTGGAGGCGCTGCCGAAGTGAAGCCGCAGCTCGTCGAGCACGTCCTCGAAGGTCAGCGCCTGGCCGACGTCCGGGAGGCCCCCGCCCCGCACGTCGCCGACGACGCGCGTGAACTCCTGCCAGAAGATGGTGTTCTGAAACTGAAATGCCGGCGAGAACGGTTCGGCGAACGACGGCTCCCGTGCCGCCATGTACGTGACGAGCGCCAGCGCATCTTCGCGCTTCTGCGAAACGCGGTGCGCGCTCAGATAGGGATCGAGCACAGCGACGTCGCGTTCCGGAATGCCCGCCTCTCGCGCGCGCTCGAGGGCGGCGCGCTTCGTCCGGTCGCGGTAGTGCAGCCGTTTTGCCGCGGCCACGAAACGATCCGCGCTCGCGGCCGGAACGATTCCTTCGGCAACGGCGCTCGCAACGGCGGCCCGGAGATCGACCATCGCCTCGGTGAACGGGCGGTATCCCGACGCCGCGTCGCCGTGCAGGACCGCGACCTCGTCGTCGTCCTCCAGAACGCCGTCGCGAAACTGCTCGAAGACTCGGCCGATCCCAACCATGCCGAACGGCGCCAGTTCGGCCGCCCGCAATGCGCCCATGCTCGCCGCGCCGACGACGTGGATCCCCTGGGACATCGCCCAGAGAATCTCTTTGTGCCACACCGACGGTACGCCCTCGAAGAGCCCGTCGATGATGCCGATCGCGTTCGGCCGTCTCAGCGCGGCTTTGTAGACGTCGCCTTGCGCCGCGGGCGGCAGGTACTCCGCGGCGCAGCGGTCGCGCGCCGCTCGGTCCAGCGAAGGGCCGGCAAAGATGACGATCACGCCGGAGCGCTCCGCATCGCGCGCTGCGCCCGCGCGCCCGGGCGATAATTCGGAGCGGTGCGCATCCCTTCCAGCCCCGGGACGATCGCGCGCACCACGGAGAACGGCAGATCCGGCCGGCTCAAGTCGAAGGCGATGACGTGCTCGAGGCCCGCCTTGCGCAGCATCGCTAAGAGCCTGACGACGTCGTCGCGCAAATCGTCGGTCGCCAGCGTCTCGACCGCGCGGAAATCGCCGTTCGCTCGCGTGCGCCCCTCGTGCTCGAGACGGCGTCCGACGTCCGCGCCGGGCTGGTACGCGCGTCGGGCGAGATCGTCGCGCGAGCCGGCAATCATCGTGAGCCTGCTCTGTGCCGCCTCGGTGAGAGCGCGCAGCAGCGCGATGTTGCGGTCCAGGTGGCAGCCGTCACCGCCGGCGCGGCGGTAGTCGACCACGTGCCCCTGGGCCGGGTCGACGACGATGCACGAGAACGCTGGCACGCCGACGTCCGAGGTGATGTCGAAGACGAACACCTCGAATCCCGCCGCCTCGTACATCTCGAGCGCCGTCCTGCAGTCCGGATCGTCGATCGTCGCGAGATCGATGATCGTCGCCGGGACTCCGGATGCGTACGAGAGCGCGGTCGCGTCGCGCTCGACCAGCTCGCAGATCGCATGGCTCGTCGCCTCGAGCAGCGTGTTTCCCGACGCGAGCCCGTTCGACGAGGAGGTGAAGCTTCCGTGGCCGGGAGGGAGCGGGAGCCGCCAATTGAGGCTCACCATCTCGTAGGGAACCCACGTGCTGCGCCGGTCGACCAGATCGAACCCCTCGATCCACAGCATCGGAAGGTCGTCGTGGAAAATGCTGTTCGACGGACGGCTGAGCGCGGCGAGGTCCGCGACGGAATGTTCGCGCCGCAGCTCTTCCGCCGTGCAGAATCGGAGCGGCCGCTCGACGTTCTCGGCGTGATGAAGCTCGATCGACTCCATGATCCCGGACGCCTTGGCGGCGTCGAGGTCCAGGCTCTTCCCCTGCGAGACCGAGAGCGAGCGCGCGTTCGGGCGGACGACCATCGTCACCGGGATGCCGACGACGTCCAAGCCGGTCACGTTGGCGATCCGCGTGATCCCCATCGACGGCGCGACCTGCCTCGCCCGCGCCAGCGTCTCGGCCGGGCCGACCGTCCGATGCGTCCCTTTCACATGACGTTTCGGTGCCCGCTGCTCGAACGCGCGCTCGAACGCTTCATTCTGGCTGTGCTGCATGCCGAGCCGCCATCAACGTCTGCTTCACCGACGCCAAGCGGTGCATGTCCTCGTCCGTGAGGCGTCCTTTGCGAAGCAGCGCGTCGTCGATGTCGCGAAACGTGAGCCCGAACGTCTTCATGAATAGCGCCAGCGTGTACTGCCGGTTCTCCGGAAGCTCGACCCGCTCGTGCAGCCGAACGCCTTGAACGGAGACCGACGTGACGCTCGGATCGCGAAACTTGATCGCGCGCTGAAGCACGTCGATCGTGTACAGGATCTGCGGGCAATGAACGCACGCGCCGCCGACTTCCATCTCGACCTCGTGCCGGTCCGCGCTGAGCAGCGTGGTTTGGCCGCCGTCGTGCACTTGGCACCCGCAGATGCGCTCGGTGATCTCTTCTGCGAGCAGGCTGATCGTCGTGCTCGGAATCTCGCGCGGCGCGGCGGCGCCGCTCCCGTCCGCCGTCGCCTCCTTCGCCGCCAGATAGTCCTCGACGAGATCGTAGCTCAGATAACCCGCGCCGACCATGATCGCGTCGATGTCGCGCGAGCTCAGCCGCCCGTCGGCGACGAGCGCTTCTATGCGAGCTCTGTCCATGTCTCTCCAATCCCTCCTTCCGACGGCGTGAACCCGGCGGCGAGCTGCGTTCGATCGCGGCCGAAATAGTACATGACGATGAGCGCGGCGACCGCGGCGGCGATCTCGCACACCGCTCCGCCCCGCAGCATGAGCCACGCGGGGAAGAGTCCGGCCAGGAACAAGCCGACGGTCAGCGAGACCGCTTCGATGGGGGCCTGCAGGGAAAGGAACGTCCCGAGGACGCGGCCTCTGACGCGCGGTGCGGTGTACGTCTGCAAGTATGTTCGCACGGCGATCGCAAAGACCGAACCGATCGCTCCCAGCGCCACCATGAGGACGGTGCTCAAGATCACGTTGCGCGAGAAGGAGAACGCGAGCAGCGCGACGCCGTCGAAGCACAGCGTCGCGAGCAGCACGGTGACCGACATCTTGGCGGGCCGGCCCAGCACCACCAGGCTCGCCAGCAGCCCTCCGACGCCCAAGGCCGAGATGAGCAGGCCGTAAACGGGCCCGTCGCCGCGGAGCGACTGCTGCACGTACCCGTAGAAGAGCGGGTTCTGCATCCCGAGCAAGGCCATGGTGATCGCGAGAACGGCGAACAGCGTGCGCAGATCGACGCGTCCGGCGATGTAGGCGAAGCCTTCACGCATGCTGCCGCCCAACGACGCCGCCGGCGTTCCGGCCGGGGCGGCCCGCACGACGTCGGCCGGCAGCCCGGCGATGACGACCGCCGAAATCAGGAACGACAGCGCGTCGATGAGCAGCGCCTTCGAGGGCGAGAGCCAGATGAGCAGCAGCCCCGCCAGCGCCGGTCCCGCGATGGAGAGCGTTTGATTCGCCGCGACCCGCGCGGCATTGGCGCGCGTCAGCTCGTCCTCGGCGAGCAGATCCGCCTCCAGCGCCGCCTCGATCGGCCGGAACAGCGCCGTGAACGTCGCGATGGCGGCAGCGCCGACCGCGACGATCGGCAGCGATTGGATGAACGCCAGCGCGACCAGGATTCCGGCGCGCGAGAGGTCCGCCGCGATCAGGTACCGGCGCTGGTGCCCGCGGTCGCTCAGATAGCCGGCGATCGGCGCGATGATCATGACCGGCGCGGTTTGAGCGAGCGCGACCGCCACGAGCCACACGAGCGAACCGCCCAAACCACCGACCTTCGGCAGCAGCGCGATCCTCGTGAACTGATCGCCGAACGTCGAGGCGACGTATGCCGAGAAGAGTCGTCTCCAGCGCGGCGATGAGGGAATGAGCACTACGTTGCGCTCACCTCGCGGGCTGCCAGGGGGCGCATGCCGAGCGCAACCAGCTCTTTCTCGTGCCGCATCAACTGGCGCTGGAAGTGGAACAGCCGCAAATTCGGCTTGGTGCAAAAACGAAGGTCGTAGCGGCCCGTTCGCACCACGGACTCATAGGTGCAGCCGCCGGCGCAGACGGGAACGTACGGGCATCGCTCCTCGAAGCACTCGTCCAGCCGCTTGAGCACGTTCATCTGGCTGGCGTAGCTCTCCGAGTCGTACTGCGCCGTGTCGAGGACGTTCCCGACCGCGAACTCGGAGCGGCCGACGAGGCTGATGCATTTCACGATGCTGCCGTCGGGCCCGATCGCGACGCCGTGGTGCGAGGACATCATGCAGGGCGTGGTGTGCGCCGTGTCGCGCTCCACCGCGATCCCGCGCGCCTTGGCTTCGAGGATCAGCTCGGTGTACGCGTTCGCCATCTCTTCGGACTCCGGCGGGATGACGACGTCGCGAGGATGCACCGTTTTGGAATCCGGAGCCTGAAAGGCGACCGCTTCCAGCTTGACCTTGATGCGCCCGGCGAGTCCCTCTGCGACCAGGTCGTCGAAGAGCTGCGCGATCGCGCCGCGGTTGTGGCGATCGAAGTTCACCTTCACGGTGACCGTCCGAATCGCAGTCGCAGCGCTGCGGATCCCCCGCAGCGCTTGGTCGAACGAGGGCTCGCCGCGCTTCCCGATCCGGCGCTCGTCGTGGACGCACTTGGGCCCGTCGAGCGAGATCTGGATCTGCACCAAGCCGCGTTGCGCGAGCGCGGCCGCGAGCTCGTCGGTCATCCGCATCCCGTTCGACGAGGCGGTGTACTGGCAGAAACCGCCGTATCGCGCCACGACCTCGTTGACGCGGTCCATGAGCACGTACAGCAGCTTCGGATAGAGCAGCGGCTCGCCGCCGAACAGCAGCGGCACGATGGTGCGGATCCCGTCGACGACCATCCGCTCCTCCACCCAGCGCGCGATCCCGTCGATCACCTTGGGCGTCATCGTCTTGCCGAGCACGCCGGCTTCGTAGCAGTACGTACAGCCGATGTTGCACGCCGTCGTCACGGCGAAGATCGGGAAGACCTGCTTCGGGTGAAAACGCTGCGCGTCGAAGCCGGCGCCGTACGCCGCTCTTTCGTCGGTGTCGTCCCGCACGGCGATGCCGAGCTCGACGAGCCGTTCGATCGGCGCGCGCAGCTCCGCCCGAGCTTCGGCCGGGGCGCCGAACGACGCCACCAGTGTTTCCCACACCTCGCTCGTCACGACCAAGCTCTTCGAAGTCCGCGTGTTGAAGACGAGGTTGTGAGTGGCCAGGCCGCGCTCGGCAAGGTTGTGGACGACGCTGAATTGGCTTAGCTTGAGCATTGGAGCGTTACCCTTGCAGCGGTTTGCACTCGATAAGCGCGACCGGCGTCCCGCTCCGCCGCTCGATCTCGGTGAACGGGACGCCGGCCAAATCGCGTTTCCAGCCGCCCAGCGTGAACGGCGAGGACGGGATGACAACCAGATCCACCGGCTGTTTCGCGGTGAACTCGGCGATGAACGCGACGTAGTCGGAGACCGTGAGGAGATCGCCCAAGACGACGGTGCCGCCGAAATGGCGGTTCTCGGGAACTTCGACGAACAGTCGGCAGCCGTCGAAGACCCCCGCGTCGGCGATCATCTGTTCGACCACCGGCTTCATCAGCTCCGAGGAGCAGATCAGCACGTCGCGTGCGCCGTGTTCCTCGATGGCGTTCCGCACGTCGACGAAATAGCTGAACCGCAAGTTGTCGACCAGCACGAGCCCCCATTCGAATCCCTTGAGCTCGCGCATCGCCCCGAACGGGTATGCGTCGGCCGCCGCGGTTCGGTCGAGCGTCGCCTCCGCCACCGCGCCGTCGCTATGGCGCCGGTAGCGGACGGAGATCGGCCGCGACTGCCGTGCATGCTTCGCGAGCTGGCTCAGCGCGTGGTTCACCGTCGGCACCCCGACGCCGTCGATCGCCTCGATCCGGTCGCGCGTCCGCAACCCGCTTCGCGCCGCCGGTGAGCCCTTGATGACGCCCGCGAGGTTCGGTTCGTTGGTCGGATCCATGTAGTGATACGGCTCGACCTTGATCGGCGTGTCGACCTCGTCCATCAGCTGCAGCGCGACCGCGAGGCCCTGCGACCAGAACTCCTTGCGATCGAAACGGCGTCCCTTGAGATGCTTGCTGTACGCGCTGAGCGAGTAGCGAACGACGGCGCAGCCTTCGGCGTCGAGGACGCGGACGGTGTTCTTGATGTCCGACCACGGAATCGTCGGCCAGCACACCAAGCTCCCGACGTACGGGATCTCGTACTCACGCAGCAAACGCAGCGCGTCGATCGCCACCGACGGGTTCTGATCGCGGAGGATGCGCCGGCGGATCTCCGGATCGGCGCTGTTGACCGAGAAGTTGAAGAAGATCGGCCGCAGCTTCGCCAGGCGCGCCACGACCGGCTCGGTGAGGTACGTCCCGTTCGTGACGAAGGTGAGCACCTCGTCGGGACTTTCCTGCCGGAGGCGTTCGATGATCTCCATCGCCGACGGGTTGCAGAAGATCTCATTGATGTACGTGAGCGGCTGAAAGACCCCGGTTTTCGCACGCGCGTTCCGGTAGCGCAGTCTCGTCTCGATCTCTTCTAGCGTGGCCATCTCGGCGGGCTCGTTCAAGACCGAGACACCCGGCGGATCGCCCTCTTCGTAGCAGAACGGACACCGCATGTTGCACGCGGTGGAGATGTGCCAGAGCTCGCTCATCGCCGACGGCAGGCGGGTCTGCCAGTCGGCGGGGTTGCGCAGTCGGAAGCCGTCGATCTCGATCGGCGCACCGTTTGATTCGAGCTGGACGACGCGGAGCAGGGCCTGCAGCCGTCGGTGGATCAGCTCGAGCCGCGGCTCGGAGAGCCGGGCGGAGTCCAAGCTCTGATACGGAGCGCGCCGGCGCGCCTCTTTGGTGATGTAATCGGGTGTCGCAAGCTTCATGCGACGCTCGCTTCCGCGATGGTCGCATACGGGCGCACCGTGCTGTCCCAGCGGAGCGTGAACTGGTCCAGCGAGTCGACGATCGCGAGCGAGAGCGTCGCCACGTCGCCGGCATGCACCCGAACCGATTCCCGCAATGGTAGAAACGCCTGTCCCCAGTGGTTCTCGGGTTCGGGCGACCGGCTGCTCATCGTGATCCCGCCGCCGAGATCGGCGTCGAACCACATCGCGAAACCTCCGAGCTCTCCACCGGTCGCGACGGTGAACTCGGTGAGCGTTCGCAGCGCCTGCGCGAACTGCATCGTGGCGCAGTCTTCGCGCAGCACCGTCCGGCTTGCGGCGAGCTCGCAAGCCGGCCGCACGTACGAGCGCCGGTGCAGGCGGCGGACCGCGTCCGCCAACGGCCCGAAGTCGAATCCGAGGATCTCGTCGAGGCGCGCGATCGCGCTCGCCTCCGGCGGCGCCACGACCGGCGCCGCCTGCACCGACACGGCGCGCGGAAGCAGCGCGCCGCCGGGCCGGAGCATGCGGTCTCGGGCGTCGCAGACGTTCTGGCGGAAGCGCTCGTCGAAAACGGCGAACCCCAGCGTTTCGCACAGGACGACGTCCGCCGGTTCGGGCGGAACGAAGTCGAACGAGGAGGTCTGCAGTACCTCGATCACGCCGGAAAGGCCGTTCCGCTCGATGAGCGCCCGTGCCACGCCGGCGAACCTGCTCCCCTCCAGCGCGTACACCTTGCGGGCGCCGGCGCGGGCCGCGAGCATCGAGAGCAACCCGCTCCCCGCGCCGACGTCCACGACGACGTCGCCCGGCCGGACGACGTTCGCAATCGCGCGCGCGAGCTGCCGGTTGCGCACGTCGTCGGCGAGCATCGCCGCGTGAATCCGGAGTGCCAAGACGTTGCTCATGACGCGGCGGCACCGACCGGCGTGCTGTAGGGCGATTGCAGATCGCGCGGCAGCGGTTCGTCCTGCTGCCCCGCGTGCATCGCCGCGTGAACCGGATCGATCGCGTCCGGAAGCCGCCGCCCGCGCGTGATGTTCGGCAGCCACGAGGGGTCCCACCGTACCGCGAACTGGACCAGACGCCGCTGGTAGACGTCGCGGCGGTGCCGCTCGCGCGGCGCGTTCAGCGCCTCCTTGTCCATCTGCTCGAAGAAATAGGACAGTCCGGTCCGGAACGAGGCCACGACGTGAGCGCGCTTCACCTGGCGCGCCGGATAGTTCGGCGTGTCGTAGTACGGCATCGTGCTCAGCGAGTTGACGAGGTTGTCGCCGACCGGCGGGCGGAGCAGCCGTGCGTTCTGCTTCACCCACTCGTGAAGCTTCGTCCCGTAGTACGGAATCGACATCCAGAACTGCGCCCGGTCGAGGTGTTTCGTGACCCAGTCGACCGTTCTCATGTCGTGCTCGAAGCTGCTCTCCGGCAGCCCGACGATCAGGAAGCCGCCGACCTTGAACTTGTACTCGCGCGATTTGCGCACCGCGCGCTCGACCGTCTCGAACTTGGACCCCTTGAGCACGGTCTTGAGAACGGCGTTCTCCGCGCTTTCGATCCCGAAGTTGATCCAGCGGCAGTCCGACGCTTTGAGCAGCGTCAAGAAGTCGTCGTTGAGCGCGTCGGCGCGAATCCCCTCGAACGACGTCCACGGCAGACCGACGCGGTACTTGTTCAACAGCTCCAAGAACTCGTAGGCTCGGCCCTTGATGACTGCGAAGTTCTCGTCGACGACGAGGAAGCCGCGAACGTTGTAGCGTTCTTTGGCGAGCAGCAGCTCGCGAACGCAGCTCTCCGCCGAACGGGAGCGAAAGCGTCCGTGCGAGATGTTCCCCACCGTGCAGTAGGTGCACTTGTACGGGCAGTCGCGCGACGTGACCAGCGGATAGAGCGGGAAATGATCGATGCCGGCCAGGCGATAATCCGGGAAGGGCAGGTCGTCCAGCGGCAGCTCTTCGGTCTTGTTGAGGTTCCGCGCCCGCGTGCCGTCGGGTTGCCGGTACACCAGCCCGGAGACCTCGGAGAGCGCGCGCCGGCCTTCCAGCGCTTCGAGTAACTGGTTCGTCGATATCTCGCCGTCGCCGACGATGCCGTAATCGACCTCGTCCCAATCGAGGATCTGCTCCTTGATCAGCGAGACGTGGAGGCCGCCGAGCAGGGTGACGTGCCCGAAGCGCTTCGCCCAGCGGGCGATCCTCAGGCCGCGAAAGATGGTGCGCGAGTCGACTCCGATCGCGACCAGCGTCGGCTCGGCGGCGGCCAAGACCGGCAGTGGATCTTCCTTCGTGAACTGCGCGTCGACGATGCGCACGTTGCGGCCCTGCTGCTTGAGATACGCGCCGATGTAGCCCAGTCCGACGCACGGCATCGAGCGAAGGTTGATGATCTCGGGAGCGATGAGCAAGACCTGGCGGTCGGTGAAGTCCATTCGAAGATACCTATATCGCGCAGATTGAAGTGGATGCGTACCAGCACGCATCGGGATCGGGGTGAATCGAGACGGGGCGCTCGCCGAGCGTGCAGGTGACCTGCCGTGCGCCGAGGTTGAGGTCGACGTTCAGCCGCACCGCCGCGCCGCCGGCGAGCGACACGAGATAGCACACCGGTGCACCGGGAACCGCGACGCCCTCGCAAGCTGCCCGAAACGAGAGTTGCCAGCGGCCGTCTTCCGAGGAGACCGCTACCGGCTCGTGGGCGGCCAGGATCAGCTCGCACGATTCGTACACCCACTGCCGAGCGAACCAGTTGAGGGATGCGCCGTTCTTGCGCGATGCGAGCGCAAAAAAAAGGTACGAGTCGACCGGCTCGCGCCGCCCGGCAGCGGCAACCGCGTACAGCAGCGCGCGGAACGCGTCTTCGCCCATCGCCGCGCGCAGGGCGGCGATGACGAAGCCGCCCTTCGCGCGCAGCCGAAACGCCGCCGGCTTGTTCCGGATCGCCGCCAGCGTCGCCAGCCCCGTCGCGCACAACGTGCCGCCGTCCAGCGTTCTCAGCGCGGCGAGCGTTTGCCGGCGGTAGTCAGGCAGTGCGCCGCTCTCGCAGGCGAGGTGCATCCCGTAGTCGGCGAGTGACTCCGCCAGCCAGCGCGCATCGTCGGCGAACCGAACCTCGTTGCCCCACAGAAGATGGCTCGCCTTGTGAACGAGCTGCGCCGCGGACCGTCCGTTCAACGCCCCGTTCGTCACCCGCACCAGGCCCGCTCGCGCATAGCAGAACTGCGAGCGCGGACGGTCTACGACGGCGACCGTCGCCGCCGGCTGCACGACGCCGGGAAGCAATGCGCGCCACTCGGCCAGCCCGCGCGCGACGAGCTGGGCGGAGAGCCGGAGCTCAGCAGCCGGACGGCGCCCGACGATGCGCAGCTCGCCAAGCTCCAGCGTCGCCGGGCGGCGCATGGCGATGGCAGTGACGCCCGCCGGATGAACCGACGTCGCGAGCGTCATCGCCGGCGGCGCCGTCAGTTCGACGTCCCAGCGAATGCGCACCGGCGGCTCGGGGGCTGGGAGCCACTCGGCGATCGCGTCCAGCTCGACCTCCTCCGCCGAGAAGCGCGCACCCGGCGGCAGCGGAACGCCGTCGATCTCGATCGTGACCTCGCGAGCGCCGCCGCCGGCTGATGCGGGCACCGCATAGATCGCCGCCTCGCCGCGCGGATCGTGCCCCGCCGGTTCGACGGCCGCACCGAAGACGCGCACCTCGCGAAAACCACGATTCAATCGAAACCGCTCGGGCAGCGGCGTCCTATCGCCCGCGCGCCAAACGACCGAAGCGCGGATCCCGTCCGGAGAAACGAATCCGCGCACGCGCACGGCGAGCTCCGTCTCCGCGGCCGGCCGGCGCGGCGCGAGCGGAACGACGCCGTCGCGCCGCAGCCTCGCGCGGGCAAGGAACAGCGCCGGCGGGCCGAGCGAGCCGCAGGTTCGCGCGAGCCGCGCGGCGAGGACGTACGGTTCGAACCGTTGCGGTTCGCCGGTTGCGGCCCGCGCCAGCGCGCTGAGCGCCACTTCGGGAGCGGCGGCGTCTCCCGCCAGGCTCACCGAGTTTGCGAGCGCGCATGCGTCGCCGGCCGCGGCGGCTTCCGCGAAGAGCCGGCCGGCACGGTCGCGATCGTGCAAGCGGTGCGCATACACCCCGAGCAGGGTCGTCTCCGGACCGGCCCGGCCGGCGAGACGGCGTGCAAGCTCGAGCGTTCGCAGCGCGCGCTTGAGGCGGCCGGTCGCCCACTGCTGCTGCGCGATCACGTAGAGCAGGTCGCCCGGCGGCGTACCGCTGCGGCGCGCCCGCCGGAGCCAGCGCACGCCCTCCTCGATCTCGCCGAGCGCGAGCCAAGAGATCGCCGCCTTCAGCGCGGACTCCTGCGGCTCGTACTCCATCGAGGCGAGAGCGGACCACGCCGCGGCCGCCGGGGCGAACGCGCGATCGACATGGTAGGCCTCGGCCAGCGCGGCGACCTCCTCCGGCTCACGGTCCGCCTCGGGTTCGGCGATGCCTTCCTCGATCTTGACCTCAACCAAGGGCGCCGCCATCGGAAGCTCGCTAGTAGATCAGATTCGGGCAAGGGATGAGCGCGACGGGAAGTCCCGTGTTGCGCTCGATGTCGAGCCACGGCCGGCCCGTGAGGTCCCGTCCCCACGGCGAGGACGCGAACGGCGAGGCGGGGATGAGCACGAGATCGGGATCGGCTCCGCCCTCGGCGCGAAACGACTCGACCGCGGCGACGAAGTCGCTCACGACGAGAAGGTCGCCGATGTTGATCGATCCTCCGAAATAGCGGTTCTCCGGTACCCGCACGGAAACGTCGAACCCGGCGAACGCATCGGTCTTGGCGAGCATCGTCGAGACGACCGGTTCCATGAGCATCGAGCTGAGCAGCAGGACGCGCTTGGCGCGATGCTTCTCCATGAGGCGGCGGGCTTCGAGGAGCGAAGAGAACCTGAGCGAGTCGGTGACGACCAGCCCGTAGGCAAAATCGTTGAACGCGGCGATCTCGCGGTACGGGTAAGAGCTCATCGATCGCGCGAGCGAACGGTCGAGCTGGACCTCGAAGGTTCGCTCGCCGCGGCGCACCAGCAGCGAGACGGTACCGGTTTTCGACGCGGCGCCGTTCTCGGCGGCCGCCGCGACGCCCGGCTGGCGATAGCGCTGCGCGTCGCGGCTGCGGCGGACGCGGCTCATCATCTCGGTGCGCGAGCGCACCGGCCTGCCGTCGACGGCGAGCACGAGGTCGCCGCGCTGCAAACCGGCTTCGTCGGCCGGCGAGTCGACGACGACGCCGTCGATGAACGCGTCGGTGCTGGTTTGAACGAACGCGTTCGGCTCGATCAAGATCGGTACGCGATAGCGATCGCGCAGCCGGTCTACGTACTCCACGACCTTCGGCCAGAAGTCCTTGGCCTCGAAGCGCTCGAAATTTCCCTCCAGATAGCGCGAGTACCCGCCCAAGCACACGCGAACGACGGTCGCGCGGTTCTCTTCCAAGAACGCCACCGTGCGATCGAGATCGTCGAACGGAATCGACGGCCACATGACGACGTTCGACATGAACGGGATCTCGTACTCGCGAAGCAGCGTAACGGCGCGCACCGCGCGGTCGGGCCGCCGATCGTTCAGGATCGTTCGGCGCACCTGCTCGTCGATGCTGTACATCGAGAGGTTGAAGAAGATTGGACGAAGATCGCGCATCGCCGCGACGATCTCCTCGCCGAGCAGCGAGCCGTTCGTCACGAAGGAGATGAGCTCTCGAGAGCTCTTTTCGCGCAGCAGGCGCAGCGCCTCGAGCGCCCGGGGGTTGACGAACGGCTCGTTGATCGACGTGCGAAGCGTGAAGACGCCGGTGTGCTTGTCCGGATCGTAATGCGCCAAACGCGTCTTGATCTCGTCGAGCGTCGCCATGCGCGTCAGGTTCTGGATCGGAAAACCCGCCGGATTGCCCTTTTCGTAGCAGAATTCGCAGCCGAAGTTGCAGACCGACGACAAGTGCCAGAAGATGTCGGATAACGAAGTCGGGTAGTCGGCCCAGTTCGCGGCGTCGCGCAGCCGGAACCCGTCGATCTCGACGGGTTCGCCGCCGCTCTCGAGCTGAACGCACCGCAGCAGCGCCTGCAGCTCGCGGCGAATCGCTTCGATCCGCGGCTCCGTGAGCAGCGTGCCGTCGACCGACTCGTATCCCTTGAGGCTGCGAACGCGTAAGGCGCGTTCGCGCCCTGCGCTCAGCGGGCGCTGCGGCTCGGCCGGCGGCGCGCTATCGATCAGATCGATCGTCGTCACGTGCCGTCCCCAGGCGGGCGTCGTCCGCAAAGATCGGATGAACGGTGTCGAGATCCCGCAGCAGCGCGAAACCGTCCACCTTCACGCGCTGCTCGCCGTGCATCGGCACGCAAAGGCTGAGCAACTGCTCCCACTGGACGCGCATGAGCTCCAACAGCGGATCGTCGTTAAGGGGCACGAGCGGTTTTTCGTCGAGCTTGAACCGCCAGACGAAATCGCGCTCGGCCCCGGTCGTCGTTTCGGACATGAGACAGCCTTAAACAGCCGTAGACCACGGCGACGTTAGCGTCAAGCGCAACTCGCGAGCGCGAGGTGCGCTGAAGACCGTTGAGCGGTTACGCGGTAGCGCCGACGTTCGCGGCGCCCGTGGCCCTCGCGGCCTTGTCGGCGACCTCCACGACTTTCGCAGCCTCGATCTGGCACTCCGCGATCAGGGTTTCGACGAACGCGTAGAGCTTCTGATCCTTGAGCCCGTACAGGTCGAGCACTTCGCGCAGCTCGACGGGCTCTTGGGTCATTCCCGGGGCCGCCGCGTATCTGCAGCCGCAAGCCATCAGGTCGGCGTCGAACTCGTCTTCGCCTTCGGTCAGTTCCTTGAGTAAATCGAGGTTATCGCCCACATGTACCTCCGAATTTCAGAGCCCAGTGTCTACACTTGCCACGGCGGCTTGCTCTCGGAAGACCCCTAGTGCCGAGTACCGACCTTCTCCCGGGAAGCGTTACGTGCGGCAGCGATGAACTACAAACAGAAAATCTCGAATCCTGCCCGGTACGATCACTCTGTGGATAGGTGTGATGCCGGCCGGAGAAACGAGAGCCTTTCCGCCGAGCAGAAAACCGGCCGGCCGCCTAGCCGTGTCGAAAAAATTGGATCGGACGTCGAGCATTCTCCCTGAACCGGAGCCGGCGCTCCTCGCGGACGCGCGCGGCCACATCGCGCCCGACGGGCTCGCGCTCGACGTGACTTGGACCGCGCCGCCGGGGCATCGCCTGCCGCCGCGATTCAAAGTCAACGCGGGATACGAGATCGTCGCCGTGAATGGCGTCCCCGCGCGCCAAGCGCGCGAGCGTGGCGAGGATCCCAGCGAGACGCGCGTGGAGCTCGCGTTGACGCCGGCCGATCCGGATGCGGCTACCGTCGAGTTCTCGATCCGTGGCATGCCGTCGCCGCCGGGCGTCCGTTTCGGAGACGCCGAGATCGAGCTTGACGGTCTCGCAACTTGGCTCCCGGTCCCAGTTCCGCCGGAGCCGCTGCGCTGGAACTGCGATCTGACGTTTCCTACGGGAATGACCGCCGTGACGTCCACGACGCTCTCGGGCGTGACGGCGATCGCGATACGCGGCGCGGCCCACCTGCGGCACGACTCCCTGCCGGAGACGTTCGGCGCGTGCGGCGCAGCGGAGCTTCGGCTCGGAGCCTCGCTCGTGCAGCGCGGCGTCGCATTGTGGTCGCGGTTTCTTCCGGAGTTGTCCCAGCCCACGGTTCGGATTGCGATCGTGAACCGCCCGCGGTCGACCTTCTGCTACACGCGGCCGGGATTGATCCGGCTCGCATCCGGCGTTTTGCGCGGGCCGCCGGCGGCGGTCGTTGTGCACGAAGCAGGTCATCTGTGGTGGGGAACGCGAGCAGTATTCGCGGATGACGCGCATTGGGTCGCGGAGTCGCTCGCCGAGTACGGGCTGCACCTCGCCTGCGATGCCGGCACGTATCCGGACTATCGCCGCGCAACCTTGGACGCGCTCCGAACGCTGAACGACGGTCGCCTGCCGCGCGACGGGCTGGCCGCCCTCTCCGGCTCGCCGGGGAAGGTCGCGGCATTTATCTTGCGTGCAAAGGGCGGTTTCGCGGTCGCCGCGCTGCGCAAGACGCTCGGGGAGGACGCGTTTCGCGACCTCCTCTACCGGCTCGATCGCGCGGCCGGTCGTGGCGCGCTGACCAGCGCCGGCTTCCTGGCGCTTGCGGCGACCGTGAGCGGACGATCGTTGACCACCTTTGCGCGCAGATGGGTGGACTAGGTCCGTTCGTCCGCGCGCCTGCTCGAGTCAGGCTGCGCGGCGAAGCCACGTTTCACCCGCACAGCGTTCGCCAAGCGGCGGTAGAGGTCGTCGAAGGGGACGTTCTGGTCGGAGAGCCAGCGACGGCGCGTCAGCGCGCGGCGTTTCGTCAGCATCGCATTTGCGGCGGCCTCGCGCGCGCGCTCGTCCTGCGCGGACATTCGCGTGACACGATAGCGGACGTCGGTCGGCACGACGATCAGTTGGGCGTACGGCATTCCTTTGCGAAAGCGGTGCTCTTCGTTGCGCCCGGGGTTCTTGAAGGTCACGAAAAAAAACATCGGCCACCACGACGTCTCCAAGTTTCCTATGACGGCGGCCGGAACCGATGCCGTTGTGTCGTTGAAGAAGCTCGGGTGCGGCTCGACGCGCAGCGAATACCCCTCCGGCACTTGGAGGTCGACCATCGTCCCGAGCGAGTAGTGGTTCGGGCTGATCGAGCGGAACGGAGGCCACGCCATACGCGAGCTTTCGGGTTTGCTGAAATCGCCCAGAAACCGCAGTTGCCCGCCGTCCCACCCGACGCGGCACTCGGCGTCCAGGTCATAGACCAGCTCGAGGCCGTAGGAAGCGCCGGCAAGAAACGGCACACAGTGCCATGGCTGAGGCACCGCACCGTTCGCGCGTTTCACGTCTTCGCCGCCCCAACCCGGAACCGCCAATCGGATCGGGCGCGGCTCCACGCCCTTTTCCAGCAGCCGGTACTTCAGCTCGTAAACGGTCTTCGACATCGGCGGCGGCCTCTTCCAACCCGTGGATCGTCGTGCAGAGATCGAGGACGGCTTGCGGATCTCCTTCGTTGCCGCCATGTGCGCTACCGCGGGCCGCGACGGCCGTCCGGATGCAGCCGGCCCATTTTCACGACGTCCGCGTACCACCGGCCCGAGTCTTTGAGCGTTCGCTCGAGCGAGCGAAAGTCGACGTAGCTCAGGCCGAAGCGCTGCGTGTAGCCTTCGGCCCATTCGAAATTGTCCATCAACGACCAGTGGTGGTATCCGCGCACGTCGACGCCCGCGGCGCGCGCCTGCGCGACAGCCGCGAGATGTTCGTGTAGGTACGCGATGCGCCGCGCGTCCGGGATCGATCCGCCGGCGTCGGGGCAGTCGAGGTACGAGCAGCCGTTCTCGGTCACCTCGAGCGGGATCTCACCGCAGTCGCGGTACATGCGGACCAGAATATCGCGCAAGCCGGCCGGGTTCACCGGCCAGCCGAAATCGGTCAGCGGAAACTCGTTGCGCCCGACCGTCACGAACGGGATCGGGAGCGCGCCTTCACCCGGTTTCGCATGCTGCACGACTTGGTGGAAGTAGTAGTTGATCCCGGCCCAGTCGAGCTGCGCGCGCATGATCCGCTCGTCGCCGTCGCGGTAGCCCATCCGCTCGCGAGGCAGCTCGCCGGCGAGCGCGTTCGCCGGGTACGTTCCGCGCAGAACCGGGGTGACGAACCACAAGTTCACGTACGCGTGAAACGCCTCGGCGGCAGCGCGGTCGGCCTCGCCGTCGCTCGCCGGCACGCCCGGTGAGACCGAGTAGACGCATCCGACCCGCAGCGAGGAACGTTCCGCCTTGATCGCGCGCACCGCCAGCCCGTTCGCGAGGTTCACCGTGTGCGTCGCGCGCAGATAGGCGTCTGGATCTTTTCGCCCGGGCGCGTGATACCCGTCGAGGTACCCGAACCGGGTGAAGATGAACGGCTCGTTGAACGTCGCCCAGTCGCGCACGCGGTCGCCGAGCGCCGAGGTCACCAGCGCCGCGTACTCCGCGAAGCGTTGCGCGGTGTCGCGCTCCGGCCAGCCGCCGGCGTCTTCGAGCGCTTGCGGCAGGTCCCAGTGGTACAGCGTCGGCAGCGGCCGAATCCCGTTCTCGAGCAACGCATCGACCAGCCGCCGGTAATAGTCCAGCCCGCGTTCGTTCGCCGGCCCGCGCCCGGTCGGCTGAATCCGCGGCCATGCGATGGAGAAGCGATAGCTGTTGAGGTTCAGCCGCTTCAGCAGCGCGACGTCGTCGCGCCAGCGATGATACGAGTCGCACGCCACGTCGCCGTTCGTCGCGCCCTTGATCGTGCCGACGGAATGCGCGAAGCGGTCCCAGATCGACTCGCCCTTGCCGTCTTCGTTCCACCCGCCTTCGATCTGGTACGCCGCGGTCGCCGCGCCCCAGAAGAAGTCGCTCGGGAACGCGATGTCCTCAGCGATCGCGCTTGCCCCGTTTCGAGTCGAGCTGCACGACGTTGTCGGGCGCGTCGTCCGGCGCGTCGGCCGAGAGCGTTCCGTACGTCGCTTGGTAGTACGAGTCGCGCAAATGTCCCAGCTTCACGTCGCGCGGGAGCGGCGTGTCGTCACCACGGTAGACCGTCACGCCGCGAAACAGCAGCACGTACGGCCCGAGCCGCACCCGCTGCCAGTCCGAGACCTTCCAGCCTTGCGGCGCCATCACCGGATACTCGTACGGCGGCAGCGCCGCGTCCGCGGCGCCGAACCGCTCGAACGAGACGCGAAAGCCCTCGCGCTGAAAGATCTGCTCCTGCAGCTCGGTGATCGAGGGCCCGGATCGACGCGTCGCCATGCCGGTATCGTACCCCGCGCCGCGCGGCCGGCCCTAGTGGGTTCACCGTTGGTGAACCCTTGCGTTCGGGCTCGCCCGATCCGCCCGTCGTCGTTTGTCGGGCGAAAGCCCGACAAACTCCTAGGCCTTCGCGCGGTGATGCGCCAGAACCGCGCGGGCGCGCGCCACGATCTCCGCGCGAAGCTCGGGCGGTTCGACGATGCGCACGTCGCCGCCCCACGCGATCAGGGTGTGCAAAGCCGCGTCCTGGCCGGGAAAGATCACGCGCACCGTGACCGTCGCGCCGTCGTCCGCGTCGCCGAGCACGTGCGTTTCCCAATACCCGGTGACCGTGTCGAGCGCGTCGCGGCGCACCGCGAGCACGACCGCGAAACGCGGCGATTTCTCTTCGACGGTGGTCGTCCACGTGCGCCAGAACGCGTCGAGGTCGAAGCCGTCCGGCCGCGCGAACGGTTCGTCGGTCGGCTCCACGCCGGCGATCCGCTCGGCGCGAAAGGTGCGGTACTCGCCGCCGTCGATGCGCGCGACCAGATACCAGATCCCCGCCTTCGCAACGAGCCCCAGCGGGTCGACGATGCGTTCCGTCGCCTTGCGCTCGCGGTCGCGGTAGCGCAACACCACGCGCCGGTCGTCCCACACCGCGCGCCGCAGCACCGCCAAATGCTCCTGCGGCTGCGCTGCTTGGTTCCAGCGCCGCTGATCCAAATGAATGCGGCCGCGCGACTTCGCCGCCGCCTTGCGCTGCACGTCGCTCAGCGCGCCGGACAATTTCTCGAGCGCGCGCTCGCGCTCGACGCCGAGCCCGAGGTCGACCAGCGGGTTCGAACCCGAGATGAACAGCGCGCGAATCTCGTCCTCGCCGAACTGGGTGAGCGCCCGGCGGTAACCGGCCGCCAGCGCGATCCCGCCGTACACGCCGCGCTCGGCGTACACGGGCACGCCCGCCGCGCTCAGCGCCTCGACGTCGCGGTGGACGGTCCGTTCCGAAACTTCGAGCGCCTCGGCCAACTCGCCGGCCGTCCGGCGCTCGGCGGACTGCAGCAGCAACAGCATCGAAAGCAGTCGGCTCGCCTTCATACCGAGACTCTACGCTCCGAAACATGACAACTCATGTCGACTTTCGGCCCAGCCTGCAGCCTTCACCATTTCGGCGCCGAAAAGGTCGCGCACCGCGCGCGCCGTAGCGGTGCGAGTCATGCTTCGGTTCGTCAGCTTCGCGCTCGCCGCCGCGCTCGCACTTGCTCCGCTCGCGGCGGCGGCGGACGACAAGCCCGTCGTCACCGTCTTCGCGGCGGCGTCGCTGCGCGAGGCGTTCGACGCCGCGGCGCCCGCGTTCACCAAGCGCACCGGCTATCCGGTGCGCTTCAGCTACGGCGGCTCCGACACGCTGGCGACGCAGCTCCAGCAAGGCGCGCCGGCCGACGTGTTCGTCTCCGCCAATGCGGCGCAGATGACGCGCGTCGCCGACCTCGTCGTAGCGCCGCGCACGCTGGCCCGCAACCGGCTGGTCGTCGTCGCGCCGAAGAACGACGACCGCGTCGCCGCGCTCGCCGACCTGGCGAAACCGGGCGTGAAGGTCGTGCTCGCCGCGAGCACGGTTCCGGTCGGCGCGTACGCGCGCACCGCGCTGGCGAACCTTGCGAAGGATCCTGGTTACGGCGCCGATTTCGCGAGCCGCGTCAATGCCAACGTCGTCAGCGAGGAGACCGACGTCAAAGCGGTCGCGACGAAGATCGGCCTCGGCGAGGCCGACGCAGGCGTCATCTACGTCACCGACGTCACGCCGGCGCTTGCGCCGAAAGTGCGCATGCTGCGGTTCCCGCCCGGCGTCGCGCCGGAGGCGCTCTATCCGATCGCGGTGGTGAAGAGCGCTCCGAACGCCGCCGGCGCGCGCGCGTTCGCCGACTTCATGACCTCGCCGGCCGGACTCGCGTTTCTGAAGGCACGCGGCTTCGAGGAATGATTCGCGCCGCGGTCGCGATCGCCGCGGCGCTCTTCGTCTTGTTCATCGCCGTCCCGCTGGCGGCGCTGTACCTGCATCTCGCGCCGGCTCGCTTCGCAACGATGATCGCATCGCCCAGCGCGCTGGCGGCCCTGCGCATCTCGCTCGTCACGACGTGCTGCTCGCTCACGCTCACGCTGCTGCTCGGCACGCCGCTCGCGTACGTCCTCGCGCGCGGGCGCTTTGCAGGACGGGGCGTGCTCGACGCGATCGTCGATCTGCCGATCGTCGTCCCGCCGGCGGTCGCCGGGCTGGCGCTGCTGTTCGTCTTCGGCCGCGCGGGGCTCGCCGCGCCGGCGCTCGACGCGCTGCACGTGCGCCTCGCGTTCACCACCGCGGCGGTCGTGCTGGCGCAGCTCTTCGTCGGCGCGCCGTTCTACGTGCGCGCCGCGCGCGCCGGGTTTGCCGCGGTCGAGCGCGTCTATGAAGAAGCCTCGGCGACGCTGGGGATGGGCCCGCTGCGGACCTTCGCGCGCGTCACCGTCCCGCTCGCGCTCCCCGCGCTCGCCGGCGGCGCGGTGCTGGCCTGGGCGCGCGCGCTCGGCGAGTTCGGCGCGACGATCATGTTCGCCGGCAACCTGCCGGGCGTGACGCAGACCCTCCCGCTCGCCGTGTATCTCGGCCTGGAGAGCGGCGACGTCGACCTGGCCGCCGCGCTCGCCGTCGTGCTGGTGACCGTCGCGCTCGCGGTCGTCGCCGCCGCCCGCGCGCTGGAGCGGCGCGCCGCGTGATCGAGCTCGCCGCCCGCAAGCAGCTGCGCGAGTTCGCGCTCGAGGTCGAGCTGCGCTTCGAGCGCGGCGTTACGGTGCTGGCCGGGCCGAGCGGGGCGGGGAAGTCGACCCTGCTGCGGATCGTCGCCGGGCTGGTGCGGCCCGACGCCGGGCGGGTCGCGCTGGACGGGTGGGTCTTGCACGAGGGGGGCCTTGACGTCCCGGCCTTCCGGCGCGAGGTCGCCTACGTCTTTCAAGACTACGCGCTCTTCCCGCATCTCAGCGTCCTGGACAACGTCGCCTTCGGGCTGGCGGCACGCGGCGTGCCGCGCGAGCGTCGCCGTGCCACCGCGCAGAGCTGGCTCGAGCGGCTCGGGCTCGGGGCGTTCGGCCGGGCCCGGCCGGGGGCGCTCTCGGGCGGCGAGCGCCAGCGGGTCGCGCTGGCTCGCGCGCTCGCCTGGACGCCGCGGGCGCTGCTGCTAGACGAGCCGTTCGCCGCCCTCGACGAGACGACGCGGCTCCGCGTCCGCGACGAGGTCCGGACGACGCTGGCCGCCCTGGACGTCCCGGTCGTCCTGGTCACCCACGACGAGTCGGACGTCGCCGCCTTCGCGGCGCCGGTCGTGCGGCTCGAGCGCGGCCGGCTGGTCGAACGACAGAGCGGTTCGGCTCAATGAGAGTGTGACCTCAGTCTGGAGAGCCGCTCCGTGCGTTCGGGTACAGTCTCCCGAGAAACCGATGGCTAGCGTCTACATCGTCGAACCGCAATCCCTCTTCGAGCCGGAGCTGGAACGCTTGGTCAGCCTAGCGGGTGCTCGTGTGGCCGGCTCGGCGGCGCAGCTGGACCTCGACGAGATCATCGCGGCGGCGCCCGACGCCGTCCTGCTCGACCTGGACTTCACCGCCTACGACGTCCTCGACGTGCTCGACGTCCTGCAGGCGGAGGCCCCGGCGATCCGCCCGGTGGTGCTGACCTCGGAGCGCGGGCGCGGCCGGCTCGACCGGTGCCGGGCCTACGGCGCCGCCGCCGTCGTCTCGAAGGACGCGACCGACCTCGAGATGGTCCACGACCTGCGGGTCGTCCTCGACGGCGGCTCGGTTTGGGATCAGCGCGTGGAAGCCGCCTGATCCGGGTAAACAAGCGATTACCTGAGCGCCCCCGCACCACACGGACGTGGTGCCGAGCCCGTCACACGGAGGTGAACATGGATCAGGAGCATCCGGGATACCGGGTCTGCGTCGTCGAGCCGCAGATGGTCTTTCGCAACGCCTGGCGTACGATCGTCGCCGGGCTTCATCTCGATCTCGTTGCGGTTGCCCGCAGCATCGACGAGCTGCCGCGCGCGCCGTACGATGTCGTGGTGATCGACGCCGACGGGCACGCGGAGCCGTGCGCGGCGCTGATTCGCCGCATCCGTGCGCGGCTCGGCGACGTTCCGGTCTGCGCCGTCGCCCAGCGCCCGACCCTCGATCTGCTGAGCTGTCGGACGGACGAGACCGTCGTCTGCGTCCTGAAGACGGCCTCGAACCACATCATGCGGCGCGCGATCCGCGAAGCCGCGAGGCGGCGCGCCGCGCTGCCGATGCCGGCGGGCGCCGCCTAGCTTTTCGCATAGAAAACGGCGCCGTCCACCTCGTTGCGGGTGCGGACGGCGCCGTGATTCCGAGGGCATGCTGCGGTGGAATGCTGAAGGCCCCTCGAGCCGGACGGTACCCCCGTTTTCCGCCGCTCAAACAGATCCCAATCCGTCCGTCGCAAAGCGAAAGTTTGATCGCCGAGAGGTAACCCGAGCGACCGCACGAAGGTCTCGCCAGGGTTCCTTCGTCCGTTTGCGTTCGTTTGCGAGGGATCAGCTATGTTGAGGCGGCTTCTTGTAGTCATCGCCTTGGCCGCCGTAGTGACGGCTTGCAACGGCGGCTCCGCATCGGCTCCGCCGTTCTTCACCGGCGTGACGGTGACGCCGTCGCCGTCGCCGACACCGACGCCGGGACCGAACAGCGCAAGCGGAACGCTCACCACGAGCACCACCGCATCGTCGTCGCTCGGACTCGGTCCGGTCGGCGGGCCGCCCGGCGACACCGCGACCGTCGCCTGTCCGCCGAGCAGCATCGTCTCGCACCTTTCCATCGTCCTCTCGCTGACGCAGCCGGCCGGCACGCCGGCTGTGGCAGCGATGAAGCGCCGGCCGCGCACGATCGGCGGCGCGAACCTGACCCCCCTGGCCTATTTCACGGTCACCCCCGACGTGACGGTGAACTGTCCCAACACGCCGGCGTTCACCCTGACGTTCCCGGCCGGTGCGACCGTGCCGGCGGCGGGCAGCTCCTACGTTGCGATGTACGATCCGGGGAACCCCGGAGCCGGCTGGAACACGATCTCCGGACCGGCGGTTTCCAGCGGCAGCACGATCTCGTGGACGACCTACAGCTTCCCGTTCACGCTGGTCGCGGGGCGCACGTATTCGTTCGTGTTGTTCACGACGAGCTCGATGCTCGCGGTCGCGACGCCGACTCCGACTCCGACCCCGACCCCCACGCCGACGCCGACCCCGACGCCGACGCCGGGGCCGACCAGCGCGAACGGAACGCTGACGACGAGCACCAGCGCGTCCTCGACGCTCTCGCTCGGGCCGATCGGCGGACCGCCCGGCGACACCGGGACCGCGGCCTGTCCGCCTTCGAGCGCCGTGGCGCACCTCGCGGTCGTCTTTTCGCTGACCCAGCCGTCCGGCACGCCGGCCGTCATGGCGATGCGCCGTCGCCCGCGCACGATCGGCGGCTCGAACATCACCCCGTTCGGCTACTTCACGGTGACGCCGGACGTGACGGTGAACTGTCCCAACACGCCGGCCTTCACCATGACGTTCCCGAGCGGCGCCAGCGTGCCGAGCGCGGCCAGCTCGTACGTCGCGATGTACGATCCGGGAAATCCGGCAAACGGCTGGTTCACGATCTCGGGTCCCGCCACGATGAACGGCAACACGATCTCGTGGACGACGTACAGCTTCCCGTTCACGCTCGTCGGCGGACGGACGTATGCGTTCGTGCTGTTCACGACCACCTCGATGCTGGCGGTCGCGACGCCGACGCCCACGCCCACCCCGACGCCGACGCCGCCGAACTTCGGCCAGCACCTGTACGTCGCCAACGACAACACGCCGGGCGGGATCCAGCAGTTCACGCTGCCACTCACCAACAGCTCGACGCCGAACTTCACCATCGCCGGGAACGACTTGGTCGCGGTGGGCGTCGACACCAACGGCAATCTCTGCACCGGCGACTTCCATCACAAGATATTCTGCTTCACGGCGCCGCTCTCGGGCTTCAGCACGCCG
>Ga0213879_10000040_pt1 | contig 34908 bp, 26 predicted proteins | sample VelepicoBEBS_R03_FD_161046 | JGI IMG/M metagenome (GOLD analysis project Ga0213879, IMG submission 161046) | Vellozia epidendroides bulk soil microbial communities from rupestrian grasslands, the National Park of Serra do Cipo, Brazil - BS_R03 | ecosystem: Environmental > Terrestrial > Soil >...
CGAGGTGTCGGGCGACGGCGGTACGACATGGATCGACGCGGTGCTGGAGCGCGACTACGGCAAGTACAGCTTCCGGCGCTGGAACGCATCGGTGCCGACTCGACAGGGGACGTCCACGTACACGCTTGCGGTGCGCGCGACCGCGAACGACGGCTCCACGCAGCCGATGACGCCGGGCTGGAACCCCAGCGGCTATCTGCGCAATGCGGTCGAGACGTACAAGGTGACCGTGGGATGATGAAGCGCACGCTGATCGTGTTGGCTTGCACCGCGGCGCTGAGCGCGAGCGCGATCGCCGCGGGCTCGACCGCGCCGCCGAAGGGGAAGGCGACGATTTCGCTCCCCGGCGATGCGGGGATGGCGTTCAAGCCGGGGCCCGGCGTTGGCGCCGTGCAGGCGAACTGCTTGACGTGTCATTCGTCGGCCTACGTCTCGACGCAGCCGGTCCTCACCAAGGCGCAGTGGAACGCCGAGGTCGTCAAGATGAAAAACGTTTACGGCGCGCCGATCGCCGACGATCAAATCCCGGCGATCGTCGACTACCTCACGACGAACTACGGCAAGCCGTAGCGGCGCCTAGCGCTGCGAGCAGATCGGCGCGGACGCGGGCGCGCGCGACCTTGCCGTTGTCGTCGCGCGGGAGCGCTCCGGTGGTGGAGAAGGTGCGCGGGACCTTGAATCCGGCAAGCACTTCGCGAAGCGCGAACTGCATCGCGGCGTAATCGAGCACCGCGCCCGGTTCCGGCTGGACCACGGCGTGCAATCGTTCGCCGTATTCGGGATCGGGGAGGCCGACGACGGCGCAGTCGTGCACGCCGGGGAGCTGCAGGAGCGCGTGCTCGATCTCGGCCGGATAGATGTTCACGCCGCCGGACAGGATCATGTCCGCCGAGCGGTCGCACACGAACAGATAGCCGTCGGCGTCGACGTAGCCGACGTCGCCGAGCGTGATCAGGCCGTCGCGCTCGATCGCACGACGAGCGTCGGGCAGGTTCTGATACGTGAAGTCGGCGTACGCGGGCTGGCGCGCGTAGATCGTGCCGATCTCGCCGGGTGCGCACTCGCGGCCGTCGTCGTCGAGAATGCGCAGCTGCGCTGCTCCGACCGGACGGCCCGCGGTACCCGGGCGCGCCAGCGCGTCTTCGCTCGACGCCAGCGTGATCAGGCCGGCTTCCGTCGAGGCGTATGTCTCGTGGATCACCGGGCCGAGCCGTTCGATGATCGCGCGCTTCACGTCTGGCGGGCACGGCGCACCGGTCGAAGCGATGAAGCGCAGCGACGAGACGTCGTAGCGGTTCCAGACCGCGCCGGAGAGGCGGATCATGCGCACGTACATCGTCGGCGTGAGGTACGCGACATCGATGCGATGGCGCTCGATCAGCGCGAGGGTTTGCTCGGCGTCGAACCTTTCGGCGAGGACGAGCCGTTCGCCGTACAGCAGCGCGTTCGAGGCGATCGACGCCGGCGCGCTGTGGTAGAGCGGCGCGGAGAGCAGCGCACGGCACCCGTCTTCGATGCCGTACACGGCGCGCACGAGCGCGCGCAGCGCGGCTAGGTGCGCCGGCAGCTGGTCCAGCGGAACGGGCGCGCGGCGCACGCCCTTCGGGCGGCCCGTCGTGCCGGACGTGTACGCCATGTGACCGCGAGGCGCGACGATTGGACCGTCGTACGGCGGCGCCACCGAGAGCCAATTCTCGTAGTCCGCGAACGCGCTGCCGGAACCGACGGCAAACACCTGGGTGCCGCCGGGCAGCGCGGACGCCGCGGCTTGCAGCAAATCGGCGTGTCCGATGACGACGCGCGCGCCGCAGTCGGTCAGGATGAACTCCAGCTCCGCGGCGGTGAAGTGCCAGTTCAGCGTGCAGTAGTAGGTGCCGGCGGCGCGGCAGGCGTGCATTACGTCGGCGTACACCGGGTCGTTGCGCAATAGCACCGCGACGACGTCGCCTTCGCGCAGGCCGAGGCGATACAGGCCGCCCGCCAAGCGACGACCGCGGTCGAGCAGTCTCTCGCCGTCTCGCACGAGCTCACCGAAATGGAGCGTGGCGGCCATCGAACCGCTCTTCGCAGTGCCCCGGCGGTGCTCCCGGCGCAGCGGGCAGCGGGAGAACTGCGAACGGTGGTCGTAGCGGTGGAGGCTTCTTTGCAGCGCCGCAAACAGAAGGAGTTCGAGCGCATGTACATCTCGGTAGTGAGCCTGTTCGTGAACGACGTCGACCGCGCGGCCGATTTCTACGTCCAGAAATTAGGCTGGGAGAAAACGATGGACGTGCCGATGGGTGAAGACGCGCGCTGGGTCACCGTCGCGCCGTCGCACGCGCAGACGTCGTTCACTCTCTCGAAAGGTTCGCCGGGCTGGTCGCCCGAGAAAGTCGGCGGCTTCAGCGGCGTCATCCTCGAGACCGACGACGTCTTCAAGACGCACGACGAGCTCGCGAAGAAAGGCGTCGAGTTCGAGGAACCGCCGCGCACCGAGCCGTGGGGCGGCTGGGCGATGTTCAAAGACTCCGAAGGCAACATTCACGGCCTGCACTCGCCCGCCCCCGTCGGCGTCAGCAGCAACTAGCGCTCACGATAGGCGGCCGGACGACGAGGGGCGTCGATTGCTCGACGCCCCTCTGGCCGCTGACTACGGCGGATGCCTTGATGGTACCGCGGGGTGACTAGTCCCGTCAAGTTTCACCGCGTCGCGGGTCGCGCCCGAAGGGATTCGAACCCTCATCTCCGCCGTAGTCAGCAGCGTGCTCTATCCAGTTGAGCTACGGGCGCTTGCCGTGCGATCATCATCGCATCAGGGTGTGACAACAGGGTGGCATTTCTGCTGCAAACAGGTCTATATTATGACGCCGCGACGCTCGAGGGCCCGTGCGGATGCCGAACCGTAACCTTACTCCATCCGAACTCTCCGAACTATTCGCTCCGCGATCGCCGACGTGCGTTCGCGAATCATTACGCTCGCGCGGGATGATCAGGACCTGCACTGGGCGCTCCGGCGTAAGCTTGCGAAGGAGCTGACGTACGACGAGCGCAGCAAGCCCATCGCAAGGCGCGCGCTCAAGGAGCGAAAGCGCAAAGCGCAAAGCGCAAGGAGGGTACTGCCAAGAGTGCGGCGAGCCGCTGCCTGAATGGGGTGCAGTTCTGGATCGTTCCAGGCGATGAAGGGCTATACGGACAAAAATACCCGGCTGATCTGTCAGCAGTGCGACACGCGCATTCAGGCTGCGCGTGGTTATGCATGATCTACTGCAGGCGCAGCTCCATGTACGTGGGCTTCGCGTAGTCGACTGCGGCGTACGGCTCGCAGTCGCTGAAACCCAGCGACGCGTAGAGGCGATACGCCGCGTTTAGTCGCTCGCGATCGGTATCAAGGACGACTCGGCGATAGCGGTGCTCGCGAGCAAAGTTGATCACCGCGGCTACGAGCGCGCGGGCAATCCCAAATTGGCGATACGCCGGCTTCACGTAGAGCCTTTTCATGACTCCCGTCGAAGCGTCGAAACGCGTCAGCGCTATACAACCTGCGGCCTTATCGTCCTCTAGCGCCAGAAAGGCAGCGTTCGATCCGCCGTACGCGAGCGGAAGGCTCCGCAGATCGGGCGGCGCACCGTGCCTCAAGTCCGGCGGCAGGCTCTCCTCGTACTCAATCAAGAGCTCGTGTAACTGCTCCAGCTGAGCCGTGCTTTGCGTCCGAAAAATCGCGGTAGGCATACTATGCCATATTCTAGATAGCCAACCACACAAAAATCAACACACGCCAAAGCGGCAACAGCGAGCGCCAGCCAAGCGACCTGAGCAGTGCTCTTGCCGGACCTGAGTAATGCTACTCTATCGATGAGACGCTGCTGAGACGGCGAGCCGTGTAACATCTTCTCCGGGGCCAAGCGCCTCCGACACCGCGTCAACCGCCCAATCAAAATGGGCCGCTGCCGCATCAACCAAGGGGGATCGATCATGGTAAGCTACCACAGAGGTCGAAGAGCACTCAGAGCGATGGCGAGGCGTTTCATTTGCGGCCTCGCCGTCGCCGTCGGTTCGCTTTCGCCGGCAATGGCACAGTCCGTGCCGATTTCAGCGTGGGGATACGGATACGCTCCGACCTCCGGCGCTGCCTACAGCATCGCGTACTCCGAAGCCGACCAGGGACTGAGGCTCAACTGCTTCGGATATGTCTCGAACGAGTACGTCATCAACTACAACATTTATTTCAACGGACAGACTTGGGTAGCAACGGTAAACCTCGGCGGAAGTTGCACCTGATCGGACGGGCATGCGGTCGCCTGCCACGCGAAGCCCGCGCGGCGCAGCGGTTTTAGTGCCGCGCGGGTTTCTGTGTCTCATGAACGGATGGGCGCTGGCGGGTACGACTTTTCTCGCCTCGGGGGTTGAGGCGGTCGAAGCGTTGACGATCGTGCTGGCGGTCGGGGTCGCACGCTCCTGGTCGGTCGCGCTGCGCGGAACGGTGTATGCGCTGATCGTTCTCGCGCTGATCGTGGTGCTGTTCGGGCCGCTGCTGCGGCTGGTGCCGATCGAGCAGCTGAAGCTCGTGGTCGGGATCGTGCTGACGCTGTTCGGGCTCTCGTGGCTGCGCAAGTCGATTCTGCGCTACGCCGGCCGCAAGGCGCTGCGTAACGAGGACGCGGCGTTCGCTCGCGAGGTTTCTGTCTTGCGCGCGGCCGAGGACGCTCAGGCGGATAAGATCGCGCTCATAACGGCATTTAAGTCGGTGTTGCTCGAAGGCTTGGAGGTTGCGATCATCGTCGTGACGTTCGGCGCCGCATCGACGCTCGCGCTGCGATGGTCTGCGCTCGGTGCCGCGGCCGCAGTGGTGCTCGTCGCGATGCTAGGACTCGCCTTGAAGCAGCCGGCCTCGCGCGTCCCCGAGAACACGATGAAGTTCGTCGTCGGCATCATGCTAACGTCGTTCGGAACGTTCTGGACAGGCGAAGGGCTCGGTATTGCGTGGCTGGGCGAAGATTTCTCGCTGCCGGTTTTAGCCGTGTTCTATCTCGTCGTCTCGCTCGTGCTCGTAGCTGCGGCGCGCGTCCCCCGGCAGGCACGCGCATGAGGCTCGCTGCGGTTTGGAACTTCATCGCCGGGGACTCCCGGCTGGCGCCGGCAGCTGTGCTCGTCGCAGTGATCGTCGCCGTCGTGATGCTGCGCGCCGCGCTGCCGAGCACGGCGGTCGCGGCGACGTTTGCTGGAGTGATCGCGCTCGGCTTAGCGGGCGCGGTGTTCGAGCACCGCTGAACGGAGGCAGTAGACCGGTTTAGCCGCCGCTACCCTGGTCGTCGTTGTCGGTGGCGGTTCCTTGAAAAACCGAGCTCGGCTGGTCGTGGCGGTCCACCGGCGCCGGAACCGAATCCGGCGTGGTCATCGCATCACGTCCGCGCTGGTCGTCTTTCTTGCTTTCGTCCCGTTCCATTCGCGTTGGCTCCTCTCCAGGCTACTGAGGTACCCTCCGCTCTGCTGCGTAACACTTCGTCGCCGGATCATACGATAGCATGTAAACGGCTCGACGCACTCAACGCACTTCTGTACGCGACCGTACTGAAGCTCGTTCACGTACATGCGGTCGACCAGGCGCCCTGCAGCGTGACCGTTTCACCAGCGGGGTATCTGCATGCATCTCATCCGTGAAGGAGCCATTACCTGATGCGTGCCGTTGTGTGGAAAGAACCCTATAAAGTCGCCGTGGAACAAGTCGACGAACCGCGCCTCCAGGAGCCGACGGATGCGATCCTGCGTCTGACGACGGCGGCGATTTGCGGCAGCGACCTGCACATGTACGAAGGCCGCACGCCGATCGAGCCCGGGCAAGTGTTCGGGCACGAGAACATGGGCGTGATCGAGCAGGTCGGCGGCGCCGTCCGAACGGTCAAGGTCGGCGACCGCGTCGTGCTGCCGTTCAACATCGGATGCGGCTTCTGCTTCAACTGCACGCGCGGCTTCGGAAACGCGTGCCTGACGACGAATCCGCAAAGCCACGGCGGTGGATACGGGTATTCCGGCCTGGGTCCGCACCCCGGCGGTCAGGCCGAGCTCGTGCGCGTGCCGTATGCCGATTACAACTGCTTGCTGCTGCCCGGAACGCCGGGCGACGAGCTCGAGGACGACTTCGTCTTGCTGGCCGACGTTTTGCCGACCGGCTATCATGCGACCGAGATGGTGCAGGTCCGCCCCGGCGACACGGTGGCGATCTTCGGAGCCGGTCCGGTCGGCTACATGGCGGCGCTGAGTGCTCAGCTTCGCGGCGCCTCGGAGATCTACGTCGTCGACTATGTTCCCGCTCGGCTGGAAAAGGTGCGCGAGCTCGGGGCGACGCCGGTCGATTTCAGCGAGGGCGATCCCGTCGAGCAGATTCTCGAGCTGCGCAAGCCGCACCGCGAGAACGTTCAAGATTTGCGAGGCGACGCAGGAGAAAAAATGCCGGGCGTCATGTGCGGGATCGACGCGATCGGCTACGAGGCGTTCGCGCACGACTCGCCGGGAAAGCGACAAGCGCCGAACCAAGTCCTCGAGGACGTGGTTCGCGTGACGAACCCGACCGGGCGCGTCGGCCTGATCGGCGTCTACTTCAAGCAGGATCCGCGCGGCGTCGACAAGGACGAAAAGCAGGGCCGCTTCACCCTCCCGCTGGGAGAGGCGTGGAACAAGGGGCTGACGATCGAGACGGGACAAGCGCCCGTCAAGCGCTACAACGTCTACTTGCGCGATCTGATCCTGGCCGGAAAGATCAAACCGAGCCGCTACGTCAGCCATCGCCTGCCGCTCGAAAAAGCACCCGAAGCGTACGCGCAATTCGACAAGCGCGACGACGGCTACACCAAAATCCTGCTCAAGCCGCAGATGGCAGGCGTCTAGCGCGAGTGTCGTTCGCCGCCTTTTGAGCAAGTGACCGCGAAGGGGCACCGGTACTCGGTGCCCCTTCATCGCGTCACCGTGTTCCGAAGATAGCCCTGCGGACAACATTGCGCTCGTGACGGCACCGCATACGGCTGCGCGCTGTTGACGTTTCTTTTTCTGTTAGTCGACCGGTTCGGGGGGGATCTTGCGCGCGTTTCATTGCGCTAATGCCCAGTCGATTGCGCCAGCTTGGAGTGTTCCGAGGTTCTGTTCCCGCTGTCTCATCTGGTCGCGTTTCACTTACTCTCGGGAATGAATTCGGTCGCATCCATCTTATCTGTCCCAAAATAATCACACATCATGTCGTTGTGATAATTGCGTGCCCACTGGTGCTTTGTGGTGATGTGTGCAGGCAAACTCGAAGCATGTCCTTCGAACAACCACGCTTCAACGGCGTCCCTGTGCCGCATGATGTATTCATCTACGATAGACGAGCGGTCGATACGGTAAAGCGACATGAGATACGAAATGAAGGGTTTACCGTCGCGATCGGTACGAAAGTGGGCGGTTGGTGCATTGACAAGGCCGTGGGGACCAGCGCCCCAGTGGTCTGGACCCGCGTATTGAAGGATATCCAGCAAGCGGGTGACGGTTGCCGGCGAAGCGACGATCCGCGGAAACATAGCCTCATTCTCCAACAAGTACGCGTCAATCAGTGCTTCGGAGACGATCATGCGTGGATTCTCGAAATGCCGACCAATCGCAATCCCGCCTCTCACGAAGACACCGCAACAGGCGAGGTTCATTTGTAGCGCCTCGATCGTGTACGTGAACTTTACAACGTTATCGGGTTCGAACGGGCTTGACACACAGATACAATCGCTGAACATTCTCGCATCGGGAGTGTATCCATCGTAGGGTTCAAAGAGCAGGCGGTCTGTGTACATAAGCGCGCCGTCCAGCGCTTTCAGGAGCGCGGGATCGCCGAGCCTCCGCTTTGTCTGTTCTCGAAAGCCGAGGACGTCGATAAAGGCCACAATCCGCATTTCCGGGGTATAGGACTGCATCTGCGTTCCGATCCAACCACGTCCCGCGTTAGTCCTGCGCGTACGCGAAACTCGCTGACGGGCTTCCGTCGCTCGACGAATTAGGCGAGTTCCGCCACCAGACGCTCGAGGTGCTGCGCCAACCGCTCGAAAGGCGCCGTAGCGATCGCGCGCGCGACCGGAACTCTGACATATCCGGCGCGCTGCACGCTCATCACATCGATGAATCCGCGTCCGTGCCACTACCGCAGCGACCGCGCCTTCGCGCTTACTGTGGATACAACACCCGTTCCGACGTTCTAGGGCTGAACAACGTGGCGGAAGGCGATGGCGTCTTGTGAGGTGTCCACATAGACTGCTTCCGCTACGAGCGGCTCGGTGAGGTGACGGAAGGCCGCCTCGATGTCGGCATGCGTGCATGGGACGTGCGCCCCGAGCGCGGTTAGCGAGCCGTCCACCAGAAGTAGCGCCGCGTTGATATCGAGGCGCGGGGCGTCGGCTGGGTTTGCGCGCGGCGGCAGTTGGACGCGCGCGGCGTTCTCGCGGAGCAAGTCGCAGACGACCGCGGTGCGCTTCGGAGCACCGTGACTTCGCTCCCAGAGTACGTCGTCGATGTGCTGGCGCACGAAGCCCGGCGCGAAGAGCACTTCCATTTCGACCGGGTCATATGAGTTTTCCAGGCATTGGATAATGTCGTCGGTGGTCCAGCAGCTCACGCGATGAGCGATGAGCTCGTCGCGCAGGTTGACGCCTTGGTCGAATGCCGGTCCCACCATGGCGGAGTACTTCGCGCCGTAAGGCTCGCGGTAGCGCGCCGCTTCCGCGGCGTCCGGGTCGAGCACCCAGTGCTGCTTCGCGCGCTTGCATTCGAGCATGGCCCGGTACGCGAGTGGTCCGAGCGGTGCGTCAAGGACGCCGTCGGGCGCGCCGTTTCCACCAACGTGCTGCACGACGAAGCCGACGGCCTGGAAGCTGCGGCAGACGGCGAGCTCGTAGGCCGTCGCATCGGCGCCGCGCTGTGTCTTCTCCAGCTCGCGGCGGAGCGATTCGAAGTTTGCGATGGGACCGCGCGTGGGGAGCGGGCGCTTCGGATCGGGCCAGTCGTCGAGAGGGTGGTTCAGGCGGAAGCGGCGGTCCACGTCCTGGACGATCGTGCACGACCGGCCCTGTCCGCTGTGCCGCTCGATGTAGCCCACGAGCGCGATGTAGACGTCCTTCTGCTGGGTGTGCGCCAGCAGGTGACGCCGGCGGGCGTTGGTCCAGATCTCATCGCCTGAGCGTGGGCGGCCGTCGGCCAGCACGACGAGCGCAGCGTCGATGATGTGGCCGCGCTGGTCGCGCCAATCGCGCTGATGCGGTGGCGCGGCAGCGCGTTCGCTCAGGCGTCGCAGTCGCTCGGCGTCGATCATGCGGAAGGACTCTTCTTCGACTTGCACGGCGCTTCGGAACCAGAAGAGCGGTGCCGCTCAGGCCTTCACGCCGGCGAAGCGCTGGCCGGCCAACTTTGCGGTAAGGCTCGCGAAGAGGTCGCCCTGAGCGAGGCGGTCGTCCGCGTTGGCGGCTGTGAATTCGCCGTTTCGAAGCGTCTCGAGCTCAGCCCAATCGAAGGGCGTCACCATAGGCAGACCGGGCTCGCCGGTGAGCGAGTACGGCAGCCGGCTGTGCTGTCCGGGCGCATTTGAGCTGACGGTGACCTCGACGCGCGGCGCCGTTCGCTGTTCGTGAGGCTTCGCTCGCGCCACGAGGAGTTCGGGGTGCTCGGTGAGCGCGGTCGCGAGAACCTTGTGAAGCCACGTTCGAACCGCTTCGTACGACGGAGCATCGGCAAACGGAATGAACAGCGCGGCGTCCGAGCCTTCGAAGAGCGGGATCGCGTCGAGGGCAGGCAGTTGAAGCGCGGAGCGAAGGACGAGGAGCGCTTCGCGGAGCTGCGCTTGTGTCGCGCCGGCAATCGGCTTGAGGAGAATGCGGGCGAATGCGACGGCGTCGGGATCGCTCGGCGCGGGCGTCCAGGAATGGACGCCGACGGCGCCGATGTGAACGTAGTAGAGGATCGTGTTGACAGCGCAGCCGGGGTAGACGTGCCGGCCGCTCGAGGTGGTGACCGTCACGGGCGGCACGGAGTGCGGCAGCTCATCATGGTTGCTGGAAAATGCCGGCTCCGTCCCGAGGCCATGCGGATAGTACGAAAACACGAGCGGAGCATGCGGAAAGTTCGACGCGATGAGCGGCGCGACTCGCTCGTAGTGTGCCAGAATGGCGCGCTGCTCAGGAACGCTTGCGCGCGCGGAAATAAGATCCATCTGGAAACCCGCCTTCCGTGGAGTTTTGGAGAGCGCCAAATATTTGGCCAGCAATGGGGCTAATTCCCGCTGAGGCCGGTAAACGAGGAGGGGCGCTGATTGCTCGGCGCCTCTCGCTCCGCTGACTACGGCGGGTGTCCCGATGGTACCCAGGGTACTCGCCTCGGCGCCGCCACGCTCGCTGGTGCCTGCGGCGTCCGTCGCGATCGCCTACCAGACCAAAAATTCCGACGGCGTAGGACGGTACCTCAACGCGGCAGGCCAGGTGCGCCGCGCCCGGCCATGGCTTCCTTGCCTCTCGCTGTCGAAGCTGGGTGCCTCTGAGAACAGCACACGCCCGTCGTAAGGCAAATTTCGGCGGTGCAAGAAATTTAGTGTGCCAACCCGTTGGCATCGCCTTGTGATTCAATGAGCTCAGACCAACGCTCGCACTTCGGAGATTGTTTATGAGTAAGATCAAGGCCCATCACGTTCTGCTTACGGTTATAGCCGTTCTCGGTGCTGCAGTCGCGATCGAACGTTTCTATGAGCACCCGACGTATGGGAATGGTCTAGAAGCGGCCCTCGCCGCGGCGAAGGCTGCCGTCGCTCTGACCTAGTTTCCGCGCGTGTCACGCGGGGCTCGGGATGGCTGGCCGGCTGCTTCAGCCCGATCAGTGCCCAGCCTTGCGCGGTCATCGGAGTCCCGGGTCTCTGTCGGCTTTTGCGGCTCGCGCAAATCGGTCGCGCCGAAATCCCGTGCCCCCATCGCCGATGACGCGCGACTCGAGCACGCGATCCAAATCATCCGGCGTCGTCGATTGCAACTGCTTCAGCAGCATGCCTGCAAGACGGCGGTGAAGTTCCGCACTGAGTTCAAGCGCATGCGCCGGCGCAGGCGGCGGCGCGAGCGTGAGGTAAGCGATGTCGCGCCACGAAAGGTCGGCTGCGGCATCGGTCGGTAGGCCGGCATGCGTTAGTTCGTTCACCAACGCGCGGTCTTCAAGCGCGCGGTGAACCGCCTGCCAGAGGAAACGGGCCGGGTCTCGGCCTACATGTCCGCGGCTTTCCGCATAGGCAAAGAAAGACTCCAGAGCACTCAAGGTCTTCTTGCGAACGCCGTGGGAGGCCATCGTAACGGTGTAGCGGATCAACTCCTCTTCGGTGACCGTAGGGAGGTCGTCCGAGCCGCGCTTACGGAGGAAACGTCGCACCAAGCCCGGATACTGGTCGGCCCTGCCCGAGCGACCCAAGCTTGCGATCCACGCCTCGACTACCGGTGGGTCCTGCGCCCGAGCCCCCATTGAGGTATCTACTATACACATATCTGAAATACTTGTATAATAGATACGAACACCCGTTCGAAGGAGCGATTCACGCCCATGGCCGTCCAAAGCACCATCGAGTGGACGAATTCCACCTGGAACCCAACGACAGGCTGCACGAAGATCTCCGCCGGGTGCGACCACTGCTACGCTGAGCGCTTTGCAGAACGCTGGCGCGGCGTCCCGGGCAACTACTTCGAAAACGGCTTCGACGTGCAACTACGGCCGCGGATGCTTGGGCGGCCAGCCACTTGGAAACGATCGCGGCTCATCTTCGTGAACTCAATGAGCGACCTGTTTCACGTCGACATCCCGGACGCGTACATCGATCAGGTTTTCGATCAGATGGAAACCGTCGACCGTCACGTCTATCAACTGCTCACCAAGCGGCCCGAGCGATTGCGGCGCTACGCGCGCAGACGCTTCAAAACCCGTGAGCTCCCGTCGCACATCTGGTGCGGCGTAACGGTCGAGAGCGACAAGTTCGCCTGGCGCGCCGATATGCTACGAGACGTAAATGCGCCGGTTCGCTTCCTTTCCGTTGAACCGATGATCGGACCGGCCGATCGTGTTGATCTGTCCGGCATTACCTGGGTGATCGCCGGCGGCGAATCAGGTCCTGGGTTCCGACCGCTTGAAATCGACTGGGTGCGAGACCTGCGTGATCGCTGCGTTGCCGCAAAGATCGCGTTCTTTTTCAAGCAATGGCACAAGGGCACTAGCGGGCGTGAACTGGACGGCCGCACTTGGGACGAGATGCCCGCCACGGCAGGAGCCGGTCACAACTGAATGGTTGTGCCGTCAGGGCACTGCCCGCGACGCGGTGACCTTCCATCGGCGCGGGTGAGCTTCGCGAGCCCACGGTCACTGAGTTCCCATAGTGCCGCTCGATAATGTTTCAAATCATACGGTAGGTCATCATTATGCCCCGCATACAAGTATTCAAGGGTAACTTTGCGTCCACGGAAACACCGCGATAGTTCGTTGGCAAGACTCTTAACGCTGTAGTTCCAATTCCGTGGTGGCAGAATCACCTGCGGTTCAAAGAGCGTAAGCGCCCGCTTCGGCTGCGGCACGAACTCGAAGTAAGAGATTTCATCTATTGGGTCCTTCCAACTGTGCTGCGACATCTTTTCTTTCATCGTCAAAAACCCACGCCGCTTCTTCGACGTGAAGATGAGATGATGAGATGTACTTCCCTCTGAAGTTCGGAAGCGATACTTGAGGAAATATTGGCCGCCCACATCCAGGAGAGCTTCGCGCAAATTGTGCAAGATGAGGTCTTCACGGTCGTCCGGATCCTCGATGCTTTTCAAATCTTCGCGAAGCTGATCGAGACGCTCCTCACCAAAGATGGCTGAGAGATGCTGGTCAAAGAGCCCATGACCGACCGCCATATTGACTCGACGGTAGTTAAAGAAGAACGCGACATCGCAGCCCCAATCTTTTAGAACGGCCGCAATAAGGTGGCGAGTCAACCCGCGATATCCGTACGGGTCAACAAACATGAACGTCGGCTCATTTACACGGTTCGCGAAGAACTGCGTTATTCGCTCATTGACATCACTGTTGGTGACCTTCGGCTTGTGAACGAGGCGGGGCACGGCCGGGTGGCGTTCGATCGCAGCACGTAGATCGCGAAAGTGATCAGGGTCGCCCTCGTTGAACCACGTTACCGTGCGCGGCGCGAATTGAGGGGTGTCAATTGCCGACAGGATCTCGAGGGGCGTCGCCGGAATGGGCCCCGTGCGGCTCGGTTCAACAGCACAACGATCGTAGTAACCCCGCCCTGCAAAAGGGTCGACATAGTTGATAAGCGGAGCATTTCTTAGCAGTATTGCCGCGTATGCCTTAAAGAAGTCGACGACGATCCTGGTCTTATGTGCATTTTGCGGGTCGCGTACGTCGAAGAAGTTCTCCGTCGCCTCGGTCGCATAGCGTATCGGTTTCTTAGGCATTACGATGTCGCCTGAACGCATGGAGTCGCCACATCTCCAAGGCGTCTCACGCTTCGCGGCGCCCGCGTGCTGCAGTGCTGCGGCGTCATCTTCGATAAGGAACTCGTTGGACTTGGCGCCGCGCGCCGGCTGAGTCGTTTTCGCGTCATCCGCTCCCTTTCAAGGCTGTGGTTCGGGTCAGACTAGGACTGATCCGTACGGCGGAGAAGACGCGGGTTGGGAGCTCACGTGTCTCCGTCGTCGGGGGCCGTTTGTTCGGGACGGGGTCCGTTGACGCGGGCCCCGTTCTTTACTTTAATTTCGGTTATCGTAACGCTACGACATTGTGTATGGGAACGTCTGTTCCCCACAAAATGCGGGGTTACTACTGACTTTTCTGTGGATTACCTGTGGATAACCCCGTTTTAGAGCGGTTTGATACCGAAAGCGGCTTCGTTTGTGTCTCCTTCGTCCGGCAGCTGGCTGATGCGGAATCAGTGCGACCATAAGGCCGATCAGAGCTAGTCGCGACTCTTGCTATTCGGGCGACGTCGTCACGCGGCGAACCCGGCGATAAACGGCGGGCTGCTGCTCGTCAACGGCCGTTGCCTCTCGGCCTGATAACTGCATTGAATTGCGGATCGCGAATGATGCATCACCGATGCTGCTGCTGTGCCGGTGCCTATCGGAAGTCGACAAGCACAAGAAAGGCCAAGTCGCTAGCGCATATTTTTCAACACTATTTGTGCATTGCTTCGAACGCACGTGCATATTGGTGTATGGAGGCGAAGCGATGAGATCAAAGTGCTCACGTCCGCCGGTGGAACCGCTGTCTGCTCGTATCCTTCGTCTTCGAATCGCGCGCGGGTATAGTGCTGATGAGCTAGCGGTATTAGCGCAAGTGCCGCCCGGTGCGATTCGGCGACTCGAAGCGGGGAAGCAGGTGGATAAATCCGTCTTGCCGGCTCTCGCCGCAGCGCTCGGCGTGTCCTATTGTTTTCTCATCTGCGGCGAGCATAGCTGCGCCGAGCGCGCTTGCATCTCACCGCTGCTCATTTACAAGCCAAGCGTGATCGCATCGTTGGCGGCGCATGCCGGCCGAAAGGCCGCACTGAGACGCCGGCACTTACGGTAACGGACCGACTTGTGAAGGAACGCGCGAGCAGCGATGCGCTCGATCAGATTGCGGCGATTTTCGGCTTAACCGACAGCGGAGTCGCTGACCTCTTCGCAGTCTCGCGAGGCACCGTCGCGCGGTGGCGCTCAGCAGGGATTCCGAACAAACGGAGCGCCGACGTGGACCGTGTCCGTGAGCTCGCGACATACTTCGAGCGCAGGTTTATCCGGGCGCGTATCCCCGAGATCGTGCGCACACCGAGCGGCGCACTCGGGGGCAAGAGCGTTCTGACGGTAATTACCGAGCGCGGCGTCGACCCGGTGTACGGCTATCTTGAGCGTCTCTTCTCTTACTCAGCCGGATGACTCGCTAAGAGGGACGACATCTTCCTCTCGTACGTTTAGATATCGTCGCTCGGCGTCCATTGCGGACGCGGGTAGCAGTATGACGATTCCGGTCTGCGGAGGTTCAGTTGGGCCGAGGAAACGCACCCGCAGCAGCGGGCGCTGTTCTTTCTTCACCAAGCCGCGGTCGGCAAAAAAGGATATGGTCTCGCCACTCAGGTCGCGAACCGTGACTACATACTCTGTCGAAAACAAACCGTCCTTAACCTCGCACGGAATGTACACCAGAGACATGGCGGCGGGCATTGTAAACGTCCTTTCGGGGTGTTCAGTACTATTTTACGATGACGACCGACGTGGCGCTGCGGCCGAACTCGTCTGGGCGATCGAGGACGTGAGCGTCTGCGCCGGGCCAGAAGAACGTTCCCGGCGTTACCGTGCGGGCGAGGTAGTGGAGGCGGTAGATGCCGGCGTCGAGGCGGTCGGCGTAGGCTTCGATGCGGTCGGTGCGAATTTGCTGGTCGCCGATCGCCCAGGACGTTGACGGCAATTGCAGCGCTTTCGATGCCGTTGCGAACGTCGTGTCGACCGCTTCGAAGCCGGCGGGAAGCGGGTCGGTGATCAGGACACGTTCGACGGGGTGGTCGCTGACGATTTGCAGCTCGACGTCGTAGACGTGCGCGGGCGGGAGGGTGAGCGACGACGCCGGCGTGGTGAGGCCCATCGTTGCAATCACCGGGGCCGTGTTCGCTTCGCGCACGACGCGAGTGACGCGCAGGCCGTTCAGGCGGCCCGGCGCCGCGCCGGCGAGGCGGTAGGTGTACGTCACCGCGTAGTGGAGCGTTCCGGTGCCGTTCTTCGTGAGTGTGATCGGGTTCGCGCCCGGGGTGATATCGCGCATCGGGACGAGGGTTTCGCGCTGCGGCGAGCGCGCGCCGGTGAACTGTTGCTGCGCGATCGTCTTGCTGCCAAGCGTTGCGGTTGCGGTGAAGTTTGCCGGCTTTTCGCGGGCGGCCAGATCCACCAGGGCGCCGAGGGCGGCGGCGTTTTCGCAGGCGCAGCCGAACGATCCTTTGCGGCGCATGTCGAGGAGCGAGCGGGTCAGGCGGTCGAGCGTCTCGCCGTCAGCGTTGCGCACGAGCTCCAGGCGCAGCGCTTCGCTTTGCGCGACGACGGGTGCGTCGTACCAGGTGTAGCGCTCGGGCAGGTTCACCACCGCGCCGCGGCCGGTCGTGTAGAGATGGTCTTCGATCGTCTTCGAGAGCGCTGCAGCTTGCGAAGTGTAGGCCGGTGCTTGCGTGAGCAGGCGCGCGAGGCGCGCTTGATCGGCGAAGCAGAGCTTGTCGTGCTGCGCGTAGACGTCGCTGAGGAAGGTCGTGCGGCGATCACCGGTGCTCGCGAGCGCGTCGAGGGCGAGGAGGCGAAGCTGGGCCTTGCAGAGGTCGCTCTTGCACCACTTCTCGTGCGCGGTCGGATCCCCGAGCACGGCCGCGGCGTAGCTGTGCGCACCGGCGTACATCGCCGGATCGACCGCGATCCCGGCGTCGTGCGCGCGGGCCAGTGATTTCAGCGCGAAGAGCGAGTCCCACGGATCGGCGTTTTCGGAACGCCAGTACGGCGCGAAGCCGCCGTCGGCTCGCCGCAAGCCGAACAGGTTCGAGAGCTCCAGCTCGGCGCGGTCGCGCGCCGTGCGCGCGTCGGTGCCGTTGCGCTTCGCCAGCGTGACGAGATCGCTCGCGATCGCCAAGCGGGCCGCCGAGGTGATCGCGATGCGCTCGTCGCCGCGCAACGCGTCCTTCGCGGCGACGACGATCTCCGGTATCAGCGAGGACGCCAGCGCGACGTCGATTCCGCCAGCATCGCGCGGCGTGTCCGGCGCAACCGACAGGCCGACTGACGCGCGCGACTCCGTCGTGCCGGTTTGCACGACCGACTCGCTCACATCAAGACCGTTCACCGGTACCGGGATCGCGAACGCATCGCCGGTCCCAGCACCGCGCACGCGCACGGTCGCCGTTGCAACCCCCGTGCCGTTCGCAAGGACGGGGAAGCGGTACGCTTTGGTGATGCGCTCGAGCGGCGCTTCCGTCGATGTCGTCGCGGCCGGCTTCTCGTTCACCAAGAATGCCAGCGGGCCGGCCAGCGACGCGTCGATGTGCATGCTACCGCTCGCGCCGGTACCGTTCGTGATCGAAACACCGGCGTCGAAGCGGTCGCCCGGGCGGGCGAACTGCGGGACGACCGGGTTCGCGATCAGCGGCTTCGTCGTCTTGAACGTCGTCTCGCCGTTGCCGAAGCGGCCGTCGGTGGTCGAGGAGACGACCATCACGCGCCACGTCGTCAGGTCGTCGGGCAGCGTGAACCACGCGCTCGCGTCGCCGTTCGCGTCGGTGCGCACCGCGCCGACGAAGTACGCCAGTGGCTGGAAGTTGTGGCGCACGCGCGGATCGGCTTCTTCTCCCGACAGCCCGCCGCCAAAGCCCCATCCCTTCTCCACCGGACGCTGCGGCGTGCTGAGCAGCAGTGCGGAGCGGTTGTCGGCGTAGCGCGTCGAGATCGGCTGGTCGGCGTAGACGAGCTTCACCAAGTCCGGCGGACGATAGCCGGTGAGCCGCAGCACCGCGTCGTTCACCACCATCAGCGTTACTTGGCCGCGCACCGGATGCTTCGCGCCGTCGGCGAGGTGGACGTGTACCGCCTGCTGCGCGCCCGGCTCCAGCGTTGCGGCGTCCGCGCGCACCGTGGCGACGACGTACTTGCCGTCGAGCGCGACGTTGAACGACGCGAAGCCGGCGCGCGCAAGCGCGTTACCGCCGTCGGCGAGGTTCTTCGCCGGCGGTGCGCCGCGGCGGATCAGAAACGCCTCGACCGCGGCGTTCGGCAGCATCTGCGGCGTCACTTTGAAGCGCACCGTCGGCGCGGCGCTGTTCGTCGGCTGCGTCGTCTCCCACAGCACGCCGTGGCGGATCACCGCCAGGTGCAGTTGGGCGTTCGGGAACGGCGACTGCACCAGCGCGGTCGCAGTGTCGCCCGGCTTGTACGTCGTCTTGTCGAGCTTGACGGTGAGCTGGTTCGGATCGCGCGCGAACCACGCCGTCTCGCCGGTGCCGCCGACGAAGACGAGGACGTCGGTCTCGCCGGCGTCGCTGCTCGCGCCGGCGACGTTCGCGCGCAGGCGATACGTGCCGGGCTTTGTTGGCGTCAGCGAGACGCTGACCGGCTTGTCGGCGCTGGTCGCGTCGGCGCTCGCGACCGTCTGGTACGAGACCGACTGCACCGGCTGCTCGGCGCCTTCGAGGATCTGCGTCGCGCTGGAGTAGTTCGCGAGCTGCAGCTCGACGTGCACGCTCGTTCCGGTGCGGGCCTTGCCGGCGGGGTCGGTCGCGATCGCGCTCACGGTGAGCGGCGTTCCGGCGATGCCGACGTCGTCGGACTTCAAACCGATCAGCGTGTCGGACGGGAGCGCGGTGAACTGCTTCGAGTCCACGACCGCGATGTTCGAGGCGTCGGTCGTCTCCGCGTCGACCTCGTACGTCATCGGGAACGGCAGATCGCTCGCCACCGGGACGCCGACCGCGCTGCTCCCTTTGTCGTCGACGGTGACCGTCTTCTCCAGCACGTCGGTCGACGCGTCGGGCTGCTGTTCGGGCCAGAACCACTGCCGGCCGAAAGAGTAGCCGTCGCGGCCTTTCGGCGTGAACGCCGCGATCGAGCGCGTGACGGTGAACTTCGTCGACGCGCCCGCGAGCGGGGCGCCGAACAGGTAGGCGTTGCTCGCGCTCGCGTTGACCGTGCCGCCGCGCGCCGCGACGTCGTGGTCGAGCGCGAGGTCGACCTTGAAGTTCGGCGGCTTGAACTCGGCGACGCGGAAGCTGCCGTCGATCTCTTCGCCGTTCCCGGAACTCGCGGTGATCTGGTAGTACCCGAGCGCCGCGTCTTTCGGGAGCACGACCGGGATCGAGAAGGTGCCGAACGCGTTCAGCGCGCGGCGGCCGAGGTCGTGCTTGTCGCCCTTCGGCAACTGCAGCGTGAGCGCGTACGACGCCGCGGTGCCGCGCTTGAGCACGCCGTCGATCAGGAACCAGCCGACGCCGGTGAGCTGCACGGTCTCGCCCGGCTTGTAGAGCTCGCGGTCGGAGAAGATCGTGCCGCGCGAGAGCGGCGTGGCGAAGTTCCAGCCGTTGTAGAAGTCCCCCGAGTATGCGCCGCTGCCGTCGCTGGTCCGCACGTACGTCCAGTCGGCGCCGCGCCGCACCACCGTGACCAACGAAGGCGCGGCGTCTTCGGTGCCGGTGGAACGCGTCTGGCAGCGCGCGAACGCCGCGCCGCCGAAGCGCGCGACGCCGTGCGCGTCGGTCGTTCCGCTCGCGCACGCGCTCGGCGGAGACTTCGATTCGTTGTCGGCTTGTGAGACGTACACGTCGACGCTCGCGCCGGCCGCGGGCGTGCCGTCGGCGATGCGGTTGACGAAGACGTTGCCGCCGTCGGGGAACCAGCGCGCGAAGACGCCGAGGTCGGTGAGCTGCACGACGCCCGCGGCGATGAACGGCTGATCGGTGCGCGGCAAGTTCGCGTAGACGCCGTACGCGAGCGCGCCGCCGGGCGCGCCGAGCTTCGCCCGCAGCGGAACCTCGAGCGTGCGCTGAACGTTCTTCGGCGCGCGCGCGTCGAACGGCGGCCACACCCCTGACAGCGGCAGCACGTCGCCGCGCCCTTCGCCGGTCGCGTCCGGATAGAGCACCGCGTCTTGCGGCTTGAGCGGATGAAAGACCGCGCGCACGTCGGAGGGCGCGTTCACCGCGACGACGTTCAAGCGCACGTCGCGGCCGGCCGGGAACAGGTTCAACCCGCTCGGCGCCCACACGTCGGGCGCGAAGTCGCCGGTGTGGAAGCTCGCCGTCTGCGCGGCGCCGAGCGTCTGTCCGAAGGTGTCGCGCAGGCCGGCGCCGATCGCGACCGTGTAGTCGGTCTGCGGCGAAAGGAGCGCGGTGTTCACCGCGACGCCGTTCTCGACGGCCGCGAACGGCGTCGAGCCGGGCGGCGGCGAGGGCGAGAGCGCCAGCGCCTTGAGCGACTTCTCGTCGATGGGCGAGGTGAACTGCAGCTGCGGATCGCCGGTGGTGAAGCGGTTTCCGGGCAGCTTGCCGACGCCGGTGAAGCGCAGCGCGTCGTACGTCTTGAACGCGCCGGTGAACGGCGTTTCGCTCGCGCGGTTGCCGTCGCGCGGGAGGACGCCCGGCTCGATGGTGACGTCGTACTGTTTTCCCTTCGCGAGGTCGTGCGCGGGGACGAGGACGTAGCTCCACGTGTCGAGCGCGGCGTTGTAGTCGGTTTCGGGCTCTTGCGCGCCGGGGATGGCGGGCGTTGCGGTCGCATTCGCGGTGTCGGGCGGAATTCGCAGCGGCACCGGTTGTCCTTGCGGGTCGTCGTGGTCGCGCGCGAACGCGTGCGATTGCAGCGAGTCGCGGTCGAGCGCGACGTTCGACGTCAGCGAGATCTTCGGGTGCAGGTCGAGCGGCTCCGTGCTCTTGTCGAGCGCCGGCAGATCGGTGAGCTCGATCGCCGGCGTTTGGAACGTCCAGGAGAGATCGCTCGCGAGCGCGTGGCCGTGGACGTCTTGCACACCCTTCGTGACCGTCACGCGCACGCGCGTCGCGGCGGGCCACGCGCGGTCGGCTTCGAAGCCGATCATGCGCGGGGTGAGGAACCGAAAGCGTCCCGGCAGCGCCGGCTCGATCGCGAAGTGCGCGAGGATCGCGGTTTCGTCGGGCGACTCCAGCTTCTCGAGCGGAATCAGGTCGTCGCTGAAGCGGACGAGGATCTGTGCGAGCGTGTCGACGTCGCCGGTCGGCGCGACGGCGGCGACCGGCGCGCTCACCGCGGGCGAGGGCAGCGGCGAGACGGTCGCGAGCGGCTGCGGCTTCGCCGGGCCGCGTGAAGTACAGCCGGTCGCGAAGACGACGGCCAGCGCGGCGAAGGCGAGCGCGCAACGCGCATGCCTGTTCACGTCGCGTCGTTGGTTCGGCTGCGGGTAGCTGCTCCCTTGCCCGTTGCCGGGTCCCTGCGGCTCCGGAGCGAAAGACGTGCGCGGAGGTCGCCGTGTCGCGCATCCGGATCGCGCTGCTCTTCGTCGCTTTCGCCGCGCTCGCGTTCGCCGCGCGGCCGATCGGGCCGCGCGCGTTCGCGGGCGGCGCGAACGCGCTCACCTTCGAAGACCGCTCCGGCGTCGTGCTGGGGACGGTGCTGGCGCGCGACACCGAGCACGCGGTGCGGGTTCCGCTGAGCGCCGTCTCGCCGCGGTTTCTAGCGGCGATCGTCGCGGCGGAGGACGCGCGGTTCACGGAGCACGGCGGCGTCGACGGGCTCGCGCTGGCGCGCGCGGCGTGGCAAATCATGGCGGCACGCCACGTGATCTCGGGCGGCTCGACGATCGAGATGCAGCTCGCGCGGCTGCGGTTCGGGCTGCCGCGCACGCCGCTGGGGAAGCTCGAGGAGCTCGTGCTGGCCGAGCGGATCGCCGCCGGAACGCCCAAGGCCGCGATCCTCGAAGCGTACGTGAACCGGCTGCCGATGGGCGGGGATCTCGTCGGCGTCGAGGCCGGCGCGCGGACGTACTTCGGGACGCCGGCGCGCGAGCTCGACCTCGCGCACGCGGCGCTGCTGGCGGCGCTGCCGAACGATCCCGTCCGGCTCGATCCGTACGCGCACCACGATGCGCTCGAGGCGCGGCGGCGGGCGGTTCTGGCACGGATGGTCGCGGGCGGCGCGGTTTCGCCGGACGAAGCGGCGCGCGCGGCGGCGGAGCGCGTCGACGTGTTGCCGCGCAGCGAGGGGATCGCGGCGGCGCCGCACCTGCTGTTTCGGCTGGCGGGCAGCGTTCCGGCTTCGGCGACGCGCGTGCGAACGACGCTCGACGGCGAGCTGCAGGCGTTCGCGGAGAACGCGGCGCGCCAAGTCGTCGGCGGGCTCGGCGAGCGGCGCGTGCGCGACGCGGCGGCGGTCGTGATCGACAACCGCGACGGCGCGGTGCTGGCGTACGTCGGCTCGGCGGACTACTTCGCGCGCGCGGGCGCGGGGAAGAACGACGGCGTCGTCGCGCTGCGGCAGCCGGGCTCGACGCTCAAGCCGTTTCTGTACGAGCTGGCGCTGGAACGGCGTGCGGTGCGGCCGACGACGATCCTCGCCGACGTGCCGGCGACGTATGCGATCCCGGGCTTGCGATCGTACAGTCCGAACGATTACAGCGAGCGTTTCGCCGGGCCGGTGCGCATGCGGATCGCGCTCGCCGATTCGCTGAACGTGCCGGCGGTGCGCGTGCTCAGCGGTGTCGGCGTGCCGGCGTTTCTCGAGCGGCTGCATGCGCTGGGATTCCGGCATCTGAGGAAGAGCGCCGACCACTACGGGCTCGGGCTCGCGCTCGGCGACGGCGAGGTGACGCTGGAAGAGCTCGCCGGCGCGTACGCGGCAGTTGCGAACGGCGGCCGTCCGGTGCGCGTGCACGCGCTCGCCGACGCGCGCGCCGGCGCGCACGAATCGGCGCGCGTCGGCGACGTCTCGGAGTGGTCGCTCGTGACGGATGTTCTTTCCGATGCGCACGCGCGAGCGCGCGCGTTCGGCGTCTCTTCGTTATTGCGCACGTCGTTTCCGAGCGCGGTGAAGACGGGGACGTCGTCGGATTTCCGCGACACCTGGACGGTCGGGTTCACGCGCGACTACACCGTCGCGGCATGGGTCGGCAACTTCGACGGCGCGCCGATGCAGCGCGTCAGCGGGGTAACCGGCGCGGCGCCGCTGTGGAACCGCATCGTGCGCAAGCTCGCCGAGCGCGAGACCGAGTTCGCGTTCGCGCCGCCGCGCGGCTACGCGCGCAAGCCGATCTGCGCGACGACCGGCGTGCGGCCGACGCGCGCGTGCGAGAGCGTCGTGAGCGAATGGCTCGACGCCGGCGACCTGCGCGCGTGGAATGCGCCGCCGCGCCCGCTCGACCGCAGCTACGACGGCTGGCTCGCCGCACAGCCGCCGCAGCCCGGCGAGGCGCTGCGTATCGTCGCCCCGCACGACGGCGACGCGTTCGTCGCCGCGCCCGGCACGCGCATCCCGGTGATCGCGCGCGGAACCGCGCGCCCCGCCTGGGAATTGAACGGCAAGGCGCTCGCGCGACACGACGCGCGCTGGACGCTGGCGCTGGCGCGCGGCCGCTGGACGCTGCGCGCGCGCGACGGCGCGCACGCCGACGCGGTGACGTTCGTCGTCGGCGACCCGCCGCCGCGTGGACACCGCATCGGGTTCACGATTCGCTAGCCTGCCCCTCAAAGGAGGTCGACTGCGGACGCTCGGGAAGCGAGCGGCTAGCGCACTTTCTACGAGGGGTGGCTCATGTATCGTTTCGCTCGTCGAATCGCCGCGTCGGCGGTCGTGCTCGCATTCTTCTTCAACCTGGTCGCGGTCACCGAAGCAGGCGTCGTCGTTCCGACGCAGCACAACGACAACTTTCGAACGGGCGCGAACCCGGCCGAGACGCAGCTCACGCCGGCGAATGTCGGCCGGCTGCAGCGCGTCGACCGGTACGTCGACGGGCCGATCAACACGCAGGTCCTCTACGCGCCGGGCGTGCAGAAGACCGTACGCGGCACGCGCAACGTCGCGTTCGTCACCACCAGCTCGAATTCGGTGTATGCGTTCGACGCGAACGATACGAGCAAGGCGCTGCAAGGCGGGTTGTTGTGGCGGACGACGCTGACCGATCCGGACCGGAAGGCGCGGCCGTGGCGGCGCGGGATCAATGCGACGCCGGTGCTCGAGTACGACGCGAGCTCCGGAAGCGGAACGATCGACGTCCTGTTCAGCACGGCGAACCAGTTTCCGTGGAACTCGATCTTCGTCAAGGACGAGCTCGCGCTGCAGAAGACGCTCGACGTTCGGTACTATCTCGTCAAGCTGAACCTGGCCACGGGGAAGATCGTTCTCGGGCCCGTCGCGCTCGAGGGTTCCGTCGCCCGCGTCGGATCGGCGCCGCTGAAGTTCGCCGCCAGGGACGAGTCCGACACCGCCTCGCTGCTGCTCGATCACGGCTATATCTACGCGTCGTTCAGCGCGCGGCAGAACGAGAACGTTTCCCAGTACTACGGCTGGATGCTGCGTTACACCGCGGACGGCCTGAAGTACGCCGGCGCGTTCAACACCGAGCCGCACGCTTGGGAATGGACCGGCCCCGGCCACCCGCAGCGCAATCCGCAATCGACGTTTCCAATCTGCTACAATCCGGCCGGCGGGAGGCTGGAGCCGTGGGGTCCCTGGGTGACGACGCCCGGCTCTTCGATGGCGTGCGTCGGCGAGGGCGGCGGGATCTGGCAAGGCGGCGCGGGACCCGCCGCCGACCGCGACGGGAACGTCTACGCGGTGATCGGCAACGGTCGTTTCGATCCGTCGAACGACTCGTACGGCGACAGCATCGTGAAGCTGCGGAGCGGCCCCGTGGTGTCCGGCCTCGCCGATTCGTTTGCCGTCACGGCCTGGTTCGGCCCGCCCGAGGCCGCCGACGACGAAGCGTACGACGTCGACCTCGGCTCGGCGGGGCCGCTCGTGGTCGACGGCGCGAAGCGCGTCATCGCAGGCGGAAAGACGGGCTTCTTCTACGTCGTCGACGACGCGCTGGCGATGAAGCAGCAAGTGCTGGCCGGCATCAACAATCGTGCCCCGGATCCCGACGGGAAGCTGCGCTATCGAACTTGGAACCAAGGGCCGCACCTGCACGGCTCGCCGACGATCTGGCAGGTTTCGCCCGACCTCGCGTACGTGTACGAGTGGGCCGAGAAAGACTATCTCAAGAAGTACGCGTTCGACCTGAGGAACGGATCGTTCGTCGTCAAGGATCCGTGGTATCCGTGGGTCGCCACCGAAACTGACGTCCTCGCGTCGCGGTGCGACTTGCTGCTGTGCTTGAACGCGATGCCGGGCGGAATGCTGGCGATCTCGGCGAACGGCATGACGCCCGGGACGGGGATCGTCTGGGCGATCCTCACCAAGTACGATCTCTTCTCGCACGCGGCGATCTACGCGTTCGACGCCGACACACTGAAGCTGCTGTGGGACGATCCGATCGGCGCGGTGCCGCACTTCGCCGGGCCGACCGTCGCCGACGGGCACGTCTTCGTGCCGACGAACGCGTTGCGCTCGCGGTTCTCGATCTACTCGCTCTCGGCCGCGCAGGTCCGCTCGCAACGCCGAACCCTCGCGCCCCACCCCTGGCGCTGGGAAGCCGAGATGATGACGACGACGATGAAGAAGGCGCCGATGAACGACGCCGTTCCCGACTATGCGCAGCATCCGGCGTACCGCACGCGGATGACGCTTCCCGGCATCGTGAACCAACTTCCGGCCGGGCTCATCGCAACCGCAGCCTACGCCGTGCGCGGCCGAGAGACGTTCAAATGTGTCAAGGGCGACTGGGCGGCGTGCCACCGGGTGAGCACGAAGCTGGACCTTGCTTACGACTACGACGATCGCACTGAAAGCGTCGGCGGACCCGTGCGGTTTGCAGCGCCGCAGACGTACACGACGCCCGCCGCGGCCGTGCCGTGGCCGCTGGCGCCTGATTGGCAGCTGCTCGCGCACCCGGGCGGACTCTTCCGCAGCGCCCCGTACGTGCTGCGCGTGCAGACCTCGTTCCGCAAGCTGATCCTTAAGCCGAGCTCGGGACGAAACGACGTTCCGTTCGACGCGATCTACGTGACGCTCGCTCCCGGCGGCTGAGCGCGCGACGATCACTTCGCTTCGGCGGCGAACGGGTCGCTGAAGCGGGGGTCGTGCAAGAACTTCTCGTCGGTGAGGGACTGCAGGAAGGCGACCAGGTCGCTGCGCTCTTGCGGGGTGATCGTGAAGCCGCGCAGCTGGACGTCGCGGAGCGGGCTCTTGCTGCCGACGCCGGCGTACGGGCCTGAGGCGATGGTGCGCCCGCCGGCGGCGTAGTGGTCGATCGCGTCCTCTAGCGTCTTCACGCTGCCGTCGTGCATGAACGGGCCGCCGGCGGCGATGTTGCGCAGCGAGGGCGTGCGGAACTTGCCCATGTCGTCGGCGCGCTCGGTGATCTCCTCGATCCCGCGGTTGTCGTGCGGGTACGCGCCCGTGCCGCCGATGTTGTAGAGCGCAGTGTTGTGGAACGCGATCTCCGGCGCGCGCAGCTTGACGTGCAGGACGTTGTCGGTGAAGTTGATTCCGCCGTGGCAGTGCGCGCAGTCGATCCGCTCGCCGAAGAACAGCTCCTCGCCGCGCTTCGCGGCGGCGGAGATCGCGTCGGGCTGATGCCCGTAGCGATAGCGGTCGTACGGTGAGTCGAACGAGAGCAGCGCGCGCTCGAAGCTCGCGATCGCGCGCGTCACCGTCGCCAGCGAGATCTGCTCGGGCTGGTCGGGGAACGCGTCGGCGAAGAGGCGCCGGTAGCGCGCGTCGGCTTTGAGCATCGCGAGCAGCTGCTTCTCGCGGCCGGCCAGGCCCATCTCGACCGGGTGCTCGCCGAACATCGGGACCAGCGCCTGCGACTCCAGCGCGCGCATGTTCGGGTTCGCCCAAGTCAGCACCGGCAGATAGGCGACGTTCACCAGCCGCATCGCGTGGCGCGGGTGCTTCTGGCCGGTGACGCCGACCGGCACGACGCGCGGATCGGAGAACGCGTGCGCCTGCTGGTGGCAGGTGGCGCACGCGATCGTTCCGTTCGCCGACAATCGCTTGTCGTAGAACAGAAAGCGCCCGAGATCGACCTTCGCCTCGGTCATCGGGTTGTCGGCGGGGACGACCGGCGCCGGGATCACCGCCGGGATGTTCCAGCGGTATTCGTCGCCGGCGTGCGCGCGCGTTCCGCCGAGGACCAGCGCGGCGATCGCGGCGAGCGCGCAGGCGAGCAGCTTCTTCATTCAGCGCACGCGGAAGACGGTTTGCGCTTTCGAGGTGTCGGCCAGCCCGAGCGCGGCGAACGGCGGCGAGCAGTCGGCGTCGTCGCTCGGGTCGGACATGCACTGCGTGCCGCCCGAGTGCGCGGTGAGGTCGGCGCCGGCGACGAGCTTGGCGATGTCGAGCACGATCGCGTTGGCATGCCAGTCGTAGTTTTGCAACGCGATCTCCGCGCGGTTCGGATGGCGGCAGCTGTACGCTCCGGTCGCCGCGGTGGTGCACGCGGTGCTGCCGACGTGGACGAGCCAGGTCGACGGTGAAGCGCCGTTCTCGCGCGCGGTGCGCACGTCGAGGCGCAAGAACTTGTAGCCCGAGCGCCAGCTCCAGTACATGCCGGTGACGTTGAGCGGGGCGTCGGCGACGGTCGCGTCGGCGTGGTTGAGCACGTCGGGGACGCCGACCGCGAAGCGCACGCCGCGGTACGTGCCCGCCGGGACGGTGCCGGTGACGACGTCGTGGACGTCGCTCTTGCCGTCGGCGCACCAGCTCAGCAGCGCGACGCCCTTCGCCTGCCACGCGCGGTCGTCGTCGAGCGCGACCGGCACCTCGCTGCCGTCGGCGCGGACCAGGCGCACGGCGGAGACGTAGAAGCGCAGGTCCTCCGGGGTGGCGGTCGCGCGCGTGGTGCCGAGGCCGGGGAGCGTCGCGCCGCACGCGACCGGCGCGCCGGCGGCGGAGACGGCGAAGTGCAGGCTGACGCGCTCGGCCGGCGCGGCGCCCAGCAGCAGCGCGGCGGCGATGAGAAAAGCGGCTCGCTTCATCAGTTCACCTGGTGCGTCGGCGTATCCAATTCTGGATAAGTCTACTGCGGAATCCCGACGGCATCTTGTACGGGACGAGCGCCGGACGGGCGCGAGACGGCCAAAATTGTGCCAATCGGTGGCTACCGCGGCAAGGAGCGGTCGGTTCCCGCGGCGATACAGGCGCCGGAAAGGGAGGTTCGCCGATGCTGATTCGATTGTCCGTCCTCGCGCTGCTGGTCCTGGCCGTGAGCTGCGGCCACAAAGACACCCAGACGACCACGACGACGACCACCGCGCAGACGCCGTCGGCCGCAGCGCCGGTGCAGCCCGCACCGACCGGCGCCGCCGGCGGAGCGATGTCGGGCGGTGCGATGAACGGCGGAGCGATGAACGGCGCCGCGCACGCGGGCGGCGCGGGAAATCCGCCCGGTTACGACACCGAAGCCGCAGCGCAGTCGCATTGCCCCAGCGATCAGGTCGTCTGGCTCAACACGAGGAGCCACGTCTACCACGAAAAGGGCACGCGCTACTACGGCACGACGAAACAGGGCGAATACGCCTGCCGCAAAGAGGCCGACGCCGCCGGCGACCGCAACTCGAAAGCGTAGCAGCGATGGCGCGCGTCACCGGGATGGGCGGAGTGTTTCTGAAAGCCGCCGATCCAGAGGCCCTGGCGAAATGGTACGAGCAAGCACCTCGGGATTCAGTTCGCCGAAGGCGGCTATGCGCTGCTGAAGTGGAGCGACGATCCTCACGCGGATACGGGCTCGACGGTGTTTGCGATGTTCCCGCGGGACAGCGATTACTTCGGGACCGATCGGTCTTTCATGGTGAATTTTCGCGTGGGACGATTGGACGCGCTGCTGGCGGCGTTGCGCGCCGCCGGCGCCGCGGTAGACGAGAAGGTTCAAGACGAGGGGTACGGACGCTTCGGCTGGGTGACGGATCCGGAAGGGAATCGAGTAGAGCTGTGGCAGGCGCCGACGCAGTCGGCTCGATAGACCTGGGTGGCTTGGCCACGATGGACTTCTTCCGCAGGCGGAAAAGTTTCGTCCTCGGAACCGGGTCAACTCCAAACTTGAACGCCGCATTAGTCAGGCGGCTTGATCTCCAATCACGAACACTCCGCGAAAGCGGGCCAGCTTCAATCCTTCTCCGCCAAGCGGAAAGTCTCCACGGAACCGGGCCAGCTTCAGTCGAGCGGTGGCAGCCGCATTGACTCATTACCGTAACCTGCTAATACCCTTTTGTTATGCGACGACAGTCCCGAGTCGACGCATTTGCAGGAAGACACGTATAGACCAGGTCCGGGACCTCGTACTTACGCGCGTTCGGATACCTTGCGTACAGGGCGTCGAGCGCCCGCACGTAGGACGTGACAGACCTAGGGTACACGGGTCCGTCTTGAATAGGCGAACGATATATCGCAGACACCGCTGAATTTGGCGCGTTGCTGTCAATAAGCGCACGCCCAGCATCACTCCGCGCCGCCGCGAACCCTCGCTCCCAGCCCGACATTGACGCCAGCAGCGTTGCCCGCACTGAAGCGGTACGCGCATCTTCACCCGCCTTCTGCCACCACAAGTAATTGAGGCGGGCTCCTGGGTTATCGGACGATGCATCACCGTTATGAACGGTGCCCCAACCAACCGCAACGACCGCCAAAAGCGCCACACTTATTCTCATACGCGTCATCATGCAATACCTCAGTCTACCCCGGGGCCGACCTGAGGCGCCCCGAAACCGTTAAATACCCTCCAGTTCCATAGGGTGGACCACTTCATGTCGCGCCAAAAGAGGGCACCGCTGAGCCTGCCGCTGCTCGACCGCCACTCAAACGTCGCACCAAAAAGTAGGTTCTCATTTCGAGCGTCATAGACATGCATGTCCATCTTCATTCCATCGGCGGAAATACCCAATTTGACATATCCCCCGGTCGGATTACCGCCGACCAGTGTCCCATCACGAATTTTCAAGACCGCGCCACCGCTTTTCGTGTACGACTCCGTCACCTCATATCCCTTTCCAGTTAAATCTGCGCTTATCGTCGCCACGAGATTCGGCAATGTCAGCTGCGACGAGTCATGCCCGTCATTGGTGAGTTTATATACGGCCGCCAAAATGGCGTCGCCTACATCGTGTTCGGTCTGGCCAACACGGCCGGACGCTTCGGCGGTCGAGTTGGGCGAGGTAACGGTACAGGGAGTCAACAACAAAGCCTCGCCGTTCACATACGCCGTTTCCGTGTAGGTATAGCCAGATGGATCGGAATAGTTGTACGGGTTATTGCGGTCCCACATGAAGGGTTTCTGGCTCATCGGGTCGTGGACGTCGCCTGCGTACGCATCCGGCGTCGTCCATTGGCCCGTCGCGTTGTCGACCGCGCGCGCACCTTGAATCGTGAGGTTGCCCCAGTCGAACCCTTCCGTCCGCGAATAGTCGTAACGCCCACCGATCGCGCATGACTGCATGGTGCATACCGGGGCGGTCGTCGAGCCGTTGAAGATGATCGGGGAGGCGCCGGACACAAGGCTCCCGGGACCTTCGCCGGTTCGGTACGGACCGAACTTTCTGCCTCCGAAGGATACGCCGTAGTACAACGTGTTGTTGTGCCCGGTTATGCGCATGTTCGAGGTGTCGCGGTCCCAAACCGTAATCTGGCCGTTCGCCGCCACGTCGGCCAACGCGCCGAGCCTGATGCCGCTCAGATTGCCTTGCCCATCCGTGAAGAACAACAACGTGCCGCCGTCGTAGTGCAGAGAGTCGCTGATGCCGCTTCCACCGATGTGATAAGGCTGTCCGTTTGGTCCCCACTGCGCCGTGCCTTGCAACTGCGAGATCGTATGGTTTTCCGCGTCGTATGACCACGTATAAGACCCCGGATCATTTTCGATGTTGCAGTTTCCGTTCGAATCTGGATTCATCGAGTTGAAGGGCCGCGACACGAGGCGGCTCGCCGCATCGTAGGTGTCGATCGTCGGTAGCGGTCCGCACTGTGGGTAGGTGCCGTTGATCTGATCGACGGCCGTACCGTTGAGAGTACCGCCGAGAACGACGGCGTTGATCGGGTCGAATGCAGGTGCGCTCCCCCACGAAGGCGCTGGACCGCGGTTCTTAAGCGCGGGAACGAGTGCGCCGTTCGCAGGGCGCGTGCTGAACCCGTTTGCGGTTGATGGCCATGGGTTGGTGACTTGCTGGAAGTTTTCGCCGCGCGAGGTGTTGTAGAACGAGACCCCTCCTGCGAATGAAGACGAGCCCGTTACGGTGGCGGGCGAGCTCGCGAGGTATCCTTCGAAGTCCGACGTGCGGCTGTAGTTGAGCGTTTCCGGCAGGCCCGTGCCGGCCATCTGGCCCGACGTGTCGTACGACCAGGTCGTCGGCGCATAGAGCGTGCCGGGGTTCACCGGCGATTGCGGCGAGGGCATCGCCGTGCCCGTGTACGGATCGTTCTGCGTCAGCTTGCGCCCACCGTCGGTGTACGTCCAGGTAAAGGCGCTGGTCGCGCCGTTGTAGTTCAAGGTCTCCTTGGTGAGCGCGCCGTCGATCCGGCGGGCGTAGGTCAGCAGTGGCGCCGCCGTCAAGGCGCTCGAAGCGATGTTGACGTCCTTGCGGTCGCCGTTGGGATAGTAGTCGTACGTCAGCCGCGCCGGCGAGCTGACGCTTCCGTTCGTCGACTCGTCAACCTCGCGCACGCGCCCGTCCGCATCGTAGCTCGTCGTTTGCGTGCCATACACCGCACCGCTCGCGGTCACTTGGCGGCCGTTCGGATCGTACGTAAACGCTTTGGCCGGCGTCACACCGCCGTCGCCCGTGAAGCCGAGGCCTACCGTTCTGCCCAGCTCGTCGTAGGAAAACGTCGTCGTCTGCCCGAGCGGGTCCGTCTGCGAGGTGGCCAGGCCGAGCGTTGCCGAGGAGCCGTCATACAGGGTCGTCGCTGTGCTGAGCGTCGTGTTGGCGCTCGGCGAGAACGTGTACTTCGCGACCGCACGGTCGAGAGCATCGAAGGCGTTGCCGTGCAGATCGGTCCACGAGGGCGAACTCGCGCCCGGCCCTGTCAGCCACTCCTGCGTCTTGAACAGGCTTCCGTGAGCAGGGAATGAGGTGCCGGCGATCCAGACGTTCCCGTTCTGCGTCAGATCGTACAGATACCGCGTCAGCCACGGGTAGGGATAGTAATCGCTCGGGTCTTGCGGCTGTTCTACCTCGACCAATCGGTCGGCGCCGTCGTACCATTTCGTCGTGACGCCCGGCGTGCACGTATGCGCGGCGACGCATCCGAAGTGGTGTGTCTCGCTCGTCTCATTGCCGTCCAGGTCGTACGTGTATCCGGTCGCGACGCCGTTGGCTCGCTCGACGGCACTCTGCGAGGTCTGCTTCGAACCGTCCGGAAAGTACGTGTAGGTTGTCTGCGTGTTCCAGCCGGACTGCCCGGCGGCTTTGCCACAGGTCGACCCCGCATTCGCGGAACTGTCATCGGGATCGGCCGCACTCGAAAGCCGGCCGAGGGCGTCGTAGGAGAGCACTGAGATGCCTTGGCCGTTGCTGGAGCAGCGGACGTTGCCGGTCGCATCGTACCAGAACGTTTGCGCTGGTGTCAGCGAGGAGCCGTCCACCTGGACGAACGAGTCGCCGGTAACGGAAGTCGGAAGGCCAAAGTCAGTGCCGCCTTGATACGCAGTTGAGTAGGAGAAATGGCGCGTGTACCCAAGGGGAGTGCTCATGGTCGCGAGCTCGCCGTACGGCTGGTACGACGGAAACGTGTAACTCGCACGCCAGTGCTGCCCCGACGAATCGTTCGTCGAGCACAGCGAGTCGGACCCCGACAGGCTGCCGGACCAAACGACACCGGCATTATGCGTTTCGGTCTCGTCGCAGTACGCCGTCACGTTGTTGTACGCGTCGTAATCAAAGAGCTTCGTCGGACGGAAGGTTCCCTGCGACGTCGCGGTCTGCGGCTCGCCGACCGCCACCGTGTTGCCCATTGCGTCATATCCGTAATCGGTCTCGTAGCCGCGCGGGTCGATGTCGGCGATACGGTTGTTGTTCGTGTCCCACGTCTCGTTGCTGAGCAACCACGTTCCCGTGCAGGTCTGACCCTGACTCGTGCTCGCCGTGCACTCTTGCGTCTGCGTGGGGCGGCCCAGGCCGTCGACGACCCAGTTCGTCATGTGGCCGGCGGTATCGCGGAACGTCGGCGTCGTCACGCCGGTTGTGTAGTACTCGGTGTTGTACGCATAGACCGAATTGGAATACGCCGTTCCCTGCATAGGGGCAGCGGTCGTGCCGTCTGCAATTGTCGGGTTGACGTTGCCCCAGTCCTGGATCGTTGAGAGCGCCGAAGTCGCGACGGTGCTTCCCGTAAAGCCGAACACGAAGCCACCGCCGTCGCTATAGCAGCCCGAGGAGGTGCCGCACGCGGCGTTGACGCGCGGGCTGCCCGCCGTCTGCATGACGAATCCGGTTCCCAGCGCGACATACCCAAAGCTCTGCCCGGGGCGGATCCCGGCCGCGTTGTTCGGCGGACGCGATATCGACGTCAGATTGCCGTTCCCGTCGTAGCCGTACGATACGGTGGTCACGCCGTCGGGAAACATTATCTGCTGCAGCAGCCGATGGCCGTTCACATCCGCGAAGCTCAACGTCGCCGTCATCCCCGACTCCGTCGTCGCCGTGATGCCGCTGATCTTACCGCTCGCCGAGGCGTCGCCGTTGTCCCAGGAGTAGTTGAACGTGATCGAGGTGTTGCGGTTGCGGCCGATGATCTGGTGGATGCGGCCGGCATAGCCGCCCAGCGTGCCAGAGCCGGTGTAGCACGGCTTCGCCGGGTTGACGTCGTAAAAGTAATACAGTGTCCCGGATTTCTTCTGCCACAGCAGCCCGCATGCACCGTCCCACTGCAGCGTCGTAGGCTGTCCCGGCGGGCCGATTACGAGGCCCGGCGTTCCGGACGGGACGAAGTCGTACCGCGCGCCGTCGATGTCGTAGACGCTGAAATGGCCGGGCGACGTGCGGATGACGTGCGCGTCGAACGTGTTCGTCCAGCCGTTGCCGTACAGGCCGGTCCAGGTCTGCAGATCGCCGCTCACCACCGCCGGGCTCTGCGAGTTGTACGTCCGGCGAAAGGCCAGCGCGACGCCCTTGTGCGGCACCGCCATGTCGTCGTCTTGGAGCACTAGGTTCCCGGTCCCGACGTTGACCATGACGTGGCCACCGCCGGGCACGTTCTCTTCCTGATAGCGCCACCAGTGATTGATGCCGGTTCCGGAGGCGGTCGGATCCGAGGGAAGCGACATCGTGCGCCGCGCCCCCGGCCGCGTTCCGGCCGGCGCCGGGAGCGGCATCGAGCGGGACGGTGGTGCGCTCAGCGGTGCGTTCGGCTGGGTCGAGCGCTGCTGCAGCGCGCGCCGGCGCGTCGCGGCCATCGCGTGGTCGATCTCAAGCGGCCGGAACATCGGCGGACCGGCGACCGGAACTCCGTGGGCGCGCACACCTTGCACGGCCTTCGGATGGAACGCCTCGGGCGGCGGCGGCGACGGCTTCACCCGCAGCGGCTCTTTCACCGGAATGCGCTGCGGCGGGGTCGCGAGCGCGACCGTCACCTTTGATAGCGAGCGGTGCGGTGAGGACGCGAACGACACGTCACCGGCCGTGAGGGCGAGCAGAACCAGCGCGGCGACGGACGCCACGGCGCGACGGAACAGACCCTGCATCGGACAGGCTCCTTACGCTCGCGTCGGTGCGCGAGCTTCACGTAATTTTTCGCGGCGGGGGTATTGTGTTTGCCGCGTTTCCGAAGCATACTTACCGGACAGCCCTAAGTCAAGCGGGTGCGGTCCTTGATTCCAGTTTCTTCCCTGCGCCGGTGCGCTGCGCTCACCGCGGTGCTTGCGTTCGTCGTCTCGCTCGTCGCCGTGCCAGCGAACGCGGGCGGCGCACCGTCGCGCGGCACGATCACGCTCGACGCGCACGATCAGCCGGTGCGCGACGTTCTCATGCGTGTCGGCGACCTGGCCCGCCTGAACGTCTCGATCGCCGACGACGTGCGCGGGAACGTCAATCTGACGCTGCATGATGCGACAGCGGACGACGCTTTTCACGCCATTTGCGGCCAATTACGGCTTCGCTGCGTGCGCGAGGGACGCACGCTCATCGTGCGCTCCGCCGCGACCGCCGTCGTGCCGCTGGCGATCGTTTCGGCCCAGCGCGCGGCCGGCGTACTGCGCGCGCTGTACCCGCGGCTCGCGGTGCGCGCCGACACGGCGGCGAACGCGGTGGTGCTCGACGGCTCCGACTCCGATCTGCAAGCGGCGAAGACCACACTACAC
>Ga0213879_10000041_pt1 | contig 34610 bp, 26 predicted proteins | sample VelepicoBEBS_R03_FD_161046 | JGI IMG/M metagenome (GOLD analysis project Ga0213879, IMG submission 161046) | Vellozia epidendroides bulk soil microbial communities from rupestrian grasslands, the National Park of Serra do Cipo, Brazil - BS_R03 | ecosystem: Environmental > Terrestrial > Soil >...
GACTTCCTTCAACGACTTCTCCGTCGAGTAGATCAGCGAGGACGCGGTGTTGCGGATCTCGGCCTCTTCCTTCTTGGCCTTGTCCTGCGCCGCGAACGCCTCGGCGTCGCGCACCATGCGCTCGACTTCGTCCTTGTTGAGGTTGGTCGAAGCGGTGATCGTGATCGCCTGCTCCTTGCCGGTCCCGAGGTCTTTCGCCGAGACGTTCACGATGCCGTTGGCGTCGATGTTGAACGTCACTTCGACCTGCGGGATGCCGCGCGGAGCCGCCGGGATCCCCTCGAGTCGGAAGCGCCCGAGTTCCTTGTTGTCGTTCGCCATCTCGCGCTCGCCTTGCAGCACGCGGATGTCGACCGAGGTCTGGCCGTCTTCGGCGGTGGTGAAGACCTGCGTCTTGCGGGTCGGGATCGTCGTGTTGCGCTCGATCAGCTTGGTGTTCACCCCGCCGAGCGTCTCCAGACCCAGCGAGAGCGGGGTCACGTCGAGCAGCACGACGTCGCGCACTTCACCGGCGAGAACGCCAGCCTGGATCGCCGCGCCGACCGCGACGACTTCGTCGGGGTTGACGGACTGGTTCAGCTCTTTGCCGGTCAGCTTTTTGACCAGCTCCTGAATCACCGGCATGCGCGTCGCGCCGCCGACCATCACGATCTCGTCGATCTTCGAGACGTCGAGCTTCGCGTCGGCCAGCGCGTTCTTGAACGGCTGCACGCAGCGGTCGGTCAGATCTTGCGTGAGCTCCTCGAACTTCGCGCGGGTCAGCGTGACGTCGAGATGCTTCGGACCGTTCTGGTCCGCGGTGATGAACGGCAGGTTGATCGAGGTTTGGACCGTGCCCGAGAGCTCGATCTTCGCCTTCTCCGCCGCTTCGGTGAGCCGCTGCAGCGCCTGGCGGTCGCCGCTCAGGTCGATCCCCTGCTCCTTGCGGAACTCGGCGACGATCCAGTCGCGGATCCGCTGGTCGTAGTCGTCGCCGCCCAGGTGCGTGTCACCGTTGGTCGCTTTGACTTCGAAGACGCCGTCGCCGACCTCGAGGATCGAGACGTCGAACGTCCCGCCGCCGAGGTCCCACACGAGGATCGTCTCGTTGCCTTTCTTGTCGAGCCCGTACGCCAGCGCGGCGGCCGTCGGCTCGTTGATGATGCGCAAGACTTCGAGGCCGGCGATCTTGCCGGCGTCCTTCGTCGCCTGCCGCTGCGCGTCGTTGAAGTACGCCGGCACGGTGACGACTGCTTTCGTGACCCGCTCGCCGAGGTACGAAGAAGCGTCGTTGACGAGCTTCTGCAGGATCATCGAGCTGATCTCTTGCGGCGTGTAATCCTTGCCGTCGATCTTGACCTTGTGATCGGTCCCCATCTCGCGCTTGATCGAGCTGATCGTGCGGTCCGGGTTGGTGACGGCCTGGCGCTTCGCAAGCTGACCGACGAGCCGTTCGCCGGTCTTCGTGAACGCCACGACCGAAGGAGTCGTTCTCGATCCTTCGGAGTTGGCGATGACGGTCGGGCTCTGCCCTTCCATCACGGCGACGACCGAATTGGTCGTGCCGAGGTCGATTCCGACCACTTTTGCCATGTAGTTCTGTGTCTCGCTTTCCGAGCCGCGTGGACCAGCCCTCAGGGCTCGCGCCCGTCCGGCCTTGCCGCTTACCGCAGCTCAAGGGTGGTGAGAGAAGAGTTCGCCCGCGGGCGACCACCGCCTATGATACGGGGTCCGCGGGCCGTTGTTCCACTCCTTCGCTGTGACAATATTTCTGGCATGGTGGTTGCAGCTCGTCGAAACCAAGCAGGGCCTCTCCAGAATAGCTCACTTGCGTTTCCCCTGCACTTCGGCTAGCGGACGGCTAAAAATCGGGTCCTCAGGGATGAATTATGGTCCTACCCCTCCCCCGGGAGGGAGGGGAATGCCTCCGCCATAACGTTAGCCTCACGGGTTCGATTAGCGGCCAAGTTGACGCCGGGCCTGAACAGCTAAATATGGCGACATGAGGGGTTATTCGTTATGAAGCGTTTCGTATTAATCACCGCGCTCAGTATTGGCGCGATCCTTGGGGCTGCTGGGGCAGCAATGGCAGATATCGTCCAGTGCGACGCCTCGCAGGGCGAATACCCGTGTACCCTGTGCATTCCGAGTAACGGAGGCGTATGGTGTCACGAGGGCTGCTGCACGGAGGCCTGACCGCGGGCCTTCTTGCATGAATGGTGGGCGGGTCAGGGACTATCTGGCTCGCTCAGCTTACTGTTATGGCAGATTTCTCAATGAAAAAAAACCTCGTTGGCTGTGGTTCGGTTTCCTGTATGGAATCGCACTAAGCGCAGTGTGCGCCTTTGTATTTTGGGCGGTGCTTTCGTTCTTACCGCATCCAATGCGCCGGCCTCTAGCACCGCCATTGGTGGTAGGGACCTCAGTTCCTGATGTTATGTTCCATACGAGCCGCGGTAAGTACGCTCTGGGGCGCGGCCAGCAACCGCTCGTGCTGGAAGTGTTCGCTACGTGGTGCGAGAATTGTCAAGCCGAAGTCGGAGCGCTAAACTTGCTCTACCGAAAATATCGCTCTAAGGTCGACTTCTTGGCGGTCACTGGCAGTAAGGTCGCGAGCAACCAGAAATCACCGGAAGACGATGCCGATGTGTTGAGCTTCGCAAAGGTGCATAACGTCATGTATCCGGTCGCGATGGATGCCGACCGGGTAGTAGCATCGAAGCTGCAGGTCGTCGGCTTTCCCGCAATATTCATGATCGACAGGCAGCACAAAGTCGTCTATCAGATTTACGGGCGGACTCCGTTCGACGAGCTAGACTCGGCGGTCAAGGCACACCTCGAGACCGCGCCCATCACATCTCAAAACTGATGATCGAAGCCAGCGAACGAAGCAACTGCCTGCGCCTCGTTCGCTGGCGGAACGATGCCGATCGGCCGCAGCTCACCAAGCGCGTCTTGCGGGTTGCCTTTGAAGCCGTGCCGCCATAGGCGTAAGACCACTCGGTCGCGCGATTTCATCGTACTACCATCGTAGAGATGCACTCGCCGATGTCTTAACGGTCGCCGTCGATCGCTTGAACGTCGGGCCGGCGGCGACGGCCGCTGGCGCTGCGTCGGGAACATCTGCCCGCGAGGCCGCCCGACTCACGGTAACGCAACTGCGGGCGAATGCTGACTGAGACGACGCAGACGCCGAGGAAAGCCTTTGCCGGTGCGCGTTGTGTTGGCGTTGATAGTCTTATTGTGAGTTTTTGAGCACCGGCTTCTGCAGCAAACCCGGAGGGGTGAACTAAGACACATCAACGGTCGAGAATCCCGCTTATCGAAGGTGGTTCCTTCGCCGGATCGCGTCATGCGAGCGGTGCAAGTTACAGACGAAAGAAGAGCGCCGGCTAAACCGTGGCGCCCTTCGCTCGTCCACAGACGGGTCTTCGTTACGGCTGCGGCTGCTGCTGTTGGAGGTAGAGGTCCGCCGGCTGCTCGCCCAATTTAATCTGGACGTTTCTCTTCGCCCCCTGGCTCCAGACGCGCATCGAGACGGTCTGTCCGGGTTTACTCCCCTTGATCACGTTCGGCACATCGGCGGGCTGGTTCACCGGCTTGCCGTTGATCGTTTGGATCACGTCGCCCGGCTCGAGTCCGGCCTTGTCCGCAGCCTGACCACTCTGCACCTGCTGCACGACGGCACCGCCCTGGTCGTTATAACCGATCTGGGTGCGGACGCTGTCGTCGACAGGCTTCATCAAGATCCCAAGATAGCCGACGCCGGTGCCGGTACCGTTTGCGTTGACCGTCTGCCCCGGGGCCTTTGCGAGGGCAACCGCCGTTTGGGTGATTGTGGCGGACGGGATCGCAAAGCCGATGCCTTGCGCGGACGCTGGGTTCGCGGTCGACTGGTTCATCCCCATCACGCGGCCGTCGTAGTCGATCAGCGGGCCGCCGGAGTTGCCCGGGTTGATCGGGGCAGAGGTCTGGAGGAGCCCCTTGAAGAGATGCACTTGCTGGTCGTCACCTTGGATCGGCTCGTCGCGGTTGAAGCCCGAGACGACGCCGACGGTCACCGAGCGCTGGAGACCCTGCGGCTCGCCGATCGCGATCGCCCACTGGCCCGCCTGGACCTTAGAGCTGTCGACGAACTGAACCGGCGGCGGAAGCTTCGCGTACCCGTCGACCTTGACGAGCGCCACGTCGGCGCCGGGGTTCGAGGAGAAGAGGTGTCCCGGGACGCGGTCACCGTTCGCAAAGATCACCACGATCTTGGACGTGCCCTTGGGAACGACGTGCGCGTTGGTCAGGATCAAGCCTTCGCGCGAGTACACGAAGCCCGACCCGGAGGCGCGCTCGACGACGTTGCGGCGCTGGTACGGCGAGGCGCTGCCGCCGAAGAACTGCGAGAACGGATCCGCTGGCACGTAGATCGAGCCGTTGACGGTGACTTCGAGCGCGACGACCGACGGCTCGACGCGCTTGACGGCGTTCACGATGCGGTCCTGGTCGGTCGTGCCGCCGGCGACGAGCGGGGCGGCTTGGACAGCGGGCGGCGTGTTGCCGGGGCCGGCGACGCCGGCGAAGTGCGTGCTCGCGTAGAGCATCATCGAGAAGCTCCCGATGATCGCGCCGATCAGCCCGACGACGGCCATTCCGAAGATGCTGGTACGAGACGTCACGATGATCCAATGCTCCTTGAGGTGGGACAGGACGATTCTACCGGACGGGTTCGCCGGCGGTAGCGGTCTCGGCCGTACTTTTCCCCGGTTTTTAACCTCGCGCGGTCGGCTGGTCGTCGACGATCCGGCCGTCGCGCAGCCGGATGATCCGCCGGGCGTGGCCGGCGACGTCCTCGTCGTGGGTGACCATGATGATCGTTCGGCCGCCGGCGTTCAAGCTCTCGAACAGCCCCATGATCTCTTCGCTGGTCTGCGAGTCCAAATTCCCGGTCGGCTCGTCGGCGAGCAGGACGGCCGGATCGTTGACCAGCGCGCGCGCGATGGCGACGCGTTGCTGCTGGCCGCCGGAGAGCTCGCTGGGTTTGTGATCCATCCGGTCGCCGAGGCCTACTTCGGTCAGCCGCCCCGAGGCCTGCTCGTTGCGCGCGCGCGACCCGACGCCGGCGTAGAACAGTGGCAAGGCGACGTTTTTGAGCGCGCTCGTGCGCGCCAGCAGGTTGAAGCCTTGAAAGACGAAGCCCAGCTTCTTGAGCCTGATCGCGGCGAGCTGATCGTCGTTGAGGGTCGAGACGTCGGTGCCGTCGAGCAAATAGCGTCCCGACGTCGGGCGGTCCAGACAGCCGAGCAGGTTCATCAGCGTCGACTTGCCGGAGCCCGATGGGCCCATGATCGCGACGTACTCGCCGCGCTCGATCGAGAACGTCACGCCGCGCAGCGCCTCGACCTTCACGTCGCCGAGCGAGTAGGTCTTGGTCACGGCGAACACGTCGATCGCGCGCTGCGCGTCATTCATACCGGAGCGCCTCGATAGGATCCAGCGTGGCCGCGCGCCACGCCGGGTAGGTGCCGAACGCGACGGTCACGACGGTGGTGAAGATCGTCGCGATCAAGATGCTGCGCAGCCACGGGATCGGTGCGACGACACCGGAGAACTTCACGATCACCAGGTCGTTGACGAGCGCGCCGATCGTGACGCCGAGAACGAGCCCCACCAGACAGCCGAAGCCCGAGAGCGCCAGCGCTTCGATGAAGAACTGCAGCAGCACCTGAAAGCGCGTCGCGCCGATCGCTTTGCGCAGCCCGATCTCGCGCGTGCGCTCCGCCACGCTCACCAGCATGATGTTCAGGATCCCGATCCCGGCGACCAGCAGCGAAACCGCCCCGATCAGCGCGACGACGAACGTGATCACGGTGAAGACGCCGTCGACGCCTTTGCTGAACGCCTTGCGGTCGAAGGTCTGATAGTCGATGTGCGCGCCTTTGAGGTTGCGCAGCCAATTCACCGTGTCCGCTTCCGTCTGCTCCGTTTTCGACGGATCGTCCATCAGGAACCGCGCGAACGGCACGGAGTCGCCTCGCACGAAGAACCGCTCGAACGTCGTGTACGGGATCGTGACACCGAGGTTGAAGTTGAGCGGCAGGATTCCGGCTTTGTCGCTGCCCAGCACGCCGACGATCGTAAACCTTCGGTCACCGACGCGGATCGAGCTCCCCGTCGGGTCACCCACCATTCCGAACTTCGCGTAGGCCTGGTCGGAGAGGACGCAGACGGAACGTTCTTGCGCGATGTCGTCCTCGCTGAGCTTGCGGCCGTAGCGCAGCGGCGTCGAGGTGGCGAACCGCTCGTCGGCGGCCGGCCCAAAGGTGATGCGGCGCTGCGCGTGAGCGTACGACGCGACCACGCGCTGACCCGCGGCCGGCATCGCGCCGACGATGTTCGGGATCTCGTCCTTGGCGCGCTGCAAGTCGGCGAGCCGGATCGTCGCGCGGCCGAAATTCGCCTGCTGGCTCGGAAAAACGACGAAGGTCCGTTCGCTGATCGCGCCCAGGATGCCGCCGACCGCGCCGGCCATTCCGGCGCCCAGGACCTGGATCGCGATCACCGCGGTGACGCCGATGATCAGCCCGAGCACGGTCAGGATGCTGCGGATTCGATTCGCCGCGAGGACCGAGACCGCTTCGAGAAGATATTGCGTCGGGTTCATCGCGCCGGCCTCACGTGCGAAGCGCCGCGATCGGATCCATCCGCGAGGCGCGAATCGCCGGATAGGTTCCGAACACGCAGCCGACGACCATCGAGAAGCCGACCGCGATCGACATCACCAGCAGCCACGGGATCGGCGCCTCCCCGACGAACGACTTGACCGCCGCATAGCCGCCGACCGTCGCCACGAACCCGATCGCCATCCCCAAGCCGCCGCCGATCAGCGAGAGCAGGACCGCCTCGAGCAAGAACTGCAGCGCGACGTCCGCGCGCCGCGCGCCGATCGCTTTCCGCAAACCGATCTCGCGCGTCCGCTCGGTGACGGAGACGAGCATGATGTTCATCACGCCGATCCCGGCGACCAGCAGCGAGACGCCGCCGATCGCCGCGAGGCCGACGCCGATGACGCCGAGCGCCGCGCTGAACGAGCCGAGCTGGGCCGTCGTGTCCTGCGTGATGTAGGCCGCGCGCGGCCCGTGCAGCCGGCGCAGGACCGCGTCGATCGCGTCCGACGCGTCGCTGACGCTCACGCCGGCGGCGGGGTACACGGTCAGGCTGTCGACCGGCCCCGGAACGATCTGGTGAAACGTCGTGTACGGGATGAGCGCGAAGTCGCTCGCGCCGATCGAGCTGAAGAGGCTGCTCTTGAGCTCGCTGTACTCGCCTACGACCGTGCAGCGCATCGGACCGAGGTCGATCACCTCGCCGATGGGGTTCGCGTCCTTGAACAGCTTCGCGGCGAGCTCGGCGGTGAGGAGGCACACGTGGGCGCCGGAGGTCACGTCGCCGTCCTGCATTTTGCGCCCGGCCGCGATCGTCGACGCGTACTGCGAGTGCGGGCTCGCCGAGGCGACGGTCGTCGTCGCTTTCTTGCCGTTCCAGCGCAGCGTGTAGGTGCGCTGGTAGGAAGGCTCGACGTACGAGAGCATCGATCCGAGGTCGGTCGCGATCGCGCGTACGTCGCGGTACTGGATCGCGGCCGACCGCGGGTCGTCCTGATTGGGATCGGAGGCGATCGTGATCCCCGGATCGCCGAGCGTGTTCAGGGTCGAGGTGATCCCGTTCGACGCCGCTTTGCTCACGCCGAGGACGGTGATGATCGACGACGTGCCGATGATCATCCCGAGCATCGTCAGGATGGAGCGCGTGCGGTTGCGCCAGATCGCGGAGAACGCCTCCGCGAGGTAGGCGCCGAGACGGCTCACTGGCCCGGCGTCGGGCCGGCCGACGGCGCGCTGGTGGGCTTGACCGCGATCCCTGGAAGAATCCCGACGTTGCGGTCGGAGACGACGACCTCGCCCGGCTTGACGCCCGAGCGAACGACGCTCTGCGCGTCGTTCGTGGTGCCGAGCCGAACGCTGCGCTTGGTGGTGCGGCCCTTGTCGACGACGAGCACGAACGGCTTTCCGTTCGGATCGCGGCGGATCGCGTCGGACGGCAGCGCAAGGACGTGCGCGCGGTCGTCGGTGACGATGTCGACGTCGACGCTCATGCCGTCGCGCAGGTACGGAACGGTCTTGTCCAGCGCGACGGTCGTCAGCACTTGCCGCGCGGTGTTCGAAGGGTCGTCGCTCTTCTGCGCGACCGCGCCGATCTGCGCGATGTGGCCGCGCAGCTTCGTCGAGCCGAGATCTTCGCCCGAGACGATCGCCGCCTCGCCGGGGCGCAGGTTCGCGACGTCCTGCTCGTCGACTTTGGTGCGCACGATGAAGCCGCCCTCGGTCGACATCGTGACGACGGCTTGTCCCGCGGTGACGGGGTCGCCGGGCTGCAGCGGACGGAGCGTGTCGCCGGTTTCGGTCGCGATCGTCTGGATCACGCCGGGGTAGGGCGCGACGACGCGCAGCCGCGCCACTTGGTCCGAGGCGTAGCGCCAGTCTTCGTACGCCTTCTGCGCGTCGGCCTGCGCCGCTTGGACGTCGCCGCTCTTGTCTTCGGCTGCGTTCGCGCGCGCGGCCGCCAGCGCCGCCTCTGCTTGCGCGACCGCGTCGCGGTCGGCGCGAACACGGTCCGCGAGGACCGGCGACTGCCGCGCGATCGCGGAGTACGTCTCGTTGCGGTCGCGCACGGCTTGGTCGTAAGCGACCTGCGCCTGCTGCAGCTTCGCGACATCGGCGTCGAGCGTGGTCTTCGCGATGGCCTTCTGCGCGTACAGGTCGCGGTCGGCGTCGGCGATGCGGCGCGCCTCGCGCAGATCGGTGTCGCGCTGCGCGACGGTCGCGTCGGCGGCGGCGCGCTGCTGCGCGGCCGACGTTCCGCCGTAGCCCAGACCCGACTGCGCGCCGGCGCGCTGGTCTTGGATCGCCTGGCTGAGGTTGAAGCGCGCCTGTTCGAGGCTCGCCTGCGCTTGCACGACGGCCGAGCGGTTCTGCGCCGGCAGCGCGCTGTTCGTCGACTGGGCGGTGCGCGCGCGGCCTTGCGCCGCTTGGTAAGCGGCTTGCGCGGTCGCCGCCGCGTCGAGCAGCTGCGGGTTCGAGATCGTTGCGAGCAGCTGGCCCGCGGAGACGTGCTGGCCGGGATGAACGTAGATCTGGCCGACGTTGCCCGCGACCATCGCCGCCAGCGTCTGCGTCTGCGGCCGCTGCACGATCCCCGTCTCGGGCAGCTTCGTCTGAAAGCGCGTGTACGCGACGGTGACCGTGCGAACGGTGAGCGCATCGCCGTGCGGCCGTGCCAAGGCGGCGCCGAGGACGACGATCGCGAGCAAGCCGACGATCAGGATGATGACGTTGCGACGACGGTTCACGGGGCCCCCGCTTCCACGATGGCGATCGGATCGGCGACGCCGACCGAGGAGCGCAAGTGCACGAGCGCGTTGAGGTAGTTGACGCGCGCGACGACCAGGTCGTTCGCGGCCGAAAGCGCGCTCTGCTGCGCGGCGGCGGCGTCGGTCAGCGAGATCAAGCCGTTGCGGTACTGCAATTGTGCGATCCGCGCCGACTCGGCCCCCAAGCGCTCCGCCTCGCGCGACGTCACGACCACCGCGTTCGTCGTCTGCACCGCGCGCAACGCCTGCCGGACGTCGACCTCGACCTGCGACTGCGTCGAGGCGAGCGTCCCTTCGGCGGCATCGAGCTCCGCGTGCGCGGCGCGGTGCAGCGCGCGCCGCGCGCCGTACTCGACGAACGGCAAGGTGAAGGTCGAGGTCGCGCCGATCTGCCAGAATCCCGGCCGGTTGACCGTCGTCCCGGGGATCACGCCGAAGCCGGGGATCACTTGCGCCGCGGTCGTGCGCGTCGTCGGCGTCTCGGTGTTGCCGAACGAGCCGGTGAGCTGAATCTGCGGCCGGCGGTCGGACTCGATCGCGGCGTCGGCGAGCCGCGCGACGGCGACCTGCGCGCGCGCGCTCGCGACGTCGGCGCGCGCGCCCAGCGCCGCTGCGACGAGCGCGTCGAGCGGCGTCTGCGGCAGCGGCGGCTCGGGGAGCGCGGCCGGGAGCGCGAACGCCGTGTCGGGCGGCGCGCCGATCCGCTGCGCGAGCGACTCGCGCGCGTTCGCCTCGCTCGCGCGCGCGGTAGTCAGATTGGCTTCGCTGCGCAGCTCGTTGACCTGCGCGCGCAGCACGTCGACGCCCGCGACGCGTCCGACGCGCTCCTGAGCGCGGGCCGCGTCGAGGAGCTGCTGCTGGTATGCGCGATCGCCTTCGTTCAGGCGCACGGCTTCACGCTGCTGCACGACGTTGTACCAGGCGGCGGCGACGTCGGTCGCGAGCTGCTGCTCGGCGCGCCGCAGGTCGCTGCGCGAGGCCTCCGCTTGGCGCTTCGCCTGCTGCGCTTGGATCTGGCCGAGCGAGCCGGTGTAGAGGTTCCACGTCGAGCCGACCTGGGCGACGTTCTGCGAGAAGACTTGCGCTTGCGAAAGCCCGAACTGCGAGAACGAGCCGCCGTTGTTGCCGTTCGTCTTCGCCATCTGGTTCTGCAGCGTTCCGGCGAGCGTCGGAAACTCGGCGGCGTGGTCTTTGGCGTAGGTCGCCTCGTTCTGCGCCAGCGTCGCGCGGCGGTTCAGCACCGCCGGATCGTGGTCGAGCGCGTAGCGCACGGCGGCGCGCAGATCGAGCGGCCTCGGCGGCGGGGTGGGTCCGGAACTCTGCGCGAGCGCGGGCGCGCCGAACAGGGCGACCGCCACCAGCGCGGCGCCGGCGATGAGCGAGCGCACGATCAGCCGTTTCGCGCCCCGCTCCAGGCCGCGAAGCAGGCGGTGCAGACCAGCATGAAGATCGCCGCGATCCACGCGACCACCGGTGAGACCCGGCCAAGCCGCTGCATTCCGAGCGCCAGCAGTACCGTCGCCCAGATCGCGAAGACGTTCAGCGCCCCGAGCAGGCCCGCCGTTCCGCCTTTCGCGCCCGGCATGACGAGCGCCAAGCTGGGCAGCGACCCCTGCACCGCGGTGGCGGTCTCGAACGAGCTCGCGCCGCGCACCAGCACGATGATCCCGAGGACGATGGAGTTCAGCCCGACGCCGATGACCGCGACGTTGACGCTGAGCGCGAAATACTTCCCGAACGTCCCGTCGCCGCGGCCGGCCGCGTTCGCGATCAGCATGACGATCGCTTGGATCAGTGCGATGACGAGGATCCCGATCGGGACGAACAGGAACGAAATCTGCGTGATGATCCGCGCGAACGACATCGACATCTCGATCGTCTTCTGCTGCTGGTCGGGCGGAAGCTTCGCGATCCCCGGGCTGGCCGCAAGCTGCGCCGGCATCGAGGTCTGCAGCGCGTGCAGAATCGCCGGCGCGGCCAGCAGGGAGCCGATGGCCCCGAGCACGGTCGCGACGGCGAACGCCCAGCCCCAGGTCGGAACCCGGCGGAGGCGGTCGAACGCGGAGTTCGGCGCGACGACGATGTCGACGACGTTGCTGAGGCCGGGGCGCGGGCCGATCGCGGTTTCGGACGTGCTCAAAGGTCTCTCCCGGAAAAAACAGGCGATGACGCCCGTTGCTACCGGGCAGACGGTGGCGGTGTTTCGCCGAGCAACGCGCGAATCCCGAGCTTGCGCTCGACCACCTTGCGCGCGCGCTCGAGGTCGACCTCGCGCATCTCAAGCAGCTTGAGCCGCAGGTAGGACTGGACCAGCCGGCGGGAGCGCCGGGCGTAGAGCGCGCTTGCCGTCAGGCGATGGGCGGCGCGCGCCGGGGGCGAGGGCGTGGGGCGGGGCGAAGGGTGCGGCGCCGGAACCGGCCGCGCCCCCGCCGGGGTCGCGAGCGTCGAACAGAAAAGCACCAGCGCGGCGCCGGGGACGAGTGCGTGTCTCATGCCCGTCCCATCACACCTCGCGCGTCTTCCGACTAGGACCCTCCTTGAACCCCGACACCTTCGTGATCCCGGCTCCGCCCGGCGAGCCCTACCTGCGCGTCGTCCCGCTCGGCGGCTGCGGCGAGATCGGCCGCAACATGACGATCGTCGAGACGAACGACGACCTGGTCGTCGTCGACTGCGGCCTGATGTTTCCCGACGAAGAGATGTTCGGGGTCGACATCGTCATCAACGACTTCACCTACCTGCGCGAGCGGGAAGAAAAGTTTCGCGCGCTGCTCGTCACCCACGGGCACGAAGACCATATCGGCGGAATCCCGTACCTGCTGCGCGACTTCCCGAAGATTCCGGTCGTCGGGACGCCGCTCTCGCTGGCGCTGATCCGCGCAAAGCTCAAAGAGCACAAGCCCGGCGAGTGGAACGCGCGCGAGGTCGAGCCCGGCGACCGCGTGCAGTACGGCCGGATTGAGACGCAGTTCGTCCACATCAACCACTCGCTGGCCGGCGCGTGCGCGCTGGCGATTCGCACCCCGCTCGGGACCGTGTTCCACACCGGCGACTTCAAGTTCGACCAGACGCCGATCGACGGCGACCCGGCCGACTTCGCCTCGATCGCGAAAGTCGGCGACGAGGGCGTGCTGGTGATGCTCTCCGACTCGACGAACTCCGAGCGCCCGGGCCACACGCTTTCGGAGCGTATCGTGGGCGAAGCGTTCTCGAACATCTTCGCGCGCGCGAAAGGCCGGCTGATCGTCACCTCGTTCGCCTCCAACGTGCCGCGCATCCAGCAGGTCGTCGACCAGTCGAAGCGCTACGGCCGCAAGGTCGCCTTTCTCGGGCGCTCGCTGCAGAACGTCGTGCAGTACGCGCGCCAGCTGGGCTACCTCGACATCCCCGAAGGGCTCGTGATCCGGCTCGAGGACGTCGACGAGCATCCGCCCGAGCAGATCTGCGTGATGACGACCGGCTCGCAAGGCGAGCCGATGTCGGCGCTCACCCGGCTCTCGGTGCGCGACCACAAGCACTTCAAGATCGTCCCCGGCGACACGGTCGTCATCTCCGCGACGCCGATCCCCGGCAACGAGAAAGCCGTCTCGCGCACGATCAACAACCTCTACCGCTTGGGCGCGCACGTGATCCACGGCAGCAGCGGAAACGCGCACGTCAGCGGCCACGCCTCGCAAGAAGAGCTGCTGCTGATGCTGAACCTCGTGCGGCCGCGGTACTTCATCCCGGTCCACGGCGAGTACCGGATGCTGGTGATGCACGGGCGGCTCGCGCAGCAGACCGGGGTCGCGGGCGACAACGTCTTCATCGCCGAGAACGGCGACGTGCTGGAGTTCACCAAGGAGAGCGCCGAGAAAGTCGGCCGCACCTACGGCGGAAACGTGATGGTCGACGGGAGCGGCGTCGGCGACGTCGGCGAAGCCGTGCTGCGCGACCGCAAGCACCTCGCCGGCGACGGGATCATGATGGTGGTGGTGACCGTCGACGCGGAAGAAGCGCGCGTCGTCGCCGGGCCGGACTTGATCTCGCGCGGCGTCTTCTACCTGCCGGAGTCGGGCGAGCTGGTTGACGAGCTCAAAGCGAAGCTCACCGCGATCCTGCAAGACTGCAGCGTCGAAGGGATCCGCGACATCGGCAACGTCAAAGAGCACATCCGCTCGGGCCTCTCCAAGGCGGTATTCGAGAAGTCGAGACGCCGGCCGATCGTGATCCCCGTCGTGATGGAGGTTTGAGCGCTCTCCACGAGCGCTCGAACCCGCCCGGACTTCGTCCGGTCCGAATAGGGAAGTGCGAGCATTATTTTGCGGAAGGGCCACATTCCGGGCTAGCAACGTGAAGTGAGGTATTGCCGAGCCCCGCCGCAGGCGTGATAGGCTAGGCGTGAAGCCATGTCCATCCACGAGATCGTCCTTCCCGAAACAAAGCCGGAGACCGAATGGGTCCGCGGCCGGGCGCTCCCAAAAGTGAGCCCGACCTACAAGCACGCGGCGCTCCAGCTCGAGCTCGGGTCGGCCATGCGCCGCTGGGCCAGCGAGGGACACGGTCGCGTCGGCTCGGAGTGGCGATTCCGAATCGCGCCGCCAGGAAAGATCGTTCGTCCGCTCGTTCCGGACCTCGCTTACCTTTCGTATGAGACGCTGCCGCCGCATGCGCCGGATGACGCAGTGGCGACGCCGCTCGGGGCACCAACGGTCGCCGTCGAGATACTTTCTCCGGACGACCGGCGCCGTGACCTCGAGGACAAGATCGCGACGTATCTTTCCTCAGGGACGGCAGCCGTGATGGTCGTCGACCCGCGCCACGATGCGATTGCGATCCATGATGCCGGCGGCATCCGCGTTTTCCGGCGCGGCGATATACTTCGCCACCCGTCGATGCCGGGGCTGGCACTCGACGTCGATGGCGTCTTTCGCCGCGCGAAGATCTGACATGCCGCGCTATCCGCGCCGTTGAAGCTCGATGGTGACGATCGAGCTGGAGAGGTTCATCGGTGCGCCGCCTGAGCGCGTGTTCGATCTGTCACGCAGCGTCGAACTGCACCTGCGCGCGAGCGGCGACACGGGCGAAGAAGCAGTCGGCGGACGGACGTCCGGGTTGATGGAGCTGGGTGATACGGTGACGTGGCGGGCGCGGCACTTCGGGATGCGGCAGCACCTCACCAGCCGCATCACCGGCTACGACCGGCCGCGCTGGTTCCGCGACGAGATGGTGCGCGGCCCGTTCGCCTCGCTGGTGCATGACCATTGGTTCGACGACGAAAACGGCGGCACGCGCCTGCGCGACCGCTTCAGCTTTGCCGCGCCGCTGGGCCCAGTCGGCCGCCTCGCGGAACGGCTGGTACTGCGGCGCTACATGACGCGTCTGTTGCAGACCCGTAACGCCACCCTGGCCCGCATCGCCGGATCCAACGACTGGCGCGCTCTCTTATGAGGCGCGCAGGTCTTGCGTGCGGGATAGATACTGATGTAGCGATCAGAGCCGCGACGAAGGTGTGACACGGAAGCCAAGATACAGACCGATCGCCGCGAGGATTGCGCCGGCGACGCGCGCCACCGCGAGGACCGGCTCAGCGTGGGCTTTTAACCATGTGAACGCGGCAAAATCCGGAGAGTCCAGCAGCTCTTTCGTAGGGGTGACAAGTGCTAAGCCGACGGCGAGCAACAGGATCGCTCCCGCAAGCTCCCACCAAGCGGGCGGTCCGATAATGATCGGAATCTCGATACGCGGAGCATTCTCCGCCTGCTCGCGTGCCGTGCTTTGCGAAGAGTTTCCCTCAGGCGCGGTGCCGGATTCTACGTTAGCAGCCGCACCGCCAGCGGCCGACGCCTGTTCCGGCGTGCTGGCCGCCGCGTCGAAGACGACCACATCGCTCTGCTGAGCGTATGTTCGCGGACAGTAGAGCAGCAGATGGAACTGATTCGTTCGACCGCGGCTCGCGATGAACGGCTGGCTGAAGCGCAACGCCGGCAGCGCGACCTTGGGCGTCAACAGGCGATCAACGCTCACTCGGCCGGGCGTCGACAACATTTGCAAATCGAAACGATACGTCCGGTCCGACCGTAGACGATAGACTCGAATGCCGCCTTCCGTTCGGGGGACGATCGGCTTTCCGAGCTGGACGTGACCACGGACTTTGGTGATACTCTTCACGCGGTAGAAGGAGCAATTCCCGAGCGAGCGCGTCTTCGACAGCGCCTGTGCCAGCGTTAGCCACGCGAGGTCTTCGGTCGTATTCGTCGGATATTCCGCGGGCATGCTGTTCCGCTCGAACACGAACTTCGAGCGGGCCGCGTCAGCAGCGCCAAGCGGGCGCGGGTGGTCCCTGGGGTCTGCGACTATCACTTCGCGCCAAACATCGATTGCGCCTTCAAGATCGGAGGGTGCAAGCATTACTGGGCGCTCCAGAACGAACTCAACGGGGAGGAAATCGTCTTCGCCAAAACGGCTAATGAACCGCTTCCACTCAATTCCGACCCACCGTGCCAGCATTAGCGCGTAAAACGTAAACTCGGGGTCGGCGTGCGTCGGTCGAATTTCGGGCGGCAGCGCGCAGTTCTGCGTGGGCGGCTGCTCGCAGAACACGATGACACACTGCGTCCCCTTCGAGGGTGGGTTCGTTAGAATGCTCTCCGCAATCCATCTCCGCCGATACAAAAATCTAATGTGCGTGCCCGGGCCGTAGCCGAAGCAGCTCAGCAGGTCGCGACGGTACTCTGGACGGGATGACGGCACGGACGTCGCAATGTAGATGATGCGCCGCATAAGCTCTCTCTACTTTCCCACGTTCTTTCCGAACACGAGCAACGGCAAGAGGCCCGTTGTGACCCGCTGGAAGCGGGTGCCTAGGCGGGCTCGGAGCTCGGACGCGAGTGCGGTATTGAATCGAGCGATGAGCTGGCGGTCGGACTGATAGTCCGCGTCGACATAGCTGTAGTGTGTCGGATTGGTGCCGAGAAGCGACCAGTTCGCTGCGCGATAGGACGCGCCGGTGAAGCCGAGATTCGCGTTGACATACGTGAGCGCGAAATTAGTACCCGAAAACGCCTGCGAAATCTGCCGTTCGGTTCGGGCGAGAAGATATGAGATCGTATTCGGCGGCGCCCAGCGCTTCGCGAAGACCCGCGCGATCATCGCGGTGTTTTGCAACCGAACGCCGTGCGGCAAAAGCGGCGCGAGCTCTGCCTCGTCGGGTCGCGACACGCTGACCATCGCTATCAGCGATGAAGAAGCGACCGTCCTTAGTCCGAAGCTAGCGCTCGCTTTGCGGTGGCTGCGAAGGTAGTGCAATCGCTCGTTCACGAAACGCGCTTCGTCCTCGTCGATTGTAACAAAGCGCGCATCATTGACGTCCTTTGGCGCATCTCGTGGAACCTGCAGTGCCTCGCTCGGCACCAGCAAGTAAGCCTGAGCGGCCAGACGGTGCGCCTCGACGATCATGTCGCTCCGTGTTGCGCCGAATCCCAAACGCGGCACGTGAAGTCCTAGACGCAAGCGCAGGTCAAGCGCATCGACGTCCGCTTCGTCAGCAATCGCGAGCAGGGTTACGTCGTCGAGTTTCGGCCAAGCACTGAAGCCGCGCGCCTCCTTCGCATTGTTCATGTCGTCAGAGTCGCTAGTTCCCTGCCGACCGGGCCTTCGGGGGCGTTGTCTTGGCCCTATTCCCTACCGATTGCGCAGTCCGTGCGGGACCTGTGGTCGGTCCTGGTATCGGGTTTTGGAACGGCGGCTCAAATGAAGCCGCGTAGACGAATCGCATGTAGACCGAAAAGAACAGTAAGGCGGTCACGACGAGCGCGAGCCCGCTCCACGACGTTTGCACGATCATTCGTGCCGACTCTGGCGACAAGAGCTGGTCCCTAAGATCGGCATTCACTGCCGGCACACTCAACCAACCGGTCACCGCGTCGGCAAGCTTTGCGCGGCTCTTTGTGAACGTGCTCACGCCGTTGAACTGCAGCAGCGCACCAGCCAGCACGATCCCCGCAGACGTCAATACCGCGATGAATAACCAAAACGCTGAATTAGTCCTCTGCTGAGCCGCGTCCGCTCGTAGCTTCAACATCGTAGTGGTGTACTCGGTACGGGCCGCAGCGAGCGGATCGGCAGTCGGTGACACGGCAATTGCGTCGGTAGTCTTCGCGGCCCCGGTGCAGACAGGGCGCCCATTCTTGAACGCCAGATGCGCACCGCGTTGCGGACATGTGTATACCGGGTTCGAGGCGCTCGGAAGCGAAAGCCGTCCGGCGAGGCAAAACAACGTTGTCGCCACAAGCATGCCGTGTCGCAGTCGTCGGGAGATCATTTCAGACTTATCCTAGCACTAGATGCTTCCGAAGAGAACCGCCTTCCGGTGCTGACGATGACGCGGCTGACGTTCGGCACCTCGAAGTCGCTGTGGCCTGCGCCGTAGCCGATCAGCTCCAACGTCATGCTGGTTCGGCCTGCCATCGCGAGCGTGGTGAGGATTGCGGCGGCGGTCGGCGTGACGAGCTCGCCTGCGACGTCGACGGCGCGCGTGGGCCAACCGCGCAGTAAGTACGCCGTCGCCGGCGGGAGGTTCGGGTAGAGACCGTGCTCGATCCCGATGGGGCCGTGGCCGATCGGAAACGGCGAGCAGCGGAGCTCGTCGATCTCGAGCAGGTCCAGCGCGATGCAGGTCGCCGCGACGTCGAGGATCGCGTCGATCTGACCGATCTCGTGAAAGCGACTGTTCTCCGGGGTCGCGCCGTGCGTGTCCGCTTCCGCCTCGGCAAGCCGCCGGTACACCGCGCTCGCGCGCTCGCGCTGCCGCGCCGTCAAACCGCTGCGGTTTACGCTGCCCAGCACGTCTGCGAGCGTCCGCGTCCCCGCGGCACCGTGCTCGGGTTCGTGCGACTGGTCGTGCGCGTGCGGGCCGGCGTCGTGACGATGGTGGTGATGCTCCGCGTCGCCGTCTTCGCCGGGAATGACGAGTCCCGCGAACGTCGCTGCGATTCCGCGCTTCACGACGCGCCGCGGCGTCAGGGTCCAGCCGTCGGCGACGATGGTGCGCAGCGCGCGCTCGAGCGCGTCGCGGTCGGCGCCCGCGTCGAGAAATGCGGCGAGCAGCATGTCGCCCGCCGCGCCGCCGATCATGTCGACGTACGCGATCCTCGTCATCGCCACGGAGTCTCCATGCATCTCCGTACCCCGCCCGTTGCGGGGACGCCTCGGCGGGCGTCCAATCCCTCGCACCTATGGCTGACCGACGTTCGTTCCTAGGCGCCGCCGTTTCCGGCGTCGCTGCCTCCGTCTTGCTCGCTTCGAAAGCCGGCGCGCAGGCCGGCGCGCCCGAGCCGGCGCCGGCGAGCTCGCCGCGGCCCGCGCCCTCGCCCTCGCCGAAGCCGAGCGCGTCGCCGAAGCCGCCCTCCCCGCTCGCCGCCGCGCTCGCGCTCTCGATGCGGCGCTTCGACACGAACCTCGCCGACAAAGACCTCGACACGATCGCGCATGCGATCGACGACAACCGCAAAGGGGCCGCGCGGCTCAACCCCAACAAGGCGACCACGCTGAAGAACGGCGACGAGCCGGTGACGCGTTTCGCCGTGGAACGGTCGCGATGAACCACGACGACCTCGCCTTCGCCGACGCGACCGAACTGCAACGGCTGCTGAGCGCGAAAACCGTCTCGTCGCTCGAGCTCACCGAGCTGTACCTGAAACGGCTCGAAACCTACGGACCGGTCTACAACGCGGTGGTGACGATCCTGCACGACCGCGCGCGGCGCGAAGCGAAGCGCGCCGACCGCGAGCGCGCGCGCGGAACCGTCCGCGGGCCGCTGCACGGAATCCCGTACGGCGTGAAGGATCTGCTCGCGACGCCGGACGCGCCGACGACCTGGGGCGCGCAGCCGTACCGCACGCAGCGCTTCCGTTACGACGCGACTGTGGTGAAGAAGTTGAGCGACGCCGGCGCGGTGCTGCTGGCGAAGCTCGCGATGGTCGAGCTCGCCGGCGGATTCGGCTACGGTGACGCCGACGCGTCGTTCACCGGCCCCGGCCGCACGCCGTGGAACGCGAAGTACTGGAGCGGCGGCTCCTCGAGCGGCTCGGGGATCGCGGCGGCGGCCGGACTCGCCGGCTTCGCGATCGGCTCGGAAACCTCAGGCTCGATTCTCTTTCCCGCGACGGCTTGTGGGGTGACCGGGCTGCGCCCGACCTACGGGCGCGTCTCGCGGCACGGCGCGATGGCGCTCTGCTGGACCCTCGACAAGCTGGGCCCGCTGACCCGCAGCGCGCGCGACGCGGAGACGGTGCTCGCCGTCATCGCCGGCGCCGATCTGAACGATCCGACGGCGGTCGACGCGCCGCTCGCCGCGCCGCGCCGCCGCCCGCGCATCGCGGTGCTGAAGAACGCGGCGAAGGGTTCGATGCCGGAGGTCGCCGCGAACTTCCGCGCCTCGCTGAAGGTGTTGGAGAGGTTCGCCGACCTCGGGGGTGAGGTCGCGCTGCCGAACGGGCCGTGGGGGCCGGTCGTCGGGACGATCGTCGACGCCGAAGGCGCGGCGGCGTTTCGCGATCTGATCGAGTCGGGACGCTCGCACGAGCTGCGCAACGCCGACGACAAGCTGGGCGGCTACGTCGCGTACGCGACGCCGGCGGTCGACTACATCGACGCGCTGCGCCGCCGCGCGCAGCTGAATGCCGCGTTGGTAAAGGCGATGCGCGGTTACGACGCGGTCGTCTCGCCGACGCTCTCGACGGTCACCTATCCGGTCGGGATCGGGTTCGACAAGGTGTACACGAAGTTTCCGGGCGGACCGTCGCTGATCGCGCCCGGCAACTTGGCGGGTTTGCCGGCGCTCGCGCTGCCGAACGGGATGGGACCGAACGGGCTGCCGACGTCGCTCTCGTTCTTGGGCCAGGCGTGGGGCGAGGCGGCGCTGACCGCGATCGGCCGGCGCTTTCAGAGCGAGACCGCGTTCCACACCCGCCGCCCGCCGCTCGTGACGCACGTTCCCGCGTAGAACCGAAGAAAGGCCCGGCGCTTTCGCACCGGGCCTTTTCGCAAGCCGCGCTAACGCGCCCTCAGAGCTTGATGCTGATCGAGCCGAAGACTTGGAACGGATCCGCCTGTCCGGCCGTCGTCGACTGGAAGACGTTGCTGAACAGCGGGCCGTAGGGCTGTGCGACGCGCGCTTGGATCACGTCGCCCGGGTTGTAGAAGTTTCCGACGTACGGGCTGCGCGTGTAGTCGCAGCCTGCCGCGCCGGTGATCTTCCACGGGACGTTGCTGCCGCCGAAGCAGGTCGACACGACGTTGACGAAGTCGAGCCGGGCCGTGACGCGGCGCGAGAGGTCGTACGACAGCGACAGGTTCGCGCTCAGCTTGTTGGGCTCGGTGAAGGCGCCGTACGGATCGTACTGATGCGTCAGCGGGTTCGGAATCGGGATTGCGCCGGTGCAGGACGAGGCGTCGTACGGCCGGGCGGCGATCGGCGCGCCCGGATAACGCGGGTCGTTCGCGGTCGTAGCGGCGGAGCCGACCAGCGGGGCGCAGCCGCGTGCCGGATCGATGCCCTCCGTCCCGAGCGGAATCCCGTACTGCGCGCCGCCCTGGAACTGCGCGGTCGGCGTGACGTTCAGCCGGCCGTGCTTCCAGTTTCCGATGAACGTGAGGATGTGCGGCGGGATGTACGACTGGTTCGAGCCGCTGGCGAACGTGCTGCCCGAGTACGTGTTGTACAGCGGGTAGCTCGCATTCGGATCGAACAGCCGTTGCGGCGCGGCGTTCCAATACGGGTTGGCGATGTCACCGGCCGCGCACGCCGCGTCCGCCGTGCCGTTCGGTTTGTAGCAAGCAGCGCTCGCGAGACCCGTCGACGTCGTGCCGCAGCGCGCGTCGGTCGGGTTGGAGGCGCAGAACGAGGTGTAGCCGTTGTAGGTCTTGATCGCGTTGTTCAAGCCGTCGACGACGGTCGTCCCTTTCGGCGTGCGGTCGAACGTGATCCGCGCGAAGGTGTACGTGTACGACATCAACCCGAAGAAGCCGTCCCGGTTCAGATCGCCCTTTTGGATCTGGAACTCCAGCCCCTTGACGTTCTTACGGCCGATGTTGATGCCGCCCACGAAGTTCGTCTTCGGGTCGAGCAGCACGGTCGAGATCTCGTTCTTCGTCGTGCGCACGTACGGTGTGAACTTGAACGAGGCGTCGGTGCCGTTGAACTGGTGTTCCCACGACGCGTCGTAGTTGTACGACTCTTCCGGCAAGATGTGGTGGCTCGGGGTGGTGAAGCCGAGGTTGTAGTACGACGTGTTCGGGCCGGGGATCAGGTTCGGCTGGATGGTGTTGTACTGCTGGAACGCCGAGCTCGAGGGTTGAGCGAACTTGCCGGCGCTCGCGCGGATGACGTTGTTCCGGTTGACGCTGTAGGTCAGCCCGAAGCGCGGTTGCAGCTCGGGATAATCCTCGACCGCAAGGCTCGTCGCCGAGAACGACGCCGACGTGTAGCGCGGTACGACGCCGCAGTTGATTCCGTTCGCCGTCGTCGGCAGCGGCTTCCCACTCAGGTCCGTGGTAGTAAGCGTCTGCGTGACGGGGTCGTAACAGTTGAACTTGTTGAAGTTGTTCACGAACAGCTGCCGGGCGAGGTCGCCCGTCGTGTCGGGCAGACCGTACTTGAAGTCGTCGTAGCGCAGGCCGAGATCGAGCGAGAGCCGTTCGTTGACCTGGAACTTGTCGCTCAGCGCGACGGTCGTGAACTTCGGCACGACGGTGTTGTAGGTCGCGGCGTTGCCCGTAGCGACGACGAAGTACTGGCACGGCCCGCTCCCGCAGGTCTTTCCGGCCAGCGAGGTGATCGGAACGCCGCCGGCGCTCAACACGAGCGCGGCAGGGCCGGGGCTCGCTCCCGGCAGCGTGTACCGGGACGTTGCTGCGGCGGTGCAGCTCACGGGCGCCAGCGCGCCGGAGTAGCACACGCCCGAGGTCGGATTGGTCGAATCGACGAGATACGCGACCGCAGCTCCCTGCGAGACGTAGCCGGAGTCGTTGTTGCGGAACGTGTTCGAGGTCACGTACGCGAGCGTGAAGTTGAGCAGGTGCTTGTCGCTCAGCTGGTTGGCGTAGTTGAAGTCGACGCCGTGCGTCTTCGAACCGAGCTTGTAGTCGGGCGAGATCGAGCCGTTGAAACGCGGGTTGAGGCCGCCTTCGCCGTACTGCAGCCAGTCGGAGTACTCGGTGTAGCCCGCGATGCGCGCATACGAACGGGAGTTGATCGTATGCGTGTACTGCAGCTTGGTGATCGCGCCGTTCTGATTGTAGCTGTCACGCTCGTTGAGGAGCTGGTTCGAGTTCAGCGGGCGATTCGCTGGCGAGTTCGGAAAATACGCGAACGTCGTGTTCGTGAGGTCGCCGGGTGTCAAGAACACGCCGGTCCGGCCCAGATAGTACTGCTTGTCGTTGTAGATCAGCGGGTTCGCGCCGTACCGGTTGCAGTTCTGCGCAGTCGTCAGGTTGGGGCAGACGACGTTTCCGCCGGCCGTGCCCTTGACGACTTGGCTGAGATACGGCCCCCAGTCGCTGGGCGCCGAGGCAAAGTACGTCTGCGTCAGGACCGCGTTGTAGAGGAACTGCACGTCGTCCTTGAGCCCCTCCGTGCTGTTGCGATGCGGGATCGCCAAGTGCAGGTTGACGATGTTGTCGCGGTCCTGCAGATACGTCGAATAGCCGTAGAACAACGGCCCGAGCTCGTATCCGTTCGGGCCTAAGATGCTGCTGCCGGGCCCGGCGCTCGGGCCTTTGTAGCAGCCGGCGGTCGGATGCGCGGTGCCGCAGCCGTTGCGGTAGACGTTGATCGGCGGCGCGTACTGCGCGAACTCCGGGCGGTCGCCGTACGCGATGTCCTGGTTGTAGCCGGCCGCGCCGACGTAGTACGAGAAGCTGCGGCTCGGCGTCGCGCCGCCGCCTTCGAAATGGAGGTTCGTGTAGCCGGCCGGCGATCCGGCGCCGAGGGAGAGGGTTGCCGAACCCGGATAGGTGCCGGCGCGGATGACCTCGTTGACGAAGCCCGCGAGCGCGGTCGACCCCGCATTGGTCGGCGCGGAACCGGTGTACACCTGGACTTCCTGCGTGCCGAGGTTCGACAAGTTGCCGCCGGGATATTGGTCGAACGCGCGCTGAATCGGCACGCCGTCGTACTCGTAGCCGACCTGCGTGTAGTTCGCGCCGCGCACGAAGATCGACTGGTACTGGCCGACCTGGCCTTGCGGCACGAACACCCCGGGGACCGACGCCACCGCCGAGTACGCGTTGTTGAGCCCGCCGCCGCCGCCGAGCGTCGCGGCCGCGCTCTGCTGCGCCGCCGAGACGTTGTAGACGTCGGTGCTGATGCCGGGCTGGATCAGCGAGGCGTTCGAGCGCGAGCGCACCCGGCCGATCTGCTTGAGCGTCTTCGCCAGCGCGACGTTGAACGTCGCGGTCTGGTCCGCCTGAACCGTGATCCCGCTCAGCGTCGCCGCGTCGTAGCCGGCGCCGGTGACGCTCAGGACGTACGTGTCGGGCGAAAGCGAGAGAAACTGGAACGAGCCGGTCTTGTCGGTGCTGGCCGTCGCCGAGCCCGACGGGCTCGCGGCGGTCACCTTGGCGCCCGCGACGGGCCGCTGCGTCTCCGTGTCGACGACTCTGCCGCTGAGCGCGCCGGTGGTCCCGGCGAGCGCGGCGGTGAGGCCGGCACAGAGGAAGGCGGTGACGAGCGCGAGCGTGGCGATCGAGCGCGAAAGCTGGTGGTGCATGCGGCTTTTCCTCGTGCGCTGAGCGTGGCGCCAACGCCGCAGCCCGGTCCTCGCATAGGGGACGCCGGGGTCGGGGCCTGCGGCGGCAGAACCTTAAAATTTGCTTAGAGAACCTTAAACCGATCGCCTGCCGCTTCAGGGAGCAAAATCAAGCCTTTACCGAACGGATCGGCGTCCGCGAGGTATCGCGCTGAACGAATGTGGCATCGTGGTATCAGCGAACGGCTAGTTTAGGCCTGTTTCGTGCGGCCGACGCGCTAGGCGACGGCGCGAGCCCGCAGCACGTCGCGGGCCGCCGAGGCAAGCGCGAGCGCCGTCACGGCGAGCAGCATCCCGCCGATCAGGTCGGTGACGAAGTGCGCCCCGAGCGCGAGCCGCGACCAGAGGACGCCGCAGCCCCACAGCACGAGCAGCGGCGTGACGACCGCGCGCACGCGCGCCGGCAGGTCGCTCTTCCAGATGAACCACGCCCAGAGCCAGTAGACGAGCACCGCGAACATCGCGTGCCCGCTCGAATACGCGAACGACGGCTCGTGGATCAGGCTCCAGTAGCCGGGCCGCGGGCGGCGGAAGACGTTCTTCAGCGCGTCGCTGACCTGCCAGGTGATCAGCGTCGTCGGAAGCGCGAAGATCACCCGCTCGCGCCACCGGGGAAAGCGAATCGCAACCGCGATCGCGACGAGCGCGAAGGTGACGAGCGCCGGCCACCAGCACGACGCGGTGAAGAGCAGCGCGAGCCGCGGCGCTTCGCCGGCGAGCGCGCGCGCGGCGAGATCGAGCCCGCGCGGCGGCGCGTGCGAGACGGCGTTGCCGAGCAGCACGTACGCCGCCGCCGCGACGACGGCGACCGCGAGAGAGCGAAGCGCGCTCACCCCGCGAAGAGATCCGTCTGCGCGGGCCGGCCGATGCGGTCGGCGAGGCGCTCGAGCTCGGCGGGGGACTCGACGATCACGTTGCGCGGCTTCGTTCCTTCGTTGGGGCCGACGATCCCGAGCTCTTCGAGCTGGCGCATCAAGCGCACCGCGCGCGGGTGCCCGATCGCGAAGCGCGCCTGCAGCGCGGCCGTCGAGCCGACGCCGGTCTCGCCCTTCGCGACGCGCGCGTCGAGCAAGAACTTCGCCGCGTCGTACCACAGCTCGTCGGTCTTGCGGTCGCCGGAGCGCTCGTCGTCCTCGCGGATCGGCGTGATCTCCATCGCGGGCGCCGTGTCGGGCTTCGCCTGGCGTTTCCAGAATCCGACGAGCCGCTCGATCTCGTGGCCGGTGACCAGCGCGCCTTGCGCGCGGATCGGCTTCGGCGCGTCGATCGGCAAGTACAGCATGTCGCCGCGGCCGAGCAGCCGCTCCGCGCCGCCCATGTCGAGGATCGTGCGCGAGTCCACCTGCGAGGAGACCGCGAACGCGATCCGCGAGGGGATGTTGGCCTTGATCAAGCCGGTGATGACGTCGACCGACGGCCGCTGCGTCGCGACGACGAGATGGATGCCGGTCGCGCGCGCGAGCTGCGCGAGCCGCATGATCAGCATCTCGACCTTCGCCGGCGCGATGAGCATCAGGTCGGCGAGCTCGTCGATGACGACGACGACGTAGGGCAGCTTCTCGGTCGGGAACTTCGCGTTGTACTCTTCGATCTTGCGCACGCCCGCTTTCGCGAAGCGCGTATACCGCTCGTCCATCTCGCGCGTGATGGCGGCCAGCGCGCCGGCCGCCATCGAGGGCTCGGTGATCACCTCGTTCTTGAGGTGCGGGATCCCGTTGTAGACGGTGAGCTCGACTCGCTTGGGGTCGATCATCACCAGTTGCAGTTCCTCCGGCGTCGCGGTCACGAGCAGCGAAGCGATGATGCAGTTCAGGCAGACCGATTTGCCGGCGCCCGTCGCTCCGGCGACGAGCAAGTGCGGCATCTTGCCGAGATCGCCGAAGACCGGCTGGCCGGTGATGTCCTGGCCGAGCGCCATCTGCAGCGGCGCGCCGCCGCGCGGGATGCGTTCGAGGATCTCGCGGATCGCGACGATGGAGACGGTGGTGTTCGGCACCTCGATCCCGACCGCCGACTTGCCCGGGATCGGCGCTTCGATGCGAACCGAGGTGGCGGCGAGCGCGAGCGCGAGGTCGTCGGCGAGCGAGGAGATGCGCGAGATCTTCACGCCGCGCTCGGGGCGCAGCAGATAGCGCGTGATCGACGGCCCGCGCTCGATGTGCGTCACCTTGGCGCCGACGCCGAACGACGCCAGCGTGTCTTCGAGCACGTGCGCGCGGCTCGCGTCGTCGGTCTTCTGCGCCTGCGGCGCATCGAAGATCGCGCCGACGTCCGGCAGCACGTACGCCGGGCGAGAGGGCTCGTACTCTCCGCTGACCGCCGCGAGCGCGCGCTGCCGCGCGCGGTCTTGCACGCCCGACTCGACGTCGCCCGGCGCGTCGTCGCCGGGCTCGCCGACGACGTCGTCGTCCTCGCCGGCGGCGTCTTCGTCGTCCGCGTCCTCGTCGTACTCGTCGTCGTACGCTGCGTCGTCTTCGTCGTACTCGTCGTACTCGTCTTCGTCGTACTCATCGCCGGCGAGCTCGTCTTCTTCCTCGCCGGTCTCGGCGTCGCCGAGCTCTTCGTCGTAGAAGCGAACCGGTTCGCGTTCGACGACCGTGTGCGTCGGCGCCGGAATCTCGGTCGCCGCGGCCGCGCTCGCACCGGCCCCGGCGGCCGCCGGTTGCGGCGCGCGCGGAAGCAGCGCCGGCAGATGAAACGCTTCGCGCAGCGAGGCCGGGCGCGAGGGCAGCGCGGCGCCGGCGGCGCTTTCGCGCGGCAGCGGGCGCAGCGCGGCGAGCCGCGTCACGCACCAGCCGATCACCTTCTTCAGCGAGACGCCGGTGATCGCGACCGTCACGGCCAACGCCGCGACGATCAGCACGATCCATGTGCCGGCGTCGCCGACGAGCGCGTGCAGCGCGCGCGCGAGGCCGCCGCCCAGCATTCCGCCGGGGCGACCCGACGCGGCCAGGCCGGCGTCGAGTACGACGAAGTACGCGCACGCCGCGCCGCCCAGCGTCGCGATCATCCTCGGCACGTTGATCTCGAGGAAGACGATCGCGCCGACCAGCGCGATCAGCGCGACGAAGAACGCCGCTGCCGACCCGAACAGCGCGTGCAGCGCGAACGCGGTCGCGCCGCCGACCGCGCCGGTGCGCGCCGCCGGCGCGACCAGCGCGACGGCGAGCAGCAAGGCGAAGCCGAGTGCAACGATTCCGGCGATCTCGAGGTTCCAGCGGGTCTTCGTGCTCGGCTTCCGTCGGACGCGAGCCATTGAACCTACACTTCCCGTTACGAGGGGCTGCTCACCTGTGCGCGAACCCCCGCAAGCCGTGCCGAAGCCCACGATCGTCGTTCTCGAAGGCGACCAGACCGGTCAAGAGCTGCTCGTCGAATCGCTGCGCCTGCTGGAGCCGGACGTGATCGGCTTCGAGGTCGAGCTCGAGCGCTACGACCTCTCGCTCGAGAAGCGGCGCCAGAGCGACAACGGGATCGTGCTGGAAGCCGCGGCGGCGATGAAGCGCACGAAGCTCGGACTGAAGGCCGCGACGATCACGCCGGAGACGAAGGGCGACGTCGGCTCGCCGAACCGCATCCTGCGCGAGGCGATCGACGGCAAGGTGATCGTGCGCACCGGCCGCCGCATCCCGGGCGTCCGCCCGGTGGCGGGGATCCACGCGCCGATCTCGGTGGTGCGCATGGCTGTCGGCGACGCGTACGGCGCCAAGGAGTGGCGCGAGCGCACCGGCGGCGACGAGGTCGCGTTCCGCACCGAGCGCATCGAGCGCTCCGTCTGCCGCGTCGTCGCGGAGTACGCGTTCCTGCACGCGCGCAAGACCGGCGCGAAGGTGTTCGGCGGCCCGAAGTACACCGTGAGCCCGGTGTACGAAGGGATGCTCAAGGAAGAGATGGACGCCGCCGCCGCGCGCCATCCCGACGTGGAATACGACCCGCAGCTGATCGACGCGACGTACGCGCTGTTGATCTCGACGGCCGGCGATCCGATGGTGATCCCCTCGCTCAACCGCGACGGCGACTGCCTCTCGGATCTGGTCATGCAGCTCTTCGGCTCGATCGCCGGCGCCGAGTCGACGCTGATGTCGTTCACGCCCGACGGCAAGCCCGACGTCGTGATGACGGAGGCGCCGCACGGCACCGCGCCGCGGCTGTTCGGGAAGAACGTCGCGAACCCGATGGCGATGATCCTGGCCGTCGCCGCGCTGTTGACGTTCGTCGACGACCGCCGCGCGACGAGCGCCTCGCGCGCGATCTACGAGGCGGTGCTCGAAACCGTGCGCGAGGGAACCGCGACCAGCGACCTGGGCGGCCACGCCTCGACGACCGAGTTCACCGACGCCGTCATCGCCAAAGTGAAGACGAAGCTCGACGTCTGGGCGACGATCTGATCACGTCGTCACCGGCGCGGCGCGCTGTTCACCGTTGCCGAAGCGCTCCGACCAGCGAATCCGTCCGGTGAGCTGCATCATGACGAAGAGCGTGACGATCGCGCCGATCGTGATCGAGAGCCCGCTGAAACCTTCGTCGAAGAGCGCGAGCGAGAACAGGATCAAGTAGAAGAACTGCGCGGCGGCGGCTTCGACGGCGGCGAAGCGCAGCCCGACCACCAGCCGCAGGTACGAGATCGTCAGCGCCATCGAGACCGCCGCGCACAGCACGAACGCCCACTCGACCCGGATGCGGTCGACGGTGTACGCGAAGAGCAAGTGGAACGCGAAGAACGCCGCGGCCAGAAAGAGATAGTTGATCGGGTGCAGCTCGATCCGGCGCAGCGTGGTGATCACCAGCATCACGAAGACGTAGAAGCCCAGCGAGAGCGGCGCCCAGAACGTGATCCGCTGCGCGAGCGGACCCGGCTGCAGCGGCAAAGGGAACGTCATCCCGATCCCCGCGCCGGTGACGAGCTCGCGATCCGCCCAGGTCAGATCCCAGCCGCGGGCGGTTCGGCGCTCCGCGCTCGGCGCGAGCGTGTGCGGCGGGAAGTCGATCGCCTCGAAGTTCGTGTGCATCGTGACGAGGAGATCGCGCACGGTCGTGACGTTCTGGCCGAAGGTGTACGTCCAGGTTCCGAGCCCGCGCGTGCGGTACGCGACGGCGACCGTCCGCGTTCGGGCCGAGCCGGGCGGCAGCTGGGCGAGCAGCCATCCGCCGGTGCTCTCGGCGGCGACCCGTTTGCCGTCGAGGCTCACGGTCACGTCGTCGTACGTCGCGCCGTCGGCCGGAAGCGGAAACGAGACTCGTATCGCGCGCCCGGGCTGGTTCGGGACGCCGTACGCGCCCGTGAACGCGACGGCGTAGGTGTTGTACCAAAGCAGTCCCTTGCGCCGCAGGTCGAGCGCCAGGTCGACGTCGATCCGCGAGGACGACGGGGCGACGTCGTACTGCGGACGGTGCGTCTTCGGGTCCGCGACGGCCGTGAAGATCGGCTGGCGCTGCTCGAGCGCCGCCCCCCACAGCCCCGCGAGCGCGGCGCGCTGGACGGTGTCGGACTGCTGGGTCCGAAGCGTGATCGTCCCGCCCAGGATGAGCCAGCCCACGGTCGCCGCGGCGTTGACGAGCGAGATCCCGACGAGATACCTGGCGCTGAGCATTTCTTTGCCTCACAAAGCTAGGTGCTTTGCGAAACTTTGTACCACAAAGATAACCCGGCGCGCAACGCTACCGCTGCTGCGGGTCGAGGGCGTCGCGGAGGCCGTCGCCGAGCAGGTTGAAGCCGAGGACCAGCACGGTGATCGAGACGCCGGGGAAGATCAGCGCCCAAGGCGCGCCCAGCCAGTAGTCGCGGGCGTCGTTCAGCATCGCGCCCCACTCGGGCACCGGCGGGCGCGCGCCCAGCCCGAGGTACGAGAGCCCCGCGGCTTCCAGCTCGGCGGTCGCGATCCCGAGCGTCGCCTGGACCAGCAGCGGGGCCAGGATGTTCGGCAAGACGTGCCGCCGCAGAATCGCCGGGACGCCGGCCCCGATCGCGCGCGCCGCCTCGACGTAGTCGTGCTCCTTCACCGCGAGGACCGAGGAGCGCGCCAGCCGCGCGTACTGAGGGACGTAGACGATCCCGATCGCCAGCATCAGGTTGTTGATGCTCGGCCCCAGGATCGTCGTGATCCCGATCGCCAGGATGATCGAGGGGAACGCCAGCATCACGTCCATCGCCCCCATCAGCACGGCCTCGACCCGCTTTCCGGCGTAGCCGGCGATCAGCCCGATCAGCGTCCCGGCGGTGATCGCCAGGCCGACCGCGACGAACCCGATCCGGATCGAGATGCGCGCCCCGTAGAGGATGCGCGCGAAGAGGTCGCGCCCGAGCTTGTCGGTCCCGAACCAGTGCGCCGGCGAGGGCGGCTGCGCGCCCTGGGCGACGTTCTGGGCGAGCGGATCGGTGCCCGCGATCAGCGGCGCGAACACCGCGACCAGGACGATGAGGCCGACGACGGCGGCGCCGGCGAGCGCCCCCGGCGCCCGGCGGAACCGGCGCCACACGTCGAGGGCGAAGGTGCGGACGGGCAGCTCCCCGGCGGCGGTCACCGGCCCGGTCTTACGAACGGTCCCGTTCAATGCCTTTGCGGCCAAAAGACCCGGGTCGGCAAGTATTAGGAGGAGATTGGAACGGCCGGAAAGCAGGGATTCCCGGCAGCCTTTAAGGTTGCGTTCACATTCCTCTACAATAAGGAAGCGCGTGCTACAACGAATCGCACACGCCCTCAAGCAATCCCGGCGCGGCATCATCGGAATGGCGCTGGCGGTTGCTTTTGCGGCGTCCATCGCGGCTCCGGCGCTCGCCGACACGACGACGGGCAACATCTCGGGGACGGTCACGACCTCCACCGGTCAGCCGGTCCCGAACGTCAACGTCGTCGCGGCAGCTCCCTCAGCCCGCTACACTGCAAAAACCGACGCCAAGGGCTTTTACAGCATCGTCGGCGTCATCCCCGACACGTATAGCATCACCTTCTCGGGGTCGGGGTACCAAGGCGCCACGATCAACGGCGTCACGGTCAATCCGACGATTACATCGACGGTCAACCAAACGCTGACGACCCAGCTGAAGACGATCGGCTCCACGACGAGCCGCGCCTCGGGCGTGAGCGCCTTCCAGCCGCAACAGGCGGAAGACACGTATAGCGTCAACGCCAACCAGATCAACACGATCCTGGGCAAGTCGCATGCGACGAGCGAGACGCAGCTCATCATCTCGCTGCCGGGCGCCTCGCTCGACCGCAGCGGCTATCCCGTCCTGCGGGGCGGCCGCGAGAACGACGAGGGCTTCCAGTTCGAAGGGATCGACTACACCGACGCGTTCACCCACCAGTTCGTCAATACGCTCTCGCTGAACGGCGTCTCGAATTTCCAGCTCAGCCCGGGCGCGGGCGACGCCTCGGTCGGGAACGTCGGGACCGGGCAGATCAACGCCTCGGTGAAGCGCGGCGCGCATCCGTCGTTCGGCAACGCCGAGCTGGACGTGCGCGGACCGACATACTACCACCAGGCGAGCACCGAGTTCGGCTGGGCAACGCCGACCGGTAACCTGTCGAGCTACACGTCCTTCGTCGGCAGCGACAACAACAACCAGTGCGGCCGGACGGGCCAGGACTGCAACCTCGTCGGCCAGCAGCTCTTCAACGACTACGTGAAAGGCCGCGATTTCATCGAGAACGCGGTCTACAAGTTCGGTGCGAACAAGAACCAGTCGCTGCAGGCGTTCTACCAGAACCAGATCTTCAACTTCTACAACAACGTCATGTTCGCGAACCAGCACACCCTCCCGTACGAGATGGGCTCACCGGATTGGCTGTTCTTCTCGGCGAACACGCTCGGGATCACGCCCGCCGAATGGGCCGGGATCACGCCGTTCGAATACGGACAGCATTCGCTGAACCAGCCGCTGGGCCGGCCGGCCGCGACAAGCAACCAGCCGAACGAGACGATCAAGCTGCAGTACAGCAACACCTTGAACCAGTCGACGTTCATGACGATCAAGGCCTACAAGGTCAACTCCTCGACCATTTTCGACTATCCCTACCTCGCACTGTGCAGCGGCGTCGGGCTGAATTGCGACTCGTACGCCATTCAAGGCGGGCAGCGCACCGGATTCGCCGCCGACTTCACCAAGCAGGTCGGCCAGAAGCACCTCCTCGGCTTCGGCGGCAAGTACGAGTTGGTCCACCCGATCGACACGTTCCAAAGCGGGTCGCTCGGCGCGTTGGCGGCCGTGTTTACGCCCGAAAACACGTACGACTTCCTGCCGGCCAGCTCGCCGTCGTGCACCGGTGTCCTCAGCGCGGCATTCGGCTTCAACCCATGCGGGTATCTGCCGACCGCCGTCGGCGCGCCGGGCACGCCGATCCGCATCCCGGACTACAACCAGTCGCCGAGCGCGAACCGGCACGACACCGGATTCTATCTGCAAGATCAGTTCCAAGCGACGGACCGGCTGAAGATTACCGCCGGCGCCCGCGTCGACAATGCGAGCTTCGACTATCCGTCGAACCCGCTGGTCGCCGGCTTCAACGATCCGGGCGGGGTGGGGTACTCGTCGGGACTATTCTTGCCGATTAAGACCGGCGTCTACACCAGCGGTCCGCTGGCGACCGCGTGCGGCGGCGGGCCGTGCCCCGATCCGGCGAAGGACGTCTACGGTGACACGCACCGGACCTCGAGCACGCTCCAGCCGCGGTTCTCGTTCGCTTACCAGTTCAACCCCCGGAACAGCGTCACGTTCAGCTACGGCCGGTCGGTGGTGCTGCCGCCGATCGCGTTCGTCGACGACCGCATCCCGCGCGCGCAGTACGCCGGGTTCGCCGGGATTCCGGCCAACCTCGCCGTTTGCGGCCCGACCGGGGATCGCACGTGCCGCGACTACGCCGACCAGCTGTACTGGCTGAACCAGAACACGCTGGGTGGCGTGCCGATCGCGCCGGCCAAGCCCAGCACGCTCAACAACTACGACGCCTCGCTGCAGCACGACTTCGGCAACGGCCTCTCGGCGAAACTCACGCCGTTCTACCGCCGCGGCTACGACGTGCTGGCGCAGTTCGCGTTCCCGTTGGTCGTCAACGGCCAGCCGGTGTTCGATCAGAACGGCAACGCGATCAACGGTCCCACGACTACGTCGAACCTCGGTACCTCGTACACGACGGGCGTGGAGTTCTACATGACCAAGACCGCGACGTACGGACTCTCCGGAACGCTCTCGCTGACCTACATCAACGAGTTCACGAACGTGATTCCGCTCTCCGGCAACGAGGACTTCTTCCCGGCGATCCCGCCGGCGTCGTTGTTCCAGGGGAACATCTACCGTGTCGGCTTCATCTCGCCGTTCAACGGCGTGGCGGCGCTGCAGTACAAGTGGCGCAGCGGCTGGCGCGTGAACCCGATCATCGGCTTCAACATCGGCTACCCGATCGGAACTGGGCTCATCACGGCGTACGGGCTCAACGGAAAGTACTACAACTTGCCGGCGACCAACGTGACGAACGGTTCGACGTCTGCCAACCAGTACGTCGATCCGGCGAACCCTGGCACGGTCTTCCATCCGAACATCGCCGCCTCGCGCGGGACGCCGGAGAAGAACAGCGCCGGCGGCGTGCTCAGCGCGCCGCGCATCAACATCGCGAACCTTGATGTCGAGTACAACAAGCCGGGGTCGCGGAGCACGGTGGGTCTGCTGGTCTCGAACCTGTTCAACCAGATCTACAGCGAGCCGAGCTTCAACGGCCGGTATCAGCCGGTGGCAACCGGGATCTCCGGTCCGAAGTCGGGGACGACGTCGGGCCAGGTTCTCTTCCCGGGGCAAGGATACCGTAACTACGCGAGCTACCGGTTCAACAACCAGCCGTACATCCTCTCGCCGAGCGGCACTCCGACGGAGTTCCGCCTCTACTACCAGCTCTCGCTATAAGGACCGCTGTGCACAAACGAATCCTCGCTCTTGCAGCGCTGGGAGGGCTCATCGCCCTCCCGGCCTGCACGTCCGGAAATGCGGCGGTCGAGCCGCCGAAGACGATCGCGAACACGACAGCCGATCAGCTGCAGTTCCAGGTCGGCACGGCGAACCTGCAAGGCGTCGCTGGACTCAACACCGTCGTGACGTTCCGCCAGCCCAACGGGCTCTCGGCACTGCTCGACAACACCCCCACCATCACGCTGCCGTTCACGAACACGGCGCCGGCGTCGGTGGCGGCCAACGACTCCGGGACGAACCGGATCAGCGGCACGCCGCAGACCAACAACGGTCAGCCCTCGACCGATCCGCGCACGTTCTCGCAGAGCGTGGGCGCGTTCGCGTACGGGTTCCTGGCCTCGAACTCGACCACGACCGGGGCGAACAACTCGACGTTCTATCCGTCCACGAACTCGATGCCGTACTACACCGCGGCGGCGCGGCGCGCGTTCTACGTGGGCCCGGGTAACCCGTTCGTGCCGAACTT
>Ga0213879_10000042_pt1 | contig 33040 bp, 28 predicted proteins | sample VelepicoBEBS_R03_FD_161046 | JGI IMG/M metagenome (GOLD analysis project Ga0213879, IMG submission 161046) | Vellozia epidendroides bulk soil microbial communities from rupestrian grasslands, the National Park of Serra do Cipo, Brazil - BS_R03 | ecosystem: Environmental > Terrestrial > Soil >...
GCCTTCGCGAAGACTTGATCCGGCGTCATGCGGAAAACGCGCTGCGGCTCCTTGAACTCGTCGGCGGCGAACGAGCAGAACGTGCAGCCGGCAAAGCAAACGTTTGTCGAATTGATGTAACGGTTGAGGACGTAGAAGACCTTCTTACCGCTCTTGCGCTCCTTCTGCTTTCGCGCCAGCCGCCCGAGCGTGTGGAGATCCCACGTGCGATAAAGCGCGAGCCCGTCGTCCAAGGACAGCGGCACGCCGGCGTCGAGCTTGCGCTCGATCTCCGCGAACATCGGATCCGAAAAAGGCATCACGTCAGCTATTCGGCCGAGCGGGAGAGCCGCCCCGCAGCCTGCCCGGCGGAGATCGCGTGCGGAACGATCGAGAGTCCCGCCGCGACGATGGCGACCGCGAGGAGCGCCCCGCCGATGAGGTCGGTGAGGTAGTGGGCGCCGAGCGCCAGGCGCGCCCAGCAGATCGCGATCGCGAACAGCCCGAGCAGCACTGCCGCGATCCTTCGCGTGGCGCTCGGCAGCTCGGAGATGTAGAGCATCAGCGCCCACAACCCGTAGAATCCCGTCGCGATCGCCGCGTGCGAGCTGGGATACGAGAACGCGGTCTCGTGCTTGACCACCCAATCGAGGCGCCGGGGCCGCGCGAAGACGTGCTGGAAGAGATCGGCGCCGCGCCAACACAGCAGCAGCACCACGACGCTGAAAATTATCCGCACGCGCCATTCCGGCGCCAACCACGCGACGATCAGGAGAATCACCGCGATCGGGAGCATGGCGTAAACGTAGCACGACCATGTCAGCCACCATGCGATAAGTGTCGAATGGCCGACCAAGGAGCGCTCCCAGGCCTGTAGCCACGCCGGCTCGCCAAAGTGCACGACCTGCACGCCGAGCACCGCAAAGAGCGCGGCTGCGACGATCATCACGATCATCGCGAGAATGGCGTATGCGAGATCGTAGCGCACTGCACTCAGCCGCTGGCGAAGAGGTCTTGCTGACCGCCCGGGTTCTTGCCGAGCCTCGGCGCCATCAGCTCGAGCTCCGGCAGGCCGATCAGGATTTTGCGGGGTTTGGTGCCTTCGTGCGCGCCGACCACCTTGAAGTCTTCGAGCTGCTTCATCAGGCGCACGGCACGCGGATGGCCGATGGAAAACTGGGACTGCAGCGCCGCGGTCGAGGCGTAGTTCGTCTCGATGATGAACTTCGCGGCCTCGTAACACAGCGGATCGGCGTCGCGGCGCGCAGACTCGTCGTCGCCGACCGGAACTACCTCGACGTCGAGCAAGTTGTCGGGCCGCGCCTGGCGCGCCCAGAACTCCACGAGGCGGCTCACCTCGGAGGCCGTGATGAACGCGCCTTGGGCGCGAATCGGCTTCGGCGCGTCGATCGGCAGGTAGAGCATGTCGCCTCGCCCGAGCAGCCGCTCCGCGCCGTTCATGTCGAGGATGACGCGCGAGTCCGCCTGCGAGCTTACGGCGAATGCGATGCGCGACGGCACGTTCGCCTTGATCAGCCCGGTGATTACGTCCACCGAAGGGCGCTGCGTGGCGACGACGAGGTGGATGCCCGTCGCGCGGGCGAGCTGCGCCAGGCGCATGATCGTGGTCTCCACCTTCGCCGGCGCCACCAGCATGAGGTCGGCCAGCTCGTCGATCACGATCACGACGTAGGGCAGCCGCTCCTGCGGATACTTTGCGTTGTACTCTTCGATCTTACGAACGCCGCCCTTCGCGAAGCGCTCGTAACGCGACTCCATCTCCTTCGTCATCTCGAAGAGCGCGCCGGCGGCGAGCCGAGGGTCGGCAATGACCTCCTTGATCAGATGCGGGATGCCGTTGAAAACGGCGAGCTCGACGCGCTTCGGATCGATCATCAGCATCTGCACCTGATCGGGCGTCGCGCCGACCAGCAGCGACGCGATGATCGTGTTGAGGCAGACCGACTTGCCGGCGCCGGTCGCGCCGGCGACGAGGATGTGCGGCATCTTGCAGAGATCGCCGAAGACCGGGCGGCCGGTGATGTCTTTGCCGAGCGCCATCCAGAGCGGCGGCACCTGGCCTCGATTGGGAAGCGAGTCGAGGATTTCGCGAACCGCGACGACGGCGACCGTCTGATTCGGAACCTCGATTCCGACCGCAGACTTTCCCGGAATCGGCGCCTCGATCCGAACGCTCGTCGCGGCCAGCGCGAGCGCGAGGTCGTCGGCAAGCGACGCGATCCGCGAGATCTTCACGCCCCGCTCGGGTTTCAGCTCGTAGCGCGTGATCGAGGGTCCGCGCTCGATGTGCACGACCTTCGCACCGACGCCAAAACTATTCAACGTGTCCTCGAGGATGTGCGCGCGATTGGAGTCGTCGACCGTCTGGCTCGGCGGCACGTCAAACAGCGAAAGATCCGGCAGACGATACGCGCCCTTGGACGTGCTCAGCTGCTTCGGCTCGAAAGGGCGCGGCGGGACAATCGGCTCGGGCTCGACCTCGGGTTCGATTTCCGCCTCGACCTCCGGCTCGATCACCGGCTCGGCGACACTCTGCTGCATGGGAAGCGCGAAGGCCTCGCGCAGGCGCGGCAGCCGCGGGAGCTGGGGCGGCCGCAAGCCCCCGAAGAATACGATGACGCGTCCAATCAGCTGCTTCAAGCTCGCGTTGGTCAGCCACAGCGTGAGCGAGAGCGCGGCGAGGCCGAGCAGAATCCAGGCGCCGGCGGGGCCGAAGAGCGCGCGAAGAGCCCACCAAATGTTCGTGCCGACCACGCCGCCGTGCGCCGCGCCGCGAGCGCCGAACATCGCGTCGATTATGAGGAAGTACGCGAGCGCGCTGCTGCCGAGACCGGCGATCATGCGCGGCACGTTGACTTCTAAGAAAACGATCGCGCCGAAGAGCGCAAAGAGTATCGGGAAGAGCGGGGCAGCCGATCCGAAGAGCCGGCGCAGTCCGCCCGCGGTCCAGGCGCCGATGGCTCCGGCGTGATGCGGAAACGCAAGGGCGATCCCGCAGAGGACGGCGATGACAATCGCGGTAATCCCAACGATCTCGAGGTTGAGCCTCGCCCTGGCATTCGCTCTACGCCGCGCCCGTGCCATGGAATCTATCTCTTCTTCGTCACTCCGGGAGCTCATTTTGGCTACGCTAGTCGTCCTCGAGGGCGATCAGACCGGACAAGAGTTGCTGCGCGAAGCGCTCCGAGTGCTCGACCCCTCCGTCATCGGCTTTGCGCTGGCGTTCGAGCGTTTCGACCTGTCGCTGCGCAACCGCCGCGCGACCGCCAACCAGGTGGTGTTCGACGCCGCCGGCGCGATGACGCGGCATCATCTCGGCCTCAAGGCGGCCACGATCACGCCCGAAGGACCCGACGACGTCGGGTCGCCCAACCGCATAATTCGGGAGGCGATCGGAGCGTCGGTGATCGCGCGCACGGGAAGAAAACTGCCGCGTGTGCTTCCGGTCGGAGGAATTCACGCGCCGATCTCAGTCGTGCGCATGGCGGTCGGCGACGCGTACGGCGCACGCGAGTGGCGCGACGGCGACGGATTGGACGAGGTCGCGCACCGCACGGAGACGATCTCACGCCGGGTCTGCCGCTACGTCGCCGAGTACGCCTTCCAGCACGCCGCGAAGACGGGCGCGACGGTCTTCGGCGGGCCAAAATATACGGTGAGTCCCGTGTACGAGGGCATGCTCAAAGAGGAGATGGATGCGGCCGCGCTCCGTCATCCGGGCGTCGCCTACGATCCGCAGCTCATCGACGCTACTTATGCGCTACTGCTCTCAGCGGCCGGCGACGCGCCGCTCGTGGTCCCGGCGCTCAACCGCGACGGCGACTGCCTCTCCGATCTGGTGATGCAGCTCTTCGGCTCCATCGCCGGCGCCGAATCGGTCGTGCTCGCGTTCGACGAAAACCTCGCGCCCTCGACGGTCATGGCCGAGGCGCCGCACGGCACCGCGCCACGCCTCGAGGGCAAGAACGTCGCCAATCCCCTCGCGATGATTCTCGCGGCCGCCGCCGTCCTCGCGTACGTCCACGACCACCGTGCCGCGGCCGCGTCACGCGCAATCTACGACGCGGCGATCGCCACGGTAGGCGACGGCATCGCTACCGCCGACCTCGGCGGCCACGCGACGACGACCGAATTCACCGACGCGGTCATCTCCCGCGTCATGCTGTCATCGGGCTAAACTTCCATTACCACCGGAATGACCACGGGGCGGCGTTTCGTGCGCGAGTACACCGCGCCGGCCAATGCGCCGCGGATGTGCTCCTTGACCGTGTTCACGTCGCGCATCGCGTCGACCGAGACGCCCTCGATCGTCGTCACCAGCTCCGCGCGCAGCTCGTCGAGCACGCCGTCGGCCTCGGGAAGGTAGAACACGCCGCGCGAGATCAGGTCGGGACCGGCGATGACTCGCGCCTCCTCGGCGTCGATCGCGACGACCACCATGATGATCCCGTCATTGGAGAGCGCCTTGCGATCGCGCAGCACCGCCTCGCCGACGTCGCCGATACCCGAGCCGTCGACGAAAACGTGGCCGCCGTACGTCTTGCCGACCTTGTCACCGTACTCGTGGGTAAACTCGAGCACGTCACCGTTCTCGGCGACGAACACGTTGCCGGCCTCGACCCCGGTCTCGACCGCCAGCCTCCCGTGAGCCGCGAGCATGCGATACTCGCCGTGCACAGGCATGAAGAACTCGGGCCGCACGAGGTTCAGCATCAGCAGCAGTTCCTCTTGTGAGGCGTGGCCGGACACGTGCGAGCGGCCGTCGGTGCCATGAATGACGGTGGCGCCCAGCTTGCAGAGGTTGTTGATCGTTCGATGAACGCTCCGCTCGTTGCCGGGAATTGGGGTCGCGCTGATCACCACCGTGTCCCCCGGCACTATCCGAAACTGCTTGTGATCGCGCACCGACATACGAGCGAGGCCGCTCATCGGCTCGCCCTGCGAGCCCGTCGTCATCACCACGACCTGCTCCGGCGGATACTGGTCGACGTCTTCGATCTTGATCATCGTGTCCGGGAGAATGCGCAGGTGTCCGAGCGACCCGGCGAAGTGCACGACATTGCGCATCGAGCGGCCCAAGAACGCGACCTTGCGATTGAAGCGCACGGCATGGTCCAGCGTCTGTTGGATCCGCGGCACGTTCGATGCGAATGACGCGATGACGATCCGTCCCTTCGCGTGGGAGAAGATCGACGTGAAGGCCTCGCCGACGGTGCGCTCCGACAGCGTGTGTCCGGGGCGTTCGGCGTTGGTAGAATCCGACAGCATGCAGAGCACGCCCTCGTCGCCCACGCGCACGATGCGCGCGAAGTCCGCGGGCTTGCCGTCGATCGGCGTCTGATCGAACTTGAAATCGCCGGTGTGAAAGACCGTGCCTACCGGTGTCCGCAGCGCGAGGCAGCACGCGCCGGCCACGGAGTGGTTCACGTGGATGAATTCCACCTCGACCTCGCCGTAGCGTATGCGGTCGCCCGGCTTGACCGCCGTGAATTCCGCCTCGCCGAGATGCTGCTCGCGCGACTTTGCCTTGATCAGCGCGATCGTCAACGGCGTCGCGACGATCGGCGTGTCGCGAAACTCCTTCGCGAAGTAGGGTATGCCGCCGATGTGGTCTTCGTGTCCGTGCGTCACGAGCAGCGCCCGCAACTTGTGGGCGCGCTCGCGGACGTAGGTGAAATCATTGATCACGATGTCGACGCCGTACATCTCGTCGTCGGGAAACATCAAGCCGCAGTCCACCACTACCATGTCGTCATTCGTCTCGATCACGGTCATGTTACGGCCGATCTCGCCACAGCCGCCGAGCGGCACGATGCGCACGTAGGGGTGCGAGGGCGGGGCCGGGACGGTCAGGGCGTCGGTGCTCACGAGCGGTGCTTTTTGCCCTTCATCCTTGCTCCCCCGCGCGCAGGCGGTGAATTACGCGGCGGAGGTCGCATAATGATGAAGGTTCTCGCCCTTTTGTCGGTCCTGCTCGCCGCGCGCTCCGGCGCCTCGCCGTCACCCGCCGCTCGCCCCGCAGCCACGGCGCCGCCGCTCACCCCCGATGCGCTCTATTCTCGCCGCGCACTGCGCCGCGCGCGGCTGTTGATTCAAATGCGGATGCTGCAGTTTCGCGAAGAGCGCTTGGAGTGCGTGCGCGCCGCCCTCTCGCGGCAGCTGCCGCCGGCGCTTCGGCCGCAGGAGCCGACCACCTGGACCGCCACCCAGAACGCTTGCTTGCCGCCATAAGCGGTTGACACCATCTGCGACTTTTTTCCGTTAGGCGGGTAGATGGAGAAAGAAAACCCCTTCAAGCTTACGGAATACGTTTGAGATGGTGAAGAATCGTATACTGCCCACGTTGATCGTGGGTCTTGTGGGCGCCGTTATCGGCAGCTTCCTTATGATGCTCTATGCGAGCAGCCACTTCGGCGGCGCGACGGGACCCGATCGCACGCCGCCCGCGGTGGCCGCGGTGCCGCTCAGCGGCGTCAGCGACCAAGATCGCATCGTCAGCGCGGTCAAGCGCACGAAGTCGTCGGTGGTGGCCATCACCGAGCAGGTGAACGGCCAGCAAGTCATACCGGCGGATCCTTTCTTTCAGCAGTTCTTCGGCGGCCAGGGCCCCGGAATCGTGCAGCCGTATCGGGGTGAGGCATCGGGCTCCGGCTTCGTGATCGACGGCCGCGGCGACATCGTCACCAACGCGCACGTGCTGCAGCCGCCCAACGGCGGTCACGTGACGAAGCTCACGGTGGTGTTCGCGAACGGCGATCACGTGCCGGCGCACGTCATCGCCTATAACCTCGCTGCCGATGTCGGTATCCTCCGAGTCGACGGCTACTCGAAGCTTCCGCCCCCGTTGCAGCTGGCCGATTCCAGCCGCCTCGAGCAGGGCCAGTGGGCGATCGCAATCGGCGAGCCGCTGCAGCTCCAGCAGACCGTGACGGTCGGCGTCGTCTCGGGCTTCAACCGCCAGGAGCCCATCCCCACGGAGAACGGCGGTGAGATCGACTTCAAAGGCCTGCTCCAGACGTCGGCGCCGATCAACCCCGGTAACTCGGGCGGCCCGCTGATCGACATCGACGGACAGGTCATCGGCATGAACCAGTCGACGGTGAAGTCCGCCTACGCGCAGGGCATCGGATTCGCGATTCCGTCCAACACCGTTCGGAGCGTCGTGGCGTCACTCGAAAAGAACCCGGGTGCACACCAGGGCACCGACACGGGTTTCCTCGGCATCTACATGGCAGACCTGACGGCCGGGGTCAAAAACCAGATCGGTTACACCGGCAACGGCGGCATCGCGGTGCAGCAGGTCTTCTCCGGCTCGCCGGCCGACCAGGCGGGCATCCAGCCGGGCGACGTGATTCTCCAGGCCGACGGCAAGTCATTCGACAGCGTCAAGTCCCTCCATGACTACATCGGCGGGAAGAAGCCAGGCGACACGATCCGCCTGAACGTCTGGTCCCAGGGCCTGAAGAAGTTCGTGGCCATCAAGCTGGGCGAGACACCCGCCGAGCAGCCGCTCTCGGTCCAACAGCAACAGCAGCAGCAACCCGAGGAACAGCAGCCGTAGACTGCTGTGTCATCCTGAGCTGAGCCGCCGCTGCGGCGGAGTCGAAGGACGAAAGGGGGGCCCTGCAACCGCGGGGCCCTTCGTTGTGTCCTCAGTGGGTAGAACAAGTTTGCCGCGTATCAGGTATGATGATGCGGTATTCCATTTCCCCGACCCGTTCGTAAGCGGCAAGGCGCCGCCGGCGGTGCGGCGCACGGCTTGCAACCTCGGCCTGCGCGACGCGACCGCCGGCATAGCTGGTCCGGAGCGGTCGGATCAAAAACTCATCACAACGAGGTATCGAAATTCATGGCTAAAACGGTCGGCATCGACTTGGGCACGACGAACTCCGTCGTGGCCGTAATGGAGGGCCCGCAGCCCGTCGTAATTCCCAACGCCGAAGGCTCCCGCACGACGCCTTCGGTCGTCGCGTTTACGAAGACCGGCGAGCGTCTCGTGGGACAGCTCGCAAAGCGTCAGGCAATCACCAACCCGGATCGCACGATCAGCTCGATCAAGCGGCATATGGGTGAGGCTGACTATCACGTTAAGATCGACGGTAAAGATTACACGCCGCAAGAGATCTCGGCGATGATCCTGCAAAAGCTCGTCAACGACGCGAGCAACTATCTGGGCGAGCGGGTGACCAAGGCGGTCATCACCGTCCCCGCATACTTCAACGATTCGCAGCGCCAGGCGACGAAGGATGCCGGCAAGATCGCCGGCCTCGACGTCCTGCGCATCATCAACGAGCCGACGGCGGCGGCGCTGGCCTACGGCCTCGAAAAGAAGGGCAACGAGACGATCCTCGTCTGGGACCTCGGCGGCGGAACGTACGACGTTTCGATCCTCGAGGTCGGCGACGGCGTCTTCGAGGTCAAGGCCACCAACGGCGACACGCACCTCGGCGGCGACGACTACGACCACCGCATCGTCGAGTGGCTTGTCGATCAGTTCCGGCGCGACCAAGGCATAGACCTGAGTAAAGACAAGCAGGCGATGCAGCGGCTCACGGAGGCCGCCGAAAAGGCAAAGATCGAGCTCTCGTCGGTCGTGCAGACGACGATCAACCTTCCGTTCATCACGGCCGACCAGGAGGGGCCGAAGCACCTCGACTTCACGCTGACGCGTGCGAAGTTCGAGGAGCTGACCAGCGACCTGACGGATCGGTGCGTTGGTCCGTTTAAGAACGCGATCGCCGATGCGAAACTCGACGTTTCGAAGATCGACGAGGTCATCATGGTCGGCGGCGCGACGCGTATGCCGGTCATTCAAGAGCTTGTGCGCAAGCTGACGGGCAAGGAGCCGAACCTCACGGTCAACCCCGATGAGGTCGTAGCCATCGGCGCGGCGATCCAGGCGGGCGTGCTGTCGGGCGAGGTTCGCGACGTCGTGCTGCTCGACGTCACGCCGCTGTCGCTCGGACTCGAGACGCTGGGCGGCGTCATGACGCGGCTGATCGATCGCAATACGACGATCCCGACGAAAAAGTCGCAGATCTTCACCACGGCCGAGGACGGTCAGACTTCGGTGGACATCCACGTGCTGCAAGGCGAACGCCAGATGGCGGCCGACAACAAGACGCTCGGGCGCTTCCGGCTGGAGGGGATTCCGGCGGCGCCGCGCGGCGTGCCCCAGATCGACGTGACCTTCAACATCGATGCGAACGGCATCGTGAACGTCGGCGCCAAGGACCTCGGCACGGGCAAGGAACAGGCGATCACGATCACGGCCTCGACCAACCTCAGCAAAGAGGAAGTCGAGCAGATGGTGCGCGACGCCGAGCTGCAGGCCGCGGCCGACAAGCAAAAGCGCGACGAGGCCGAGGTCCGTAACAGCGCGTCGAGCCTGATCTACTCGACCGAGAAGTCGCTCAAGGAAGTCGGCGACAAGCTCGACGCGAATGCGCGCGGCGAAGTCGAGCGCGCCTTGACGGAGCTCAAGCGCGTCAGCGACAACGGCACGGTCGCCGAGATCAAACCGGCGATCGACGCGTTGCAGCAGGCGAGCTACAAGATGGCCGAGCTGCTCTACAAGGCCGCATCGCCGCAGGGCGAACAGGCCCCGGGCGACGGGGCGCCGACCGGCAACGGCGCGGCGGCCGGCGCGGGCGGTGAAGACGTCATCGACGCGGAGTTCAAGGAAGCCAAGTAACGCCGAGCCAGCCGATGTCGAACGATCCGCTGTTGAAGACCGAGGCCGGCGAGGCCGAGATCGAAGACGCCGCGGCGCAGCCCTCCCTCGAGGAGCAGCTCGCCGCGGCGACCGCGCGCGCCGACGAAAACTACGAGAAGTTTCTGCTGGCGGCGGCGGACTTCGATAATTTCAAGAAGCGCCTGTCGCGCGACGTCGACGCGATAGTTGCGTCGCGGCGCCGGATGCTGTTGGAACGCATCCTTCCCGTGCTCGACAACCTCGAACGCGCGCTGCAATCCAACGCAGACGGCGACTCCCTGCGCGGAGGCTTGGAACAGACGCTGCGAGGATTCGAGGCCGTGCTCGCCGGCGAGGGCGTCAAGCCCATCGAGATCAAGGGCGAGCCGTTCGATCCGCGTGTCGCCGAGGCGATCGGAACATCCGACTCCGACGGAGCAGCCGAGGATACCGTCGTCGAGGTCACACAGAAGGGGTACACGCTCGGCGACGAGTTGTTGCGACCGGCCAAAGTCATCGTCGCCAAACCTTCTCGCGAATGAATTTCAAGGACTACTATTCGATCTTGGGCGTTCCGAAAAACGCTGCCGAGAAAGATATCAAGTCCGCGTATCGCAAGCTGGCGCGCAAGTGGCATCCGGATGCCAACCCCAAGAACACCAAGGAGGCGGAGGAGAAGTTCAAGGAGATCTCCGAGGCCTACGAGGTCCTGGGCGATCCGGAGAAGCGCAAGAAGTACGACGTCCTCGGCCCCAACTGGCAGCAGGCCGCGCAGCAAGCGGAACAGCAGCGCCGTTACCACACCACCGTCAACGGGCAAGAGTTCGAGTTCGACCTCGGAGGCCCGGGAGGCCCGAGCGGCTTCTCCGATTTCTTCGACACGTTCTTCTCGGGAGTCGGCCGCCGGCAGACGGCCGGTCCGGGATTCGAGCGTCGCGGGCAAGATCTCGAAACGACGATCGAGCTGACGTTGCACGACGTCTACGAAGGCGGCACGAAGGCCGTGTCGCTGCAGATCGAGGATCTCTGCCCGCGTTGCCACGGAACCGGGACCGTGGAGCGACATCTCTGTCCCGTGTGCCACGGCACCGGGCGGGTGCTGCTCAACAAACGCTTCGAGGTGACCATCCCCAAGGGGATCGGCGAGGGTCAGCGCATCCGGCTCGCCGGGCAGGGCGGCGCCGGCCTCAACGGCGGGCCGAACGGCGATCTTTACTTGATCGTTAGGCTACAAGACGATCCGACGTACAAGCGCAAGGGCGACGACCTCTACGTCGATCTTCCCGTCAGTATCTACGATCTCGTCCTCGGCGGCGAGGTGAACGTGCCCACGCTCAGCGGGCAGGTCGCGATGACGATTCCCGCGGGAACGCAGAACAATCGGCTGCTCCGTCTTTCCGGCCGCGGATTGCCGCAGGTCAAAGGCAAGGGCAGCGGCGATCAGTACGTGCGCCTGATCGGTCAGCTGCCTGCGAATCTCACGGACAAGGAGAAGAAGCTCTTCAAGGAGCTTTCCGCGCTACGCAACGGTAAAGCCTAGGCCGCGGCGATGTGGGCGTGCCCGCGCTGTAAACGCACCTTTCGCCAAGCCAATCAGCGACACGCGTGCGGCACCGGCAGCGTCGCCGGCGTGCTGCGGGATCGGCCGCCGGCGCTCGCCGACGTCTACCACAGACTAGAGCGCACCGTGCGCGGCTTCGGCGACGTCGAGGTCGTGACGCGCGACCGATACGCTCTATTCCGCACGACGCGGATCTTCGCTGACCTCACCGTAATGCGCGACGCGCTGCGCGTCGTGATTCACCTCGGACGCAAAGTCGGGAGTCCGATCTTCGTCAAGAGCGGCGCGAACGGCAAGCGTATCTCGCACGTTGCGCTCGTTCGAACACCAAAGGACCTGAGCGCGGTGGTCCCGTTCCTGCGCGAGGCCTTCGACCTCGCCGAACGCGAGAAGCCTTAACGGGAATTCGACGGCCGTCTCGAGATGTAGGGCGTTTCGAAGCAACCGGCCTCGCGGCTCAAGGCTGCCCTAGCTCGGCAACCTGGGGTTACGCGACGGGGTTTATCGAAGCACCCAGACCCCACATCACCCTCCAGGAGAAATTTCGTGATTAAAGAGATTGCGTTCACCGCGTATCCGGCCAAGGACGTCGCCGGCTTGCGCAAGTGGTACGAGGACAAGCTCGGCCTAAAATTCAGCGGCCCGTATGAAGAGGACGGCGTCGAGAAATACAACGAGGCGAACGTCGGCGGCGGCTACTTCAGCGTGCTCACGCAGGAGTGGGCGGACCGCGACCCGGGAAGCGCCTCAGGCGTCGTCTTCGAAGTCGACAACATCGATAATACCGTCAAAGACCTGCGCGCCAAGGGCATCGAGATCGAGGACCCCTACGCGACGCCGGTCTGCAAGATCGCGTCCTTTACCGACCTCGAAGGCAACAAGGTCTCGCTCCACCAGATAACGGTCCCTCACTAAAACGGGATGATGGCCGGCCACGGGCTGATGTGGTCAAACATCTATCAGCCCGATAAACCCAAAGTCAAGCGCCGCGTCGACTGGAGGCGGATGGCGGCCCTGTTCGCGCCGTACTGGCGCCAACAGGCCACGGTGCTCGCATGCATCGTCGTCGTCGCGGCGCTCGGCCTCGTCCCCGGCTTCATCACGGCGCACATCATCGACTCGGCCATCCCGAAGCGTAACCTCACGGCACTGGGCATCGACGTCGCGGTCATCCTCGGCTCGGCGCTGCTGGCCGCGGCGATCGGAGTGCTGCAGGGGTTCCTGAACTCCGTCGTCGGCGAAGGAATCATGCGCGACATTCGGACGAGTCTGGTCGCGCATCTGCACCGCATGCCGCTCGACTTCTTCACCGGTACGAAGACCGGCGAGATCATGAACCGTGTCAGCAACGACGTGGACAACGTCGACAACGTCGTTACGGGCACGCTGACGACGATCGTCACCAACGTCGTGCTCATCGGCACAACCCTCGTCGCAATGTTCGTGTGGGACTGGCGCCTCGCCCTGATTTCAGTGGTCATCGTGCCGCTGATGGTCCTCCCGCTCGGTCCGGTCGGGCGGCGCATGTACGAGATTCGCAAGCGGACGCGCGAGAAGCGCGACGAGATCGAGTCGATCACGCAAGAGACGCTCTCGATCTCCGGTATTACGCTCATCAAGTCGTTCGCGCGCGAGGCGTACGAGCGTTCGCGCTTCTACCGCACCGGGACTCGGCTCATGCAGCTCGAGATCGACCTCGCGATGGTCGGCCGCTGGTTCATCGCATCGGTCACCGCGATGGTCGTCGTGGGTCCAGCGCTCGTGTGGTTCGGCGGCGGATGGCTCGCCATCGCCTCGACGCTGAAGGTCGGCGTCATCGTCGCGTTCGTCTCGTTCATTCAAGGCCGGCTCTACGGGCCGGCGGCCACCCTCGCCGGGATCCAGGTGCAGATCGTGAGCGCGCTCGCGGTCTTCGAGCGCATCTTCGACTACCTCGACATGAAAACGGAGGAGTACGAGCCGCCCGGCGCCGTCGCGCTGCCGGAGGTTACCGGCGACATCCGCTTCGACAGCGTCGTCTTCTCCTACGACGGCTCACGCAACGTGCTCGACGGCGTCACGTTCCACGTGCGTCCCGGCGAGGTAGCCGCGTTCGTGGGCCCGTCGGGGGCCGGCAAGACGACGATCACCTCGCTCGTGCCGCGCTTCTACGACCCGCAGCACGGCAGCGTGCGCGTCGACGGCCACGACCTGCGCGGCGTCACGCTCGACTCGCTGCGCCGCGACATCGGTATCGTCACGCAGGAGACCTACCTCTTCCACGACACCGTCGCGAACAATCTGCGCTACGGCAAACCCGATGCAACCGAACCGGAGATCGATGCGGCGGCGCGCGCGGCCAACATCGCCGACTTCATCGCATCGCTCCCCGCCGGCTACGAGACGGTCGTCGGCGAGCGCGGACACAAGCTCTCGGGAGGAGAGCGTCAGCGCTTGGCGATCGCGCGCGTGCTGCTCAAGGACCCGCGCATTCTCATCCTCGACGAGGCGACGAGCTCGCTGGACTACGAGAGCGAGGCGGCGATTCAGAAGGCCCTCGAGGTCGTGATGCGTGGGCGCACCAGCCTCGTGATCGCGCATCGGCTCTCAACCGTGCTGGCCGCCGACGTCATCTTCGTCGTCGACCGGGGCCGGATCGTCGAGTCCGGCCGCCACGCGACGTTGCTCGCGCGCGGCGGCCTCTACGCCCGACTCTATCGCACGCAGTTCAAACCCCTATCCGCGTAACGCTAAAAGCGCTACGGGCTGTTTGCGTATTTGATTCCGAGGTTGACTTCGTTGATCGCCTCTTTTACGTAGTTGATCGCGTTCACGCGATGTCCGCCCTTGTTGGCATTCGCCGCGTAGAGCTCGTTGAGCGCCGAGTTCAGATACGTACGCGCCTGCGCCATGTGGCTTTGGTACTGCTGCGCCAGCGTCACGCCGGCCCCGACGAACCCGAAGAAGACCGCGAAGATCAGGGCGAACACGCCTAATCTTAGCTTGGAAACATACATATTAGCGGTTACCTCCGTAGCAAGAGATGATAAACAGATAGTTATACTCCCTCTGGGATTTCCATTGTCATCGGGGCGACCGGGACGTGCAGCTTCGGCTCCGTTGCCGCGGCGATCTGCTCGACCGTGACGCCCGGGGCGAGCTCGCGCAGGATCAGCCCGTCGCCGACGTCGATCGTGCCGAGGTCGGTGATGATCCGATGGACGACGCGACGACCGGTGAGCGGAAGAGAGCACTTGCGGACGATCTTGTGGGCGTTGCCCTTGGCGACGTGCTCCATCATGACGATCACGCGCTTCGCCCCATGCACGAGGTCCATCGCGCCGCCCATTCCTTTGACCATCTTTCCCGGAATCATCCAGTTCGCGAGGTCCCCGTCCTCCGAGACCTGCATCGCGCCCAACACCGCCAGATCGATGTGGCCGCCGCGAATCATCCCGAACGAGAGCGCCGAATCGAAGAACGACGCACCGGGAAGCACGGTGACCGTCTCCTTACCGGCGTTGATGAGATCTGGATCTTCCTCTCCTTCGTACGGGTACGGCCCCATGCCGAGGATGCCGTTCTCGCTCTGCAGCGTCACCGTCACGTCCGGCGGAACGTAGTTCGGAACGAGCGTCGGCAAGCCAATCCCGAGATTCACGTACTGCCCGTCGCGCAGCTCCTGCGCGACGCGCGCCGCCAGCTGCGTTCGCGTCAACGCCACTATCCGCGTCGCTTTCTGGTCGTGATGCGCTCGATGCGCTTGCCCTGCGCTCCGACGAGCACGATGCGCTGCACGAACACGCCGGGCAGGTGCACGGTCTCGGGATCGATCGTGCCCGGTTCGACGAGCTCCTCGACCTCGGCGATGGTGATCCGGCCCGCCATCGCACAGAGCGGGTTGAAGTTGCGGGTCGCCTTATGAAAGAGCAAGTTGCCGGTGCGATCTCCGACCGACCCGCGCACGAGCGCGTAATCGCAAACGATCCCCGTCTCGAGCACGTACTCTCGCCCGTTGAAGACGCGCGTCCCTTTCTTAGGCGACGCAATCGCGACGCCGCCGTCCGGCGTGTGACGCCAGGGCAATCCGCCCTCCGCGATCAGCGTGCCGTCGCCGGCCGGCGTGTAGAAGGCCGGGATCCCACAACCGCCTGCACGCAGGCGCTCGGCGAGCGTTCCCTGCGGGACGAGCTCGACCTCGAGCTCCCCATGCAGGTATTGCCGCTCGAACTCTCGGTTTTCGCCCACGTACGAGCCGGTGGTCCGCCGTATCCGCTTGTGGTCGAGCAGCACGCCCAGGCCCCAGCCGTCGATCCCGCAGTTATTCGAAACGGTGACCAGGTCCGTGGCTCCCTGCTCCAGCAGCGCCTCGATCAGATTGTGCGGAATCCCGTTGAGCCCGAAGCCGCCGACCGCGATCGAGGCTCCATTGGGAATATCTGCGACCGCCTCCGCGCAGGAGGCGTAGACCTTCTCCATGAGCCCTAATGCGCCGACGGAACGAGCGCCGCCTCCGTGGAAACGTTCGCGTCATGACGACGGCACCGACCGAGATCGATTCATCCGACGAAGAGGCAATGATTCTCGCGGTCGTCCGCGAGCTGGTTGCCGAGAAAGTCGCGCCGCGCGCCGCCGAGATCGACGCCGCCGGCGAGTTCCCCTGGGACGTGAAGGAGCTGTTCGCGCAGAACGACCTGCTCGGCATTCCGATCCCCGCCGATTACGGCGGCTTGGGCGGAACGTTCCTCACCTACGTGAAGGTCGTGGAGGAGATCGCGAAGGCGTGCGCCTCGAGCGCATTGATCGTCGCCGTACAGGAGCTCGGCATGCTGCCGATCGTCATCGGCGGCAACGACGAGCAAAAACACCGCTTCCTTCCGAAGATCGCCTCGGGCGAGCATCTCGTGGCCTACGCGCTCACCGAGGTGTCGAGCGGTTCAGACGCGCTCGGTTCCATGCGGACGCGCGCGGAAAAGCGCGGCGACGCCTACGTGCTCAACGGACAGAAGATTTGGATTACGAACGGAAGCGTGGCAGACGTCGTGTGCGTTTTCGCCGTCACCGATCCGACGGCGGGCTCGCGCGGCGTCACCGCATTTGTGATCGAAAAGGGCACGCCCGGCTTCTCGGTCGGGAACGTCGAGAAAAAGATGGGCATTCGGGGCTCTCCCACGGTCGAGCTCGTCTTCGAAGACTGCGAGGTCCCGGCGGCAAATCGCCTCGGGGCCGAGGGCGAAGGCTTCAAGATCGCGATGAAGGTGCTCGACAAGTCTCGGCCCGGCATCGCGGCGCAGGCCCTCGGCATCGCGGCCGGCGCGCTCGAATACGCTACGAATTACGCTAAGGAGCGCATCGCTTTCGGTAAGCCAATCGGTCAGCATCAGGGCGTCGGATTCATGCTCGCCGACATGAAGACGGAGGTCGAGGCGGCGCGGTTAGTACTGTATGAGGCGGCACGCCGCTGCGACGCCGGGACGCCGGACGTCACGCTCTGGGCCGCCATGGCGAAGCTGAAGTGCGGCGACGTCGCCATGTCGGTAACGACGGATGCCGTTCAAGTGCTCGGCGGCTTCGGGTACTCGGCCGACTATCCGGTCGAACGCATGATGCGTGACGCAAAGATAACGCAGATCTACGAGGGCACGCAGCAAATTCAGCGCCTCGTCATCTCGCGCAATCTCGTCGGGCGAGCCTGAGTCGCCTGGCCGCGGGGAAAGCGACGCCGAACGCGTAAGCTTGGGCTCGGAGGTATGCCAGGGGTGCGAAAGGGGCAGCTCTTCGTAAGTCTTGTATTTGTTTTCGTCGCGAGTTGCGTTACGCCGAGCGCCAATCGAAGCTCTTATCAGGGGCTGACTCCCGCCCTGTCGCCGCATTCCGGTGCGATGCAGGGTGCGGCGTCGTTCGGATCGGCGAACCCGTTATTGCTCGGCAAGGGAAAGATTAAACACGTCGTCATCATTTTTCAAGAAAATCGCACTCCCGACGATCTTTTCAACGGCCTGCCCGGAGCGGACACCAAGCGCTTCGGCCTGAACTCCGCCGGCCAACACGTCAAGCTGCAGCCCGTATCGCTCACGGCGAAGTACGACGTGGACCACGAGCACCGGGCCTTTGTCGTCGAGTACGACAACGGGCTCATGGACGGTTTCAACCTCGAGCGATCCAACTGCGGCCACAGCCAATGCACGTTGAAATACACTCGCGCGTACGCCTACGTGCCGCGCACGGAAGTCGAGCCGTACTTTACGATGGCGGAGCAGTACGTGTTCGGCGATCGCATGTTCCAGACGAACGAGGGGCCGAGCTTCCCCGCACATCAATACATCTTGAGCGGGACCTCGACCATCAGGGCCGGCTCGTCGTTTCGCGCGTCGGAGAATCCGTACGCCGCGAATCAAACCCTGACCGGCGGCTGCGACTCGCCGAAGGGCTCGCTGGTGGTTCTGATCGACGCCGGGGGAGGGGAAAACAGCGAAGCCTACCCGTGCTTCAACCGGCCCGCGCTATCCGATCTCGTGGAAGCCAAATCGCTCACGTGGCGTTACTACCTAGGAAACGTCGCGCCGGGCTTGTGGAACGGACCGGACGCCATTCGCCACATTCGCTTCGGTCTGGAATATGCGAAGAACGTCGTCGCGCCGCCGGCGCAGGTACTCAAAGACGTTGCGAGCGGGGACCTAGCCGACGTCGCGTGGGTGACGCCGACGGGAAAGGCCTCCGATCACGCCGGCAACACGAACGGATCGGGTCCCTCCTGGGTCGCCTCCGTCGTCAACGCGATCGGCAGGAGCAAGTATTGGGACGACACCGCGATCTTCGTCACGTGGGACGATTGGGGCGGATGGTACGATCACGTGAAGCCGCCGCAGTACAATAGCTACGAGCTGGGATTCCGCGTGCCGTTGATCGTCGTCTCCGCGTACGCGCGCGGGGGTTATATATCGCACAAGCAGCACGAGTTCGGCAGCATCTTGAAGTTCACGGAGGAGGCGCTCGGACTCGGGTCGCTCGGCACGACCGACGTCCGCGCCGACGACCTGTCGGACTGCTTCAACTTCGCGCGGACGCCGCGCAAGTTCAAGACGATTCCCGCCAAGCTGCCCGCGAGTTACTTCCTCAACCAGCCGGCCTCGAACGAGAGCCCGGACGACGACTTTTAGGATATCGGCATATTGAAAAAGCTAGAGCTTCTCCTCGCCGGCGCGCTTGCTTTATCCGCGGGATGCGGTCAGCAGCCGAACGCGTCAATTCCCTTTGCGGCGGTACCGGTTCAAGGCAGCGCGAGCCGTCTGCTCTTGGGCGATGGTAAGATCACGCACGTCGTCATCATCTTTCAGGAGAATCGCACTCCGGACGATCTCTTCAACGGCTTGCGCGGGGCCGACACCGTGCGCGAGGGAAAGAATTCGTTTGGGCAGACCGTCAAATTGCTTCCGGAGCCCCTCACCGCGCCATACGACATCAGCCACAAACATGATGCATTCGAGGTGGAGTACGACAACGGCAGGCTCGACGGCTTCAACAACGTCGTCTCCGTTTGCAAGAAAGGAGCCACGTGCCCACCGCCCGATATCCGAGCCTACGGGTACGTGCCCCGGCACGAAGTCGAGCCGTACTTCATCATGGCGGAGCGTTATGCTTTTGCCAATCGAATGTTCCAAACGAACGAGGGTCCGAGCTTGCCGGCACACCAGTACATCTTGAGCGGAACGTCGACGATCCGCAACGGGTCGGCGCTCCGAGCCGCGGAGAACGCTTACACGCCGCAACGCAAGTTCACCGGCGGGTGCGACTCGCCCGCGGGTTCCCGCGTGTGGACGATCGACGCGGCGGGAAACGAAAACCGCAGGGTTTTCCCATGCTTCGATCGGCACGCGCTGATCGATCTCGTGGAAGCGGCGAAGGGCTTGACCTGGCACTACTACCAAGAGCATCTCGGGCCCGGCCTTTGGAGCGGGCCCGATGCGATCCGGCACGTACGGTTCAGCCGCGAATATGCAACCGACGTCGTCGCCCCGTCGTCGCAAGTGCTCACGGATATCTCGCACGAGAAGCTCGCCAACGTCGTTTGGGTCACGCCCTCGGCCAAATCGTCGGATCATGCGGGACAGACCGACGGATCGGGCCCCTCTTGGGTCGCCTCGGTGGTCAATGCGATCGGCCACAGCAAATATTGGGACAATACCGCGATCTTCATCACGTGGGACGATTGGGGCGGATGGTACGATCACGTGAAGCCGCCGCAGTACAATAGCTACGAGTTAGGGTTCCGCGTACCGCTGGTCGTCGTCTCTCCTTACGCGCGCGCGGGCTACATATCGCGCAAGCAGCACGAGTTCGGCAGCATTTTGAAGTTCGCCGAGAAGACGTTCGGCCTGCCGTCGCTTGGCACGACCGACGTCCGCGCGGACGACCTGTCGGACTGCTTCAACTTCGCTCGCGCGCCGCGTAAGTTCGAGACGATTCCAGCCGCGCTGCCGGCGAGCTACTTCCTCAACGCGCCGCCCTCTGACAAAAATTCCGACGACGATTTCTAATCCTTCGACGACCTCAGGATGACACCGCTAAGGGTGCAGCGGCGGTTGCTGCGATGGTACGAGCGGCACGGGCGCGCGAACCTGCCGTGGCGCGCACTGCGCGATCCATATCGCACAGTGATCAGCGAGTTCATGCTGGCGCAGACGCAGGTGGAGCGCGTCGTGCCGAAGTTCGAGGCGTTCGTCGAGCGCTTCCCGGATTTCGCCGCGCTCGCGCGAGCCTCGGCGGCCGATGTCCTGCGCGAGTGGAAGGGGCTCGGCTACAACTCGCGCGCGGTTCGCGTGCAGCACCTGGCGAAGGTCGTCGTCGAACGGCACGGCGGCATGCTCCCGCGCGACGGCGCGGCGCTGCGAGGGCTGCCCGGCGTCGGGCCGTACACCGCGGCGGCGATTCGCGCGTTCGCTTTCAACATCGATGACGCGCCGGTCGACACCAACGTGCGACGCGTCTTGCATCGCCTGGGCCTCGGCGTCGAGCACCCGCCCCGTGCGACCGCGCGGGAGCTGGCGGAGCGCGCTCGCGCGCTCGTCCCGCCGGGGCGCGCGCACGATTGGAACTCCGCGCTCATGGATCTCGGCGCGGCGGTCTGCACGGCCCGCTCGCCTCAATGCGGTAAATGCCCACTGCGCGTAGATTGCGCCGCGGCGCCGATCGAGCCCGCGCAGCTTCGCCGTTCGACTCCGCTCAGACCAGGCTCCGTCGAAGGGGCGTTGCCGTTCAAGCGCACGACGCGCTATGCGCGCGGCCGCATCGTCGACCGGCTCCGCGACCTGCCTCCCGGGCGCCGCATCTCCCTGCTCGACCTGCATCGGGCCGTCGCTCCAGTGATACCGGAGCGCAGCGTCGACGACGTGCGAGAATTCGTGCGGGCGCTGGAGCGCGACGGGCTCGTCACTAGCGACGGAGACGGCATCGCGCTGCGCGAATGACCCCGCGTGCCAGCAATCCCGTTTCCGAAGAAGAAAGTACCCCGAAAGGTCGCGGTCGAGGAGCTCGCTATCCTCGAGCAGGCGTACCCGAACCCGGTTACCGCGCTCGAGTATCGTAGCGAATACGAGTTGCTCGTCGCGGTCATCCTCTCGGCTCAGTGCACCGACGCACGCGTCAACATGACGACTCCCAAACTCTTTGCCAAATATCCCACACCCGAGAAGCTCGCACGCGCTCGCCAAACCGACGTCGAGACGATCATCAAGTCATGCGGCTTCTTCCGCATGAAAGCCAAGAACATCATCGCTTGCGCGCGCGATCTGGTCGAGCGCTTCGGCGGCACGGTGCCGCGGGAGCGCGAGGCGCTGGAATCGCTGGCCGGCGTCGGTCGCAAGACGGCGAGCGTCGTGATGGCGGCGGCGTTTCGCGAGGCGGCGCTGGCGGTAGACACGCACGTCTTCCGAGTAGCGCATCGGCTCGGCCTCACGCTCGGCAAGACGCCGCGTCAAGTGGAGGAAGACGTCACGGCGCTCGTGCCAGCGGACAAGTGGGGCGACGCGACGCATTGGCTCATCCTGCACGGCCGCGCCGTTTGCAAGGCGCCCACGCCAAAGTGTCCGCAGTGTCCGGTCAACCACATCTGCCCGACGCCCGCCATCATCGCCAAGAGGATTACGCGCAAGGCTAAGGGTTAGGAGCGCAGGCTCTTGATCGCTTTGCCGATGCGCCGGATGCCTTCGGCAATCTCGCTGCGAGCCACGGCGGTCAGCGCGAGGCGAAAATAGTGATCGCCGCCGGCGTTGGCAAAGAACGCCTCACCGAAGAGAAACGATGCCCCCAGCCGTTCTGACGCGTCCAGGAGCGCGCGGGCACGCAGCTCGCGCGGCGTGGACGTCCAGAGGTAGAATCCGCCGGCTGGACGGCTCACCTTCAGGCTCGCGGGCCAATGCTCCGCGATGGCGTCATCGGCGATCGTTCGCCGCACGAGCAGCTCGTTACGTAGCTGCTCCACATGGGCGTCGTAGCCGCGCTCCAGATAGTCGACCACAGCCGCCTGGACGTAGAGGCTCGTCGCCATGTCGTACGCCTGCTTGCGGAGCAGCAGCCGCTCGAGGACCGTCCGCGGCGCGGCGAGCCAACCGACGCGCAAGCTGGGCGCGATCGTCTTAGAGAACGTCGAGATGTAGACGACGTGGTCCGGCGCGAGCGCGACGAGCGGCGTTCCCGGCGGCCCGAGCGGACCGTAGGGGTCGTCTTCGACGATCGGCACGCCGGCGCGCCGCGCGATCGTCGCCAGGCGTTCGCGGCGGTCCTCGTTCATTCTCGCATTCGTCGGATTGTGCAGCGATGGCATCGTGTAGATGAAGCGAGGCCGACGCGTGCGCAGGATCGCCTCGATATGATCGACGCGCATTCCTTCGTCGTCGACGGTGACGGGAATCGCGCGCAGCCCGTTGATCTGAAAGACCTGGAGCGCGCCGGGATAGGACGGCGATTCGACGATGATCTCGTCGCCCGGCTCGGCGAGGCTCTGCGCGACGATCGCGATGCCCTGAGTGGAGCCCGTTAGCACGATGACGCTGCCGGGCGCGATCGACGCGGCACCGCGCGCGTTCATGCGTGCCGCGATGGCGGCGCGCAGCGGTTCGTAACCCTCCGAGTCGCCGTAGGAGAGCACGAAACGCGGATCGCGCGCGACGCGCGCGAACGACTTTGCAAGCTCTGCGAGCGGCGACGGCTCGTCGGGCGCGACGCCCTGCACGAACGAGATGCGTCCGGCCTCGTGCTTGGCCGCGAGCTCGCCGAGCACGTTGGGGAATTCACCGACCCGCCACGGCGGGAGCGTGACCCACCACGGCACGCCGGCCGCTCGCTCGGGCTGCCCTCCGCGCAGCTGCGGCACGACGCGTGAGCCGGAGCCGACCCGCTGCTCGATCAGTCCCTCGCCAACCAGCTCGCGGTAGGCATGGACGATCGTGCTCCGGTTCACGGAAAGGCGCTCCGCCATCGTGCGTTCGGGCGGCAAGCGCGTGGACTCGGGCAGCGTTCCGGCCAGGATCGCCTCGCGGAGGTGCTCGTAGATTTGCCGATACAGCGGAACGATGGAATCGCGGTCGAGCTCCGGCAGGATTCCCGCCCATCCAATCCTCGACATGGATGATTCCATTTCGCGAATCTTCCTGGGGAACGCTTCCGTCCCGGCGAAGCCTGGCGCCATGAGCACTGCAGAACACCAGGTTGACGTCGCGGTCATTGGCGCCGGTCCCGGCGGCTATCACGCCGCCATCCGTCTCGGCCAGCTCGGAAAGAAGGTCATCTGCATCGACCGCGACGAGATTGGCGGCGTCTGTCTCAACTGGGGCTGCATCCCCACCAAGGCGCTCTTGCACGTCGGCGAGGTGATCCGGCACATCGAGCGCGCCGGCTCGCTCGGCCTCAAGGTGCCGAAGGCCGAGATCGAGCGCGAGACGGTCGCGAAATTCAAGAGCGACGTCGTGAACGCGAACGTGGGAGGCGTGAAGACGCTGTTCAAGGCGAACGGCGTGGAGTTTTTGGCCGGCGAGGCGACATTGCGAAGCGCGAACGAGATCGCCGTCAAGACGAAGGACGGCGGCAGCGCGAAGGTCACCGCAAAGTACGTGGTGATCGCCACGGGCTCCGCGCCGGTCGACGTCAAGGCATGGCCGCGGGACGGGGAGACGATCATCAACTCCGATGACGCGGTGGGCCTCGCGCGCATTCCAAAAAAGCTTTTGGTCATCGGCGGCGGCGTGATCGGCCTGGAGTTCGCGACGGTGTACGCGCGTCTCGGCGCGGAGGTACTCGTCGTCGAGATGATGCCGCAGATCATTACCGGAACCGACGCCGAGATCGGCAAGACGCTCGGGCGCATTTTGAAGAAGCAGGGCATCGAGATCATGCTCAACACCAAGGTAGGCGCGCTTGAAAAACGCGGCAACGCCGTGCGCGCGACGATCGATGGTGAGGGAACCGGCGGCCCTTCGACTTCGCTCAGGGCAGGTTCCGACGACGCGCGCGATTTCGATATGGTGCTCGTCGCCGTCGGGCGCAGACCCGTCACCGACAAGCTCGGCTTGGACGCCGCCGGCCTAGCCACCGACGAGCGCGGATTCATCGCGACGGATCGTCAGCAGCGCACGAAGGTTTCCAACATCTTCGCGATCGGTGACGTCACCGGCGCTCCGCTGCTCGCGCACCGCGCGATGAAGCAGGGCGTCGTCGCCGCCGAGGTGATCAACGGCGACAAGTCGGCGGCGTTCGACCCCGTCGCCGTTCCGAACTGCATCTACACCGACCCAGAGGTCGCGACCGTCGGCCTTTCGGAAGAAGAGGCGAAGGCCGGCGGCTACGAGGTGCGCATCGGGAAGTTTCCGCTTACCGCCAGCGGGCGCGCGCGCACGATGAACGAGACCGAAGGGCTGATCAAGCTCGTCGGCGATGCGAAGAGCGACCTACTGCTCGGCATGCACATCGTCGCACCGCAGGCCGAGTCGCTGATCGGCGAGGGCGTGATGGCGCTCGAGATGGGCGCGACCCTCGAGGATATCGGCCTCTCCGTGCATCCGCACCCCACGCTGACCGAGGGCATCATGGATGCGTCGGAGGCGGCGCACGGCAAGGCGATCCACATCCTCAACCCCAAACCGAAGCCGCCGGTGCCCGCAAAGGTTTGAAGGATAAATGATGCGGGCGCGATTGCTCGATCTGGGCGTGCGTGGATATCGTGAGGTGCGGGATCTCCAGCACCGCGTGCACGAGGCCGTCCGCTTGGGGCGCGAACCCGACACGTGGATCGTCGTCGAACATCTGCCCGTGATCACGCTCGGCCGGCAAGCCAAGCGTGAGAACCTGCTCGTGAGCGAGGAAGAGCTGGCGCGGCTGGGCGTGGACCGCGTCGCGATCGAACGGGGCGGCGACGTCACCTACCACGGGCCGGGACAGCTCGTGGTCTACCCCATCCGAAGGATGCGGCGCTTCCGCGAGGTCGTCCCGCTCGTGCGCGCCCTCGAGGCTGCGGTGATCGACACCTGCTCGCGCTTCGGCGTGCGCGGCGAGCGCCGCTCCGAGCACGCCGGCGTGTGGGTCGGCCTCAACCAAATCTGCGCGGTCGGCCTTGCCGTTCGCGCGATGGTGACGCTGCACGGCATCGCGCTCAACGTCTCCACGCGCCTCGACTACGACCGGCTCATCAACCCCTGCGGCATGCGCGACCGCGGCATCACCTCGCTCTCCGCCGAGAGCGGCAGCACGGTCCCGGTGGAACTCGCAAAGCGCGGCCTGCTGGAAGATCTTGGACGCACGTTCGATGTCGAATTCACTCCGTCGCAGTACCAGGCGGTAGCTTGACCACCATCGACTTGATCGGCGCCGCGAGGCCGCGTAAGCCTCCGTGGCTGCGGGTGTCGTTGCCGATCGGGGACGAGTACGAGCGCGTGAAGGCCAAGGTGAACGCGCTCGGGCTACACACCGTGTGCCGCGAGGCGGCATGCCCGAATCTGGCGGAGTGCTGGGGCGCGGGAACGGCGACGATCATGATCCTCGGCGACACCTGCACGCGGGGCTGCCGCTTCTGCAACGTCAAGACGGGCAATCCGCGGGGCGAGGTCGATTGGCTGGAACCGATGCGCGTCGCCGAAGCCGTGCGCGATCTCGGCTGGAGGTATCTCGTGCTGACCGCGGTGGATCGCGACGATCTCTGCGACGGCGGCGCGCTGATCTTCGCCAACACGGTGCGCGCGATTCACGAGCGCGTCCCAGGGTCGCGCGTCGAGATCCTGAGCGGCGATTACCGCGGCGACCTTGCGGCAGTGGACATCGTCATGGACGCCAAGCCCGACGTCTTCGCGCACAACCTCGAGACCGTCAGGCGCCTCACGCCGTCGGTACGCGACAAGCGCGCGGGGTACGATCAGTCGCTAAAGGTGCTCGCCCACGCGAAGAGCCGCGCGCCGCAGCGCTATACCAAGACCTCGCTCATGCTCGGGCTCGGCGAGACCGGCGCGGAGATCGAAACCGCGATGGACGACGCGCGCGCCGTCGGCGTCGACATCTTCACCATGGGACAGTACTTGCAGCCAAGCAAGAAGCACTTACCGGTCGCCGAGTTCATCACGCCGCAGAAATTCGACGAGCTCGGAAGAATCGCCAAAGGGAAAGGCTTCCATCAGGTCGTGTCGAGCCCGCTCTCGCGCAGCTCGTACCATGCAGAGCAAGCGTTCCCCGGAGCCTGAAACCGCCCGCATCCTCCTTAGGTTGGAACAGCTAACGTGACGAAGCTCTTCCTGAACCGGCCCGTCCTCGCGGCGGTCTGCTCGTTGCTCATCTTGATCGCGGGACTCGTCGTGATCCCGGCGCTCCCCATCGCACAGTATCCGCAAATCGCTCCGCCGGTCGTCACCGTGAGTGCCGTTTACACCGGCGCGAGCCCACAAGCGGTCGAGGCGCAGGTCACGACGCCGTTAGAGCAGGCCGTCAACACCGTTCAAGGCCTGCGCTATCTCAGCTCGACGAGCTCGCAGGGCTCTTCGACGATCACCTGCACGTTCAATCTCGGCGTCAACCTCGACATCGCGGCTGCCGACGTGCAGAATGCAGTCCAGTCGTCGCTCGGGCAACTGCCCGCCACCGTGCAGCAGCTCGGGATCACGGTGGCCAAGAACTCCGGCTCGTTCGTCATGGGCATCGCGCTGACGTCCGACAGCAAGAGCCTCGACACTCTGACGATGAGCAACTACGCGCAGATCAACGTCGTCAACAACCTGGAGCGAGTGCCCGGCGTCTCGCAGGTCATCATCTTCGGTCAGCGCCAGTATGCGATGCGCATCTGGCTCAATCCGGTGAAGCTCGCGCAGCAAGGACTCGACGCAAGCGACGTCGTCAGCGCGCTGCAGGAACAGAATGCGGAGGTCGCGGCCGGCAGCATCGGCGCCCCACCCGCGCCGAAAAGTCAACCGTATACCTACACGGTCAACGCGATGACGCAGCTATCCGATCCGGCGCAATTCGGCAACATCATCCTGCGGGCGAACCCCAACGGCGGCTACGTGCGCCTCTCCGACGTCGCGCGCATCGAACTGGGAGCGCAGAGCTACACGACCGACCTGCGCTTCGACGGCAGCAGCCAGGTCGTCGGCCTGGGCGTCCTGCAGTATCCGACCGCCAACGCGCTCGACGTCTCGCGCCAGGTGAACGCCGAGATGGCCAAGCTCGCCCCCCAGTTCCCAACCGGAATGCACTGGGCGGTAGCGTTCGACGTCACCACGTTCGTCAACGAGTCGATCAAGGAAGTGCTCCTGACGCTTCTGCTCTCGATCGTGCTCGTCATCCTCGTCATCTTCGTCTTCTTACAGCATCCGAAGTCCACGCTGATTCCGGCGGCGACCATTCCGGTTTCGCTGATCGGCACGTTCTTCGTGATGCAGCTCTTCCATTTCTCGATCAACACCATCACGCTCTTCGGTTTGACGCTCGCGACCGGACTCGTCGTCGACGACGCCATCGTCGTCATCGAGAACATTGCGCGTCACATGGACTTGAACAAAGGCAAGCAGAGCGGTGTCGCGAGCGCCGCCGAGGCGATGCGGGAGATCCAGAGCGCCGTCGTCGCGTCCTCGCTCGTTCTGCTCGCCGTGTTCCTCCCCGTCGGGTTCCTACCGGGAACCACGGGACAGATCTACAAGCAGTTCGCGCTCACGATCGCGGCCTCGATCGCGATCTCGCTCTTCATGGCCCTTACGCTCGCACCGGTACTGTCGGCACGGCTTCTCTCCGGCGAGTACGAATCGAAGCTCGCCTTCTTCCGCTGGTTCAACGCGAACTTCAGGCGCTTCCGCGACTGGTACGGCCGAGTGTTGCCCACCATGTTCCGGCGGCGCTGGCTCGTGGCGGGGATCTTCGCGGCCGCATTGCTGGTCACGCTCTTCCTCGCCGCTAGGACCCCGCAGGGCTTCTTGCCGGACGAAGACTTGGGCTACTTCATCACGCTCGTCCAGGCCCCCGAGGGTACGTCACTTCAAGGCTTGCGGACCATCTCGCTCAAGGCCGAGAACATCATCCGGGCTCAGCCCGAGGTGGAGCATCTGTTCGACGTCGGCGGCTTCGGCTTCTCGGGGTCGGCGCCCAACCGCGGCATCATGTTCACGCTGATGAAGCCCTGGGGCGAGCGAAAATCGCCCGCGTGGTGCCAACTGATCTTCCTTTTCGCCCATCCCAACGCATGCATTCCGCACAACGTGTTCGCCGTCGAGCAGCGACTCAACGGCGCCTTCTACATGCAGATTCCGCAGGCGCAGATCTTCGCATTCAACCCGCCGGCGATCAACGGCGTGGGCAACTTCGGCGGATTCCAGTTCGAGCTCGAGGATCGCGGGAACGTCGGGCTGCCCGCCCTGATGCAGACCGCGTATGCGATGATGGGCGCCGCCGCCAAGGATCCGCGGTTGGAGAACGTCTTCACGCAGTTCAGGATCAACTCGCCGCAAATCGAATCCAACATCGACCGGAATAAGGCCAAATCGATCGGCGTCTCGCTCTCCGATGTCTTCACCACCCTCGAGGTCGACCTCGGCTCCCTCTACGTCAATAATTTCACGTATCTGAACCGCTCGTGGCAGGTGGACGTGCAGGCCGACGCGCCGTATCGCGCGCGAGTCTCCGATCTCGGCAACCTCTACGTGCATTCGAGCTCTGCGCCGGGAACGGCGGTGCTGCCGTCGGCAATCGCGACGCCGGCCCCCGGCCTCGGAGCGACCTCGACCACCGCGACCGGCGCCGTGATGACGCCGCTCTCCTCGCTCATGTCGATTGAAAAGGTGCTTGGACCGCCGATCATTTCGCACTACAACCTCTACCGCAACATCGAGCTGAACGGCAGCAACGCGCCCGGCACGAGCACGGGCACGGCGATTGCGGCGATGCAGCAGATCGCCGCACAGGTGATGCCCAAGGGCGTGAGCTTCGAGTGGACCGGTCTGCAGCTGGATCAGATCGCTGCTGGGCCGCTCACGATCGAGATCTTCATCCTGGCTCTGGTATTCGTCTTCTTCGTCCTATCGGCACAGTACGAGAGCTACATCGATCCGCTCATCGTGCTCCTCGCCGTGCCTACCGCGCTGCTCGGCGCCCTGATCTTCATCAACCTGCGCCACTTCCCGCTGCCGTTTCTCTTCGATCCGACGCTCTCCCAGGACGTCTACGCGCAGGTGGGCTACGTGATGCTCATCGGCCTCGCAAGTAAGAGCGCAATTCTAATCGTCGAGTTCGGCAATCAGCAGTTGCGGCAGGGCGCGTCGATCGTGCAGGCGGCGATGCGCGCCGCGCAGACGCGGCTTCGCCCGATCCTCATGACCTCGATCGCGTTCGTGATCGCCGTCATCCCGCTCGTCTTCGCGACGGGCGCCGGCGAGGCCGCGCGACACTCACTGGGCACCGTCGTTTTCGGCGGCATGCTCATGTCGACGATTCTCAACCTCGGCATCACGCCGGTGCTCTACGTGATCATCAAGTCGTTCGAGCTGCGCGGCAGCGCGGCCGGACGCGACGGTCACACGCGCGGCGAGATCGTGCAGGAGCCCGCGGCACCCCGCGTCGGCGTGTAGTCGACGAAAGCATTTCGAAAACGATGATTTTGGTTAGAAGGAACTGAATCGCGTAAGCGCAACCCCTCAAGCTGCACGTCTGATAGATTTAATAACCGCCGTCACCGTCGGATTTGGGAGTTGCTTGCATGCTCGTTAAAATGTGTCGCGTCGTAGCGGCCGCGGCGGCGGTGTTCTTGAGCGCTTCGGCGCTGCCGGCCTTTGCCGACGGCACCGAGGACGTCTATCAGCGATCCGTCGTTCCCGGCGCCAACGACGCGATCAAGAGCGTCATGTCCCAACCGCGGCCCACGCCGAGCAGCGGAAGCGTCGCCCAGGTGCCGCCGGTGCAGCAACACCGCGTCGGCCCCAAGATGGAGTTGCCCGGCAACCGGATCGAGTATCGGCTCGACGTATCGGCCGCCTATCCGTGGGGCAACATCGGCTCGTACGGCAAGGGCTGGCTGATGGGCGGCATGGATGCCGCCCTGGGTTACGGGTTCAACTGGTCGACGCGTCTGGTCGTGAGCATGTTCCAGCTGCAGCACTGGCCGTACGGCTTCAACAGCGGTCTGGCGCCGGTGTACCTGGCCGGTTTCCAGAATCCCGTGGGCTGCGCCGACCTCAGCGGCGGTAACAAGTGCGGCCCGGGCGCCGGACGGAACATCAACGTGCGCACGAAGGACACGTTCGGCGTCTTCATGCTGCAGAAAATGTTCGTCATCAAGTCCGACAAGTTGCCGGGCCCGGTTCCGATCGTCGTCACGCCGACCTACGTCGCGCGCGGCGGCCAGATCGGGTTCGCGCCGCATAACAATGATGTCGTTCCGTTTACGTATGACCTGCCGGACGGCCCCGTCATCAACATCCCGGTGCGCACCGCGCAGTACTATGCGGTCGCTTTCACGCTGCCGTTCCTGAAGACGCCGAAGATGTTCGGCACGTTCACCGTGGCGCCGCAGTGGCTCGTGCACACGTCCGGCGCGAACGTCGGCAACTCGATGCAGCTGCCGCAGGTCATCTACCTCGAGTACACGCCGTTTCGCGGCACCACGCTGTTCTTCGAGCCGCAGAGCGCACGCGACTACTTGCCGACCGATCCTTATCCGGAGCATCTCATCGCGTACTTCCTCGGTGCATCGCAGCGCCTGAGCAAATACGCTTTCGTGCAGCTCGTGCTCAACAGCGGCAATCCAACGAACATGGGGCCGGACGGCATCACAGGCATAAAGTGCGTTACGGTACAGCAGGCCATCAACAACGCATGCGGCCTCGCGATCGGCGGCCTCAAGGCGACGCAGCTGCAGCTTCAGTTCGGCGTCGGTTCACCCAGTGTCTTCCCGCTATAAGCTCAGAGGTTCTATATGAAAAGCTCGCGTGCATTGGCTCTTGCGACTACGTTTGCCGTACTCACCGGGTGCGGCGGCGGGAACCTCACCGGCGCACAAAGCGTGGTTCCCTCGGCAGCCGGGGGACGCGCTCGTGATGCGGTAACTCAGAAGATCGTCGGCGTCGGCGATAGCCTGACTGCGGGCTATCAGTCCGACGGCATCTTAGGCCAAACCGGCGTGCGAAATCCGATCTTTCCCGGTTCGTCGATCCCGCCGACGCAAGAGAACGGGTGGTGGGCGCTCCTCGCCGAGCAGGCATCGAGCCTCCCGTTGCAAGCCGCGATCGCCCAGATGTACGATCCCTCGACCAGTCCGCTTCCGTTGATCAAAGGTCCGGGTCTCGACAATCAAATCGTTCCCGCCGGCCCGAGCAACTTCGCTCCGTTCGGCCAATTCAAGGGCACCGACTCCTGCACGTACGACCACGGCTTCAATCAGGCGGGCTTCGGGCTGCGGTCCTCGGCGCGCGTGCGCATGGATCCGAATTCGACTTCCGTCCACGACGTCGGCGTCCCGGGTCTCACGCTCCACGAAGCGATCACGATTCACCAGCCGGAAACGGACACGTGCAGCCCGCTCCCGGGCATTCCCGGACTCCTGAGCGACGTCGTCAACGAGGAGAGCGGCACGTTCTGGCCAGTGTTGCGGAACTTCACGAACCTCGGCCCGCACCTCACGGAAGTCAACGCCGCCGCGTCGCGCCATCCAAGCCTCGCGACGGTGTGGCTCGGCGCTAATGACGTGCTCAAGTACATGGGCAGCGGCGGCCGATTCGTCGGCGGCGACCGCAACGCGGGCCAGGCCGAGGGCGATATTCGGGCGACCATCTCGACGCTACAGCATTCCGGCGCCCGCGTCGTCCTGGCGAATCTGCCCAACATTCTCGAGACCGGCTACTTTCAGCGCGTCGGGCCGCTGCGCGGCGCGAACGCGTGCAGGATCGCGAGCTATGCCCGGTGTCTCATGGCCATATCGCCCGGAGTAGCCAGCTTCTTACCGAGCATCGCGAAGGAGTATCACCTCAACGCGCCGGGGTGCGTGCCCGCTTCGGTGACGAAGCCGTGCGGATACCTCACGCTCGCGGCCACCGTGCTGATCATCAACTACATCGGCGCGAATGGGAACGCGCCAAACCTCGACTGCGCGGTCCCGGCGCCGCACTGCAAGGCGGTGAAAGGCAGCGGCCTGGGAGGGAACTACATCACCCCCGAGTTCGCAGCGAAGGTGCAGGCGCTCAACGACGCGATCAACCAGGGCATCGACAACGCCGCGACGGCTGCGCGGGTGCCACTCGTGGACGTCAATGCGATCTTCCACGGCCTCGCCAGCGGCGATCCATCGAATCCATATTTCGCGGCAGCCGCGTCGATCGCTCCGGGCGTCTGCTGCACGCTGGGCTTCATCCACTTCATCGGATCGACGGCCGCGCCCGGCGGCATCCTAAGCTTCGACGGCATTCACCCGTCGGACACCGGGTATGCTCTGATCGCGTACGATTTCATCAAGGTCATCAACAAGGCGTACGGCGCGCACATCCCCGAGGTCGACGTCAAGGGCGTCTACGACGGGTCGCGTTGCAGCAAACTTTGTTACCCGGATCCTTACGCGCCGCACACTTGAGTCGCGGCGGATCGATCTAGGACTCTTCGCCGGTATCGGCCTCGCGCCGGCGCTCTAGCCGCTCCGTGAGCTCGGATTTCACGTCGTCCGGAATCTCGGGCTGGTCGAGCAGTTTGCTCTCCTCTTCATCGAGAAGCTCTCGGAGCTCTTCGGGGCCGGGCTCGTTTTCCGGTGGTCTCATGTGATGCGGACCCCTTCTTTAGGCGTAGATGCCGCGGAGCTTTGAGGCCTTGACGACCCGGTCGATCGCGAGCGTGTACGCGGCCGTGCGCAGAGTGGCGTGGCGGGAGTTCGCGATCGAGCGGATCTGATGCAGGTTGCCCAGGAGAAAATCCTCGAGCTTCTCGTTGACCTCGGGCTCCTTCCAAAAGTATCCCATCCGGTCTTGCGCCCACTCGAAGTACGACACGGTCACGCCGCCGGCGTTGGCCATGATATCGGGGATCACCACGATGCCGCGCTCGCGGAAGATGCGATCGGCCTCGGGTGTCGTCGGCCCGTTCGCGCCCTCCACGACCAGCTTGGCCTTCACCTTGGCGGCGCTCTCGGCCGTGAAAACCTTCTCGAGCGCCGCCGGAACGAGCACGTCGCAGTCGCTCGAGAGCAGCTCCGCATTCGTGACCTTCTCGCCGCCCTTGAAGCCCTCGAGGGTGCCGAACTTGGCGGAATGCTCCATCGCGCCCGCGACGAAGATTCCGTCCTCGTTGTAGTACGCGCCGGTGACGTCGGA
>Ga0213879_10000043_pt1 | contig 32708 bp, 39 predicted proteins | sample VelepicoBEBS_R03_FD_161046 | JGI IMG/M metagenome (GOLD analysis project Ga0213879, IMG submission 161046) | Vellozia epidendroides bulk soil microbial communities from rupestrian grasslands, the National Park of Serra do Cipo, Brazil - BS_R03 | ecosystem: Environmental > Terrestrial > Soil >...
CGCGTTCGTCAGCGGCTCGACCCTCGAGCTATCGTGCGACGCGCCGATGAGGGCGCCGTTCGAAGTGTACGTGCAGGGCGGCGTCAGCGCCGCGCACGCCTACGTCGGCGCGCTCTTCGCGGCTCGCGCGCTGCTGTCCGAGCCGAGGAACCCGTAGAAATAGTAGCGGCAGCCGTCATCGGTCGTGACGACGACGCGGGTGTCCTCGATGACGGCTTCGGCGACGCGGCGGCCGGCGAGGCCGCACAGCACGTCTCGGGCCTGGAGAAACTCCGCGGTGCGCAGCCCTTCCGGCTCGGCCTCGAGAAGGTCGATCAGCTCGTCGATTCGGTCGTTCATGCCCACTCTCTTAGTCATCGGAAGGTTGGCGGTGCGTTCTTAGCCCCGGGACGCCAGGAGGCGGCTGGAGCGCCTAGAGAAGGGCTGGCGGCCATGTACCTGCTCGAAGTGCTGAGCGGCCCACTCGACGGCAAGACGTGGGTGTTCGAGCGCGAGATCACGATCGGACGCGACGACGCCTTGGCGGAGGCATGCCTTGCCTTGGACCGCTACGTCTCGCGCCGGCACGCCCGCCTGGCGATTGAGGCGGACGCGATTCGGCTGGAGGATCTGCGCAGCCGCAACGGGACGCGTCTGGGCGGGCAGATCGTCGTCGGCGACGTTCCGCTGCCGGTGGGCGTCCCGTTCGTGGTCGGCCGCACCGTGCTCCGGGTAACCCGTACGTAAGAACGTCGCATGCAAACGGCCCGGACCGTCGCGCAGGCGCGCGCGCTCTTTGGCGCGTCGCCGCGCCCGCTTGGATTCGTCCCGACCATGGGCGCGCTCCACGCCGGTCATCTCGAGCTGGTCAGGCGAGCGCGCCAAACGTGCGCGGCCGTGGCCGTTTCGATCTTCGTCAACCCGCTGCAGTTCGGCCCGAACGAAGATCTCGCCGCGTATCCGCGTGACGAGTCCGGCGATCGGCGCAAGCTCGCGGACGCGGGAGTGGACACGCTCTTCGTGCCCGACGCCGCAGAAATGTACCATCCCGATTTCACGAGCTACGTCGACATCGGACCGCTCGGCGAGATCCTAGAAGGGGCCGTGCGCCCGCACCACTTTCGCGGCGTGGCGACCGTGATGGCGAAGCTGCTCAACATCGTGCGACCGGACGCGCTCTTTCTCGGGCAGAAGGACGCGCAGCAGGCGGCGATCCTGCGCAAGATGATCTTTGATCTGAACGTTCCGGTAGAGCTCGAGACCGTTCCCACCGTGCGCGAGCGCGACGGCCTCGCGATGTCGAGCCGCAACGGATACCTCGACGCGCAGCGCCGAGCGCAGGCGCCGACGTTGTATCGCGCTCTGCTCGCGACACGCGACGCACTTTCGGGCGGCGCTTCCAAGCCCGACGCGATCGCTGCGGGCGCGGCGGTGCTGAGCCCAGCGGCGCGGCTCGACTATCTCGAGGTCGTTGATGCCACGACGTTCGCCCCGCTCGAGCCGCCGCGATCTCCCGCGCTGATCGTCGGCGCGGCGCGCTTCGGCTCGACGCGGCTCATCGACAACGTGGCATGGGAATGAACGGCGCGCGCATCTTCCTCGGCGTCAGCGGCGGAATCGCCGCGTATAAGGCGGCGGCCCTCACGAGCACGCTCGTGCAACGCGGCGCGCTCGTTGACGTCGTGATGACATCCGAGGCGGAGCGTTTCGTCACGCCGCTCACCTTCGCGTCGCTCACGGCGCGGCCGGTCTACACGTCGCTCTGGGACACGCCCGAACGCATCCCGCACATCCGGCTCATCCGCGAGGCGGACGTCGCTCTCGTCTTGCCCGCGACCGCCAACCTCATCGCGAAGCTCGCGGCCGGAATTGCTGACGACCTCTTGACCGCGGCGCTGCTGGCGGCGCGCATCCCGCGCATCCTGGCGCCGGCGATGAACGAAACGATGTACGAGGACGCCGCGACGAAGGCGAATCTCGCGACGCTGCGCGCCCGCGGTTACGAAACCGTCGATCCTGAGCGCGGCTTCCTGGCCGAACGCGAGTTCGGCGTCGGCCGGCTCGCCGGTGAGGAGCGCATCCTCCAGGCGCTCGAACGCACGCTCGCGCGGCGCCGAGCGTTGCGCGGGAAGCGCGTCGCGATCACGGCCGGTCCGACACGCGAGGCGTTCGATCCCGTCCGCTTCTTGAGCAACGCATCGAGCGGTGCGACGGGAATCGAGCTCGCGCGCGAGGCGGCGTTGCGCGGCGCGAGCGTGACGCTGATGCTCGGCCCGACTCTGCTCGAGCCGCCGGCCGGCGTGGACGTGGTGCGCGTCACGACGGCGAGCGAGCTCTACGACGCCGCGCTGGAACACGCGGCCGGCGCCGATCTGACGATCGCCACCGCGGCGGTTTCCGACTGGCGCCCCGCGGAGCGCTCCGACTCGAAGGTGAAGAAGTCGGGCGAGGCTCTCACCGTTGCGCTCGCGCCGAATCCCGACGTGCTCGCGGAGCTCGGACGGCGCAAGGGCTCGGGATTCTTGGTCGGTTTCGCCGCAGAGACCGACCATCACGAGAAGCGCGCGCGAGAGAAGCTGCGCGCGAAGCACCTCGACGCAATCGCGGTGAACGACGTCGCCGGCGAACGCGGCTTCGGCCCCGGCCACAACGCGCTGGTGCTGCTGTGGGGCGACGAGGGGCGGCGCGAGCTGGGGGTTGCGGACAAGACGACTCTGGCCGCGCGGTTGCTCGACGCGGTCGAGGAGCTCATGCGATGCTCCTGACGATCGATGTCGGCAATACCGAGACGAAGCTCGGCTGTTTCTCGGGCGCCGAGCTGAAGCACACGTGGCGCGTGACGACGGAATTGCGTCGCACGCCGGACGAGTACGGCGTGTTCTTCACGCAGCTCTTCGCGACCAGCGGCGTCGACCGCGGCGCGATCGACGCCGTCGCCGTCGCGAGCGTGGTGCCGAAGCTCGATCCGGTGCTCGAATCTGCGTGCCGGCGATTCTTCGACACCATGCCGCTGTTCTTGAAACCGGAGACGCAGAGCTTGATCCCGATCGTGACGGAGAACCCGTCGGAGGTCGGCGCCGATCTCGTCGCCGCCGCGATCGGAGCGCGAAGCGGCTTCGGTGCGCCCCTCATCGTCGTTAGCTACGGGACCGCCACGGCGTTCATCGCCATCTCACCGGCCGGCGAGTATCTCGGCGTCGCGATCGCACCCGGCGTCACGGTCTCGATCGACGCCTTGATCGGGCGCACCGCCAAGCTGCCGCAGATCGCCCTCGAGGCGGCGGGGGGCGCGATCCGCCGCAACACCATTGAGGCGCTGCAGAGCGGCGTCGTCTACGGCTTCGCCGGGCAGACCGAAGCGATCGTCGCGCGGATTCGCCGCGAGATGGGCGGCTCCGCGCGCGTCGTGGCGACCGGCGGCCTCGCCGAGATCGTCGCCAAGCAGACGCCCATCGTAGATGCGATCGACCCGCACCTGAGCCTGACGGGCTTGCGCCTGTTCTACGGTTCCGAGGCGCGCGGCGGCGACCCGTTTAAGAGATAACGCATGCTATCCGCGCCGTTGCGCATTGGCTCGATGGACATCTGGCCGCCGCTGATTTTGGCGCCGATGTCCGGCGTGACGAACCGAACCATGCGTGCGCTCTACCGCCCCTTCGGGCTTGGGCTCACCGTGACCGAGTTCGTCTCTTCCAACGCGCTTGCGTACGGCAGCCGGCGGACGATGGAGATGATCGATCAGCACGGGCTCGAGAAGCCGGTCGCGACGCAGCTTTGGGGCGACGACCCGGCGACGATGGCATCCGCCGCGCGGCTCGTGCGCGAGTGCGGCGCAGACATCGTGGACATCAACTTCGGCTGTCCTGCGCCGAAGGTCACGAAGACCAACGGCGGGTCGGCATGCCTGCGCGATCCGGACCGCTGCGAGTCAATCATGCGAGCGGTCGTCGCGGCCGTGGACTGCCCCGTGACGATGAAGATGCGCCTGGGCTGGAGCGATGACGCTCTCGTTTACGTCGACGTCGCGCGGCGAGCACAGGACGCCGGCGTGCAGGCCGTGACGCTGCACGCGCGCACGGCGAAACAGTTCTATAAAGGCGACGCCGATTGGGAACACATCGCTCGGCTGAAGGCGGCGGTCGATATCCCGGTGATCGGCAACGGCGACCTCGACGATCCCCACGTCGCGATGCGGCGAATGCGCGACAGCGGCGTCGACGCCGTCATGCTGGGCCGCGCCACGCTCGGCAACCCGTGGCTGATCTCACAGATCCGCGATCTGATGGAAGGGCGCGAGCCGCAGCCGCTGCCGGCCGCGCCGGACCGTCTGCGCTTCGCGCTCGTGCACTATCGCAGGATGGTGGAGGAGCTGGGCGAGCCGCGAGCGGTGCCGCAGATGCGCAAGCACGTCGCGCTGTATCTCAAGGGCATCCCGGGCGCGGCGTCGCTGCGCGAGCGTATCATGCGCCTCGATTTTGCCGCCGAAGCGATCGCAACGATCGAAGAAACCATCGATCGGCTCGAGCAGGCACCGGCTGTCGCGGCATGATCGAGCAGGGTCGCGAGTTGTATGGCGCCGCTTCTCCGCAGGCGCTGGCCGCGGAGACCTACGAGAATTACAAGCGGTACGTGAATCCGCCGCTCGCGCGCGTAATGAAGCTGTCGGGCTCGCCGGTCGAGGTACGCGCGCACGGCTGCACGATCTGGGATCACACGGGCAAGGCGTACTTGGATTTCGCTGGAGGCTACGGAGTCTTCACGCTCGGTTACACGCATCCGAGGGTCGTCGCTGCGGTGCGCGCGCAGCTGGAGCTGATCGCCCTCTCCGGCAAGACGATGTTCAACGTGCTGCTCGGCCGCGCCGCGCGCCGCCTCGCCGAGCTTGCTCCCGGCGACCTGCAGATCTCGTTTTGGTGCAACAGCGGAACCGAGGCGATCGAGGGCGCGATCAAGCTCGCGCGGGCCGCAACCGGCCGCGCGAAGATCGTCAGCACGCGCGACGCGTATCACGGCAAGACGCTCGGCGCGCTTTCGGTCAGCGGACGCGAGAGCTTTCAGTCGCCGTTTCGTCCGTTGCTGGCCGACTCGGTTTGCGTACCATACGGCGACGCCGCGGTGCTGGAACCAGCGCTACGCGATGCGGCCGCGTTCGTCGTCGAGCCCGTTCAGGGCGAGGGCGGCGTGAACGTGCCGCCCGTGGGGTATTTGAAGGCGGTGCGTGAGGCGTGCGACACGGCGGGCGCGCTGTTCGTCGCAGACGAGGTGCAGACGGGGCTCGGACGCTGCGGTTATCGCTTCGGGTGCGACCGCGACGGCGTGGTTCCGGACGTGATGACGCTCGCCAAGGGACTTTCGGGCGGCGTGGTCCCGGTCGGCGCGTTCATCGCGAAGGCCGGCGTGTGGGAGCGCGCGTTCGGCGATGCGCCGCTCGTCCATACCTCGACGTTCGGTGGCGCGGAGATCGCGTGCGCGGCGGCCCTGGCGGCGATGGACGTGTTGGAGGAGGACGCGCTGGCGCGGCGGGCCCGCGAGCGCGGCGAGCAGCTGTTGCGCGGCGCGCAAGCGATCGCCGGCGAGTTTCCCGCCGTCGTGCGCGAGGCGCGCGGCCTCGGATTGCTGGTCGGCGTCGAGCTGACGCACGAAGGCTACGGCGGGTACGTCATCCCCGAGATGCTCAAGGCGGGCGTGACGGCCGCGTGGACGCTCAATCAGCAGCGCGTCATTCGCCTCGAGCCGCCCCTGGTCGTGACCGAGTCCGAGATCGACTGCGCGCTGGCCGCGCTACGCGCAGGCATCGCGGCGGCGTACGAGAAGCTCGGCGACCTTTCCGCGTAGCCGATGCCCTATGTCGAGAGCAGGATCGTGATCGACGCCCCCGCGCGAGCCGTCTATGAGCTGGCCAAGGATCAAGAGCGATTTCCGGAGTTCATGCCGGACGTCGAAACGGTGACGATCCTCGAACGCCGCGCCGACGGCGCGATCTCGCGCTGGAAGACGCTCGTCGAGGAGGCACCCATCGAGTGGACCGAAGAGGATCGCTTCGACGACGCCGCGCTGCGGATTGAGTACCGGCTGCTCGAGGGCGATCTCGACAAATTCGAGGGGGCCTGGAGCTTCGAGCATCGGGACGGCGCCACGCATGTCGTACTCGGCGTCGACTACGACTTCGGCGTTCCGACGCTCGCCGAGCTGATCGGGCCAACCTTGCAAAAAAAAGTGCGCGAGAACAGCGAGATGATGCTGGCCGCGCTCAAACGTCAAGCGGAGCAACAATGAAATACGAGCGGTTCCTCAACTCGCCGACGTTCAAGCGATTCGTCCGGCGAAGGCTCTTCGATCGCGAGTCGGTGTTCAGCCGCATGCTGCTCGCGTGGTTCTCGGCGCGGTCGATGGGGCGCCGCCTCCCGGCCACCCCCGAAGGCATGCGCGACTCCGAGCTGTTCAAGCAGTGGTGGTACTACAGCTTCGAGCTGGCGCCCGGAGTGATGACCAGCTCGTCGTTTCCGGCGGACTTTCCGCTGCTGCCGAGGATGCTGCTGCGCAACGCCGAGCTCGCGGGGTGCGACTGCCTCGACATCGGCAGCGTCGAGGGGCTCATGCCGATCCTGATGTGCCGCCAGGGCGCGCGCGACGTGTTCGCGACGAACCCGCACCTGTACAACTACGAGAAGATGCAAGCCGTTCGCAAGCTCTTCGGCGTAAACTTCAAATTTAGACAGATCGGCTCGCTCTACGACGTCAGCCGCAAGCTAGGCAACAAGAGCTTCGATCTGATTAACCTCTCGGGCGTGCTGTACCACGTCTGGTCTCCGATGCACGTCATCGCCGGCCTACGCCCGCTGCTGAAGAAGAACGGCCTGATGATCCTCTCGACCAACGTCGTGAAACGCAACGACTTCTCGATGGAGTTCAACGACCGCGGCAAGCTCCAGCGCGAGGCGACGACGTACTGGTATCCGTCGATTCCGCTGTACGATTATCTGCTTCGCTACTTCGAGCTCCTGCCGATCGACTGTCTTTACCATCCGTACGCGCGCGACGACTCGACGCGCTTCACCTCCGAGTTCGAGTCGGGGTATCTCTCGGTCGTGTGCCGCGCGACCGACGACCCGTCGTTCGACTCGGACGACGGGTGGGCTCCGGAATCGATCACGGACTCCTACGAGAGCATTCTGCTCTGGGACCGGGCGAAGCAGGCGGCGCAGCCGGTTTCGACGATCGGCTACCGGCACGCGCCAGACCCGCAGCTGCTCCACGCCAACGGACGTTCGCTCGATCTGTGGAAGGCCGTCGACGCGCTGCCTCCGGTCGGCGCCGCGAGCCAACCGCAAGACACGCACGCGCTGCTGCTGGCGGATCGAGCGTAACTAGGTGAATAAATTCTGTTTCGTGATTCATCCGCTGTCGTTCGACGACATCGCCCGTTACGAGCCCGGCGCCAAGGGCAAGGGCGAGCCGATCCTGCGCAAGATCATGGAATGGATGCCGCCCTACGCCGCGGTGCACGTCACGGGCGTGCGCACGCCCGAAGGCCGCGAGACCGAGGGCTGGTTCGTCGCGGCCCCGCTGTTGCCGCAGCAGCTGATGGATTTTCCGCGCGAGGAGGTCTACCGGCGCGTGCTCGGCGCGATCGAGATCGGCGCGCAGCTCGGCGCGCAGGTCGCTGGCCTCGGCGCGTTCACCGGCGTCGTTGGTGACGCGGGGATCACGATCAACGAGCGCTCGCCGATCCCGGTGACGACCGGCAACTCATTGACGATCGCCGCCGGCGTGCAGAGCCTCTTTCGCGGCGCGTCGGAGATGGGGATCGATCCGGCGTCGTCAACCGCAGCCGTCATCGGTGCGACCGGCTCGATCGGCGCCGCGTGCGTGCAGCTCATCGCGGCGAAGGTCAAGCGCGTAGTGCTCGTCGCGCGCAACGAGACGCGCCTGCGCAAGTTCCACGAGACCGTCGCGCCGGCGCTGCCGTGCGCGAGCGAGTACACGACGGACCTTTCGGCGGCCGTGCGCACCGCGCAGCTTATCCTAACGGCGACGAGCTCGACACAGGACGTCATCGAACCCGAAGCTCTGCAGACCGGCGTGGTGGTGTGCGAGCTCTCGTTGCCGCACGACGTGAGCCGGCGCGTGGCAGAGCAGCGCCCCGACGTCCTCGTCGTCGAGGGCGGCAACATGCTCGTCCCCGGCACGCCGCGTTTCGAGCGGGTGCGCGAACCCGGAACGGAGTTCGACCTGAACCTACCGCCCCACACTGCGCTCGCGTGCATGAGCGAGACGATGGTCCTCGCGCTGGAGGGTCGCCTGGAGCCGTACACGCTCGGCCGCGGCATCAGCCTCGAACGCGTCGTCGAGATCTCGGAGATGGCAGATCGTTGCGGCTTCGAGCTCGCGAACATGCGCGCGTTCGATGCGGCGATCACGCCGGAAACGCTCGCCGCTACGCGTGCGGCCGCCACCCTTCGACGGGCTCAGGATGACACGGTCAAGGTGACTCCATGAAGCGAGTCGTTTCGGTGTCGCTGGGCTCGAGCCGCCGCGACCATCGCGCGCGGATCCGCCTGTTGGGCGAAGAGTTCGACATCGCGCGGGTGGGGATGGACGGCAAGCTCGACGCGGCCATTGCGAAAGTGCACGAGCTCGACGGCGAGGTCGACGCGATCGGACTGGGCGGCATCGACGTCTACCTCTACGCGGGTCGCCATCGCTACGCGCTGCGCGACGGCCTGCGGCTGCTCGAGGCGGCTAACGTGACGCCAATCGTCGACGGAAGCGGCCTGAAGAACACGCTGGAACGCGAGGCCGTACGCTTCATGCAGGATGAGCTCGGCATCAGACTGCGCGGCAAGCGCGTGCTGATGGTCAGCGCGCTGGATCGCTTCGGGATGGCGCAGGCGCTCGTCGACGCGGGAGCCGACGTCCTGTTCGGCGACTTCATCTTCGCCCTGGACAAAGACATGCCGGTGCGCGACCTCCACGAGTTCGAGAAGATGGCGGAGAAGTATCTGCCCGACGCGTGTAAGTTGCCGTTCCAATTCTTCTATCCCACGGGAAAGAAGCAAGAAAAGCCGCCGGAGCCGAAATATCCCCAGTACTACGACGACGCCGAGATCATCGCCGGCGACTTCCATTTCATGCGCCAATTCATGCCCGAGCGGCTTGACGACAAGATCGTCTTGACGAACACGGTCACGGACGACGACGTCGAGGAGCTCGCCGCGCGCGGCATACGGATGCTGATCACTACGACGCCGGATATCGGCGGCCGGTCGTTCGGGACGAACGTTCTCGAGGCCGCGCTGCTGGCGCTGCTCGGAAAGCAATGGAGCGAGGTCGTGCCGTCGGATTACGAACGCGTGCTGCACGAGCTTGCGCTGAAACCCCGCGTCGTTAAGACGGATTAGGGCCTGGGTATGCTCCCCCGGCCGGCCCGTCGGTCGCGCAGGAGGCCTTGAAGCGGCCCCCTAGAACAAACGGCGCCAGCGTTGGAGAATACGCCGGCACGTGCTGTGGGTTCGCCCTCGAACCCCGATGAGGATCTGTAGTTGAACGACAAGGAGATCGTCCTGACCGCGGAAGGTCTATCGAAGCTGGAGCGGGAGCTCGACGAGCTCAAGAGCGTCCATCGCAAAGAGGTGAACGACCGCATCCGTCAGGCGAAAGAGTACGGCGACCTGAGCGAAAACGCCGAGTACGAAGACGCCAAGCAGGAGCAGGCGTTCATCGAAGGGCGTATTCTGAAGCTCGAGGCGATGATTCGCAACGCCCGCATCATCGATGAGTCCGAGTATGCCGCGGACGAGGTGCATCTGGGCGCGGTCGTCAAGGTCAAGGATCTCAAGAACAACGAGTCCTACGAATTTTCAATCGTCGGGTCGGCCGAGGCCGACCCGCCGAATCGGCGCATCTCCAACGAGTCGCCGCTAGGCAGCGCGCTGATGGGCCACAAGAAGGGCGTTACCGTCGACGTCGCCACGCCGCGCGGCCTCGTCAAATACAAGATCGAGTCGATCAAGAGCAGCGCACCGAAGAAGGCCGCAAAGAAAGCTTCGTAACACTTGGAAGAATTCGGCAAGACCGAAGCAGCACTCGTGGCGGCCAGACGTGAGAATCTGGCCGCTTTGCGTTCTCGGGGGAAGGATCCGTTCGCGCAGCGGCGCGCCGAGGTGACGGCGACCGCCGGCGAGCTGTTGGAGCGCTACGGCTTTCTTGCAGCTACGCAGGACGCGGCCGCCGAGCAATGGAGCCTCGCGGGCCGGATCCTCTCGAAGCGCACGATGGGGAAGACGATCTTCGCCGACCTCGGGGACCGCACGAGCCGGCTGCAGCTCTACGTGCGCAAGCAGGACGTCGGCGAAGACGGCTTCGCCGACTGGAACGACCTCGACCGCGGGGATCTCGTCGCCGTGCGCGGCTACATGTTTCGCACCAAGCTGGGCGAGCTGACGCTGCACGTCACGGCGTTTCGCGCGATCGGCAAGGCCCTGCGGCCGCTGCCCGACAAGTGGCACGGGCTCCAGGACGTCGAGAAGCGCTATCGGCAGCGTTACGTCGACTTGATCGTCAATCCGGACGTCCGCGACACGCTGGTGATGCGCAGTCGCTTGATCGCCGAGATGCGCCGCTTCATCGACGGAGCGGGCTTCTACGAGGTGGAGACGCCCACGCTATTGCACCTCGCGGGGGGAGCCGCGGCGCGACCGTTCGTGACGCACTGCAACGCCCTCGATAAGGCGATGCAGCTGCGCATCGCGACGGAGCTCAATCTCAAGCGGCTGATCGTCGCCGGGCTCGAACGCGTATACGAGATCGGCCGGATCTTCCGCAACGAGGGCATCGACACGACGCACAACCCCGAGTTCACCATGCTCGAGCTCTATGCGGCGTATTGGGACGTCTCCGACATGATGGAGTTCAACGAGGCGCTGATCGCGCATCTCGTTTCGGTCGCGACCGACGGCGGCACCGATCTGCCGCACGGCGACGGCGCCATCTCCTTCCAGCGGCCCTTCGCGCGCATCGAGTATCTCGACGCGATGGCGCAATGCAGCGGCGGACGATACACGCGCGAGCGGCTGCTCGACTCCGTCGCAGCGCAGCAGATCCTGGGCGAGCTCGGCCTGCCGGCCTCGCCGACGCACGGCCACGCGCTCGACAAGATCTTCGAGCGCGTCGTCGAGCCGAGTCTGATCGTTCCGACGTTCGTCAGCGGCTATCCGGTCGTGATCTCGCCGCTCGCGAAGCGCCGCGCGGACGACCCGGAGATCGCGGACCGCTACGAGCTGTTCTGCGCCACCATGGAGATCTCCAACGCGTTCACCGAGCTCAACGATCCCGACGACCAGCGCGCGCGTTTCGACGCGCAAGTGAGCGAGCGTCTCGCGGGAAACGAAGAGATTCCCGAGCCGGATTGGGACTACGTTCGCGCGCTCGAATACGGCATGCCGCCGACCGCGGGCATCGGCGTCGGCGTCGACCGGCTGATCATGCTGCTGACCAACGCGCGCTCCATTCGCGACGTGCTGCTCTTCCCGCTGCAGCGTCAGCACGGATGACGGCGCGACGGATCGTACTCCTCGCGCTGCTGCTCGCGGCCACCGCGCTCGCGCCGCTGTCGCCGCAGACGGCGACCGGCTACTACTATCTCGACCCGCGCCGGGTCGATCTCGCGATCCTGTTGCCGCCGCCGCCCGAGGCCGGCTCGCCCGAGGCGCGCGCGGACATGGCCGCGGTGAACGCCGCGGTCTCGGCGCGCAGTCCTGCGCAGCTGCTGCAGGCACGCGAGGCATCGCAGCGCAACGTCTTTTTCTTCGCGCAGTCGGTGGGGCCGAGCTTCACGCCGGAGCGTCTGCCCTTGACCGCGGCGTTCTTCGCGCGCATCGGCGGCGACGTGCAGCGCCTCGTCCTCTCCGCGAAGGAATACTGGGAGCGGCCGCGTCCCGGCGGCGCGCCGACGAAACACGGCTCGTATCCGAGCGGTCACGCCGCATTCGCCTCGTCGACCGCGATCCTCTTGGCGCAGCTGCTGCCGGAGAAGCGCTACGCGATCTTCTCGCAGGCGCGAATCTTCGCGGCGGATCGGGTCATGCTGGGAGTCCACTATCCGACCGACGTCGCTTCGGGATGGACGGCCGGCACGCTCGCCGCTTATGTGATGATGAACGACGCCGCGTTTCGGCGAGACTTCGCGCGCGTCGAGAACGAGCTGCGCGGCGCGCATCTGACCGCGGCGGCACGGTAGCTCATTAACCTGCGCCTCACCGTCGAGTACGACGGCACGGAGTTTTCTGGGTTCCAGTGGCAGCCGGGGCTGCGCACCGTCGCCGGCACGCTCGAGGGCGCGCTCGGGACGCTCTTCGAAGAACCGATCAAGATAACGGGCGCAGGGCGTACCGACGCGGGCGTGCACGCGAGCGGTCAGGTCGTGTCGTTTGCGGCTCGCCGCGGGGTTCCGCTGGAGCGCTTGGCCGTCGCCCTGAACGCGCTGCTCCCGCGCGACTGCGCGGTGCGCGACGCCGCGGAGGTCGGAGAGGATTTTTCCGCGCGTTTTTCCGCGCTCGAGCGCACCTACGTCTACGCCGTCTCGAACCAGCGCGAACGCAGCGCGGTGCTCGGGCGCTACGCGTATCACGTGGCGCGCCCGCTCGACCTCGAGGCGATGCGGGCGGCGGCCGCGTGCCTCGTCGGCGAGCACGACTTCCAGGCTTTCGTCGCGGGCTCCGCGGGCGTCTCGATCCGCAGCATAACGCGGCTCGCGATCGAGCCGCGCGGGCGGCTGCTGCGCATCGAGGTCGCCGCCGCCGCCTTCCTGCGCCACATGGTGCGTGCGGTGGTTGGCGCGGTGCTGGAGTGCGGCAGCGGCCGCCGCAGCGTGCGAGAGCTTGCCGAGGGACTGCAGACCAACCGGCCGGTCGGCGCCCCGACCGCGCCCGCGCGCGGCCTCTTTTTGGCCGGCGTGCGGTACGACGGGTACGACTCCTTCGCGGAGCCGGCGCCCTTCGGGCCGGGGGCCGGCCGCCACGCCTTGACGGGGCTCGCGCCTTTCCCGTAGGATACGTGGGTTGTGCGCACCTATCAGCAGACGACGGCTCAAACCGCCCACGGCTGGTACATCGTGGATGCGGCGGGCCAGCGTCTTGGCACGCTCGCGGTCCGAATTGCGCGCGCGCTCTCGGGCAAGCACAAGCCGACCTGGACGCCCCACATTGACGACGGCGATCACGTCGTGGTCGTCAACGCCGAGAAGGTCGAGCTCGGCGGACAAAAGTGGAAACAGAAGCTCTACTATCGCCACAGCAACTATCCGGGCGGCCTGAAGGTGCAGACGGCGCGCGAGCTGGCGGACAAGCATCCGGAGCGAGTGATCGAGAAGGCCGTGCGCGGCATGCTCCCCACCAACCGCATGCGCGACGCGCAGCTGCGCCGCTTGAGCGTCTACGCCGGCGCGGAGCACCCGCACGGCGCACAGAACCCGGCGCCGCTCCCCGGATCGAACTAGGAACGTTCAGTTGGACCACGTCAGCGACCTCATCCAATCCACCGGCCGCCGTAAGCGGGCGGTCGCGCGCGTCAAGCTCACGCTCGGCCAGGGCGTGATCACCGTCAACGGCAAGGCGCTCGACGAATATTTTTCGCGGCCGCAGCTGCTGCAGATCGTGCGCCAGCCGCTGGAAGCGACGCACAGCGGTTCGCGCTTTGACGTCACGATCAAAGCCGAGGGCGGCGGCGTTACCGGCCAGGCCGGAGCGATCCGTCACGGCATCGCTCGCGCACTGCTCGCCATCGACGAGTCGCTGAAAGAGCCGCTGCGCCGCAACGGCTTCCTCACGCGCGATCCGCGCGAAAAAGAGTCGAAGAAGTACGGCCGCAAGCGCGCCCGCAAGCGCTTCCAATACAGCAAACGCTAAAGACCGCCGCCAAGGTCATCGCGATCGCGCTCGGCGCGCTCGCACTGCTGCTTCAACCAAGTCCCGGCTGGATCGAGCGCGCCTACGTCAACGGCGCCTATCCGAGTTGGGAGCACTTTGCCTTTGAGCTCACTCATCCGCTGCCGTGGTCCCTCGGCGACCCGGCGGCGCTGCTCGGCGTTGCCGCGATCGTGGTGCTGATCGTCCGCTTCGTTCGCACGCCGTCGCGGTTGCGCGCCTCGAAAGTCGTCGCTCTGCTCCTGAGCTGCGCGGCCGTCGTGGGGATATACGCAATCTGGTTCGAGCTGAGCTGGGGGTGGAACTACGCCCGGGCTCCGCTCGAGACGCGCGTGCAGTTTTATCCTTCGCGCGTGACGCCGGCGGCCGCGGCGCTCTTGCGCGGCCGCGCGATGGCGCGGATGAACGCGCTCGCGGCGGCGGCCCACGCGAACGCAGCGCGGCCGCTCGACGTGGACGCGCTGCGCGCGCAGTGGCTTCCCGCCGTGCAGCGCGCCGGCGACGACTGGACGCCGCGCGTCGGGCCGCCGAAGCCGACGGTGGCCGACCCCTTCATGGTCGCTACCGGAACGAGCGGCTTCATCAATCCGCTGACGCTCAACGTCGCGATGGCATCGGACCTGCTCTGGTTCGAGCGGCCGTTCGATCTCGCGCACGAGTGGAGTCATGACGCCGCCTACGCGCGCGAGGACGAAGCCAACTACCTCGCGATCGTCACGACGCTGCGCTCACCCGACCCGGCCGTGCAATACTCCGGGTGGTTCGAGCTCTTCTTGTATCTCCCGCAGAAGCGGCACTACGCGCACCGCGAGTTCGTACCGCTCGTGTGGGACGACTTCGCGGCCCTGCGCCGGCGCAACGCGCGGCACATCAACGCCCTGCTGGCGCACTGGTCGTGGCGCACGTACAACGCCTATCTCAAGAGCAACCGCGTTGCGTCGGGCGTCGCCAACTACGACGAGGTCACGCGGCTGATGCTCGGCGTGCCGTTCGACGCGCAAGGGCTGCCGATCGCGCGCCAACGCCCATAAAAGGAGCAGGGACCCGAGAACGGGTCCCTGCGGGTTGTGAACGGAGCTTAAATCCGTGGCGGTTTGTTCTTACCCTGGCCGCCGCCACCGCCACCGGCCGGAGGCTTACCGCCTCCATTCGGATGGCCTTGGCCGCCGCCCGGCGGGCGCTGCCCGCCGCCTGGGGGCCGCTGTCCGCCTTGATGCATCCCGCCTTGCATGCCGCCGCTGGGCTGGCGATGCGTGGGCTGCGACTGCATCGTGTTCGACGGCTGCTTGTGATGCGCCGAGTTCATCGTGTTGTTCGCCGGCGGCTGCTTATGCGTCGTCGTCGGCGCCTTGTTGGTGGTCATGGCCGGCGCTTCCTTATGCGTCGTGGCCGGCGCCTTATTCGTCGTCGTCGGCACCTTGTTGTTCGCGTTCATCGTGCCTTTGTTGGCTGAAGAACCCTTCATGCTCGCCTGTGCGGCTTGCTTGTCGGATGCCGTCACCGGCGCGTACTTGGGCAACTGCTTCGGATCGGTGAACGGCTTCTGCGACGCGGTCACGGGCGGCTTGCCCTTGTTGACGTTCGCGTAGAGGTTGCGGTCCTGTGCGGCGACGCGTGCCTGGTCCTTTTGAGCGGTCGTCGGCACGCGGCCGTCGCGACGCGCCTCGATCTGCGCCGACGTCGGCCTAGCGGTAATCCCGCCGTGGCCGCCGTTGTAGCTCACGCGATTGCCGTTGTAGTTGTTGACGACGGTCCTGTTGTAGGTGTTGTGGATGACCGTCCGGTTGACGTTCACGACGGCCGTGTTGTAGTTGAAGTTGCTTCCGGCCCACGTGCCGCCGACGAAGCCGGTGCCGAAGTAGCCGAAGCCGTAGTTAACGCCGCCGTAGAAGCCCACCGTGGGGCCCCAGTAGCCGGCGTTCCAGCCGTAGGCGCCGCCCGAATAGCCCCAGTAGCCCGGGGTCCAGTAGAGACCCACGGACGGCGGAGCCACCCAGGTCCCAGGCACCCAGTAATATCCGGCCTGGCCCCAGGCCCAATAGCCGGGGGTCCATTGATAATTCGGATAGGGCGCCGGAGGCATGGAGTAGACCGGCAGCGGCGGTGGCGGCGAGCCGATCGTGAAGCCCACGCCGACGGTAAACTGTGCCGGCGAGGGCAGCGGTATTGCGGTAATGAGTATTGCCGCGATGATTGCGGGGAGCGATCTGATTATTCGCACGTTTCCTCCTTTTCCGGAGACCATTATAGCCTAGTGCCCACTCCTCTTTACCCCGCGGACCGGGCGTCGAGGGCGGTTTCAACCCTATTCTTACCCCTTAATTAGGGCGTTCCAACTCAATCTTCATCCGGCTCTCACGTCACATCCCGGCAAATCTGGGTATGCCCGCCGGTCAAACCGCATCGCTACGATGGGCGCATGTTTGACGTAGGAGACAGCCTTCGCGACGCCATAGCAGCCGCCCACAGCCGACTGCGCGATGCGCAGATCGCGATCGCCTCGGCGAACTCCGGCGCGGTGCCGGGACGCGCCGCCGACGCCGCCATGGCGGAGACGGCGCAGGCAGCGATTTTCACCGAGGCACTGCTCGGCGCGGAGCGCGCGCGCTTCGAAGAGATCAAGGCGGTGGCGAAGTGACGATCGACCTGCTGGACGCCGCCGCGAGCGGCATGGACGCGCAGCGAGCCGCGCTGGACGTCGCTGCGCGCAACGTCGCCGCCGCTGAGGCGGCCGGCCCGAACGCCGATTACGCCCGCATGATCCCCGACTTCCGCGTGCTCGACGCGGACGATGGCGACGCGCGCGTGCAGTTTACGGGGACGCACACGGAGCGCGGCACCAACGTCGACATTCTCACGGAGATGATCGCCGTGATGAATGCTTCGCGCGCATACGAGTCGGACGCCTCGATCTTCGACGTCGGTAAGACTCTCGCCGAGAAGACGATCGAGCTGGAACGGCTGTGAAGGTCGAGCCGATCTCGCCGGATCTTCCGGCTGCGCGGAACGCCGATAACGATGGAGCGAATTTCGCTCGAGCGCTGGATTCGGTCGATGCCGCGCTCGCCGGGGCGACGCGAGCCGAAGACGCGTTCGCCCATGGATCCGGCACACTCGAAAGTGCGGTCTACGAACGCGCCCGGGCCGACGTTGCGCTCACGGTCGCGACCGCGACGGCGCAGCGCCTCACGCAGGCGATCGCGTCCATCCTCAACATGCAAGTGTAGTGGTGCATGATCGCGCTCGCGCAGCTGCTGAGCCGATGGAGCGCGCTGTCCAGGGCGGCGCGGCTCCTGGCGGGGGCCGTCGCGATCGCCGTGCTGGCTCTCGCGGTGAGCGCCGTCCTCCTCGGCCATCCCTCGCGGTGCGCGCTCTTCGTGCAGCCGCTGCATCCCGAACAGCTCACCGAAGTGGAAGAACGGTTGGCGGCCTGGAACGTTCCCTTCACCCCAGCCGCAGACAACGTCATCATCGATGCGCGGCGTCGCAACGACGTCTTGCTGCGGCTCTCGCTCGCGGGCGTGCCGCACGAGCACCTCTTCAGTACCGGTGAGGCGATGGCCAACATCGGCGTTCTGACGCCTCAGTCCGTCGTCGACGCGCAGACGCGCGCCGGACTGTCGGGGGACATCGAGGCTGGGCTCCGCGGCATCGACGGCGTGGACGACGCGCGGGTCATCGTCGCGCCCGCCAAGCCGCCGGAGTTTGCCGACGGTACCGCGGAGGATGCGAGCGCGAGTGTGCGCCTGAGGCTGCGCGGAGACGCGCAACTGACGCACGAAGCGGTGGCCGGCATCCGCGCCTTCGTGGCGGCGAGCGTCCCCGAGCTTCGAGCTTCACGCGTCACGATTCTCGACGACCGGGGCGTGGCGCTCACGGACGATGCTCGAGCCGGCGATGACGCGGCCGATCTGCAGCACTCGCTGCAGTCGGCGCTCGACGGCGTCTACGGCGAAGGCGCCGCCATCGTGCGCGTTCGCACGGAATTCGACGGCACGCAATACGCGGAGCGCGACGTGCGCCGTTTGCCGGTGGGAGCACAGGCGATCCAGGCGCTGCGGCGCAGCGAAAGCTTCGACGGCAACGGGAAGCACTATCGTCACGTCGAGCAGGGCGAGGATCGCGGAAGCGACACGCACGAGCTCGTATCGCGCGTGCCGTCCGGCGCGATCAAACGCGTCTCGACCGCCGTATTCGTGGACGAAACGCGCGCGCTCGATCTCGCGAAAGTCCGCGAGCTCGCGGCCGCGGCGGTAGGCTTCAACGGGCGGCGCGGCGACACACTCGCGGTAGAGGCCGTGGATTTCCGTCGCCCCGCCGTCGCTCACAAGGACGCGTGGTGGCTGCTGTATGGAGCGATCGTGCCGCTCGCGCCGGGGGTCATCCTGACCATCGGGCTCGTCGCCTGCACGCGCATTGCGCTGCCGGCGCTCACCTCGCTGATACGCGAGCTCGCGGAGCGCGCCGCCGTCGGCCGCGCGTCGAAGGCCGCAGCCGGCTTTGCCCCGGGACGCGTGCGCACGATGCTCGAGCGCGAGCCGCCGCACGCGGCCGCCGCCATCATCAGCGCGCTGCCCGCGGCGACGGCCACCGCGGTCCTCGAGCTGTATCCCCCGCACGAGCGCGAGGCGATCGTCAGTCGCATGCAGCGCCGTCACTCGCCGCTACTGGATAACGCTCACGAGCTGCTGCGCGACCGTGCCTGACGAGTTTGTTCCTCTCGAGCGGTTCCTGCGCCCCGCGCCGCCGCAGCCGGCGCTCCTGGTCATCGAGCCGCCGTCGACGCCGCCCGTCGTATCCGACCTCGAGGAAACGATCCGGACGGCGCGCCGCTTTCGGGCGGCGCTGGCCGACGCGCTCGACATCGCGGTCGCGCGCCTCCTGCCAAAGCTCGCGCACGACGTTCTCGCGCGGGAGTTGCGGCTCGCGCCGGCGGACGTCGCGGCGATCGCCGCCGCTGCGCTGGAACGGTTCGCCGGCGAAAAGACGCTCGCGCTTCGTGCCCATCCCGCCGATGTCGACGCGCTTGCCAGCGTGCGAATCGCAGTCGTGTCCGACACGACCCTGCGTCCCGGTGACGTGGTGCTCGAGCTGCACAGCGGCACGATCGATCTGCGCATGGCATCGCGCCTCGACTGGATCTTGAGCGCGTGCGTGTGATGCTGCCGAAGACCCTCGACCTCGGCATGTGTGCGCTCGGACGCGCGATCGATGCGCGGGGAACGCCGCTGGACGGCGGCCCCGCGTTGGATGGACGCCGCATCGCGCTAGAGCCGTGCGCGCCGCTTCCGTCCGAACGCGCGCCGATCGTCGAACCGCTGTGGACCGGCGTTCGCGTCGTGGATGGACTGTTGACGATCGGGCGCGGTGCCCGCGTCGGAGTCTTCGGCGCGGCGGGGAGCGGCAAGAGCGTCTTTGTCGAGACTGTCGTGAGCGGCTGCGCCGCGGACGCGGTGGTCGTCGGGCTCGTCGGGGAACGCGGTCGCGAAGCTCAGCGCTGGATAGCGCTCGGAGATCATCGTAGGACCATCGTCTGCGCGACCAGCGACCGCCCGGCGGGTGAGCGCATCGCGGCATGCCGGGTCGCCGTCGCACACGCTCGCGCCCTTCGGGAGCGAGGGCTCGATGTCGTCCTCGTCGTCGACAGTCTCGCGCGCGTCGCGGCCGCTCTTCGCGAGATGCGCGTGGCTGCCGGCGAGAGTACCGGTCGAGGCGGTTACCCGCCGAGCGTATTTGCGGAATTGGCACGGTTGTTGGAGGTCGCGGGACAGCTGCACGCAGGTTCTATAACGCTGTTCGCCACGGTGCTCGCCGACGGCGACGAGCGCGATCCAGTGAGCGAGGCCGCGCGGTCGCTGCTGGATGGGCACGTCGCGCTCTCGACGGCGCTCGCCGAATCCGGAAGGTTTCCCGCGGTCGACGTGCTGCGCAGCACGAGCCGCACGATGGACGCGGTGGCTGCAGAAGATCATGCGCGCGCCGCGGCGCGCGTGCGACGCGCGATCGCGCGGCTCGCTCGCGTCGAAGATGCACGAAGTCTTGGCATAGAACCGGCCGATCGCGGGACGCGTGCCGCGATCGCGGCGGAGCCGCGACTCGAAGAGTTCCTCCGTCAATCGGACGAGATCAGTTCGCCGCAAGCGACGCGATCGAGGCTCTTGGCAATCGCGCAAGAGCTCGTGGACGGCGATGAAGATCGCTGAGGAGCTCGCCGCAATCGAGCGGAGAATCGAGGCGATTGCCGGCGTCGCGGGGGAGTCCGGCGATTTCGCAACGGCGCTCGGGGCAGCGTCGCGGAGAAAGGATGCTCATGCGGCCGATGCTGCTTCGCGCGCATCGATCGAGCGCATGATCGGCGCGAACGCCGCGGAGTTTGGCGTCGATCCCGCTCTTATCGAAGCCGTCGTGCAGAACGAGTCCGGATTCAGCGCGAGCGCTACATCGGCTGCCGGCGCGCGCGGGCTCATGCAGCTGATGCCCGGCACCGCGCGAAGCCTCGGCGTCACGAATTCATACGATCCCGCGCAGAACGTGCGCGGCGGCACGCGCTACCTGCGCGGCTTAATCGATCGATTCCACGAGGTGGAGCTCGCAGTCGCCGCGTACAACGCGGGTCCCGGCGCGGTCGCGAGATTCCGAGGAGTGCCACCCTATGCGGAGACACAAAACTACGTGCGCGACGTCTTGACGCGCTATCGCGCTCTGCGTTCGCACGGATAATTCTCAACTCGGTAAAGTCGCGACCAACGGCGGCTCATACGTCGCTGCCAATATCGAGCCATGATGACGCAGCAACTCGAAGTGAGCATTCTGGCAGCTCCTCTCGCGGCGATCGATCGCCGCGTGCTGTCGCAGGCGTGGTACGCCGCGTTGAGACTCGGCCGCCGGCCGCCGCCGATCGCCGCACCGAACGCGAGACAGGATGGATTCTCGCACGCACCGGTCCGCGCCCATCGGCCACAGCGGCGCCTCGCCACCCAGCCCGCTCGAGGATCGCGCGTTTGGAGTTCGCACGCAACGAGGGAACCGCGCATCGGTGAAAGCGCGCAACGCGCGTCAAGCGTAGCTCGCGCTGTGCGTCCTCAGCTCGCCGGCGCAATTGAAAAGGCGTTCGGCGATGCCGAGCTTAGGCGCGCGACGTTCACGGTCGGCCGCGGCCGCGCGCGGATTGTGGTCGTCATGCAGACTCGAGGAAACCGTACGACGCTGATCGCGCTGTGCCGTCCTCATTTGCAGGCGGCGGTCGCGCGGGCTTTGGCGCAGGCACGTGTCGCGCTCGAGGCGCGCGGGACCGGGGTCGAGCGGCGTGAGCACGGGCGGCGCACGTGTTCTTGAACGCCGCAATGAGCGCGGCTCTCGATAGAATCGCGGAGCGCGCCGCCGACGTGCGGCGAGCGTTCACGCCGGGGGCGGTCCCCGAACACGACGACGTTCTGACACCGGCCGCCGTCACGGACTTCACGCTGGACCCACTCGCGGTCAGCGCCCCGGAGAACGCGTATTTCATCACAAGCGACGATCGAACCGGAACCGCGTATACGCGCGATGGCTGCTTCGCGCTGCACGACGGCGAGCTGGTGGACGGCGCGGGGAGCTCCGTGCGCGGCATGCGCGCCGCCGGCGACGCGCCCTCGGCGTTGCGCGTGGATTCGGTAGACAATGCCCTCGGGCGGGTCCGCGACGTGCGCGTCGAGCGCGACGGCAGTCTGGTTTATCGTCGCGAGACGCTCGACCCGCGTAGTGGGGCGCGCGAATCGCAGACCGTCGTCGTCGGACGCGTCGCGCTGGCGCGCTTCCCCAGCGGAACGAGGCTTCGTGGAGACAGCGATCGTTCGCGGGCCCCTCGGGGCGTTGCGCCTCAGGTCGGCCTGCCCGGCGACGGTCACTTCGCGCAGCTCGTTCCGATGCGGCGCGATCGCAGCCGCATCGACATCGATGAAAGTCTCATTCGTCTCAAGGATGCGTACCTGACGTTTGATGCGCTCCAAGCCGCGGAGGCCGCCAAGTCGCACCTTGGAAAGACCGCGACGGATCTCGTCAAATGAGGTCGCTCGGCTTTGCGCCGCCACAGAAAAACTGCGCGCTCGCAGGAAGGCGCATTCGAGAGGCTCGGTTCGAAAGCCGCTCCTCACTGCCGGCCAGCGCCGCGTGCGTCGTCGCCAACGGCGTACGAGAGACGCTGGCCGCGCTGCTCGGCGCGCCGGTCACTCTTCGCTTGTGCGAGCCGGTCATCCCCGATCCGCGCGCGTGGCGAGCGATCGCGCGCGACGCTCTCCTGTACCGCGTCCGGGGAAGCATCGCCGATGCTGCCATCGTGCTCCGCGCATCCGACGCGATTGCATTCGCCGGGGCGGCCTTCGGTGAGCCCGCGGTTCTCGCGCAACGGCCGCTCTCTCCGATCGAGACCGACGTCGTGGGCCGTGCGGCCGATGCGATCGCCGCCAATTTAACCGCAGTCTGCGGCACCCGCGAGGGCCATTCTGCCGAGCGCGTCGCCGCGATCGACGGATTCGTCTCGTTCTTCGAGATGTTCGTCGAGAGCCCGGCCAAGGCGAGGATCGGCATCGCGCTCTCGCGCGAGCCTGCGCCGGAGCCGCGCGGCGGTCTCGAGGTCGCCCACCTGGAGGAGGTGCGCGTGCCGGTCGTCGCGACGATCGATCTGGGCGATGCGCGGGGCATTGACGTCGCAAGGCTCGCGGTCGGTGCCATTCTCGCGATCCGCACGGACGCTCTGCATCGCTGCACGCTCGCGGCGGCTGGAAGGCGGGTCGCCAACGGCGCATGCGGTGTCCGCAACGACCGCTTTGTGATCGCCGCGAAGTCGCCGCGCGAGATCGCGTGAATGGATGCGAAGAAGCCGCCGGATGCCGCGACCGTCGGCGTCCTCATGCACATCCCACTGCGTCTGACGGTTGAGCTGGGTAGCTGCACGATGTCGGTCGCCGAGATTCTACGGCTCGGTGCCGGATCGATCGTCGAACTCGATCGTGCCGCGAATCATCCGGTCAATCTGCTCGTCAACAATAGGCCGATCGCGCGGGGCGAGATCGTTGCGATCGAAGAGAACTTCGGTTTGCGCATAACCGAGCTGCTCGCGCTCTGATGTCGCTCGACGCGATCGTCGGAACGGCCGGGCGCCATGCGGGGTTGCCGCTCCAGCTCCTCATCAGCCTCACGATCCTTTCGCTGATACCCTTCGTGCTCGTGATGTGCACGTCGTTCGTGCGAATCGTGGTCGTGCTCTCGCTGGTGCGATCCGCGATCGGCGCGTCGGCATTGCCGCCCAACGCCGTCCTCACGGGGTTAGCGCTCGTCCTGACGCTCGCCGTCATGGCCCCGACTGCACAGCGCATCGCACGCGAAGCGGTCGTGCCCTATTCGAACGGGACGATCTCCGCTTCGCGCGCGATCGATCGAGCGTTAGGCCCGCTGCAAGTTTTCATGCTGCGCCAGGTGCGCGGCGCCGACGTGGCGCTCTTCGAGCGGATCGCGCGCCGGCGGCCGGAGCCGGAGCGCAGCGCGCCGCTAACGGTCCTCGTTCCGGCGTTCGTCGTCGGCGAACTGCGTAACGGCTTTGCGATCGGCTTCGCGCTCTATCTGCCCTTCGTCGCCATCGATCTCGCTGTTGCCGCGATGCTGATGGGGCTCGGTATGATGATGCTGAGCCCGCCGGTCATCTCGTTACCGGTGAAGCTGCTCTTGTTCGTCATGGTCGATGGGTGGGCGCTGCTCTGCGGAGGCGTTGCGGCGAGCTTTCGATAAAGCCACCTCCATGCGCATCAGCGAAGCGCTAGCGACGCAGCGGCCCTTTTTCTCGTTCGAATTCTTTCCGCCCAAGGACGACGCCGGCTCTCGCCAGCTCTTCGACGCGATCGCGGCCCTCCAGCCGCTGCGACCGTCGTTCGTGTCGATCACCTACGGCGCCGGCGGCTCGACTCGGGCCCGCACGGTCGCGCTCGCAAAGCAAATTCAGCAGGAGATCGGCCTCACCGTGGTCGCGCACGTAACCTGTGTCGGGGCCGATCGCTCGCAGCTGCGCTCGCTGTTCGACGACCTCGCGCGCGCCGGTGTCGAGAACGTTTTGGCCTTGCGCGGCGATCCGCCGGCCGGTTCGAGCTTCGAACCGCCTCCCGGGGGCTTCGCGCACGCGAGCGATCTGATCGCGATGCTGAAGCGGAATTACGGTTTTTGCATCGGAGCGGCGTGCTATCCCGAAAAGCATCCGGAGGCGCCGACGCTCGAGGACGACCTCCTCAAGCTGAAGTTGAAGGCGGACGCCGGCGCGGACTTCCTGGTGTCGCAGCTGTTCTTCGACAATGCCCACTTTTTCGAATTCGAACGCCGCGCTCGCGCCGCCGGTATCGACCTTCCCATGCTTCCTGGACTGATGCCGATCACGAACTTCGGTCAGATTCGACGGTTCGTCGCGATGTGCGGCGCCAGCATCCCGCCCAAGCTGAGCGTCGAGATGGAGGCGCGCAAGGGCGACGACAAAGCTGTCGAGGACCTTGGCGTTGCATACGCCTCGATGCAAGCTCTGGAGCTCCTGCTGGGCGGCGCTGCGGGCATACATTTTTATACGCTGAACCGGTCGCCGGCGACGCGCGCGATCGTCTCCTCTCTGCTCGCCGCCAGCGCTTGGCGACCGGCGTTCTCCATAACAACGCGGTAAAGCGGCAGTAACGGCGTCGCTCTACCGTTGAGCGAGTGGATGCGCTCGACGGCCTCATGCATGACGCCCTCACGACGACGGCGCTGATCGCCCTGCCGATGCTCGCGGCGGCGGCGCTCGTCGGAACGGCGATCGCCGTCGTGCAGGCAGCGACGCAAGTACAAGAGCAGACGCTGACGCTCTTACCGAAAATTATCGCCGTTGGTTTGACCGTCGCGCTCTTCGGCTCGAGCGCGATGCATTTGCTCGTTGGGCTCTTCGATCGTGCGCTCGGCAGCATTGCGGCGCTCATCGCCGCTCGCTAGTGACCCAGTTGCTCGTGATGGCGCGCTGCGCGGGATTCGTTTCTCGCGCGCCCGGGTTCTCGCATCCGAGCGTGCCGGCGCCGGTGCGCGGAGGTTTCGCGCTGCTTCTCGCGATGGCCGTCGCGCCCGCCGTGCCCGTCGCAGGGCCGACCGGCGACGCTGCGTTGCTCCTCGCGCTCGTCGTCGAATTCCTGATCGGCGGCGCTATCGGAATGGCGGCGTCGCTGCTCTACGACGGCGCGTACGCCGGCGGTCGCGTTGTGGACGATTACGTCGGGGTGCGGGCGATCGCCCCGAGCCTGCAGCTCGTCGCGCCGAGCGGATTCGGCCGGGTCTGGTCGCTGGCGTTTACCGGCGGATTCTTCCTGACCGGAGCGTATCGGCTGACGCTGCTCGGTTTTACGCAGAGCTTCACGCGCATGCCGCCGGGCAGCGAGCCGCACCTGTCGGCATGGGGCGGCTTTGTCGCGGATTTCGTGACGGCGTTCGTGACCGTCGCTGTGCAGGTTGCCGCGCCCGCGGTGGGTCTCGCGTTCGTCGTGCAGATCGGACTCGGTGCGCTCTCGCGCGTCGTCCCGCGCTTCGGGAGCTTCACGCTAGCCTTTCCGCTCGCGTTCGCGGCGGCGCTCGTGATGACGGCGATCGGCTTGCCCGAAGCCGTGCGATGAGCGAGGCTTCCGAGAAACCGTTTGAAGCGACGCCGCGCCGCATCGCTAAGGCAAAACGCGAGGGAAACGTCGCGCGGTCGAGCGAGTTCGCTGCGAGCCTCTCGTTCGCGGCGGCGGCGGCGACCGCCGCGGCCGCCGCACCCATGTTCGGCGCCGTCGCTCGCCGTTGCCTTGCGGCCGCTGCGACGAGCGGGCACGCCGCGCCGCACGTCGCTCTCGTGCTCGCCGTCGCACTGCTCGTCGTTGGCGGCGCAGGACTCGCCGGCGCGTCGGCCGGTCTCGTGCAAACGGGCGGGGTCACGTTCGCGGGGGCGGCGCCGAAGCTCGAACGGCTCAACCCCGTCGAGGGCGTTCGGCGCATGTGCTCGCGCGAGACGCTCGCGCACTCGTTGCGGTCCGGACTCGCATTCCTTTGCGCCTTGGTCACGATGGTGCCGCTGATCGGAACCTGCGGCGCCGCGCTGCTGGGCGCCGGCAGCTGGCGCGGCGCCGCAGCAGGCGCGTGGAAAGGAGCGGAGAGCGTGGCCGCAGCGGCGGCCGCAATCGGACTGGGCTTCTCGATCGCGGAGTACGGCACGGCGCGGAGCGCATGGCTGCGACGACTGCGCATGAGTTTCGAGGAACGCAAGCGCGAGAGCAAAGACGAAGAGGGCGATGCCGTCGTGCGTGGTCGCCGGCGGGCGTTGCATCGATCGCTGCTCCGAGGCGGCCTGCGGCGCGTGAGAGACGCCGCCTTCGTCGTGGTCAATCCCGAGCACGTCGCCGTCGCGCTGGAATATCGTCCGCCTGCCGTGCCGGTGCCGAAGGTGTTGGTGCGCGCCATCAACGAGCTCGCATTGCAGGTACGCTTCGCGGCGCGACGGTACGGCGTGCCGATCGTCGAGAACACCGGGCTGGCGCACGCGCTGTACCGCGATGGCCGCTCCGGTCAACCGATACCCCACGCGCACTACGTCGCCGTCGCGGAAGTTGTTGCGGCGCTGTTGCGGGCGGAGGAGCTTCGGTCATGATGCCTCGGAAGGCGGCGGTCTACGCATTCGCCGGCGTGCTGCTTGCAGTCGTCGCAATCCTCATCGTGCCACTTCCGCCGTGGCTGCTCGACCTTTTACTCGGCATCAACATCTTCGGATCCGCGATCGTGCTGCTGCTCTCCGTCACAGTCGAGGATCCGCTCGAGTTCTCGGCGTTCGCACCGGCGCTGCTGATCGCGACGCTCTTTCGGCTCTCGCTCGACGTTTCCGCGACGCGCTTGATCCTCACGTCCGGTGCGACGGCGGGCGCGGTCGGCGCCATCATCCCGGCGTTCGGCGCGTTCGTCGTGCACGGGAACCTCGTCGTCGGCCTGATCGTGTTTTCGATCCTGGTGACGATCCAGTTCGTCGTCATCGCGAGCGGCTCGCAGCGCGTCGCCGAGGTCGCCGCGCGCTTCACGCTCGATGCAATGCCGGGGAAGCAGATGGCCATTGACGCCGACGTACATGCCGGTGCTCTGGATTCCGAAGGAGCGCGGCGCAAGCGCGAGGTCGTGCAGCGCGAAGCCGACTTTTACGGCGCGATGGACGGCGCAGGAAAATTCGTCAAGGGTGACGCGATCGCGGCGCTGATCATCGTGGCGCTCAACCTCACCGGCGGCGTGATCGTCGGAATCGCCTATCACGGGCTGTCGCCGCTGGATGCGCTCAACACGTTCGCGCTGCTGTCGATCGGGAACGCGCTGGTTACCACGCTGCCGGCATTCTTGATTTCCACGGCGATGGGCATGATGGTCACGCGCGTCGCGTCCGACGGCGCGCTCGGCGCCGATCTCGCGGCACAGCTCTTCTCGCGACCCGAGGTGCTGCGCAGCGCGGGCAGCCTGCTGCTGGTGCTCGCGCTGGTCCCAGCTTTGCCGCGGCCCCTGTTTGCGGTGCTCGGCACGAGCGCGTTCGCGATGGCCGCCGCCGCGCAACGCAGACGTGCGCGGCGTGAGGCTGAGGCTGCCGATGCGCGGGAGCGCATAAAGCGAAATGCGATGCGTCGTCCCGAGCTCGCACTGGGTTTGGTCGGCGTGGATCCAATCGCCGTCGAGATCGGAGCGGACCTGGCGCCGTTGCTGGCGCCGCCGCTCTCGGATGCATTGCTGGACCGGATCGGCGAAGTTCGTCGAGCGCTCGCCGCCGACATCGGCGTCGTGCTTCCGGGCGTGCGGCTGCGCGATGATTTGAGCCGCGATCCCCGCACGTACGGAGTCCGCGTGCGCGATCGTCTCGTGGGCATGGGCCGGCTCGAGCTCGAGCGGTTGCTCGCGGTCGCGGACGAATCGGTTCTTGCGCGGTACGGGTCGCGGGTCGAGCCCGAACCGGTGTACGGATTACCGGCGGCGTGGATCGCGCCGGGTGCGCGCGAGGCCGCCATGGATGCGGGGGCGCTTGTATTCGATTCGATATCGGTAATAGGGTCGCATCTCGCGGAGATCGCGCGCACGCACGCCGCGGAGCTCGTCGGGCGGCAGGAGCTGCAGACGCTGCTCGAGCACCTGCGCGCCACGGTGCCGGCCGTGGTGAAGGAGATCGGCGGCGAGGCGCTGCCCTTCGGAGCGTTGCACCGCGCGTTCGTGCTGCTGCTGCGCGAGGCGGCGTGGCCGCGCGACCCGATCGCCGTGATCGAGGCGATGCTGGAGGCGGCCACGCAGGATCCCCGCGAGCTTGCGGAGGCCGCGCGGCGAGCGATCGTGCCCGACCTGCTGCGCCGGCGCGGCGTCGTTGCGCTCGAGCCCGTGATCCTCGATCCCGCGTTCGAGAGGAGGCTCGCCGACAGTTGGTGCCGCTACGGCTCCGACGCTTGTGAGCCGGAGACCGCTCTCGCGGTGCGAGCGCGGATCGAGGCCTACGCCACGCGGACGCCTCGCGACCGCGCGGCGGTAGTCTGCACCGCCGCGCTGAGGCCAATGCTCGCCGATTTCCTCCTGCGCTGCGGCCTGCGAATCGGCGTTTACGCGTACGGTGAGCTACCGGACGACGTAATCCTCGCCCCGGCCGAGGTCATCGAAGAGAACGAACCGAGCGCACTCGTCGGCGCGTGATCGCTACATCGCGCCCTTCTTGATCGGGATGTTGTTGAGCGGGCCCTGTCCGCCGACTTGCTCGATCGTCACGCCCTGCGTTACCGACCAGTGATGGACGCCGGCGGGAACCATGACGAACGACCCGGTCGGCAGCAGCTTCGCCTTCGATTTGTCGACGGTGTCGCCGGTGCCGAAGAGCAGCGCGCCTTGGATCACGGTGATGTATTCGTCGTGCGCGTGGTAGTGCGGCGTGTTGACGTAGCCGTCGGGCTCCTTCACGCGCATGATGGCGTTGCCCGACTTCGCGGGATCGCCGACCATCACCGCGTTCCAGGTGCCCTTCCCTGGGCCGGTCTGCGCGACCCAGTGCAGCGAACTCGGCGTGAACATGGCGAGCGACGCGCTCATCGCGGCCATCGCTCCGCCGGCGGTCACGACTGCTCCAAACAGAATCAACGGGAGGAATTTCACAGCGCGCTCCTTTCCTAAAGCGGCAACCAGGTAATCTCGGGTATGCGGCCCCACGCGCGTCGAGGCCTTCCATTTTCTCTAGGTCATCGAAGAAACGAAACCGAAGCGCGCGGCCATGCATCTGACGCCGCTCGACTGGGTGATCGTCGTCGCCTCGTTGGGCGTGAGCTTCGTGCCGGCGATCGTCCTGGCGCGGCGCGCCGGGCGCAACATCACCGAGTTCTTCGCGGCGGGCCGGCAGGCACCGTGGTGGCTGATCGGCATCTCGCTCGTCGCGACCACGTTCTCCACCGACACGCCCAACCTCGTGACCAACCTGGTGCGCGACGGCGGCGTCGCCGAGAACTGGGTCTGGTGGTCGTTCCTGCTCACGGGAATGGCCACGGTCTTTTTCTTCGCGCGCCTGTGGCGGCGCTCGGGCGTGCTCACCGACCTCGAGTTCTACGAGCTGCGCTACGCGGGGCGCGCGGCGTCGTTTGTGCGCGGCTTCCGCGCGATCTACCTCGGCCTGTTCTTCAACTGCTGGATCATCGCCACCGTCAACCTCGCGCTCGTGAAGATCGCCGGCATCCTGTTCGGCTGGCCGCGCGCGGAGACGCTCGCGATCTGCGTCGCGGTGCCGATCGTCTTCGCCGCGACGGCCGGGCTGTGGGGCGTCATGGTCACCGACATGATCCAGTTCTGCATCACGATGACCTCGGCGTTCGCCGCGGCCTACTTCGCGATCCACGCGCCCGGCGTCGGCGGCCTGCACGGTCTCGTGACGCAGGTCGCGCGCACCCATCCGGTCACGCTCTCGATCCTGCCGAACTTCGCCGACCCGAAGACCGCGCTCGCCATCTTCGTGATTCCTCTCACAGTCTTGTGGTGGTCGGTGTGGTATCCGGGCGCCGAACCGGGCGGCGGCAGCTACGTGGCGCAGCGGATGCTGGCGGCGCGCACCGAATCCGACGCGCTCTTCGGCACCTTCGCGTTCCAGGTGATGCACTACGCGCTGCGGCCCTGGCCCTGGATCGTCGTCGCGCTCGCATCCACCATCGTCTATCCCTCGCTGCACGACATCCAGTTGCGCTTTCCGAACGTCGCCGCCAGCCTGATCGGCAACGACATCGCGTATCCCGCGATGCTCGTCTTCCTGCCGGCGGGCTTCGCGGGCTTCATGGTCGCCGGCATCTTCGCGGCCTACCGCTCGACGATCGAGACGCACCTCAACTGGGGCACGTCGTACCTCGTGCACGACTTCTACCAGCGCTTCATCCGCCCGGGCTCGAGCCAGCGCGAGCTCGTGTTCGCCGGACGCCTCGTGACCGTGCTGCTGATGGGGGTCGGCGTCGCGCTCACGCTGGCGCTCGACAACGCGAAAAACGCCTTCAACCTGCTGCTCTCGATCGGCGCGGGCACGGGTCTGATCTACCTGCTGCGCTGGTTCTGGTGGCGCATCAACGCCTGGAGCGAGGTGAGCGCGATGGGCGCCTCGTTCGTCGTCTCGCTCGCGTTCCTCGCCGCGGCCAAGCTCGGCCACGCCGTCGACAGCGTCGACACGTTGCTGATCACGATCGCGGTCACGACGATCGTGTGGCTCGCGGTCACGTTCCTCACGCCGCCGGTGGACGCCGGCGTCCTGGCGGCGTTCTATCGGCTGGTTCGTCCGGCCGGGCCCGGCTGGGCGCGGGTCCGCCGGCGCAGCGGTCTGCCGGCCTCGCCGGACTCGCTCTCACTGGCGCTGCTGGGCTGGGTGCTCGGCCTGGCCTCGGTGTACGGCGCGCTGTTCGCGGCGGGCGCGTTCATCTACGGGCGCCCCGACGAGGGGGCGCTCTGGAGCGCGATTGCGGTGGTCGCGATCGCGGGCCTGCTCGCGATCGGCCGCCGCCTCTGGAAACCCGTCGCCGACGGCAGGCCCGGCGCCGCCGGAAGGCTAAGCTCCACCGGCTCCAATGAACTGGAAGAACCTGAAGGCGCCGTTTAAGGCGCTCGTCATCATCGCGATTTGCGCGGTCTCGCTCTGGCAGGCGCTGCCGGTGCAGAAGAAGATTCACCTCGGACTCGACCTGCAGGGCGGCGCGCGCCTCCTGCTCCAACTCTATCCGACCGCCGAGGTCCCGCAGATCACGACGCAGGTTCAGGCGCAGACGCGCGAGGTGATCGATCGCCGCATCAACGGCCTCGGCGTCGCCGAGCCGTCGATCAGCAACATCGGCAGCGATCGCATCCTCGTCGAGCTTCCCAACGTGAAGAATCCGGACCAGGCCGAGCAGGTGCTCAAGCAGGTCGCCGTGCTCGAATACAAGATCGTCCCAATGGACGTGATGCAGAAGGCCGACGCCGCCAACTCGCTGCTGCAGCAGCCGAACCTCAACGCGAAGACGAAGGCCGACGCGGAGCTGTACGTCTCGAAGACGGCCTACGAGAAGAGCGGCGACGTCGTGTACTCGGGCAAGGATCTCAAGGCCGCGCAGGCCAGCTACGACCAGGCGGGCCGCCCCGACATCACGTTCCAGACGAAGAACCCGGCCAAGTTCGGCAAGCTGACGTCGGCGAATCTGCAGAAGCCGCTCGGCATCTTCCTCGATCACCGCTATCTCTCGGCGCCCATCATTCAGAGCCCGATCTACGACAGCGGCGAGATCACGGGCAACTTCACTCAAGACGAGACGATCACGCTAGCTAACGAGCTCAATGCCGGCGCGCTGCCCGTCAGCGTGAAGATCATCGAGAAGGAGACGATCGGCCCGACGCTCGGCAAGATCGACCTCGTGCAATCGATGCGCGCGGCCGCGCTCGGCCTTGGCCTCGTGCTCCTGTTCATGATCTTCGTCTATCGCCTGCCGGGCTTGCTCGCCGACGTCGCGCTCGCGATCTACGTGTTGATCATGCTCGCGATCCTCGCGGTCTCGCAGGCCAACCTGACGCTCCCCGGCATCGCCGGCTTCGTTCTTTCGATCGGCATGGCCGTGGACGCAAACGTGCTGATCTTCGAGCGCATCAAGGAGGAGCTCTGGAACGGCAAGACGATGCGCGCCGCGGTGCGCGTCGGCTTCCAGCGCGCGTTCTCGGCCGTCTTCGACAGCCACTTCACGACGATCGTGGGCGCCGGCGTGCTGTACATGCTCGGCACCGGCACGGTTAAAGGCTTCGCGTTCACGCTCTTCTGGGGCACCGTCGTCTCGCTGTTCACGGCCGTCTTCATCACGCGCTTCTTCGTCGACGTGCTGGTGGACAACGAGATCCTCACGACGCCGGAGCTCTACGGCGTAAAGCGCAGCGAGCTCGGCATTTTCGCGAAGGCGGGGGCGAGCGCCTAAGCGATGTTATTCCGCCGGCTCAACTGGAACATCGTCGGCTGGTACCGGACCGTCTCGACGATCTCGTACCTCATCATCGCGCTGGGCGTCGGCTCGATGATCTACCACGGCTTCGCCGGCGGCAACGGCTTCCAGCCCTCGCACATGCTGCGCCTCGGCCTCTCGTTCACGGGCGGCACGGACATCACCGTGAAGTTCACGCAGCCCACGACGGCCGACAAGGTGAAAGCGGCGCTCGGGGGCCTGGGCATGACCGAAGAATCGGTGACCACCGCCGGCTCCGACGGCAAAGGCTTCGTCATTCAAACGCAGACGGCGTACGCCAATGATTCGGCACCCGTCTGGA